>Ga0265316_10001338_pt1 | contig 26514 bp, 17 predicted proteins | sample 4522metaG_FD_202092 | JGI IMG/M metagenome (GOLD analysis project Ga0265316, IMG submission 202092) | Rhizosphere microbial communities from Carex aquatilis grown in University of Washington, Seatle, WA, United States - 4-5-22 metaG | ecosystem: Host-associated > Plants > Roots > Rhizosphere >... | reverse complement strand
CGTTGCGCCGGCGGTCGCGGGGGATCGACGAGGCGGAACGGTCGGTCGCTCGACCCCTGCAGCCACTCCCCGATGACCTGGGGGTTCCCGACCGTTGCCGAGAGCCCGATCCGCTGGATGTCGCGCCCGCACAGAGTCCCGAGGCGCTCGAGCAGCGAGGCGAGATGGGCCCCCCGATCGTCACCCGCGAACGCGTGCACCTCGTCGATGACGACCGCCGACAGCCCGGGAAACAGTGCGCGCACATCCGTCTTTGCGCTGATGAACATCACCTCGAGAGACTCGGGTGTGGTCATCAAGATGTGAGCGGGGCGTTCCCGAAAGCCCTTTTTCCGCGAATCGCTCACGTCGCCGTGCCACTTGAAGACGTCGAGCCCGACCATGCGGGCGTAGCTCTCGAGTCGGTCTTCCTGATTGTTCAGAAGCGCGCGAATCGGGCAGACGTAGAGCACGGAGACGGGCTTGAGGTTCTCCGTCAGGATCCTCGAGAGCAGCGGAAAGATCGCGGCTTCGGTCTTCCCGCCCGCCGTGGGCGCCAACACCACCGAGTTGCAGCCATCGAGGACGGCGTCGATGGTCATCTCCTGGACGGGCCTCAGCGAGCGCCAGCCCAGATCGTGGACGATCGCGTGCTGCAGGTGCGGGTGAAGGCGCTCGATCCCCGCCATGGCCTAACCGTCCAGCCGCTTGGGCTTCTCCGCGCGCGGCGGCTCTTCGTCCTCGGGCGCTTCGGCGTCTGCCGCCTCGATCGGCGTACCGTGTTTCGCCGCGAGCTCCTCGGGGGTCAGCTTGCCGTCATCGAGTTCAAGACGGTAGTGCGCGACCGGATCGTAGTCTTCGTGAAGATCGACGCGGTCCATGACGTCGATGAGTTCCCGTAGAAAGAGACGAGGTGCAAGCGACACCTTCCCCCCGAAGCCGGCTGTGATCTGGTTGACCAGCGCGCCGAGAAAGCGGTCGTCGATGCGACCGAGCACTCGTTCCATGTTCTTAGCGGGGTAGAGATCGCGGACGCGTCTCCCGACGGTGAGCAGCCTTTCCTCCGTGAACGCAAGGAGGCGCACCTGCGGCGCGCGAAGGTTGTCGAAACGCGGGTCCTCGCCGAAGTTGACCTGCACCCGCTGATACAGAGGGGCCAGTGCCTTGAGTCCCTTGTAGCCCTCGAAGAAGTCGCGCGTGCCAGTGACGACGACGTAGAGGCCGGGCAGCTCCTCCTTGCCGAGCATGTCCATCAGTTGGCGAAGCGCGTTGAGCGACTTCTCCCGCGTCTGGGTATTCATCCGCTGGATCGTCTCGACCTCGTCGAGCACGACGAGCAACCCCTCGTACCCGGACTGGCGAAGCAGCTGCAACACCCCAGCCAAGAACGTGAGCGACGCCTGACCGTCGACCTTCCCCTTCGTGCCGGCCACCCGCAGGACCGAGCGATCCGTGTGAGGCTGCCCGGCTAGCCACGCGAGGAGGCCCTGCGCTGTTGCGAAGTCTCCCTCGTGCGTCGCGCGATGGTAAGCGCGCAGTACCTGAGCGAAGGCCGGATTCCGCCGCGACAGATCTGCGAGCTTGTCTTCGAGGCGCTGCTCGGTGGCGTCGGCGAAGCCCGGATCGTCCTCGGACATTCCGCGCAGCCGGGTCACTTCGTCGCCGATTTGGTAGAGCCAGCCTTCGACGACAGCCTGAAACGCGTTCGGACCGTCCGCGGCGGTCTCGAGCCGCTCGATGAGCCTGCGGTAGACTGTTTCCAGGTGATGGAGAGGCGTGTCATTGATGGAGATCTGGACCTCCGCGGTCGCGAAGCGCCGCTGACGTGCCTTCGCGCAGAGGTACCGGGCGGCGAAAGTCTTGCCGGTTCCGTACTCGCCACGAAGCCACTTCGACAGCCCTTTGCCGGTGGCCACGAAGTCGAGTTCCTGGTTGACCGCCTCGACGAGCGCGTCGAGGCCCGTTGCAAAGTGTTCGAGCCCCTGGCTCGGGACGACACCACTTCGAAGCGCGTTGACGATGGTCGCTGACTCGGGCACGACGGCCATTAGCGCTCCTCCTTGCCGCGGTAGCGGTACATCGTCTCGCCGTTCGGCAGCACTTCATCGGTGAAGAGCGTGAAGCCCTCCGAGTGCAACGTGCGGCGAAGCGCACGCATCAGGCCGTTCAGACGACCGGGGTTCTTGTTGAGTCGCTGTGCCAACTCGCTGGAGCGCGCAGAACCATTCTCTTTGAGGAGGACCAGGACGGCCTTCTCGTCGTTGGAGAGCTTGGCCAACAGCGCAGGCGGGAGGGAAAGCGAATCTGCCTTGTCGGCCGGGTTGAAGAGCGACAGCTGTGGTTTGGCCTTCGGCTTGATCTCGTCCGACGGGAGCGGCGTGACGAGCGGTGGCTCGACGGCCCGCGGGGCCGCGGCCAACTCCGCAAAGGCACCACGCCCGAACCACCAGGTCGGTTCGTCGGCGTGCAGACCCTCACGCTCAATCCAAGCGAGCGGAACCACGACTTCTTCGAGCCCGCACCCGCCGTGGAACCCTACCTGGGGCGAGCCGAGGTAAATGCCGCTGCGCCAAGCGAACGCACGCCGCTCGGGCGGGCCACCGAGGGCACCGAGATCGATCTCGAGGAATCCCTCCGGGACCGCATCGTGTTTTGCGAGCTGCAGGTATCGCGGCGTCTTTCCGACACCGGCCCGAAGGGTCTTGTCGATGTAGGGGCTGTGTCCGTGGTCGGCGGTGATGAGGATGCGACGCCGCGATTTCAGGGCGACACGAAGACTTGGCTTGAACCCCGTGATGTCCTCGGGCGCAAGGCGCACCGTCGCGCCGGTGTTCGACGAGCCGATCTGATCGTCCACGGCGTTGAAGACCGCGGCGACGACGTCCACGGTCTCGTCTTCGAGGGCGCTCAGGAGGCCCTGACATCCGTCGGCGAGATCGCCCTTCAGGAACAGCCGCCGTGTGCGAGTGCCGAGAGCGGCGTTCTGGTTCAAGCGAGCCTTGTCGGTCTTAGCCTCGTCCTGGTCGCGGAAGACGGTCTCGGCGACGAGTGGATCGTTGGGCAGTTCGCCGAGGAAGATAGCGCCTCGCGCATGGCTCGTGACGGTGGGCAGCGGCGACAGCGCGGGCAGTCCGCAAACGCGACCGTCTGCATCTGGGCGCACACCGAGCGGGAACGAGCTGTCCTGTGAGAGCGAGTACAGAAGCTCGAGAAACACCGGATAGCTGCAACCATCGAGCACCACGAGAAAGAGGCGGGCGGAAGGATCCTTCTGCCACACCGGTGCGACGGTCCGCTTCCAGATCCGATGAAGCGGAGTGAGCCCGTCGCGGTGGAGCGAGGCCTCGTATCCGGTGGCCAGCGTCTCCGCGAAGAGCCGGTTTCCGCGGTCTCGGCGCTCGCGTGCCGCCACCAACACCTTCGTCGCCTCCGCGTGGTAGTGCACGCTGCTCGCGAGGGCGCGCCGAAGCTGAATCATTGCGAGATCAGCGAAGGCCCCGCTTCGCTGGTAGTCGCGCACCTGCTCGAGGAGGTCCGTCTTCGGCGTCAGCGGTTCGTCGAGGTAGCGCGAGACGCGAGCCATCGACTCGAGCACGGCCAAATCCGCCCGGTGCATGCTCGCAGCTCGATGCGATGCGAGCCACGCGATCTCACCTGCACCGATCGCCTTGCCGCTTGCAGCCTGCTGCGCGAGCGAGTGGCAGCGGTCGGAGAAGGCGAGCGGGAGGACTCGGCTAGTCTGAAGTTGTGTGGGTGTGAGGCATTCGCGGCCGATGCGGTCGGCACCGGAGAGCAACGCCGTCGCCGAATCGCCCAGGGTGGTAAGAGTTTCCTCTGCGAGGCGAGACGCAGCTCGTCGGAGGATACGGCGGTCCATTTCGAGCGGCGGCTCGGTGGCGGCCTTCCAGAGCGCACCCCAGGCAGGCTTCGGAAGCTCGGGAGCGTCGACCGTGAGGACGGCGCCGTGGACGACGAGCTCACGCAACCGACGATCGGGCTCGGCGAGAGCCCACGCTAGTAGTCGTCCTTCGTCCCCATGAAGAGTTGGCAGGGCCTCGCGCACGAGCTGGCTGACGTTCTTGGTCCACTGCGGTGGTTCCTGTACCCATGCCGCGAGCAACTGGGCAGGCGCTCGCGTGCGCACGTGCTCGCCAACACTCGCGTCGACGAGGAGCTCGGTGAGCAGGCGGCGGTCGACGACGGTCGGCAACGTCCGATGGCTCATGGCGATGCCGAGCTTGTCGACGTTCTCCAGCGCGAGCTGCTGCATGTACGGCGCGTCCGCTCCAACGACCCGAACACCGAGGACCACCTCGAGGACATCGTTGACCGAGAGAGCGTGGACGCGATGATTGCGTGCACGGCGGAGTAGGTCGGGAGCCTTCTGGATTCGGTTTGCCAGCTCCTCCGGAAGAACTGCGATGAGCGGCGCTCCCTTCGCTTTCCAAAGCAGGTGGCGCAGGCCGAGCTCGGTCCCAACCCGGTGAACACCATACGCCCCGCTCGGGGTCGGCATGAGCGCGGGCAGGTCCTCGAGACCCTCGCCGTCGATGACGAGCACGTAGCCGGACTCGGCGGCTCCGCCGGCCTGGTCGAGGAGCCTTCGCAGGAGTAGCTGAGCGGAGCTCAATCCCCGTCCTCCTCTCTGACGACGGTCACGTTGATGCTCTCGGTGCCCTGCGCCGCGAGCGCCTTCTTGAGCTGCTCGAGGAAGCCCGCGACGGCGCCCACATCGGTCGGGTTGAGGCGGCTCTTGAAGAGCACCGTCTTAGGAGCGACCGGGGGAACGACCGGAGCCGTGGGCGCAGACTGCGGCGTGCCCGCGGGACCAGGCGCAGGTTGCGGTTGCTCGAGAAGCCGCTTGATCAGCTGCTGGGCCTTCTGGTTCCAGCTATGTACCCAGTCCTTCGAGAGAGGTTGCTCGTTCTGCGCGGCGCCAAGACGCCCCTCCAGCGACGCGAGATGTCCACGCACCTCGATGCCGACTGCTGGATGATTCACTCCTGCCGTCAGGTTCGCCCGAGCGTTCTCGTTGAGGTCACCGAGAGCATCTCGAATGGCTCCAGCTTGCTGGACGATCGAGCGCACCGCGTCGGCCGCGTCGTCGGGCCATGCGGCGAGGAACTCGGTCAGCACCTTGTTGCTGTCGGTCGTCGTCTGATCGAGGGGAGCGAGTCGAGTGTTCGCCGTAGCCACCTCCTTGTTCCGGTGGCTCCCCTCGGTTCCGAGGTCGACCAGCCGAGTGTGGAGTCCCTGGAGGATCGTCCGCTTCTCTTGCGCGCTCTGCCTCAGCGAGGTCGCGAATCGATCCTGCCCCTGGAGCGAGCGATGCGCCGGCGGGCGCGGCAGGTTGAATAGCTGGTTGCCGAGATCGCGGAGGCGATGCCAGTCCGCCGCGGTGACGAGCTTCCCGCGCTGGAGGCGGATCCGCAGCGTAGGCGGCATGCCGATCCGGACGTCGAGCGCCTCGCCATCGATCTCCTGCAGGGCTCGATGGTCCCGCTGGCAGAGAAAACAGAGGAAGAGATCGACGACAAGCGGCTGGAGTCCGTAGGTGTCGCGAAGATGCTCGGCGATCGGGGCCCAGGTCAGCGAGTCTTGGTCAGCCTTCTGGAGGACGTCCTTGATGTACCTAGAGTCGAGACGAAGCGAGGCCTTAGTCTGGCCAAGGTTCACGAGCTCGAGCGGCTGACCGAGCGTCTTGAGCACCTTCTCCGCGGCTTCGTCGTAGGCGACGGAGACATTGGTCTCGCCCGCCTCCACCATCCACTTGAGTAGCGTCTCGAGGTCTTGCTTCTTCGGCTCGGCGAGGAAGTTCGGGTGCTGCGGATAGCGGCGATCCATCAGCAGGGTGGTGATGTGCTCGAGGTTCTCGGCGAGCGTCTCGCGAGGCCGACTCCCGTCCACATCGGAGATGAGTGCGAAGAACTCGCCATGGCGGATGTAGACCTCGACGAGGAGCTCATCGAGCTGCCCCTCGAGGGTCTTCGCGCGAATGCTGGCCTGGTCGAGGATCTTGCCCTTGTCCTGCGGCCCGAGGGTCTCGAGCAAGTCCTCTTGTCCCGCGTCGGATAGGAGGTAGCGAACGGCCGAGAGCTCGGTGAGAACCCCAAGCTCAATGGGGCTCATGTGACGCGGCAACCAGCAGACGGTGTGGAGCGTGCCCTTCTTCTTCCGCGCGTTGGTCGCGCGCATGCGGTCTTCGTCGACCGTGTGGCCCGGCTCGTCCCACGGGTAATCGACGAGCACTCGGAAGGCACCGTCCGGCGGCTCGAAGTCGTCCTGCGACATCTCGCGGACGTTCCCCAGCTTGATACGCCCTCGGCGCTTCGTGCGCCGCCACATCAAGTCCCAGTCGCCTTCGTTAGAACCGCCTTCTTCGAACCCCTTGGTGCCGTCGAGCGTCAGCCCCTTCTTCAGCGCCCCCCAGAACACCCTAAATCGCTGAGCGACGTTGTCGACCTTCGACCGGGCGCGGCCGAGAACCTCGCCGAGGCTCACGCGGCCGAGGACGTATCGCACCAGCGCCGTCTTGCCCTGACCGGCGACTTGAAGATCGGGAACGCGCTGCGAGAGCGCGAGGAGGTCGGTCTCCGCGACGCGTACCTGACCGCGGAACGTCTCCCCCTCCACATCGACGGAGTTGAGCTGCACGAGACGCTCGATCGTCAGCCCGCCCTGCTTGAGCCGCGGTGACACCTCCGCGAGCAGTACAGTCTTCACGAACTGATCGAGCGCACGGCGACGCTCAGCGTTGAACTCGGAACCCGCTTCCTCCGCCATCTTCTGCATCGCCGGTGCGAGCCGCGAGTAATACTGGTGGTGGATGTCCTGCATGAGGTCCACCTTCTTGCTCGCCTCCACCCCGGACTCGGGGAAGATGGCGGCGAAGGCGGAGCCGACCGGCAGGAACTCGCCGAGCGGCAAGTTCGGGTAGTGGATTACCAGCAGCTCGTAGAGCAGACGGAGCGCCGAACGCTCGCGCTGCATCAGTGACGTGACGTCCACAAGCATCTCGATGAGCGCCGGGTGGAACGGGTAGACGTCGCGGAGGTAGTCAATGTCCGCGCCCGCGAGCAGCGCTGGAAGGACCTTCTGGTGACGCTCCGCAAGCGACTTGATGGCTTCCTGAACCGCCCTCGCGTTCTTCTGGCGGAGCACTCGGCCGTGCACGATGTGACGCAGCTCCACATCCTGAAGCTTGGTGGTTTCGAACCGCTTCAGCTGATGGTCGATGTGCTCGTGAATCTTCGTTTCATCGACGAGGTCCGGATAGAACTCCTGGAGGTTCCGCTGGCGGGCGACGAAGACGAAGATCGGGAGCGCGCGCTGGCCAGCATCGTGGTCGACGATCAGGCTCAGGTTGTGGATCTCCTGGACGAACTCCTGGCCTGACTTCTCCGCGAGCCAGAGCAAGAACTCGTCGATCATCAGGACGACGCCGCCAAAGCCTTGCGCCTTCGCGTGGTCGGCGATGCGCTTGAGGCCTTCGCTCCAGCGCGGGTCGATTCCTGCATCGGCCGCGTCTCGACCTTTGTACGTCAGCCAGGCGCGCACGAAGCGCTCCCGAGCTTGTGCGGTTCCTCCCGCGATCGCTTCGAAGTCTTCGCGCCCACCGACGATGCCTTCGGCTTCGAGGCGCTTCCAGACGACGTCGCCGTACTCCTTCGCCTCACGGCGAACCTCGTCGAAGATCGAATCGACGTTGAGGAACTCGAACGGCGTCTTCCCCCGGCGCTTGAGGGCGGCGTTGAAGCCCTCGTAGACGGCGCGATCGAAGCCTGTGTTCTTCCCCCGAATCGAGAGCATGTGGATGCGCACGACGAGGAGGCCCGCCTTCTCCAGCCAGGCCTCATGGTCGGCGGAGTCGCGTCCCTTGCTCTGCTGCGCGTCGCGGTGCGCGTTGAACAGCGGGCGAAACTTCTTCCACGCCGGCTGAGCGCCCTCGAGGAGCAGCGACAGCATCGTCATGAAGTGCGACTTGCCGCTGCCGAAGCTGCCGTGGATGAAGCGCCCGTACTCTTCGCCGCGATCGAAGACTTGCTTCATGTCGTCGAGAATGCGCGGAAGCTCCTTCTCGACGGCCGGCGTGATGACGTAGTCGTCGACGAGCTGTTTGACCTCGTCGGATCCAGGATCCGCCTCGCGAAGCTTCACGACGAAGCCCATCGCTCGGATGTCCTCCGGTCGCGGCAAGATAAAGACGTCGGTGATCGTCGGGGTCATGACTCGTCGCCTTCCTCACTCTCGCCATCGGCGTCGTCGTCGCGGTTTTTCGCGCGCCTGGTCTTCGCTCCCCGCGTGTTTGGAGGCGGATTGCGTTTGCGCCAGTCCTCGATTAACTCACGGCTAGGCCCTTCAGGGCCCACGAGGGCCTGTAGCTCCGCCTTAAGCCGAACCGCTACACCGGCATCCTCGCGCGCGACGTCGGGGAGCAGTCGCCACGCACTGTCTAGAAGGGCCGCTCTATCCGCGAGGGGCACACCGCCGTCTTCGAGCTCCTCGTCGATGGCGAGAATAGCCTTCAGGCGCTGCATCGGCGTCCAGCCCGCCCAGCCGAACAGAGTTGCGGCTCCCGAGCGCCGGGGGATCTCTGTGAAGGCGATGAAACGCTCCCTTGGAACGTCCAACTTCCCTCGAATTGAGTAGTACTCCGGACTCAGGAAATCGGGTTTGCCATAGGAAGGCGCCACGTCCGGAGTCACATCTTCGCCCGCGTCCTCTCGGCGCTGTTCGTCCCAGGTGCGGAGCCACGCGTTCCGCTTGTCCAGGCCGGAGCCCTTGTAGATGTGTGAATCACAATTCGGAACCGCATCCGAGGCGATGCGCTCCGCCACGAGCTGCGTGAGGTCGAAGTCCCGGCGACCGGTGAGAACTTCACACACAGCGAGGACACGGACATCGTCTTGCAGGCTTGCCGCAATCTGATCAATGGACAAGGGCCGGCCTCGGTCACGTGCGACTTTCTCGATTCTCTCAGTCAGCCATACTTGAAGGCCTACAGCCTCTTCGGTCGGGTAGTCGGGGTTCGCCCAACGGCGCTTGTACGTCGCGGACTCGAGGACCCGCAGCGCTGCGCTCCTTTCGGTAGTCCGAATTCGTCGCGCTACACGCTCCCGCACTGTTGCCGGAGCGTCACTTGGCAGCGACTGTAGTGCCTCCCACCTGTGTCGCGAGAACCACTTGGTAAGCAGATCCGCGCCGTCATCGTCAGAGCGTTCGCTCGCCGCCTCTGCATCGAGCCGCGCGTGCTCGAGTGCCCAAGGAAGCCACGTGGGAGGCACTCCCTCGACTTCAGCGACCGCACACGCCTCTTCAGAGGTCAAATCGAACAAGCGGTAGCAGAGCCAATCGAGCTCTTCTTGCAGACCGACCATCTGACACATGTCCGCGTAATCGCTGGCACGGCGTGCATCGAGGACGCTCCGAAGGGCGTGCGGATCGCGCCATTCACTGGTGCTACCAAGGAGAGCTTGAACCGATCGCTCGGAACGACGGCGCGCGAGGCGATCGAGTTCTCGTGCGTAAGGCACTACCTCACCGGCGTTCCTGGGCAGCGGCAGTAGTTTGAGCTTCGTTGCGTCAAACTCGTACCGCATCATCCACTGCTCTGGTTGAAACCCGAAGTTCTGATGCTTGCAGTGAAACACCTGCTTCATCCAGAAACAGGCGCTCGACGAGTTAAGGACTCCAAGTAGGGACAAGAAGTCTTCGACAGTTGCGCCCTTGCCCAGCTTCAGCGCGGGAGCAGTCTGTTTGAAGACTTTGCCACCAAGATCGAACGCGAAGTGGTTGTGTGTCGCAACGAACGCGTAGGCGATAGAGCGGAGGTTTAGATATCGATCCCTTTGAAATCGAGTCCACTCAAACCATTCAATACCCAACTCCGCCGGCCGCTTTCCGAAGTCCAGGCGCTCTCTTAGCGAGGTGCGGTAACGCCAGAGATGGTCGGCAAGCCGCGGCCAGCCATCCAGCGTCGGGCCTAGGTCTTCATGGCGATACGGAAACAGCGCATGTTCGTCCTCAACTATCGTGAAATCCCGGATCTGTTCGCCCTTAACCAAAGGAACCGATGCGCCATCAGCACGGGTCTGGGCGTAGTGTCGTGGCACGTAGAAGGCGTCGTCCAGACCGGTATGAACGGTACGTCCGATGGACGCCACTCGACTACCCAGCCTGGCCGCGGACGAGGCTTCGATCTTTGCCTTGAGTTCTGCGGCCCCGCCGCCCTCCAAGCTCCACGGATGGCGGCTGAAGGTCGACCGCGGGGAGTCCACTACCGACACGAACTCGTTCTCGAACCCCACGTGGTTCCACTGCTGTTGAATGCTTGTCCATACGCGGCCCTGTGAAGGCTCAAGGCCGGAGCCCGTCTCTCCCTTTCGTCCGAGGATGGCCCGCACTGTCGCGGCAACGGGCGGTCGCTTTCGTGCGAACAAGAGTATTGTCGGGGTATTATGAAATGGAATGTCGGCCTGCGAGGTGTCGACAACTAATGTAAGGTCAGTGCGCGCAAGGACCTTTTCAACAAGCGGCTTGCCAAATTCGCGCTTCGTAAAGTTGTTGCCCGTGATGATTCCAATGAATCCGTCATCCGTGGCGAGCTGAAGACATCTCTCGACGAATGGGGCGCCCAGCGAATACTGGCGATATGCGGACACGTACCTTTGTCGATGACCAGTTTTCTCTCGGTGGTAGGCTTTTCGAGTCTCGTCATTTTCGGTTATGTACGGCGGATTGGCGACTACGGCTTGGAACTTTGACTGAAGAACCCGTCGTAGCGCTGCGCGATTTTCAGGGGGTGTGAGGGTGGCTCGCGCCTTGTCGCCGCCGCGTATTCCAGCCAGATTGAGTTGCGTTCCTTTGCTGTCGGGCCCGTCTTCGACTTGATCGAGCCCATCAGCCCAGTAAACGTGTGGATGAAACTGGGCGGCGTCTGCAAGCGAGCCAACGCCGGCGAGTTCGGCGGCAGTCATAACAAGTCGGGTGCGTGCAAGCGCACAGGCATAGTCGTTGAGGTCGATGCCGACCACACGATCGAGGGCGTGCAGTGCGACTTTGGACCGTGACCACTCTGGATGCTTCGCGCCGGTAGCAGCCACGATGCGCTTGAGGCTGTCGATCAGGAAGTGACCCGAGCCGCAGGCCGGATCGAGTAGACGTACTTCATCGGCACCGAAGGTCTCGACTGCCGGATCGAGCGTTCGCTCGAGAATGAAGGTGCGGACGAAGTCAGGTGTCTGGCACAGCGCGAACCGGTCCTTCACGACAGGATCGAGGTCCTGGTACAAGTCCCCCATCAGCTCGCCTTCAAATCTCTCTTCGGCGAAGCTCCAGTGGGAGCCCGTATCAGCATCGCGGTGTCGCCAGAAGGCGATGAGGTCCCGCGATAACTCGTCGGACGGGAGAGCTACTTCCGCGGGTTGTGAGCTGAATAGCTCTGGCAACCCTCCGTTGCGGCTTGCGAGGTCGCGGTACACCCAGCGTAGAAAGGCTGTTTCGCCGAGGTGTGGAGCGAGGCGCTCGAAAAGCTGCTGCGCCTCAAGGTCGAGCAAGCGGCCGGGGCTCAAGAGCCCGCGATCTTCGAGTACGCGAACATAGACCGACTTGAGAACCCACAAGACCGCCGCTCGTCGCGAGAGCAAGTCCGTCCAGACATCGAAGTCGTCGGCGACTCGCTCGTCGGCGTGAAGCCGCAACGCGCGTTCGCGCACCGAGCCCGGCGCGCGCATCTTCGTGCGGAGGTCGGCGGCAATCTTCGCGACGTGTTCACGGAGGGCGCTGGTAAGTCGGGCTCTATCGGCTTGTTTCATGGTTCGTTCAGACCGGAAGAGCATTCAGGAGAGGCAGCGTCGCGCCCTCGAGATGCCACATGGCGGGCCCCTCGTTGAAGCGTGGTTGGCGGTTATGAATGACGCCGGGAACGACGAGGACCCAGAAGCCTCGACTACCCGAGAGGGTCTCGTCGTAGAGGCGGCGCGGTAGGTCGAGTGCCTCGCAGAGGCCGAGAATCGCAGTGTCGCCGAGCACGATGATCTTGCCCGGCTGGCCGTGCTCCTCCAGAAGACGGAAGAGGGTTGTCTCCGCCGCGTCCGTGAGCGCGTCGCGCTGGGCAATGAATCTCTCCGCTCGCTCGAGAGCCGTCATCTCGGCAGCGTGCTCGGCGAAGAACGCGTCCTCGAACGACACCCACGTGCCGCCGATAGCTCCGGCGACGGAGCGGCCGATTTCGGGGTGACGTTCCGGCGGCGTGACAAGCATACGGAAGCCGCGCGAATGAGAGGCATCCCGCAGCATGTCGCGCACGACCTCTTCGGGGCTTCGTTCGGTGCCCAGCACCGACTGCAGCTCGTCCGACGCGAGTGCGGGCGACGCCATGATGGATCCCGTCCGTCCTGGGAGCACCAGCTGCCCCTGCACACGGCAGTCGAGATCACGCAGGATCTCGAGCAAGTGATCCGCATCCGGGTACGGCGTGTGTGGACCGAAGACGCGACGAACTCGACGTTCGAGGTCTTCGAGGGCGACCGGCTCGCGAGTCTGGTCGAGAACGAACCCGATGCTGTGTTTTGGGTCGACCGGCCCGATGAAGAGGTGCCCCGTCTCGGCGATCGCGACGTCCTCGCAAAGACGAACTCCGAGTGCGAGTGGGTCGCCGTCGAAGTGAGGGAGGAGGCCCAGGAGGGTGCGTCGCGCCGTCTCGGGTTCGATGGGCGGCCACTGACCGGCGAGACGAACGACCTCGGCCGCGAACGCGCGGAGTGTGTCGCGGTCGAAAACGGGCCGCGACACGAGCGGCGTCTCGGCGCCGTCGACCTCGACGAGGTGCACCCGCCCCGACGAAAGCCGAACCATGAGGCGCACCATGCCTGCGCCGTTGACGATCCCGGCGGGCCACTCTTCCTCGAAGCGCTCCCCGATCTCGTCCAGTCGCACGATGCCGCCGAACCCGTCGAGCACGGTGTCGAGGGCCGTGCTCGCGTCTGCAAGCAGCGATAGATCGAGTCGCTCCAAGCCCTTCGAAAGGTCGATGCTGACCTGCGGCTGACTCTTGCCCAGATCGTCGGCAATCTCGCTCTGTACTTCGGGGTCGCCAGTGAGACCGACGGCTCGCTCAACGGCAACTCGCTGCGCGTCGTTCAGCGGGCGAGCGGCCAGCTCCCACATGCGATCGAGCGTGTGGGCGCTGCCCGTCGTCTCGGAGCTGTGCGCGCGGAATTGATGAAGCGCTTCGACGACCTGGGCGAGGCGCGTCCGTCCGATCCCAGTCACGGCGAGAAGCTCCGCGTGCGTCAGCGACGCGACCGAGCCGACCGTCGGGAGCTCCGCTTGCTCGAGGGCGGTCCGAAGAGCGGGCGCCATGGGAAGCTTCTGGACGGGCTCCGGGGAGTCCACGAGGTCCGGGACGAGCGGTGGGTCGACCCGCATCGGGCCCGAGGCCGCAGCCGCAATGCCGCGACCGAGCAGCGTCTCCTGGAACGCGACGATGTCCGCCGCCGTCTTGGTTCCGATCGCGTGGATCGCCCTGACTTGCGTCGGAGGCAACGCGAGCAACTCACCGATCGTGTGCACCTGGCAACGGCCCAGGGCGTTCATCGCTCGTCGCGAGAGACCCGTGAGGCGCAGAGGCGTCGTCGCATCGAGGTTCTGGGGCGGGGGCGTGGAAGGCGAGACGGGCACGTCGTAGCCGAGTGCGACGAGGAGCGCGTCGCGCATCGCACGAGCCGAGGGGAAACGCTTCTCGGGGACCGAGTCCAACGCCTTCTTGAAGAAGGCAGCCAGCCCAGGCGGTTCGATGTCGTCCTCACGCACGGATGGAGCCTGCCCAGGCTCCGGGACGCGACCGTCGAACGCGTGACGACCGGCATAGAGCTCGAAGAGACACAGGGCCGCCGCGAAGCGGTCGGTTGCATGGGTCCAGCGGGCGCTCGTGGGATCGCGATAGAGAGCCGTGCCTCCGTACGGTGCGTCTTCAGGGATCCCGGCGAGGCTGAAGTCGATGATGATGAGGCGACCATCGTTGACCAGCAGGTTGTCGGGCTTCAGGTCTTTGTGAGTGACCGACTTCTGTTCCAGGTAGTCGAGACCGGCGAGCAGATCCTCTGCGAGCTTGCGCTGGGCCGTCGGCTCCGGCGTCGGATGCGCACCGAGCCATTGGCGCAGCGTCTCGCCTCCCACGCGTTCCATCACGAGCGTGAGGCGACCCTCGACCATCTTCGTGAGGTCGATGACGCGCACGATGTTCGGATGGTCGAGCGTGGAGAGGACCTGGTACTCGCCGCGCAGCGCGTCCTCCGCCGCGTCCTCCGTGCGCGCGATCTTGAGCGCACGGGTACGTCCGCTCACCAGGTGGCGCGCAGCGTACACAACGGCCATTCCGCCCTGCCCGAGACGCGACACGATCTCGTAGTCGCTACCGACTCGCGTACCGGCCTGAAGATTGTCGGCATCCAGCGGTGCCCTCTGGTCCAGGTGGATGCCAGGAAGGGTCCGTGCTTCCGGATCGCGCGCCGCGCGCACTGCCGCGATTGCGTCTGCGAGCGAGCCATACCGATCCGTCGGCCGGAGCTCGACCATCCGCGCGACCGCCTCGTCGAGGCTGAGCGGGATGCGCTGCGCCATGTCGCGTACGCGGCGCATGAGCCTTCGAGCGGCCATGAGCTGGCGCGTGTTGTCGAAAAGCGGCTTGCCGGTCAGGATGAGCGCGAGAATGGCGCCGAGGCTGAACTGATCCGACGCGGGCTCCGCGCTGCTGAACGCGGTGACCACCTCGGGCGCGGCGAAGATGAGCCTGTCGTCGGCCACGCTGGTGAGCGAGATCGTTGCGTCGGACGTGAGCTGCTTCGCGAGATCGAAACCGGTGACCCGGATCTGCTGGGGGTCCAGCCGATCCTCTACAAGGACCACCTCGGGGCGGAGAAGCCGATGAACCACGCCCTGGCGGTGCGCATCGTCGAGCGTCTGCGCCACGCGCATCCAAAGATCGGTGCGGGCGTGGAGATCTGCCTTCTCCTTGCCACGGGTGTCGGGGCCGTAGCGCTCGATCCAGGTGGTCAGCGTGATCCCTTTGAAATACTCGAGCGGGAGCACGATCCCGGCCTCGTCGGAGAAGGGAGGGTCAGCGCTCAGGATCCCGTCGCTACGACCGAGGCGACCAAGGACCTGCGCCTCCCAACGCGCTCGCTCGGCGACGCGATCGCGTTGGGCGTCCGTCGCGAGCGGCGGAACGCTGTAGATGCGCAGCACCCGTTCTGCACCGGAGAGAGTGTTCTTGCCGAGCAACTCCGTGAACGTGTCTTGGAGATCGAGCGTCTCGACGATCTCGTACTCGCGCACCCGCCTCACCGGCTTGGGCCCGCGTTGCGCTCCGGTGAAGAGCTCGAGCAGCTCTCGCTGGGCGAGTGATGACGGGGATTGCGCCCGGCCTTGGCTCAGTCGCGCGATGAGCGCGGGGTCTTGAAGCGCGGCGAGGATCGTCTTTCGCGTGTGCACGCGGTCGCTGCTCGCTGGCCCGCGAACTCCGACGTCGGTCGTCGCCGAGAGAAAAACCAGGCCCTCGGTCCAGACCTGACCCGCCTGATAGCTCGCGTTGCGGAGGTGAGTCTTCAGAACCTGCGCCGTGATGCGATTCAGCTTGAGTGGGCTGCGGATCTTCTCGGGGAGCCACCAATCGTTGTCGGTGCCCTCGATCCGCCCTCGGTACGACTTGATCTCGACGACGAAGACCGCATGCGGCGCGACGATGACTGCGTCGAGCTCGTAAATGACGCCGCTGCGCTCAACGAGCCACGGGTTACCGTAGACCGTGTAGTCGGACGGCAGCCCCTCGACGAGAAACCTTAGGGCCTGTCGCTCCGCATCGTGCGCGGCTTCACCGATTGGAATGAAGTGAGCTCCCATCGCTTACACCAGCAGGACCTTGGCGTTCGGGAACCAGATCGCGAGCTGGTCTTCCACGCGAAAGAGACCGCCCTTGTCGGGGTGAAGGCCGATGACGAAATCGAACGTGCGCTGACGAAGTGGGTGCTCGGTGTTGCGGAGGTCGTCGACCTCCACCTTCATCGCGTAGTCGGCGTGCGGCGCACCCAGGTCGAGCCCGACGACCCCGGCGAGCGTGAGCTCCTGCCACGTGCCGCACGCGATCACGAAGTTCTCTTGGAGCGTGAGGTCTCGCTGGCTCGACACGAGGTGATGGGCGAGCTGCCCGCCCGTGCCGGGAAGCTCGAGCACCTTCTGGTGCGGCTTCACCACGTGCAGCTCGGACCGAGCCATGCGCGTCGATATCCCGAGGAGCTTCGCTTGCTCCGCGATGTACTCGGTGTTGGAGCCCTTCAGGTCCATTCCCTGAAGCGCCGTGATCCAGCCGTCGGCGATCGACGACGGGAGGCTGTCGAGACGCAGTGGGCCGCCGATCGCCTCGGCGTCGAACGGGACGCGATGGATCACGGCGGCATCCTCGAAAAGCAGGGCGACCAGGTCCGTCGTCTCCAGCCCGCCCCGAAAACGGCGCCAGGTGTCGAGGCGGGGCTCGGTTAGGCGTTGCGGCCGCCGGCCTGCGGCCTCGTCACGAGCGAGCGCGTGCAGCAGCGCGGCCACCCATGCGCCCGTTGGGCGCAGTGGGCCCGGGAGAGCGGAGAGCTCGACTGCTAGTGAAATCATGTTGTTTTTCTCAACGCGCGCACCGGCACAAGGTACGGCGAAGTCAACAACGTATCCTCCGGAAACTTGCGGGGATAGGTGGTTCAAGCCGGCGTGTTTGGCGCCGCGGCCAGCCGCGCTTGTCGTGCGGGGCGCTGGTCCGGGCCGCCGATCCCCGGCCAGGAGAGCTGAGGGGCATCACGTCGTTTAGGGTTGAGCGGTCGAGAAGATTGAGGGCTCGGTTGGCTGAGCCAAAGACGGGTCGTCTTGGAAGTCGGTTTCTCGGACGATGGTGAGAACAACACCGCGGTAAGCGCGTAGGGCGCGGAGAAGCGGTGCGCGTCGAACTCGAGCGGCGCGCCGACGAGCGCCAACTCGTCGCGAGCTCGACGCCGGAAGACCGAGTCGTCGTCGGAGCTCGGATCGTCACCAGTCAGCACCAGTCGAGTGGTCGTAGCGGTCGTCCAGGACCTCCTAGCGTCGATCCGGCACTTCAGGACGCTCGATTGCAGCGCGAAGAGATGGAAGTTTCTTGTCAAGCGACCGGTGAAGGGCGCCCGGCGAAAACGACGGGTCGGTGATCTTCTTCACACGCGCGCCTCGCGCGCCTCACGCGCCGAGGTGCGCGATGCAGCGGAGGCGGGGCCAGTGGGCTTTATTGGCGAAAACACTCATTTGCCAGCGATTCTCCGGACGGCTCGAAAGCGGATTCGAGCGCGACATGCTCCATGAGACTCACGAGCTCCGGCGTCAGGGGCGACCGACCCACGGTGCGAGACCTCTGGGTGGGGGATCAACCCATCGAGGTTTCCGGGCGACCGCCATCACCACCTTTTGAGACTGATTCAGCAGCCCGCGGAGTACCGTAGGTCCACCCGGTGACCCTGACGCGAGCCGAAGCGAACGCCGCCGCCTTTCGCGTCGTGCGCACCATCCTGGATGCCACCGACGCACTTGCCGCTCGACGCGATGATCGCGGCGGTCTCGATTAAAGGCATGCTTCGAGCGCGCGACGACGGCCGGCTAGAGGTCGTGGCCGACGACCCCAGATCCCGCTTTTGGCCGACGAAACGGGGCCTACAAGCGCGAGGTAGGACGGCGCCACTGGGATCAGCGATCTGCCTGCGGGCACGCTTCGCGAGGCTATTCGTTCGATCGTGCGAGAGCTCTCAACCTGCTCGGGTCCGGCCGCAAAGCGCCGCTGCCTCGCGGGCGCTGGAGGAAACGGGCGGACGGGGCTGAGAGCGAGCACGCCAATGAGTAGTCACTCATTCGAGTAGATGCTCACATTCGGCGGAGCTTTGCGAGGAAGGCCTCGACGAGCTTCTTCGGAACATAGCGCGCGTTCTTCGCGTGGATGGCCCACGCCGCCTTTTCGAGGCGCGCAACCGTGACCTTCGGAGCGGCGAGGCCCAGCATCTCGAGGCCCCACAGCACCGGGACGCTGAGAGCCGCACAGGCGGCGCGCAGGGGTTTGTCGTTCGAAACGCACGTCCACCGCTGCCGGGCAGCCACGAGGATGCACAGGCGGTCCTGAAACGAGAGGGAACCGCGCGGCGTCCTCGCCGCTTCCAGCAGGTCCTCGAGCACCGGTTCGACGATAGCCAGGCCGACAGCAGCAGCGGCGGCCTCGTCGATCTGCTTCACCTCATCGAAGACGGGCTTCGCGACGTGTACCGAGCCGACCGTGCGACATACCTCGGCGAGAACGTCTCGGTCGATGTGCGACAGATCGATCAGAACGCAGGCGTCGAGGATGAGAAAGCGGGTCGGCTTGGACACGTCGAGCTGTTCTCATGCTACCCAGGAGTTCGCGAGGTCCCGCATTTCCGCGAGGTCGATGCGTAGGATCTCGGCGGCTCGCCCCAGCGAGATGAGCTCCCGGTCGACAGCTGAGCGGACGAGCAATCGAAGGCGGTCCTCGACGAAGTCCGCAGCGAGGAGACGGTCCGGTTCCTCGGCGCTCCGGTCCGGGGGCCGCCCGGTGAACGCCTCTCGCCGCAAGCCCTCGGGTTCGTCCGCCTTGCCGAGGCTCTTCCCGGTGCGCTTCTTGTACTGGAACGCAAAGGTCATCCAGATCTTCTTCCTGTCGTCCGGGGAAAGCTTCTCCTGCATTCGGTAAAGCACAGTGCGATAGCTGACCCGGAAGACACGCTTGATCTTCAGCACGCGGTCCACGAGGCCGAGCCCGCGCGAGTCGGCGAACTCGGCGTCAAACAGCTCTTCGGGCATCAGGAAGTAGGCCGCGAAGGTGTCCGCCTCGACTTCCTGCTCCTTGTCCTCGGCGTCTTCGGCGACGTCGAACGCAGAGAGGTGCAGCAGCAGATGCGCGAGCTCGTGCACCGCCGTGAAGATCCATCTCTCGACGGAGATGCGATCCCAGGTGTTGACGACGACGGCGGGACCGCCATCGGAATCGGCAACCGAGAGCCCGAAGAAGCCCTCGGACGCGAACGACGAGGTCAGCACCTTGATGCCGTGGTTCTCGAGGACGCTGCAAATGTCGGCGACAGCCGCGCCGTCGAGGCCAAGCGCCTTGCGCGCTTCACGCGCCGCGAACCTCGCGCGCTCGGGCCCCGGCTTGAGCTTCGCCTTCTGAATCGCCTCGCGCACTCGCGCGAGCGCGAAGGCGGATTTGTTGTTCAAGAGCTCCTCGAGCTCGTTGTAGTCGTCCAGGCGACGCGCGACGTCGACGAGGACCTCCTCGCGCGTGGTCATGCGCTTCTGAGCCCTGAAGCGCACTCGCTGGAGCGCGCGGGCTGGTTCGAGAAGCACTTCAAGACGGACTCCGAGAGCGGACGCGATGCGCATCAATGAATCGACGCGCGGCGCCGCCTCGCCCGCCTCGATGTTGCGGTAGCCCGGCCGCGAAAGGCCGGCAGCCTCGGCGACGTCGCCTTGGCTCTTGCCGCTCGCAATTCGAGTTCGTCGCAGGTTCGCGCTGAGCGCAGACAGATCCAACCGTCACCTCCATGTTGGTAGCCGGTGGAAAACTTATCATGTTGACAGACGGCGTCAATGTGCTTACTTCAATGCTCAGATGGCCGCTGTCGCGGCCTTCGATCAAGTTCTGAATTTCGTGCGAGGAAGGCCATGAGCGAGCATCACCATCATCACCAACACGAGCAGGTCCACGTCACGGTGACGTACACCGGCAAGCACGACTTCCACGAGACCGTTCCGGGTCAAACCATGTTCGGGACGATCAAGGTCGACGCCATGAAGATCTTCGGCCTCGACGCCGCCGCCGCGGACCAGTACGTGCTCCAGTACAAGGACACCGACGTCGCCGACGACAAGCCGGTGAACTCCCTGCACGAGGAGCACGTCAAGCTGCGCCTCATGCTCAAGTCGGAGCCGCACAAGGGCTGATGGGCCAGACCCTCGACGAGTTCTTCGCATCGAAGGACTGGGGCCCGCTCGAAGCGGCAACCGGGTGGAAGATCGTGCGCGACGCGAAGAACCCACATCTTGTGCGCCTCTACCTCGAAGCGAAGAAGGACGGACAGAAGTACATCGTGCTCTTCGTCTGCGACGGCTACTCGGCGACGGCGCCGGGTGCGGCGTTCGTCAACGAGGATGGTTCCAAGGCGGACCCAAAGGCATGGCCAACGGGTGCGCCGGAGTTCCTCAGCGAGGTGAAGCCCCCACCGAACTCGTTCTTCTGCATGCCGTGGACGCGCGAGGGGCTCGCGGCCCACAACGATTGGCGGACGAACGCGGCCGTCGACCCGTGGAACGGCGACCGCCACACGCTAATGGAGCTCTTCAACCGCATGCAGCGCATGCTTAACGGGCCCCACTACACGGGCCGTGGGGGCGGCTGATGGCACGTATGCTGCTCATTGCGAGGAAGCTGTTCGACGTGACCTGGCTCGGCCTTCAGCAGAGGAGCCAGGGCTCGCAGGAAACGGCTTGCGTATGGCTCGGCGACCAGGACGCCGAGCGGGAGACCGCGACGGAGGTAGTCTTCCTCGATGACCTACCGGGAACGGTCGGACGTCGCCTACACCATCGGACGTCGCGCGAGGCCGTTCGGATCTTGATCGACCGCGCCCGCGAGCTCGGCTTGACGATCGTCGGCGACGTGCACACGCATCCCGGGCCATGGGTCGACCTCTCAGAGGTCGATCGCGCACACCCGATCGAGTACCGGATCGGCCTCCTGGCGCTCGTCTTCCCAACCTTCGCCGAGGGGCCACCGCGGCTCGACGGCGTCGGCGTGCACGAGTACCTCGGCTCTGGAGAGTGGAGGACGTTCGAAGGCGAGGACGTCGCGTCGCGGCTCGCGCTCGAGGAGGATGAATCATGAGCGTATCTCGGCTCGACAAGTTCGTTCGCGAGCGGGCAAAGACCGCGTCGCTCGCCGAGGCTCACAGCGCCCGCGAGCGAGCGATCGAGCTCACGATCGCCAGCGGCGCGAGCTCGCATCTGGTCCGGCCCGCTGTCGCCCTCGCTTGTCGCTGCTTCACTGGCACCGTTTACCTGGTCCTCGACCACACCGAAAGCGAGTTGATCTCCGTGGCCGTCGACGAAGCGCGGGCGTACGGCGCTGAAAGGCGTCTTCAGATCGGCAGGAGCCCTGACGCCGTCGTCCGACTCGGCATCGGCAGTGCGATCGATGGCATTTTCGTCGATGCCGCCGGCCCGGTGGCGAGCGTGAACAAAGTCGCCACGAGCAAGGCCGCGCCTTGGCCTCCAGCGGCGGCGTTTGCCATTGCCTGCGGCTTCGGGAAGCTCTTCGCAAAGATGCTCGGCGCCGGCCCGGACGTCTCCGGCGAGCAGTGGGATTTCTCCCTCCTCACGTTGTCCCCTGCGTCGGGCGTCGACGAGCGCACGATCGCGGCGGAGCTCGACATCGGCAGGGTTACGCTGATCGGTGCAGGCGCTATCGGTTCCGCGTTCGCGTTCGTCGTCAAGATGTCCGGTTGGCGGTGCCGGCTCGGAATCGTAGACCCGCAACCGTACGAGGAGCCGAACCACGAGACGACGCTGCTGATCTCGAAAAATGACGCGCTCTCGCATCTGCCCAAGGCCAAGACGCTTGCCGCGCTTGTTTCGGTTGGAGCCGTTGCGGCGGACTCGCTCGAGGAGTACGTGGGGCCCGGCCACGCAGTGCTCCAGCGAGAGCACGACGTGCTCGTTTGCGCCGTCGACAATCCGGAGACGCGCCGGATCCTGGACGATGCCTGTTGCGGCGTATTGCTCAACGGGGCTGTTGGCGGCAGCGGCCTCGACGCCGGGCTACTCCTCTGGACTCGGCACGCAGAGGGAGATCCAGAGCTCGCATCCCTATACCCCTCCGGGACCGACGAGCCGACGTCGAACACCCCCCTCCCGACGGACGTCGATGAATGCAGCCGCGTTCTCTACGAGGGCGTCGCCCTCGCTGCCCCGTTCATGGCTCTCGCGACGGCATCGCTGCTCGCCGCCGCATGCGCGCATCGCGTGCTCGGCGCGCCGCCCGTTCAGCTTTACCTGCAGTTCGATCTTCTCGAACTGCAATCGAAATACTCGGAGAGGCGTCGCGCGTAGAAGGCTAGAACCGGGCACGTCGGCTAACTCCTCTGGCGCGCACGCGGGCGCGAGCACGGTGGCCACGCGACGCAGATCGCATGGGCCTGATGCTCCCGCGCTCGTGCCGCCGGCGGGAAGACCTCGCCAGAGACCGGCTCGGCGTCTGGACAGGGCGCGCGTGCGCCGATGCTTGGCCGATGCACACCGAAGCGATCGACTACAGGTACGACGGGCAGGCGTTGCGGGGCTACCTGGCGGCCGACGAGGCCCTGGCGGGGCGCGTGCCGGGCGTGCTGGTCGTCCACCACGCGGGCGGGCTAGGCGACGAGATCCAGGAGAAGACCCGCCGCCTCGCTTCGCTCGGATACTGCGCCTTCGCCCTCGATCTGTTCGGCAAGGGGGAGCCGGTGACCGACGCCTGCGGCGCTTCGGAGAGACCGCGGCAGACCTGGAGCGTTGGCGTGGTCTCGCGACGGCCGGCCTTGACGAGGTAGGCGTCAGAGGTTCGAGCGCTGTCGCGGTGGTTGAAAGAAGGTCGCTCGGTTCCCCCCTTTTTGCCAAACGCATGGCGACGACCACACGAGCGCGGCGATGACATACGATCGCCCGATGAGGATCACCGACGCGGCGCACATTGTCCAAGGTCTTCGCGCATCCGGGCACTTTGGGGACCTGCGCGCGAAGGGATCAACCCGTTAGGTTAGGTTATAGGTTAGGCTTCCCGTCCACCGTGCAGGATTCCAAGAGCTCTTTGAGCCTCCTCACCAGAATTTGTGCGTGAGCCAGTCGGGTTCTGGAAGCTTTCCCATCGCGTGAAATAGGGCGATCTCCGCGTGCTCTGGGGTTCTGAAACCGTAGGCTCGTTTCATGACGGTGCGGGCTTTGTTGTTGAACCCCTCTGTGGCGCCCATGGCGAAGAGATTCTTGGCGGCAATCCAGTTCAGCAGCAGGTCGCGGTGTCGGCGGAGCGTCGTTGCGAGCTTCTTCATGGGGTCGAGTCTGGAGCGCATGGCCATGGTGCACCAGCGACCGAGGAACCGAGACGCCCATGCTCGAGACGCGTAGTCCCAAAAACGGCGGAGCTCTTCCTTGAGCAGGTACGCGCGCACTGAACGAACGTTGGCCTGCACGAGAGAGCGCAGCCGACCGCGCTGGTCGCCGGTGAGGTTCGATTTGTTCTTGAGCAGGATCCATCGCGTCTTCTTGAGAATCGGTTTTTTGCCCTTGTCGCGAAGCGAGCGCGCTTCGTCGCGACGCACTTGATCGACAGCCTCGGAGGCGAGCTTCGCGACGTGGAACCGATCGAGCACGTGCACCGCTTTCGTCGCACGCCTGGCGATCACGCCGACGAATGCCTTCCACATGTCGCTCGTCACGAACGTGAGCGCCTGACTCCGAGGCTCGCCGAGCCACGTGAAGAACTTCTCAAATGTGTCCTTCGTGCGATCGCGTCCGATCCACAAGAGCCGCTTGCATGCGTGGTCGATCTGGTAAACGAACACGAGGTACTTTTGACCTCTTTTCCACGCGAATTCATCGACGCCGATGGACCGAATGCCGTCGAGGTTGCGGTGTGCGAGACCCCAGGTCACGGCGATCGAGACGGCGTGAAAGACGGCCTGCCAGCTCACACGAAATCGCTCCGCCGTCTCTTTCCAGCTCAGTGCCTTCGCCCAACTTGCGAGAAACCACGCGAACGTCGTCGTCATCGGCGACTTACCTTCCGCCCACGGCATGTGCTCCACCTTGATGCCGCATCGCGGGCAATCGCAGCGACGGGGTACGTACACGAAGAACACGGCGATCGCCCAGAGCGGCACGAACTGGAACTGACGCTCGGGCAGGTGATCGCGCACACGGCACTTCTTCAGGCACCCCCCACAGATCGGTAGGCTCCGCTTGTGCGGCCGAAGATGCGCTTGAATCATCGGAATGCCGCGCCAGCTCCGCTTGCCCTCCCGAAACGGGTGGATATCCACCGCGGGCGTTATGCAGCGATCGGCACTGCGTAGGTGGACTCGATCTCCGCCGACAGAGTGTCGAAGCGAGCCGAGAGGATTGCGGCTCGAAGCGTGAGTATCGTGTAGCCGCCATGCTCGCTATAGCGGGCACCGGACCGCTTCATCCTCACAGAGACGAGCGTTTTTGCGGCGGCCTCGGTGACGCCCGTGCCGATCGGCAGGTTGAGTCGCTTGGCAGCAGCGTAGCCGAGCCGTCTCTCCCTCTTGTGACGGACGAGGTAATTGATCGACTTGGTCAGCTCCTTGGCGGTCGCTGCGTTGGCGACGCTGCGCTGGTAGTCGAGCGACTTCAAGACGAGGGCAGCGCCGCGCGTCTTCTCGCGCAGGACGGTCTTCCAGTGCTCGCCCATCACCGTGGCTTCCTCGCTCGTTGCCCAGATGGCGTTGGCGGCGTTGCCCAGGCGACTAGCGCCGTGAAAAAAGTCGAGCAGCTCGGTCCAGGGCTTGTCGCCGAGTACTCGCCCCGCGATCTCCCGGAGCGCCTCCCATTGCGTCGGCGCACCATCGCTCGCGAGGACGACGCGCAGGTCCGGCCGCTGCTCATGAATCGCCGCGAACTCCTGCTCTAGCCGAGCCGCCAGCCCCGTCTTGAGGTAGCACGGCATCTCGCCCAGGTAGATCGTCTTGAGCAGTTCACCAGCCCTGTCCCAGAACGACACCGTCCCCACCGACGCCTCCCGCCAGGCCCGGCCCTTGGTGTCGCCCATCGGGGCCTGCGTCGCGTCGTCGGTCGGGACATGGTCCTTGACGATATCCGGCTCCACCGACGGCAATCCGTACTTTTGCTCGTGCCGCGCCCGCTCGGGCGCGTCGGTCTTGCGACCCCTGCGCGCCGCATCGTCGCCATCGGTCGGCACCATCACCCCGTCCATCGCGACCTGGACGGTACACGCCTCTGCTGGGATCGCATCGGTTGCGCGCATCCGCTCTTCGATCCCATCCATGTCGTCGCGCACGCGTGCCAGCATCGCTTGTGGCAATCGATGCAGCGTGGACCGACTGAGCACGCACACGCCGATCTCCTTGAGAAGGGCCTCACCCTCATGGGTGGGCATCGATCCCAGCGCCCGATTCGCGATCCTCGAAACCAGCGGCGTGTATCGCCCCTCGACGATCCCCAGACGCAAGTCCAACGGGATGAGCGCGCGACCCTTGCCCTTCTGCTGGTAGGTCGACCGCGCCACGCTCACCTCGCCAAACGTCGTTTCATAGGTCCCCATGTACACGCGCTGAAAGCCCCAGGTCTCTCCGCACACGGTGACCTCCGACGACGTCGTGTTCGCGACCTCGAAGGCCTCACGCATCAACCCACGCCCAAACTCGTTCGCCAGCTCCTGAACCTGCCGTTCCACCTGCAGGCCCACCGCGCCGACTGCACCGCCTCCAGCCCTCTTCGGAGCCACAGCTTTCTGCACCGCCTTCCGAAATTCGGCTATCCGACCTCCGATGGTTGACTGCCAGCTCTCAAACCACGACCCAGATACGTCCTCGCTCATACCGATACTCAGCCATGCAACGTTGCCCGCCTGCAACGTCTTCCGACTTCATCACCGATCGATTCCAGTCGTGCGATCAGTTAATGCCTGTACTGGATCGCGACCCCCCGAAACTCGACCTTCGAGTAGACGAATCCAGGTTGCTTCTGCAGGCGGTTGAGTAAGCTCTTGAGCTGCATCGTCGGTGGGTTGCTGGTGTGGTAACCGCAGCTTGCCACGATGCATTTTCACTTTGTGACTCGCTCGATCTACTACAGCGCCGGCTCGGTGGGGCGGGGGCCTCTCACGAGGCTCGATGCCCAAAGCTGGGAACCGAGCCGGCGCTTTCACGCGCACGAATTCTCGTTAAGAGCCCTCTTTGAGTGACATCTCCACGAACGGCGGCTGGTCCTTCTGCCCCTTCTTCCACGCGAACACCTCTATGTAGAGGGCAGTGAGCTCGTCTGCGTGACAGTTAATCGCTTTCTTCCAGGCGTCGTACGCCGCGATGTTGTCGCCGTGCGTGGTGATCAAGGGCCGTGCCTCAAAGAACCACCCGCGAAGGCGGCGGGCCATCAGCGGTCGCGTTCGATGATTCTCGGAGGTGACCCCGCGCGACCTGACACCGTGACCTCTTTGAGGGGCCGTCCATCGGGGCCGTAGATGGTAACGTGTGCTGATGATCGAACTCCGGGCGTTCCTCGATGCACGCTGTGGAGGACGCGACGAAGAGTTTCTTGAGCCGTGGCAGCACGGCCCCCTTCGCAGCGCCGTACACGTCATCACCGAACTTGCCGACCAGCCAGGCGCCGATGACGGGCAGATAGACGTGGATGTGCTCCGTCAAGTACTCGAGGACGCTGTCGCCGTGGAAGACTGTCGAC
>Ga0265316_10001337_pt1 | contig 26520 bp, 17 predicted proteins | sample 4522metaG_FD_202092 | JGI IMG/M metagenome (GOLD analysis project Ga0265316, IMG submission 202092) | Rhizosphere microbial communities from Carex aquatilis grown in University of Washington, Seatle, WA, United States - 4-5-22 metaG | ecosystem: Host-associated > Plants > Roots > Rhizosphere >... | reverse complement strand
ACGGGACGATTCTTTACTGCAACGCCCGTTTCGCCCAGATGCTCGACGCTGAGATCGAGCGCGTGATGGGGGGCATGATCGCCTGGTTCTTGCCCGAGCGTTCGCGCAACGGCTTCGAGGCTTTGCTCCGCGCGGCGGACGGACACGAAAGCCGAGGTGAGCTGGAGTTGCTCGGCCACAACGGCCAGGTCATTCCCGCTTACTTGTCGGTCAGCGTGATCTCTGACGGCGAAAGCCACCGCTTCTGTCTTGTCGCGACGGATCTCCGCGCGCAAAAGCGCAGCGACGAGATCGTGGTGGCCGAGAGGCTGGCCCGCTCCGTGCTCGATCAGGCAGCCGAAGCCATCATCGTATGTGACGAGCAAGGGCGGGTGATCCGTGCCAGCAGAGCGGCGTCGGATCTCTGCGGCCGCAATCCGCTGCTGCGGACGTTTGACGAGGTCTTCACTCTCGACTTTTCCGCGGCCCAGGGCGCTGGCGCGGGCCCGCACAATGTCCGTCCCGGCCGGCTGGCAGCCGAGGTGTTGGACGGAAAGGTCCTGTGGGCGGCGCCGGCCACGCTCCGCCGCCCTGACGGCTCACAGGCCGATGTCCTGGTGAGCGCCACGGCTTTGCGCGGGGCGGAGGACAAGACGATCGGCTGCGTGGTCAATCTAGTGGAAATCACGGATCTGAGCCGCGCCCAGCAGGCGCTTGCCGAATCCGAAGCGCGGTTCCGGTCCGTGCTGGATGAATCCCGCGACGTCATCTATCGGCTGAATGTGCAAACCGGCCGCTACGAGTACATCAGCCCGGCTGCCGAAGTGGTGCTTGGCTTATCAGTCGATGAACTGATGGCGATGGATGACGAGGCATGGTTGGCGACGATTCACCCCGACGATGCCCCGGCCATGCAAGCGGCAGGGGCGCGCTTGCAGGCCACTGGCAAGGCCGATCTGGAATACCGCCAGCGAGCGAGGAACGGCGAGTACCGTTGGATTTCCAACCACATGTCCCTGATCAAAGACAGCTTGGGCCGGCCGCTCTATCGCAACGGCAACATTCGCGACATCACCGAGCGGAAGCAGGCGGAAGACAAGTTGCGGACCAACAATCTCGAACTTGCCGAAGCCGACCGGCGCAAGAACGACTTCATGGCGGTGCTCTCGCATGAGCTGCGCAATCCCCTGGCCCCCATCAGGAACAGCACCTACATCCTCGAACGTGCTGTGCCCGGTGGGGAGCAGGCCAAACGGGCCGTGGCGGTGATTGAGCGCCAGGCCGGGCAGCTGGCCCGACTGGTGGACGACCTTCTCGACGTGACCCGGATCACGCGAAGCAAGATCCAGCTCCAGCGCGAGACGCTTGAGCTCAACGATCTTGCACAACACACCATCGAGGATCAGCGCTCGCTTTTCGACAGGGGCGAGGTGCGCCTTGAATTCAATCCCGCCTTGGCGCCCGTGTTCGTCGACGTCGACCGGAACCGCGTGGCGCAAATCATCGGCAATTTGTTGCAAAACGCGGCCAAATTCACTGGCCGGGGTGGCGCCACGCGGATCACCATCACCACGGAAGCGGCGGAGAAACGAGCGGTGATCCGGATAGCGGACACGGGAGTGGGGATGACGCCCGAGATGCTTTCGCGCCTGTTCCAGCCCTTCAGTCAGGCGGATTCCACGCTCGACCGCAGCAAGGGCGGCTTGGGCCTTGGCCTGGCGCTGGCAAAAGGGTTGGCCGAGCTGCACGGAGGGGACGTCACCGCCCACAGCGCGGGACTCGGCCAGGGGGCCGAGTTTGTGCTGCGGCTTCCTTTGGCGATGGAGAAGTCCGCAGCGCCGCAACCGAGTGCAAGCGCCACGAAAAGCCGTCGACGGGTTCTGGTCATCGAAGACAACATCGACGCGGCCGACAGCCTGCGCGACCTGCTGGCGTTCGATGAGCACGAAATCGAGGTCGCCTACAATGGCCCGGACGGAATTGCCAAAGCGCGAAAATTCCGTCCCGAGGTCGTGTTGTGCGACATTGGGCTGCCCGGTATGGATGGTTACGACGTGGCGCGTGCGTTCCGTGCCGACGCCACGCTCAACGGTGCCTTCCTGGTAGCCTTGACTGGCTACGCCCTGCCCGAAGACCTGGAGCGGGCACAGGCGGCAGGGTTCGCCAGGCACCTCGCGAAGCCGCCCAGCCTGGAGAAACTGGGAGAGATCCTCGCCGAGGTGCCATGACCCTGCGCTAGTATGCGGCCGATGGTCGACCAGCATGCTTGAGGTACATTCATGAATCGTCAGTCACGCGAGGGAACGCCCCAGGGCGGGCCGGGAGCCACGCTGGTCGTCGGTCTGGGGGCCTCCGCCGGTGGGCTCGAACCGCTGCAGGAGTTCCTCGAACACGTCCCGGTGGCAAGCGGCCTTGCCTTTGTGGTGATACAGCACCTCGAACCCCACCACCCCAGCATGCTGGCCGAGTTGCTGGCTCGGCACACCGCCATGCCCGTGCTGCAGGCGAGCGACGGACTGGCTCCCGAGCCTGACCACGTCTACGTCATCGCGCCGGGCACCCTGCTGACCATCGCCAAGGGCCTCTTCCATGTGGGCGCGTACGCGGGGCCGTCTAGTTCGCTCATCGACGCCTTCTTGCGCTCGCTCGCCGAGGACCAGGGCGAGCAGGCCGTCGCGGCCCTCTTTTCGGGCGCCGGCCACGACGGCACCGTCGGTCTCCGCGCCATCAAGGAGCACGGAGGGCTCACCTTGGCGCAGGCGCCTGAGACCGCCACCCACGACTGCATGCTCCAGAGCGCCATCGGGGCGGGATTGGTCGATCACGTCGTCTGGGCCGCACAGATGCCAGCGATCATCACCGAGCACGCGGGGCACCTCACCAAATTCGTTGGTGCTGACGCTGCCGAGAACCTCGACGAGCAGCTGGCCGCTCACCTCGGCAAGATCTGCGCGCTCATTCATCAGCGAACCGGGCACGATTTCAGCCGCTACAAGGAGGGAACGCTTCTGCGTCGCATTCGGCGGCGGCTGCAGGTTCACCGCCTGCAGTCGGTCGGGGACTATTTGGAGCTTCTGGAAAAGGACCCTGCGGAAGCGGAAGGACTGCTCAAGGATCTCCTAATCGGTGTCACCCAGTTCTTCCGCGATCCCGAAGCGTTCCAGACCCTGGCGCAACAGATCATTCCCCGCATCGTGCAGGGCAAGTCCGCCGACGCACCCATTCGCGTCTGGGTACCGGGTTGTGCCTCGGGCGAGGAGGCGTACTCCATCGCCATCTTGCTGCGCGAGCACCTCGATCGTCTCGAAACGCGACGATTCGTGCAGATCTTCGCCACCGACCTCGACGCCGCGATGCTGGCCGAGGCCCGACACGGTCGCTACCCGACGGACATCGCCGATCAGGTGTCGCCCGAACGTCTGGCACGCTTCTTCGTGCGCGAGACGTCGAATGGTTCGCGGCAAGCGGCCGACTTCCAGGCGGGCAAAGAGCTGCGCGAGATGTGCATCTTCTCCGAACACAGCCTCATCCGCGATCCGCCCTTCTCGCAGCTCGACCTCATTTCCTGCCGGAATGTTCTCATCTACCTGAGCGCCGAGCTGCAAAAAAAGCTGGTGCCGATCTTCCACTATGCGCTTCGCCCCGGCGGTTTCCTGTTCCTCGGTCCTTCCGAGGGCATCTCCGGCAGCCCCGAGCTATTCGAGCCCACTGACAAGCGGAATCGCATCTTCCGTCGCAAAGAGACGGTCAATCGGCCGGTGGTGGAATTTCCGCTCTCTAGCCGCAGTGCTGCGCGCGCTTCGGGTGTCTCGCCCAACCCGCCGATCGAGCGCCGGGTTCCGACCCAGCAGGAAAAGCTCGCCACCGCGTTCGAACGCACGGTTCTCGAGGAATACGCGGCGCCCACGGCGGTCATCAACCAACGCGGCGACGTGCTCTTTGTGGCCGGACCACTCGGCCGCCACCTGCAACTACCTGCGGGCGCCCTGACTACCACCAACCTGCTTGAGTCCTTTCGTGGAAACCTGAGACAAGAGCTGCGCACGGCCTTGCGAGCCGCTGGCGAAAAGCGGCGCAAGATCGTGCGCAAGAACATCTCGGTCGAAGGCGAGGACTCGACTCGTCGGGTGCACCTGACCGTGCGGCCCATGCCGGCGGTCGAAGCCGAAGCGGGCCTGTTTCTGGTGGCGCTGCAGGAAATGGAGCTGCCGGAGGAGAACGGTCCAGAAGAGACCGGGGCCACCGCGATCACCGAGCCCGCGGTCGAGCAGCTGGAGAACGAGCTGCGCACGACCCGCGCAGAACTGAAAACCACCGTCGAGGAGTTGGAGTCAGCCAACGAGGAGCTGAAGTCCTCGAATGAGGAGCTGATCTCGACCAACGAAGAACTGCAGTCTGCCAACGAGGAGATGCAGACGTCCAAAGAAGAACTGCAGTCGCTCAATGAGGAACTGGAAACAGTCAACACCGAGCTGCGCCAGAAGGTGGACGAGCTGGGCGCCGCGAACAGCGATCTGCAGAATCTCTTCGTCGCCACCGAGATCGCGACGATCTTCCTCGACCGCTCTTTGCGGGTGGCGAAGTTTACCCCCGCGGCCACCGCGCTCTTCCACCTCATCGAGACTGACGTTGGCCGGCCGCTCGCGGATTTCGCGCAGCGCTTTGCCGGCCAGGACCTGGCCACGGATGCGCAGGAGGTCCTGCGCGCTCTCACCCCGATTGAACGCCAGGTCCGCTCCGCTGAAGGCGCGTGGTTCGTCCTGCGCGTGGTGCCCTACCGAACGGTCGAGAATCTCATCGCCGGCGTGGTGGTCACCTTCGTCGACGTCAGTCAGCTCAGTCGCGCCGAGGAGGCGCTCCGCCAGACCACCGAACGAGAACACTTTCTTGCCGAGGTGGTCGAGAACGCGAGCACTCCCTTCGGCGTAGGCGCTCCCGACGGCAGCTTGCTGCTTTTCAACCGCGCCTTTGCCGAGCTGACCGGTTACTCGCGCGAGGAACTGGAGCAGCGACGTCTCACCTGGGCCACCGACCTCACGCCGCCGGAATGGCGCACGCGCGAGGCCGAATTCCTGAGCAAGGCCAGTCACACGGGAGAGCCCGTGCGCTATGAGAAGGAATACGTCCGCAAGGACGGCTCGCGCGTGCCCGTCGAGCTTTTCGTCCAGCCCGTGCTCGATAGCCAGGGCCACGTGGTCCACTACCGGTCGTTTCTCAGCGACATCAGCGAGCGCAAGCAGGCGGAGGCGGCGCTGCGCGAGAGCGAGGCTCGGCTGTCCTTCTCGCTCGACACCGCCAGAACCGGCGCCTGGGATCTCGACCTGGTGGACCACACGGCGCATCGGTCCCTCCAGCACGACCAGATATTTGGTTACCAGGAGCCTCTGCCGCAGTGGACGTACGAGATGTTCATCGAGCACGTGCTCCCGGAGGATCGCGAAGCGGTAAACCGGAATTTCCGTCAAGCGATCGCCAAGCGGGGCGACTGGAGCTTTGAATGTCGGATCTTGCGGCGCGACGGGGCGATCCGCTGGATATGGGCGGCAGGCCGGCACCGCGCGGATGAGACCGGCCAGCCTCGGCGCATGGCTGGGATCGTCCAGGACATCACCGAGCGCAAGCAGGCGGAGGCGGCGCTGCGCGAGTCCCATGACCGGACCACCGCGATCCTAGAAAGCATCACGGACGCCTTCTATTCGCTCGACGACGAGTGGCGTTTCGTCGTGGTGAACCCGGCGGCCGCGCGGGCTCCTTTCGGGCGACCCGCCAGCGAGATGCTCGGCAAGGTCATCTGGGACGTGTTTCCCGCCATCCCGGGCACGCGCATCCACCAGCACTATCTGGACGCGGTTCACAAGCGAAGCCATGAGCACTACGAGGCTCAGTCCCCGCTGAACGGCCGCTGGTACGAAGTTTTCATGTTCCCGCGGACGGGAGGCCTCGATGTCTATATGCGCGACATCACTGAGCGCAAAGGGGCCGAGGAGGCGCTGCGCGTGGCCAATGCCCAGCTCACCGAGGCCGACCAGCGCAAGAACGAATTCTTGGCCGTGCTCTCGCACGAGCTGCGCAACCCGCTCACGCCCATTCGCAACAGCCTCTACATTCTTGAAAGGGTGACCCCGGGCGGGGACCAGGCCAGGCACGCCCTGGAAGTGATCGGCCGTCAGAGTGGCCAGTTGGCTCGCCTGGTTGACGATCTGCTCGACGTCACCCGCATCTCGCGCAACAAAATCCAGCTCCAGCGCGGCCCGCTCGACCTGAACGAACTCGTTCGTCGCACTGTCGAAGACCATCAGTCGCTATTTGATGGCAAGGGAATTGCCGTCGAGACGACCTTCGCGGCAGAGCGACTGCCGATTAGTGGCGACGCCGCACGCCTCGCGCAGACGGTGGGGAATCTCCTGCACAATGCGGCCAAGTTCACCCCAGTCGGCGGTCGCGTCGTGGTCAGCACGGCGATCGTGCCGTCGCGGGGACGTGCCACACTTCGGGTCAGCGACAACGGGATTGGCATCGAGCCCACGATGTTGGGTCGATTGTTCCAGCCGTTCATGCAGGCCGAGGCTACCTTGGATCGCAGCAAAGGCGGCTTGGGGCTTGGGCTGGCGCTGGTCAAGGGCCTGGCGGAGATGCATGGCGGGGAGGTCTGCGCGCACAGCGACGGCCCCGGCCAGGGAGCAGAATTCGTAGTCGAATTGCCGCTCGAAGCGAAATCCGCAGACCAGGCGAGCCCAACGGCGGCCGGAGCGAAAGCGAGTGGTCGCCGCGTACTGATTATCGAGGACAACGTCGACGCAGCCGACAGTCTGCGCGAGGTGCTCGCATTCGGCGACCACGTCGTCGAGGTCGCCTACAGCGGGCCAGAGGGTCTAGCCCGGGCGCGGGAGTTCAAGCCAGAGGTCGTGCTTTGCGATATCGGCCTGCCCGGCATGGACGGCTACCAGGTCGCGCGCGCGTTCCGCGCCGACAAAGGGCTCAAGGGCACCTACCTCGTGGCCTTGAGCGGCTACGCGCTCCCCGAAGATCTGCAGCGCGCACACGAGGCCGGCTTCGACCGCCACCTGGCCAAGCCGCCGAGCATTGAGAAAATCGAGCAAGTGCTGGCGTTGACGCCTGCCGGGAAGAGCCGTGGGCGTTCTTAATCCCGGGTCCGGAGCAGGTCGCGACATGCGCGCACATGGCCAATCTGCCAGTGGGGATGGCACGGACTCGCGACGCGGCCAGTATGCCTGGCTGGCCTGGCTCCCGATCCCGCTGGTTGCCACGGCCATGGCTGCGCTGTGGGTGGCAAGCGTGCAGGTGGTTTGGCCTTTGCCGCCCCTGAACTGGTTGATCCACTATGGTGGTGCGGCTCTGGGGATTGTGTTCATCGTCATTCCAGCCGCACGCGCTTTCCTGGCAAGCGGCCAGCCCAGCGTCCTGATGCTCGGTTGCGGTGTCTTGATGATGGACATCGGGGTGGTCGCCATGCCGGGGGCATTTGGGCGCAGCTCTGACATTGCCTTTGCCATCTACAATTCATCGGCCTTGCTCGGGGCGCTCTGCCATTTCGCAGGCGTGGCAATCACTGCGCGGGGCAAGAACCGTGTCAGGCGTCGAGCCGCGAGGCTAGTGGCTGTCTATTGCGGCGGTATGGCAGCGATGGGGCTAGTCATCTGGGCGGCCTTTGCTGGTCTGGTGCCGGTATTTTTCATTGACGGCCAGGGCGGAACGGTACTGCGCAGCCTGGTGGTCGGCGCCGCGGTGGCACTCTTTGCCGCGACGGCCGGTCTGCTGTGGCAGGCGAACCGCCCCGCGCCGTCTCCATTCTCCTTCTGGTATGCCCTGGGCTTGCTCTTGCTAGCAGTTGGGTTGGCCGGGTCCATGGTGATTGTAGTGAGGGACTCTCCCCTACAATGGGTCACGCGCCTCACTCAGGTTCTCGGCACGATCTACATGTGCGTGGCAGCCCTGACCTCGGCTCGCGCAAGCAGTGCCACGGGCTTTGCGCTGGTAGCGCTCGAGGAATCCTGGTGGGAGGATGAGTTCCTCGCGAGAGTCCGGCAGCAGACGCCTGTGGGCTGGCTTCTTCGTTACGGCCTTGCGTTCGGTGCAACCGCGGCGGCGTTGTGGTTCCGCGTGCTATTCACCAGGTGGGTCGGCCCCGATTTGCCCACCTATATCACCTTCTACCCGGCTGTCATGATCGTGGCGGTGCTGGCTGGTTTTTGGCCTGGGCTGCTGGCCACCGCCATGGCGGATGCGGTAGTCGGCTATTGGGTCCTGCCGCCCGTCGGACAATTCGCCATCGCCGCGCCGGCGGATCGTCTGGGGTTGGTGGTCTTCACCGGCATGGGGATGTTCATGAGCGCGATAGCCGAAGTCTCCCGGCGCACCCGGGACAAGGCTGCGGTGTACGATCGTGAGGCGGCCTTTCGCGAGAGCCGGGAGCGGTTGGCAGCCTTTGCCGAAGTAACCTTTGAGGGAATCGCGGAAAGCGAGGCTGGGCGCATCGTGGATTGCAACGAACAGTTCGCCCAGATGACGGGCTACGCGGCGGCCGAGCTGCGGGGAATGGCGATTGCCAGCCTGATCCCGGTCGAGGAACGCGACCGCGTGACCGCGAACATCCAACGGAGCCGGAACTCGGTGATTGAGCACACTGTCTCACGCAAAGACGGTACGCGCATCGTTGTCGAAGCGCATGGCCGGCCGGTGGGCCCGGACAGTGTGAGACGCCAAACCGCGATCCGCGACATCACCGAACGCAAGCGGGGGGAGGCGGCTCTGCGCCGCTACGAGCTGCTGGCGAGCCACAGTCGGGACATCGTCCTGTTTATGAGGCGAGACGACGGTCGCATTCTGGAGGCCAATGCGGCAGCCGAAACTGCCTACGGCTACAACCGGGATGAGATGCTGTCGCTGTCCATCCGCGATCTTCGCGCCTCGGAGACAATGCCCTTGACCGATGAGCAGATGGCCCTCGCCGACACGAGCGGCGTACTCTTTGAGACGGTTCATCGGCGCAAGGACGGGAGCACCTTCGCAGTCGAGGTCAGCTCGCGGGGTGCAACGATCGAAGAGACCCGGACGCTGATGAGCGTGGTGCGCGACATCACCGAGCGCAAGAAGACCGAGGAGGCTCTGCGACAGAACGAGGAGCGCTACCGCGGCTTTTTCGACAACCTCAGCGAGGCCGTGGTCGTCCTCGATGCGGTCCGCGACGAGAACGGGGCGATCGTCGACTGGCGCTGCGCCGCCTCGAACAACGCGCACCGCCTCTTCCTCGGACCGGCTCAGAAGACGCCCGTCGGCGCACTGATGAGCGAGGGCATGGGCCGCGCTGAATTCGAGCAACTCCACCCGCGCAACTGCCGCGTCCTTGCCACTGGCGAAACAGTCGTCGCGGAGAACAATGTGCTGGGTCGCATTCTCGCATCGACCGTCTTCCGCATCGACGCTGAAACACTCGCAGTCACCGCACTCGACATTACTGAGCGCAGGAGAGCGGAGGACGCTTTGCGCGAGGCCGACCGGCGCAAGGACGAGTTCATGGCCGTGCTCTCGCATGAGCTGCGCAACCCGCTGGCTCCCATTCGCAACAGCCTGCACATCCTTGAACGCGCCGCCCCTGGAGGCGACCAGGCCCGCCGCGCCCAGACCGTCATCGATCGCCAGGTCGGTCACCTGTCCCATCTCGTCGATGACCTCCTCGACGTGACCCGCATCTCGCGCAACAAGGTCCGGCTCGATCGCCAGGTGTTGGATCTCAATGATCTCGTGCGGCGGACCATTGAGGACCACCGCTCGCTGTTTGAGAAGAACGAAGTTCGCGTCGAGGCCAGGTTTGCCCCCGAGCCCATCAGGGTCAATGCCGACGGGACGCGTTTGGCCCAGGTGGTGGGGAACCTGCTGCAAAATGCAGCGAAGTTCACCAGCAGAGGCCAACACACAACCGTGTCGGTGTCGGTCGATCGGGCGCAGCAGCAGGCCGTGATCAGCGTCTCGGACACGGGGGTCGGCATGCCGCCGGAGGTTCTCGCGCGTCTTTTCCAGCCCTTCATGCAGGCAGACACCACCCTCGACCGAAGCAAGGGCGGACTGGGGCTTGGCCTCGCCCTGGTCAAGGGACTGGTCGAACTGCACGGCGGGACCATCGACGCGCACAGCGACGGGCTGGGCCGGGGCGCGGAGTTCATCGTGCGCTTGCCGCTCGCGATCGAGGCGGGCGCGGCCGCGGAAGCGAAGCGGGCCAGCAGCAAGCCCGCCGGGCGGCGCGTACTCATCATCGAGGACAACATCGACGCCGCGGACAGCCTTCGCGAAGTGCTTGAGTTCGGCGAGCACGAGATAGTTGTCGCGTACAACGGTCCGGAAGGCGTTGCCAAGGCACGCGAGTTTCGGCCGGAGGTCGTGCTGTGCGACATCGGTCTGCCGGGAATGGATGGCTTTGATGTCGCGCGAGCCTTCCGCGCGGACGAAGGGCTCAAGGGGACTTACCTGGTGGCTTTGAGCGGCTACGCGCTCCCCGAAGACGTGCAGCGCGCCCAGGAGGCTGGCTTCGACCGCCACCTGGCCAAGCCACCCAGCCTGGAGAAGATCGAGGAGGTTCTGGCCGACGGCGCGGATGGACCCCCCTAAACGGGCACGAAGCCGGACACAGCCAAGGAGCGTCCTGCACACCACCGCGCCGGTCCCCGACCCGACTGGACCAGGCCGGGTCACTCATCCGGTGATGAACGAGACCGGGGGTCCGCAGTGGATAACATCGCAGGTCCTAGGCGGCTTCATGTCGCCGTCTATGGTCGCGATGGTTGGCTCCTGGTAGTCGATGGTCAGATGAGGCACGACCGCGTCGAACGTCGCCGGCAGCGGTAGGCCGGCCCAAAGCGGGCCGAGACTCGCCACCAGTCCCCAGAACGACAGGTGCGTCGACCGGAGCATGAAGCACTCGGGTTGGCTTCTCGCCTGGGACATGGCTCGGCAACCGAGGCCGATATTGTCAATCGAGGCGCAGAGGATACCGGTATGGGTCGTGAAGGGCGCGACAGGCGGGTCGTTGCCCTCCGGCAGCGCGATCGTGGCGTGCACTGGTCGGGTCAGGATCTGTTTCGACTTTCTGAATGTCAGCAGGGACAGGATCTCATTGCCGAGCGTCGCCAGAATCACCTGAATTGCCCGCTTCGGGCCGCGGCGCTTGCGGTCTTCGTAGTACTTCTGGAGGAAGTTCACGGGAAGCCCTGCCCCGTAGAGAAACCCAAACTCGTCGTTGATCTTGAGCGGGTTCAGCGGCGTCACGTCCAGCGGACGTTTCTCGCGAATCTTGGCGGCAAAGAGTTCGGCCAGCTTGACCGCAGGATGCTTGGTGAGGCCGAGGGTCGTTGCGATATTGTTCATGGTCCCGATCGGGATGATGAGAATCTGCGGAATCGGCGTGGCCGGGGAGCGTTCGTGCTCGAGCAGCACCTTTGACAGTGTCTGATGAACGGTGCCGTCGCCGCCGGCGATGACGAGAATGTCGGGACGGTCGTGGCTAAGTTGCTTCGCCGTGGCTTCGAGCGCGCTGAGCGTTTCGGGGTTGTAGGTCCAGCGCGGAGTGGCGAGGATCGATGAAATCACTCTGCCGAGACCTGCCCTGGGCGTGTTCTTGCCTGCGTTCGGGTTGGTGACGACCGCGACTTTCTTTTCTTCCACGTCTGCCTCCCTGGCGCGCTTCAGAAGGTGCCGGCGAGTCCCAGGCCGTGCACTCCGACTGGGGTGATCTGGACGTGGGTGTGCCAGCGGCGGAGGTGAAGCCAGGAGACGCCGATGCCGATGCCGGTGCCGACCACAGCCGCGACGGTGACGTCAGTTGGAAAATGATGGCCGGACGCCACGCGCTCGACCGCGACACTGCTCGCGATCAGGGCACCTACGATCCAGGGCCAGACCTGCTCGCCGTACCGCTTGCGAATGGTGTACGCTGCCACCGCGAGACCGGCGAACGCGGTGGAGACGTGGCCGGCATAGAAGGAGAGATAGCCTTCGCCCGAGTTGACGAAGGCGGGATCGCCGGCATAGGTGCGGGGTCTCGGGCGCGCCACGATGAAGTTGGTCGCGTTCTGTAGTGCGGTGTCGACGGTCAACGCCTCTGCGTACACCACCAGATCCTCGCCCCAGGCGCGCCCAAACCCGAGGGCAAAGAGATTGACGAGAGGTAGCGCCGAGAGCACGCTATACACCGTGGCATCGGCGGCGATGCTCGCAGCCTTGCTGTGGTATTCCACGGTCCACCGATCCAGACGATTGATGCCGGACGGATCACAGGGACAGTCTTTGTGCACCAGCTTGTTCTCGAATAGCACGCGTGCCAGCCCCGCGGCGCCGCCGACCACGATGAGGGGAATATCGATGGCCAAGTGCACCTTGTACACCTCGCGTGGCTGCGGATTTGGTGGCGGCGTCGGGTCCGTGGATGGTGGCTGTTGCACCGGTACAGGCGGGGTGGGCGTAGCCTCGTCCTGGCTGGCGACGGCAAGCAGCAGCGCGGCCATCAAAGCGTTCACGGGTTTGCTCCCACAGGAGTGCCGCTCGCGGTGCTTCTGCCGGTGCGGGGTGGGGGTGTGAGGTCGCGGGCGCCTCGGCAGTTTCCGCCGGAACGGCCGGTGGTTGCGCTGAGAATTCTATGGGTTGCAGGGCTCATCCCTCGCCCCTGCTTGGCTCCATCGGCGGCGGTGAGGCAATAGCTGGTCGTGGCCGCGCCGTCGCCGACCTCGTTGTTCTCGTACTCCTGGTAGAGATGCTTGAATAGCCCCGGCCAGATCAGATGCAGACGCCACGACAAGTTCAGGTTCCCTCCCTCCGGTCAATCCAACGCGCCTCGAAAGGGCTCGACCAGATAGTGTTCTGCCCGTCACCTATGGGTGACACCGCACTCGCTTCTGTTACCAAACCGTGCCCGTCACACACGGCTGCCCGTGCGGCGACGACGCGTAGGAAAAGGAGCGCGCCATCCGCGGGCTGACAAAGGCACAGAGAACAATCGCTGTTTCCTTTGTTGCGTCACCCCCCGATCGATGCATCTTCTGACTCTACTTCTTGTCGATCGCGGTGCCGGCCTTCTCGATCTTTTCGCCGGCTTTGTCCATTTCGTCGGACGCCTTCTGTGTGCGTTTGGCGTGCTCCTTGTGACTCTTGGCGGACTTCTCCATCCGCTCGCCCTTGGCCTTTTCCGCGGCCCCGGCGCGACCCAATTGCGCACCTTCGGCCGCGGTGCTGTCGTGCTTCTTCAGTGACTTGGCGTCCTTCTGCATCTGTTCGCCCTTGTCTTCCTTAGCCTCGGCCGCGCCTGCGGTTTTCTCGGCGGCTTTCTTTTCGCGCACGGCTTTCTTCTCCTGAGCGTTGCCCTTGGCTTCTATGGCGTTGCCCTCTTTTTGGACGGCATTCTCGGCGGCGTTTCCGGTTGCGGTCATGGCCAACAGAGCTGACAACGAGGCTCCCAGAAAAAGATTCTGAATGTGCATTTACTCTCCTTGTGGTGGCTGCGCCCTCCGGGTCCGTAGCAGACACGGCGGACGTGGGGACCCGAAGTAGCAAAGACGAGGCCAACAGTGCGCAAGGTTGAAGCCGCGGACCAAGACTCAATGACAATTTGTACTCTGAGGATGAGCGCGGCTGCGCCGGGACCAACCCAACCAGGCCGATGACGCTGGCGTAGGACTTGCAGACTCCGTTCGGCCACTTACCGGAAGCGCCGTTTCGCGATAGGTTTGCAGGTGAGTCTCTGATGCATGCACCAGCCGCACTTTGCTCCGTGCTCGTCTTGACATGGCTTGGGTCGATCGGCGTTGCCCAGGCCGAAACCGCCACGGCCGAGGGCGCGTCGACCGACGCGCCGACGCCCGCGAACAGTCCCGCCATCGCGCCGCCATCAGCCGGGGCTGCGCCTGAAAAGGTCGAGGACGCCAAGTCCACCGCCAAGGCCGCCAAGCTCACCCCTCTGGTCCCGAGTCCGAAGAATCCCTTGCGCCCGGCCTTCCAGCTCTACGCCGAGATTGATCTGCCGATCCTGGGGATCGGGCTGGTGTTCGAAAGCGCGCGGCTGTTTCGACCACAATCGCAGAAGGCGTTCTGCGCCCCAATTTGCCCCGTCAGCGATCTCAACGCGCTCGATCGAACGACGGCGGGCTATTGGAGCCCCGGTTGGCAAACTGCCTCAGATATTGGTCTCTACGCCATCGGCGTGGGGGCTGCGACCTTGCTCTTCGTGGATGAGGGCTTTTGGCCGGGCCTGAACGACGCCGTCGTGATCGCCGAGTCGGGGCTGGCCGCAACTGCCATTGCCTCCATGATGACGCTCGCAGCGGGCCGGCCGCGTCCCTTTCTTTATGGAGAGAATGCGCCGCTTTCCGCGCGCAATGGCGCGGATGCGGGGCTGTCGTTCTTGAGCAGTCACGCTGCGGTCAGTTTCGCGATCGCGACGTCCACGTTGGTGGCCATGCGACGGCTTCACCCCCATTCGAGGGCAAACTGGATCGTGCTAGGTGTTGGCGGCGCGATCGCGACCTTCGTGGCATCGGCGCGGGTTCTCGGCGGCATGCATTTCATTTCCGACGTGGTGGGTGGGGCGATCGTGGGAACGTCGGTAGGGGTGATTATTCCCTCGCTGCACGGCTCGCCGGTTTCAATCGTACCGGTAGCGGGAGACGGTGGTCAGCGCGGCATGGCGGTCAACGTCAGATTCTGACCCCCGAGTGCGCGTACGGCGCTGAAAGCGCGCAATCGGCGTGCGGGCTCAGCTGGGACACTGCCACTGTGGCAGCGGCGCGCAATTTGCAGAGCCTACAGATCAGAAAGAGAGGCGTTCATGTTGTGGGGCTTGGCTATACTTTTTGTAGTGCTGTGGGGATTGGGTCTACTGACCTCGTACACACTGGGAGGATTCGTTCACATCCTGCTCGTGCTGGCGGTGGTCGTTGTGGTGATACGGGTGATCCAAGGTCGTCGGGCTACCTGATTCAACTCAACCACTTTGAATTGATCCCCAATTAAGTGGTGCGAACTCGCGAGTGCTCTCCAGCACTCGCGAGGTGGCTCTGCGCGCCGCAAGGAGAAGATCATGACACGTAAGAAATTCTTCAAGGGCGGCGTGCTCACCGCAGCTGTAGCCTGTTCCATCTTCGTCGGGTGGCTCATAGCAAAGCCCAAGTCGGCCGACGCATACACGATTTCCACCATTGTCACCGCTGGGTGCCACGAAAAGGTCACGACCGACGCTTTCCGGGCGGTGCGCCAGGATCCCGAGCCCGCAATTGCGGCAGCCGCGGCGCCTCTTCTGGCGGACAGAAACGACCAGGCACTCATCGACGATCTGGAGTTTTCGCCAGCGAGTGACATGAGCGATCTGGGGGGCGCGACCTTGCTGGTGGGCGTTCGCGACAACGATCTGAAGGGGCGAGATTCGATGGATCTCAGCCAGTTGCCGCTGGTTCATGGCGATCCCGGCGCGCAGCGTGAGCATTGCCTCCGCGGCGCGAATGAGCAGGAGCCCGGCGGATCGGAAGCGGCGGTTCAGGACTGTCGCGCATTCATCATCGAACGGGTTGGACAGGCCCTGGATGGGCTCGATGCCACAACAGGCATGCCCGATCCCACCAATAGGACCTCGCTGCCGCTCTACCTGGCGCTCCGCCATGGCGTGAATGCCTTGCTGCCGACTTACTACGTGCGCATGGGGCAAGCGATTCACGCCGTCGAGGATAGCTTCACCCATACCTATCGCACGGCCGATGGGATGCAGATTACTGTCGTGATGGATTGGGTGGACGAGGCCAACGGGAACCTAGTCGAGGCGACCAACGGGCCACCCCACTCGAGCGAGATGGACCGCTGTGATGATCCCGACGATCTGCGACTACAAAAGCGCCAGCTTGCGATCGAAGCGGCCACGGCAGTTTTGCGCGCGACGCTCGATCCCAGTCAAAACAAGGATCAGAAGATGGCTACGGTGGAGGTGCTCTTGGACAAGTATCTGACCTACAAGCAGGGTTGCACGTTCGCCAACAAGTGGTGCGACGCGCCTGAACACAAATTGGGCAATGGGTCGCTGCTCGGCTGCAGCGTGGGTGGGCCAGGGAACCGGAGTGGACTTTCGGGATTGGCGGTCCTTCTCGGGCTGCTCGCCTTGCTGAGACAGGCACGGCGACGACACCGCGCCATGGTCGCCATGACCTTGCTTTTCATCGCAGGCCTCCTGCCGAGTCGTGCGTTTGCCCAGGCAGAAGCCGCCCCACCGGGCTCTGACACTGCCGCCGCGGCCGCAGAAGAGAAGCACAGCCCACCGCCGCCGGTTACCACGCCGGTGAAAGAACCGGGTCCGAAAGATCCGTCCAAGATGGCCCTCGGTGCCTATCTGGGCGGCTCAGGATCGTACACGTACGCAGCCGCCGCGGTTACGCTCGGCGCTCGCCTCCGTTTCAGCAAACATTGGACCTTCGGGCTCGACGCGGAATGGAACCCGTGGATTGCCATCAACGGACGCACCGCCGTACGCGCGGGCGCTTTCAACGGGTATGGAACCGTCATATTGCGGCTGCCGTTGGCATACGAGAAGTTCAACCTTCGTACCACGGCCAATCTCGGGTTCTCCCGTCTATTGATCGACCTGTACGGTGCCCCCAAGGGCAGTACGGGGATCTACGCGGGTATTAGCCCGTTGGGCCTCGAATGGAAAGTATCCAGGCTGCTCTTTGTGATTCTCAACCCGCTGAATTTCGCGATGCCGATCCCGCAGCTCAGCGGCGTTCCGCTTTCCTACTCGCAGTACCGTGTCACAATCGGGCTTGAAATATACGGCGGCTGAGGTGGCCTCTCACGGGGCCGATTTGCGAAACAAGTCATCCGGTTTAAGTCCCAGCCTTCGAACGGTCTCGTGATCGGGGACGCCGGTCGACGGAAGATCGTGCGCGGCCTGAAAACGACGGAGCGCCGCCTCGGTTGAGTCGTTCGCATCGTCTTTCATAAAGCCCCCTGCCGACAGCTTGTCGTGAATCTTCTGCTCGGCCCCTGGCATGAGAAGACCCTCGGGCGTCTGGGCAAGCGGCGTCGTCTTTGGCTGTTCGCCGGTTGGTGCTACCCTCAGCTTACCCGTGCGCGGCGCTCTTTCAGTGGAGGAGGGCTTGTCCGCGGCTTCGGGATCGGCCGGCTCAGTCGTCTTCGCGTGAGCACAGCCGACAAGGGCGAGCGCGAAGAACGCGATGTTCAGGGCTTCGGCACCTCTCAAGACGTGTCCATAAATGGACCCGTCTTGAACATTTTGAAAGGGCGGGCCGCGGCCCGCCCCTCGTCCGCGAAGTAAATTCGCGGACTTCACCCCTCCTGCGGCCGAGCCCTTGGCTCGGCTGCTGAAGACCCGTCCAATTGATGGACAGGTCTTCATTTCTTATTGCTCCCGGTTTCGATTTTTGGCGGCTGCGCTTTCGGCGGCCCCTTGTCTTTTTGCAGGGCGTGTGTGGCCTGGGTCAGCACGCTCTCTTTGTCTGGGGACGCCGGGGGCGGAAGATGAGCGAACCCCGCAGAGATCCCTTCGACGAAGGCGTTGCGTACGACACCCAAGATGGTCGGCCAAATCTGGACGTCGGGCTGATCGAGGCGACCTTGGATGGGGATGACGGTCGCGGCCGCGTTGCGCCCCGGGACGCGGTCCGAGAACAGGTGGAGGGCCTTGTCGACGAGCCACGCCTTGAGCTTGTTGCCGAAGCCATCTTCGGTCGGCCGCACTTCGACGTTCCTGAGCACCGGCTTGATCCCGCCAGAGATCGCGCCGTCCCGAGCCTTGAACTCGGCGAAGAGGTCCAAAGTCCCCTCTGGTGTTTGAAGCTTCATCGCCGGCTCTTCCAGATCGTAAAGTTCGGCTACCCTCCAGCCGCGAAGCGCCAGCTGGCCGGCAAACGCAGGTTTCGCGGCGAAGAGATCTGCGGAAGCGAAGAAGGTGACAGTCCCGCTCCTGCCGAGGGTAGCGCGCGCGCTAACCGTCGCCGGGCGCCCGCCAGCAAGCCTTTTGCGGGTCGTTAGGTTCTCCGCCGCAAGCTCGATATCATGAAGCCAGAACTCTGGGTGGTGCGGGGCGGTGACATCGCGGTAGAGAAACTCGCCTTCACGCACCTCGACCCGATCCACACGCGCCGGAGCCATTTTATCGAGCGCGGCGCCCATGTCCGGAGTCTTCTGCTTTCCACCCGTGGCGGTCATGATCATCTTGGGGCCATCCAGGCGAAGACGCGCCGCCAACTCGCCGTGCAAGAGCCGCCGCCAGTCGAGGGTGACCCGCGCGTGCTCGACGTAGAAGAGCGGGTGACGCCAATCGCCGCCTTGCGCTTCTATGATCTTGAGACGACGGATCCCGTAGCTGGGTGGCAGTAGGGTCACATGCACGCTCTCGAAGTCGCCGCTCACTGCCTCCGATGCGTTCAATTTCTGGTGTGTGAAGTGGGAGGCGATCGGATCGAGCAGGACACGGGTGATGATAATCAGGGCAAGCAGCAGTCCGAGGCCAAACAGCGCGCGGCGCGGCCACCCGGGATGACGGATATGGTCAAGCACGCTCACCGGCGATCACCTTCTTGAATTTGCATGCGGTTTCCCAGGCCCATGTTTTGATTGTGCCCTAGCCGAGTAGACTGCTCGAAACTTCATCGTCAATCCGGTTGTCGTTGAGTGCGCCAGCGGTGCACTATCTGTACCACTCTTGTGATGCCGATGGGGTGAGGCGGGTAGAGGTCAACGGGTGGCGGCCGATGGATGCGCACCTTGGGGGCAGCAGCGCATCCAGGGCTCGCGCAAAATCGTCGCAATTTCCGTCGCGGGAGGACTGCATGGGGCATCCAATACCGTGTGAGCGCTCGAATCACTAATGGGTCCTGCTGAACTCTGCGCCGCGAACAGGAAAGCTGGATGTTTTCGGTGGCGAGCAATTTCGACGATGAGCTTCCTGGGCGGCTGGCTGAGATGGAAGTGGACGAGCTATTTGGATCCTGCGACGATGCCCCGGTTGGACATGGGCGGCCGCGCGCCATAATCCCGCCCACCTCGTGGCGCGATCTTGCAAGGCACGTGGCCCGCTGCCGGGCGGCCGGCATGGGATTCAACCTGCTGCTCAACCCCGTGTGTTTGGCAGGATTCGAGGAGAACACCGGCCTCGAGCGCCGCCTGCGCCGGGCGATGAAACGTGCCGTGGACATGGGCGTGACCGCAGTGACGGTGGCCCATCCATGGCTGGTTTCGCTGGCAAGCGAGACGCCCCTGCGGGTGCGGGCCAGCGTCTTTGTCGGGGTCGCCACCGTCGAGCAGGCTCGTTACTGGGCGGCGCTGGGCGCGCACATCATCGCGCTCGATACCCACGTACTCTGTCGCGATCTGAGCGGCATCAAGCGCATCGCCGCAGCCACCCGCGCGGACATCGAGGTCCCGGTCAACATTGGCTGCATCCTACGCTGCCCACTGGCGCGCACGCACGTCGCCCGGCTCTCGCATTCGTCCCGGCGCGGAACCCAGCCCATGGACCCCTGCGCGCGCTGGTGCATGGAGGAAAAACGGCGAGATCCGCTCAACCTGATTCGTTCTGATTTCATCCGGCCCGAGGATTTGGATCGCTACCGTGAATTGGGCGTGTCGAGCTTCAAGATCGTGGACCGCGCATGCTCCACCGAGGCACTGGCTGAGCGCGTGCGCGCCTATCACAGTCGACACTGGGAAGGCGACCTTCTGCAACTCATCGGGCCGCGCGGATCGCCCCCACGCCGACGCCGGCTGCCGGTGGTGGATTCCCTTCGTCACCTGGGCGTGTGGCGGGCCCTGGCGCTCTTGCGAGAGGCCCGCCAGTTCATGAAGCTGGAAGTTCCCTGGTCAGTCGACAACCAGGCTTTGCACGACGTAATTCTGCCTGGTGGCTGTCACGCCACGGGATGCGAAGACTGCGGCCACTGTGCGGGCGTGGCCAAGCGTGCGGTACGACCGCGTGTAATACCGTCGGACGGATGCTGACACGCGGAGGTAATGTTGATGTCCACAGATTCAGAGAGACGACCGCAAGCAGGTGGCAGCACGATCCTGGGAACGGCAATTGCGGTGCCTGAGCACAGCCTCGACCAGGAAAGCGTGAAGCGCTCGTTGCGCCCCTTGCTGCCCCTACCGCCTCGCCGGCTCGAGGCGGTGATGGATCTATTCGACAATGCCCTTGTGGAAAGACGATTCAGTGTACTGCCACTGGCACAATTGACTGTACCTCGGTCACTCTCCGAGACAATGGCGCTCTATCGCGAAAGTGCGGTTCGTCTGGGCCGCACTGTGGCCGCGGACTGCCTTTCGCGCGCGGGCGTGTCCGCACGGGCGGTGGACCTGGTCATCACGCTTTCCTGCACCGGCTTCATGATCCCGTCGCTCGATGCCTACCTGGCCCAGGACCTGAACTTTCGCCCCGACGTGCGCCGATTGCCCATCACCGAGCTTGGATGCGTGGCAGGTGCGGCGGCGCTCGGCCGCGCCCACGACTTCTTGCTCGGGCATCCGGACGCCCATGTACTCATCGTCGCGGTCGAGTTGCCCACCCTCAGCTTCCAACGCGATGACAGCAGCATGGCGCAACTGGTGTCGACCGCTCTGTTCGGCGACGGCGCGGCCGCCGTGCTGCTTACCGGGCGTCGGTTGCAGTCCGGAGTGGCCTTGCTCGATGCCGAGACCCATCTCTTCCCGAATAGCCTGGAGCTGCTGGGGTTTGATCTGCGCGACGACGGCTTGCACGTCGTCCTGGCCAAAGAGCTGCCGGACACGCTGCGAGCTACATTCGGTTCCGTCGTCGATCGTCTGCTCACTCGATCCGGAATCGGGCGCGCGGATGTGGAATGCTGGGCCTTTCACCCGGGCGGCAGGCGGATCCTGGTGGCAATCGAGGAAGCGCTGGGGCTCGACCGGACACAGACCCAACCCGCATGGGACGTGCTGCGCGAGTACGGCAACATGTCGAGCGCGGCGGTTCTGTTCGTGCTCGAACGCTGGATGAAACTCCATCGCCCGCGTCCGGGCGCCTATGGACTGCTCGGCGCCTTCGGGCCGGGCCTGTCCACCGAGTTGTGTTTGCTGCAATGGAACTAGCCCAGACACTTCCACTGTACACGGCGCTCTTGCTGCTGGTTGGGTTGACCCGGCTGGCGGAGTTGCTGCTGTCGCGCCGCAACCGACGATTGTTGCGCGCAACCGGGGCGACGGCCGTGCGCGAGCCGCACTTTCGCGCCATGGTGTTGCTTCATGTTGGCATTTTGGTCGGCGCTGGCGTCGAGGCTTGGACCACCCGGCGCGCGCCTGTCAGGGGGCTCGCCTGGACCATGTTGGCGTTGTTGCTTGCTGCGAGCGCACTGCGCTGGTGGGTGATTGCCACGCTCGGCCCGCATTGGAACGTGGCCATCATGGATTCGATTGTGGAAGGGAACAGCAGATCGGACAGCCAGGTCGCGGTTTGCCGGGGCCCGTTTCGCTGGATTCGCCACCCCAACTACGTCGCGGTATTTCTCGAGTTGCTCGCCTTGCCGCTGGTTCACGCGGCCTGGCTCTGCGCCGCAGTCGGCTCAGGCGCCCACATCTGGGTTCTGCGCCATCGCGTGCACGCCGAGGAAGCCGTGCTGCTTGGTCATGCGAGCTACCAGGCTGTGATGGCGGACAAGCCGCGGTTCATCCCACGGCCTCTTTCAACGGCAGTCCAGGGCTTCTTTGCCTTTGTTCGCCTTGGTCGTCCGTTGTTTCTCCTGGGCGGGTTCTTGATTTACGGCCTGGGCGCAGCCGTGGCGCTGGCGCAAGGCCGGACCATCGATCCCTCTGTGTACCTGCTGGGGCAGGCGGTCTGCGCAGCCTTTCACCTGATGACCCACTATGCGAATGACTACTTCGACTACGACGCGGATCGCGCCAACGCCACGCCCACACGCTGGTCGGGTGGAAGCCGCGTGCTGACGCGCGGGGAACTTCCGCGTTGGACCGCCCTGGCCGGGGCACTGGCTCTGGCAGCCGGAGGAATTGCCACGACAATCGTGCTGGCGCTCCGGCACCCGGCCCCCCTGCTCATCCCCATCGCCATGGCGCTCCTGGTGTTTTCGTGGCTCTACAGCGCCCCGCCGCTGCGCTTGCATTCGATCGGGTTGGGCGAGCTGGACGTCGCCCTCGTGATAACCACGTTGGCGCCGTTCTTCGCATTCTACCTGCAGGCCCCGGACTTGCTTGGCCTGCGCACCTTGCTGCTGGCCATTGTTCCGCTTTGCTGTCTGCAATTCGCGATGATCCTGGCAGTCGAAGTGCCGGACGCCATCGGAGATTCGCTGGTTGGCAAGCGAACCCTGGCCGTGCGTCTGGGTCGCCCGCGCGTCGTGCGTTTGTATGCAACAGTGGTCGTCATCGCCTACGCGGTGTTGCCCTTTCTTGTAGCGGCCGGGCTGCCCCTGGCCGTCGCGCTAGCCACGGCCTTGCTCGCGCCCCTTGCCGCCTGGCGAATCTGGTGTATGCGTGGCGGCTGGGCGCTGCGGCCCGAGAACTGGGAAGGTTTCACTTTCTGGGCCGCGGCTCTGTTGGTGCTGACCGCCGCGGCCGAAATCGCGGGATTCTTGCCGCTTTAGCCCCTGGCCAGGGGGGGGAGTGTAGCGAGGATTGCCTCTCTTTGCGAGCGCCAGCGTGCGGAATCAGGCTGGTCACAAGGAGCGCTTGAATGGCATCGAATAGGGCAACATGAGCACGATTACGACCAAGGACGGCACACAGATCTACTACAAGGATTGGGGCTCGGGCCCGTCGGTTGTGTTCAGCCACGGATGGCCCTTGAGCTCAGACAGCTGGGAGGCCCAGATGCTCTTCCTGGCCTCCAACGGCTATCGCTGTATCGCGCACGATCGCCGTGGCCACGGCCGGTCCAGTCAGCCGTGGGACGGCAATGAAATGAACACCTACGCTGATGACCTCGCGGCGCTGATGGACACGCTGAACCTAAAGAACACCGCGCTCATCGGATTTTCCGCGGGCGGTGGCGAAGTTGCACGCTACATCGGTCGTCACGGCAGCAAGCGCCTTTCCAAGGCAGCCCTGGTCGCGTCCGTTCCGCCGCTTATGCTCAAGACGGGCGCCAATCCCGGCGGATTGCCCATCGAGGTGTTCGACGGCATTCGCGCCGGCGCGCTCGCCGACCGATCCAAGCTCTACCAGGAACTTGCCAGTGGCCCCTTCTTTGGCTTCAACCGGCCGGGGGCGAAGGTTTCACAGGGCATGATTGACCACTTCTGGCTTCAGGGAATGCAGGCCAGTCACAAAGCCACATTCGACTGTATCAAGGCATTTTCCGAGACGGACTTCACTGAGGATCTCACGAAATTCGACCTGCCGACCCTGGTTGTCCACGGCGATGACGACCAAATCGTGCCCATCGGAGCCAGTGCGCTCGCCTCCAGTAAACTCATCAAGAAGGCCAAGCTGGTCATCTATCCCGGCGCACCACACGGTCTGACCGACACGCACAAGGACCGGCTCAATGCGGATCTCTTGGCTTTCCTCAAGTCCTGATACTGGGGCTGTCGCCATGCGATCCATTTCCAGAGGCTACGGGGGCTGGTCTTCGCGGATCTAGAAAACCTGTCTCAACGTCCTTCTCTCAGACATCCAAAAGGCATCATGAAGAAGACCATCCTGCTGTTCATCCTGTTCTCTCTTGTGTCAACCAAGGGCATGGCCAAGGGAGTTGGAGTCACTGTTGAGGTCAAAGATGCCACTGGCAAGGAGGTCGGAACTGTGAAGATCAAGACTCTTGCTTCCGGCGTAGAACTCAAACTTAACCTCCGCGGATTGCCGCCGGGTGAACACGCCATCCATTTCCATCAGAACGCGAAATGTGAAGCATCGGATTTCAAGTCCGCTGGTCCGCACTTCAATCCAGATGGGAAGATGCACGGCCTGGAGAATCCCATGGGCGCTCACGCTGGCGACATGCTCAATTTCACAGCAGACGCAAAGGGCAATGCCAAGGCCACGATTGTCAACAAGAGCGTGAATCTCGGCACAGACGCCCATTCGCTCTACAGCAACGGGGGGACTTCCCTTGTCGTTCACGCCAAAGCAGACGACATGAAGACCGATCCGGCCGGCAACGCAGGTGATCGCATCGCCTGCGGCGTGATTGTGAAGTAGGCTAGCTGGTTGCGCTGCATCCGAAATAGTCGGGCAATTCGAAGCGGATCTGGAACCAACGGGTAGCCGACCAGGAGTCATGGCACCTCGTCGAGAATCTCTCCCAATTTCTCCAGGCTTGGCGGCTTTGCGAGGTGTCTCTTGAACCCTGCCGCCGCCGCTCGCTCCAGGTCTTCTGGCATGGCGTAGCCGGTGAGCGCCACAAGGAAAGCGCCTCTTAGCGCGTCGTCTGCGCGGAAGGCGCGCGCGACCTCATAGCCGTCCATCATGGGAAGGCCGATATCGCACAACACGACCTCAGGTCGGAATTCCTGCGCCTTCGCAATGCCCTGTGGGCCGTTGTACGCCACCTCGACCTCGTGCTCACCAGACGATTTTGGTCAGCGCTCACAAACATCGGCTGCGAGCCGCGAATGCTCCGACGCCTCACTGAGGATCCGGCCGGCCTCTTCAACTCGAGTCTCGACGGAAGCGCACGCCGCGACTGGGCGTGAACCGAGCAATGGGATCCACTGCAGGCCGCGTTTGAAGGCAGTTCTTTGTGACGGGCAGTCTGTCGTGTGCTAAAAATCGCCGTCTTGGTAACGCAACCAACAGCGGCCGACCAGACGTTGAGCAGTGACCAGGTTAACGCCCAGGCCTCAGACCCAGTGTGCGGCTCCGTGGGGGAGACGGCTATGAGCCACGAGGAGAAGCATCAGAGTCTGTTGAATGAGGTCCGAGCGGAGAAGGATCGTCTCTCGGCCTTGATCGCCAGCATGGCCGATGAGGTTTGGTTTGCCGATAAGCAGAAGCAATTTACGCTGGTGAATCCCCTCGGCGCGCACGAGTTCAACCTCGGGTCTTCGCTCAACGCGACAGGAGTAGTGAAGCTCGCCGAGTCACTGGAGGTGCTGCGTCCCGATGGCAGTCCCCGTCCCGTCGAAGAGGCTCCGCCACTGCGGGCTCTGCTCGGCGAAATCGTTCGCAATCAAGAGGAAATCGTTCGTACTCCCGCTACGGGAGAGCTGCGGCATCGACAGGTCAGTGCATCCCCGGTCAGGGATGCCCACGGTGAAATCATCGGATCGGTGTCGGTAGTTCGCGACATTACCGAGCGTAAGCGGGCCGACGAGGCATTGCGTGAAAGCGAGGACCGCCACCGGCTGCTCGCCGAGACAATGCTCCAAGGCGTGGTTCATCAGGATCTTCGGGGCAGCATCATGTCTATGAATGCCGCCGCCGAGCGAATACTGGGCAAGACGCGAGACGAGTTCCTGGGCAGCAGCTCGGTCCGCGAAGAGCACGACAGCATTCGCGAGGATGGATCGGCATTCCCGGGACTTGAGCATCCTTCGATGGTCGCACTTCGGACCGGCAACCCAGTTCGGAACGTGGTAATGGGCGTGTTCAATCCACGCGAGAACGGTTACCGCTGGATCAGTGTCGACGCCGTTCCGCTTCTTCGTCCTGGGGAGAAGACTCCATACGAGGTGTACACGGTCTTCGCCGACATCACCGAGCGCAAACGGGCGGAGGAGGCACAGCGAGCGGGCGCCGCGATTCTGAGCGGCGTGCTCGATAGCTCCCAGTCCGGCATCATGGCCTTCAAGTCGCTTCGCGATGCGACGGGGCGTATCACGGACTTCCAGTGGCAGTTATGCAACGCCACGGCGGAGCGCATGGTCGGGCGACGCGCTGCTGACCTAATAGGGCACAACTTGCTCGTGGAGATGCCGGGCAACAAGGAGGACGGGCTATTTGACAAGTACGTCGTCGTCGTCGAGACCGGCAAGCCACTCCACCATGAGCATTACTACGAGCATGAGGGGCTGAAACACTGGTTCGATACGAGTGCCGTCAAGCTCGGGGACGGGTTTGCCGTGACGTTCTCCGACATCTCCGACCGCAAGCGAGTCGAGGAGCACTTGCGGGAGAACGAGCAACAACTACGCGACATCATCGACGGCAGCCCCACCTCGATCGTATTCCTCAAGGATCTCGAAGGGCGCTTCATCACGATCAACAAGCGTTTAGAGGATCTCCTCGGCAAGTCGCGTGATGCTCTGCGCGGAAAGACAGACTGCGACATCTTTCCGGCCGAAAAGGCCGAATACTACCGCAAGCACGATCGGCGCATTATCGAGACGGGCGAGTCGTTATTGATCGAGGAGATAGCCGATCTGGCCGACGGCAAGCGCCATACCTTTCTCGCCTCGAAGTTCCCGCTGCGCGATCCGTCCGGGCGGCTCTACGGCGTGGGGGCAGTCTCACAGGACATCTCCCAGGTGAAGGATGCCGAGGAGGGGTTGCGTCGCCGCGTCGAGGAGGTTGAGACCCTGATGCAGGTCGCGCCGGTCGCGATCTGGGTGGCCAATGATCCCGAGTGCC
>Ga0265316_10001336_pt1 | contig 26525 bp, 21 predicted proteins | sample 4522metaG_FD_202092 | JGI IMG/M metagenome (GOLD analysis project Ga0265316, IMG submission 202092) | Rhizosphere microbial communities from Carex aquatilis grown in University of Washington, Seatle, WA, United States - 4-5-22 metaG | ecosystem: Host-associated > Plants > Roots > Rhizosphere >... | reverse complement strand
CGACGTGGAGCGGGCATTCCTGCCCGCCGAGCCGGCTTTCCAGCCGGCTGGACCCGCTGAAAGCGCGATCCGCGAGCGGAACGCTCGCTCCACAGGGCCGGGGGCGGGCCCAGGGCGGACCCCGGGGCGGGCCGGGCGTGCGCGGTCGCGGAACGTTACCGGGCGGCGCGCGCGCAAGCGGCGGCCAGACCGGCCAGCGGCCTCCAGTGCAGAGCCAGGCGCACGCGGGCGCGGACATGCGGCCACGGCGCTTCCGGGGGCTCCGCGGCGGCAGGTGTGGGATGCACCACGGCTGGGCGGTAGGCCGGCCGCACGGCGGTTCCGCGCTGCCGGGCTTCGAACATCAGAAGCCGCAGCGTAATGAACACCTGCTGCATGGCCGGAGATCCGTCCGAGCAGCGCCGCGCCAACGCGCCAGCCTGTTCGCGCAGAGTGTCCAGGCTGCCGTCCGCGGTTTCCGCCCGGCGCAGCATTTCGTCCAATACCGCGCCGAAGGCCGCCATGTCGCTGCGTCCGTCGCCCAGGCGCTTGAGCGCGCCGGTGGAACGCAGAGTGGCGCCCGCCCGGCCCATCTCGATCAACTGCGAGCTAACCGCGCCATAGGCCAGGCCTTGCCGGTGCAAGTCGCGCAGGGCGGCGGCAATCTCCGTGGCGCAGCACAACGCCTCCCCAAGCGACAGCGGGGCGCGGGCCAACCTCTCCGCCAAAGAGTCCTGGTGGGATTCCGCGCGTTCGGCCATTTCTACCAGATTACCGCTCATCCGCGCCATCATTGTCGCACCTGAAAGGCGGGATCGGGAGGCATGATCCCGATGGCTTCAAATATGCCCAGCGGGAACTCAAACGTGACCGGTTCGCAATGGCCACTGATCCAAGTCTGGTCCAACAGCCGGTATTCCTCTACGTCGTCGGTGTCCTTCAGGGCCACCCGCATAGTCGGCCCGGTCAACGCCAGGATGACTGCCGGCTGCGTCTCGCCACGAAAATTCCTGACTAGCATCATGATCTAAGTACCTTTAGACTAAGTCCAAATGAAAATCGCCACAAGTTCCAAGTGGGCTGGTGGAGGGTGCTTACCGTACTAGTACGTGTCAGTACATATCACGCGAGAAGTTAGTGTTAACTAACGTTGATATCCAGTGACTCCGCCGCGATAGCCGCCTGGCCCAGGGCGATTCCCCCATCGTTGGGCGGCACATGGGCATGCAGGAACACCTCCAGGCCGCTCGCGCGCAGGCCCCCGGCGACGGCGCCCAGCAGGCGGACGTTCTGAAACGTGCCGCCGCTCAGGCAGACACGCCGGAGCGCCGCTTCCTGCGCGATCCGCCGGCAGACTTCCACCGTCGCGTGGGCCAGCGTGTTGTGGAACTTCGCGGCCATGGCCGCGCGCGCCCGGCCGGTGGAAACTTCGCGCACGATTTGCTCGATCGCCGGCCGGAAGTCCACCTCCCAGGGGCCTGTGCCGTCGATGCCGTAGGGGTAGCGATCCAGGTTGCCGTCCTCCGCGATGGCCTCCAGCTCGATGGCCGCCTGCCCTTCGAAGTTCACCTGCTGGCGCAGCCCCATGAGCGACGCCACCGCATCGAACAGCCGGCCGCAGGAAGAGGTCCGCACGGTATTCAGGCCGGTGGCGATCATGCGGCGCACCACGCGAACGCGCTCCTCGGGCGCGGCGTGGAAGGGCACGGCGGCGCCGAAAGTGTCGGTGAGGTAGCCCAGGGCGGCGCGCCAGGGCTCCCGCACGGCCGCATCGCCGCCGGCCAGCGGGACGTAGCGCAGGTGCGCGCGCCGCTCGCAACGGGCGTAACCGGCCACCAGGAATTCCCCGCCCCAGATGGCGCCGTCCGGGCCGTAGCCGGTGCCGTCGAAGGCTACCCCGATCACTTCGCCGCCGAGGCCGTTTTCGGCCATGCAGGAGGCGATGTGCGCGTGATGGTGCTGCACGCCGATCTTCGGCAGGCCCGCCAGCTCCAGCGCGTACCTGGTGCTGAGGTAGAGCGGATGCAGGTCGTGCGCCACGGCCCGCGGTTCCACGCGGAACAGCTTCTTCAGATTGGCCAGGGTTTCCTCGAAGAAGAGCAGGGTCTCGTAATTCTCCAGGTCGCCGATATGCTGGCTCAAGATAGCGTGCCGCCCCTTGGTGAGGCAGAAGACGTTCTTCAGCTCGCCGCCGCAGGCCAGCAGTTCGGGGACCGTGCGGCCCAGGTCGAGGGTTTGCGGCGCGTAGCCGCGCGAACGGCGCAGCACCCGCTCGCGGCCTTCGAACGTGCGCACCACGGAATCGTCGGTCCGCATGTAGATATCGCGGTTGTGGGTGAGGAACCACGCGGCCACCCCGCCGATGCGCTCGCGCGCCTCCTGGTTGGACACCACGATGGGCTCTTCGCTGAGGTTGCCGCTGGTCATCACCAGGGCGTCGTAGGGCGCGCCGGCAAAGAGCAACTGGTGCAGCGGCGTGTAGGGCAACATCACGCCGAGCGTGCGATTGCCCGGCGCGATGGCCTGGGGCAGGCCGTGTGCATCCCGGCGCGGCAGGATGACGATCGGCCTTCGCCAACCGAGCAGGGCGGCGCGATCCGCCTCCGACACTTCGCACATCGCCTCCACTGCCGCCAGGTTGCGGACCATCAGGGCGAACGGCTTATCGCTGCGCCGCTTGCGCGCGCGGAGTTGCTCGACGGCCTCGCGGTTGCGCGCATCGCAAGCCAGGTGGAAGCCGCCCAGCCCTTTGATGGCCAGGATCTCGCCGGCGGCCAGGCGCGCGCGCGCCTCGGCGAGTAGCTCCAGCTCCCCAGTTCCCGCCAGGCGGGCGGGCGCCTCGGCATGGGTGGGGCAGGCGGTGCCGCCTGCCCTGCCGTCCCGGGCCAACACCGCCTCTCCGGGCAGGCGAGCACCGCCTGCCCCACCCAGCGCCGGGCCGCACACGGGACACGCGTTCGGCTGGGCGTGAAAGCGCCGGTTCGCGGGATCGTCGTACTCCGCTTGGCAGGCCGCGCACATGCGAAAGGCGGCCATGGTGGTGTTGGCGCGGTCGTAGGGAATGTCGCAGATAATGGTGTAGCGCGGGCCGCAATTGGTGCAGTTGGTGAAGGGATAGCCGAAGCGCCGGTTGCCCGGCTCGGCGCAGTCGCGCAGGCAGTCGGGGCAAGTGGCCACATCGGGTGAGATGAGCGCGAACTCGCCGGTCTCCGCGGCGCTGGGGCGAATTTCGAAGGCCGTGTCGCCCAGCGGCTCGAGTTCCGCAACCTCCATTTCCTGGATCCATGCGAGCGGCGGGGCTTCCGCGCGTACGGCTTCGACGAAGCGCGCGAGCACCGCCGGGTGGCCCTCCACTTCGGCCACTAGGCCCGCCGAGGAGTTCAGCACATAACCGGCCAGCCCCAAGTTTTCCGCAAGGTTATGCACGAAGGGACGAAAGCCCACGCCCTGCACGATGCCGCGCAGCCGGATGCGAACACGCTTCATCCATCCCACCGGCCGCGCTCGCGCAGCTTGACGACCTCTTCGCGCGCCAGTTGCTGCAGCCGCGTGACGTCCACCTTGGCGGTGCGATTCATGGGCATCGCGCCGGGCTCCAGAATCACGTAGTGCAGCGGGCGCATGTAGGACGCCAGGCCGCGCGCGTGCTTGCGCAGCTCGGCCTCGGTGAGATCGGCGCCGGGTTGCCTTTCGACAAACGCGACGATGCCTTCGCTCCACATGCGATGCTCGTGCCCCACCACGCCGACGTTGGCCACGCGGCCGGTAAGCGCGCTGAAGTGGTTCTCCACGTCGCCTGGGAACACCTGGTAGCCGGCCGGTTTCAGAACCCACTTGGCGCGGCCGGAGAAGTGCAGCCCGTCGTCGTCCACGAAGCCGAGGTCGCCGGTGTACATCCAGCCGTCTCGCGAAAGCGTGGACGCGGTGGCCTCCGCGTCGTTGACGTAGCCCAGGAAATTCTGCGGGCCCTGGAAGCAGATGTGGCCCACCTCGCCTGGCGCCAGTTCCGCGCCGGCGGCGCCGGCTCCGTCCATGGCCTCGCGCACCGTGAGCGGATAGGCCGGCATGGCCCAGCCTATGCCGCGCGCCACAAAGCCGGCATCGGGCGTAAGCGGCGTGTACGTGCAGAAGCCCGAGGCTTCGGTGAGCCCCAGCCCTGTGGCGATGCGCGGCGCCATTTGCAGCATGCGGTCCAGGAACGGCCGCGGCACAGCCTGCCCTCCGTAGACCGCGGCCCGCAGGCTGGTCAGGTTGCGGCTGGCGTAATCGGCGGTGCGCCACTCCAGGTTGAACATTGCCGGGATCTGGCCGACCAGCGTGACGCCGGATCGCTCGATGGCTTCCAGGCTTTTCACCGGGTCGAAGATTTCGAGCGTCACCGCCGTCGCGCCAGTGAACAGCGCGGTGATGAGGATCTCCGCCTGCCCGCCGACATGCGAAGCCGGCAGGTTGCAGAGCACGCTCTGGCCGGGTCCGAATTCGAACGCCGTGCCGAGGCACAGGTTCTGGCAGGTGATGCCGCGGTGGGACAGGAGCGCCGGTTTCGGCGAGCCGGTCGATCCCGTGGTGAAGATCACCTGCGCGCCATCGTGCTCGGCGGGGCCGGCGTACGCCGCCGCGGCGCGCGGCTCCTCGGCGGCGCGCATCCATTCGGCAAAACTTGCGGCGCTGGCGATACAGTCCGCGGCCGGGGAAAGCTGCACCAGGTGTTCGACAAAATCGCACTTCTGGCGGACGGCTTCACCCAGGGCGGCGAAATCGGCCGCCGGAGTTTTTCCCAGAAAGAAGTAGCCTTTGGCACGCACCAGGCTCAGGCAGCGAATCACCTCCGCGGGATGCAGGCGCAGGTCCAAGGGCACGTGGATCACGCCCAGCCGGAAGCAGGCGTACTCCAACAGGACGTGCTCGTTCAGCAGGGGCAGGGAGGCCGCCAGGTAATCGCCAGGACGAAATCCACGATGCCACAATTCGTTGGCCAGGGCCATGGAACCGAGCTGCAGATCGCGCCAGGTCAGCCGGGTGCCGCGCGTGGCGTTGACAATGGCCGCCTCATCGGGCTTGCGCGCGGCCCAATAATCCACGGCGGCATGGATCAGGTGCAGACCGCGATACTGCTGCTCGTATTGGTGGAGGGTGACTTGGGGGATGGGCGGCGGGGTCATGGCTGGTTGCGGTCGCGGCCGCTGCGGTTAAGCTGCAGCTCATAGTTCTCGCGGTCGAGTTTCACAATCGTGTCCAGTATAAACCCGCAGATGAGCAGCAGGCTGCTGATCACCGCCAGGCCACACGCGAGGATGGCCCTGGGGAACCGGGGGACCAAGCCGGTGCGCATGAACTCGAACACCACCGGCAGGCCGATGGCCAGCGCGCAACCGAGGGTCAGTACCGAGAGCGTGGAAAAGAAGAACAGCGGCTTGGCGTCTTTGTACACCCAGAGGATCTCGCGCAGAACCCGAAAGCCGTCTCCAAAGGTGCGCAGCTTGGAGAAGCTGTCCGGCGGGCGGTCGCGATATTCGATGGGGATCTCTATTACGGTGAAACGTTTTTCCAGCGCGTGGAGGGTCATGCCGGTCTCCAGTTCGAACCCATCGGCCGGGATGGTGAGGTTCTTGATAAACGTGCGGCTCGCCGCGCGGTAGCCCGACATAATGTCGGAGAGGCGGCAGCGGAAGAGCAGGTTGATGCTGTCGGTCACCAGCGCGTTTCCGAAGCTGTGGAACCGCCGGTGATTCTGCTTCCCGTAGCCGCCGGTGGTGCGCCGGTCGCCCACCGCCATATCGGCGCGTCCCGTGCGGATGGGCTCGATCAGCGCGTGCACAGCCGCGGGCGGGTAGGTGTCGTCGCCATCCACCATCACGTAAATGTCGGCCTCCACCTCGCGGTAGAGAGCGCGCGCCACAGCGCCTTTCCCCTGGCGGTAGACGGGAATCACGGTGGCGCCGGCCTCCGCGGCGAGGCGGGCGGTCCGGTCGGTGGAGTTGTTATCGCCCACGTAGATGGCGGCGCCGGGAAGCTCGCGGCGAAAATCGCGCACCACCTTGGCGATGGTTCGCTCCTCGTTATAGCAGGGAATAATGACCGCGACGGTCATGGCCCGGGCCTCCGCAGCACTGCCAGCAGCGATTGACCGATCGGCGGCTTCACCGCCTCTTCGAGCGCCGAGAGCACCGGTACGATGCACCTGTCGAACACCGCGATTTGCGCGTCGGACTGCGCCTGGCGCTTCAGTATCCGCGCATTCACCCACCAGCCGAAGAAGCCGGCCGCGTTCACGTAGTGCGCCTTGGCGAGGGTGAGCCCGGCCCCGCCGGCGAGCCTCCGGAGCGAGCCGCGGCGATAGCGCCGGTAGTGGCCGAGATTGCGGTCGATCGGCCCGTAGAGAGAGGCAAACGCCGGCACGAGCAGCACCACTACGCCGCCCGGCGTGAGGATGGACGCCATGTCGCCGAGGGCCGCGCCATCGTCCTCGATATGTTCCAGGACGTTGACGCAGACCACCGAGTCGGGCCGGAAGCGGGCCAGCTCGCGGAAGGCGCCGCTCGGGGTTTCGCAGGTAAGCACGCGCAAGTTGTCGCGGCCCGGGTAGCGTTGGCGGAGGAGCTCGACGCAAGCCTCCTCGCGATCCACGGCGACCACCAGCTCGCGGTCAAGCAGCATGCCGGTAAAGTTTCCGATGCCGCACCCGACCTCGACCACGCGCCGCCCGAGTTCCCGCGCCACCAGCCGGCTTTGCCAGGCAAAGTAGTTCTTCGCCCGCGTCATCTGGCGCTGGTCTTCGAGCGTGAAAGCAGTGGACGGTTGCCGCACCGGGGGGCTCTGACTCTATCATGACAAAAGAATTGTTCACCGCCGAGACGCCGAGACACAGAGAAAACCAAGAGAGGGCCATCGCGCTTTGCGGCTCTTGGGACGTTGCCGTGGTTGGGCCGCAGAGAAGGCAGAGAGCGCAGAGGCGCACCGTGCCCGGCATTCGCGGCTGGCTGAAGCTTTCCTCGCTCTTCTCCGCGGTGGGCTACCATCTCACCGAACCCCGCCACAGCCGCGAGCACGGCACCCCTCAGCGCCCTCTGCCATCTCTGCGCGCCAACCTCGGGGAACGCTCCCAAGCCCGCAAAGCACGTTGGCCCCTCCTGGCTTTGGTTTTCTCTGCGGCTCTGCGCCTCAGCGGTGAAAAACCCCCTACCTCTTCAGCGGGTCCTCCACCCACGGGGGCGTGGCGTCGATCAGGCGGCCCAGTTCGGGTTCCAACTGCTCCATCTTGCACTTCATCTCCCAGGCGATTTCGCGGTAGCTGAAGTGGCCCTTGACGCCGCTGCGCAGCTTCGAAATGTACTCCGCTTCGGCGAAATCCATCTTGAAGAGGAAGCGGGAACGGGCGCCGAAGGGCAGCAAATAATGGCATCCGGGAGCCGGCAGCCGGCGCATGGTGTCGAAAGCCTGGCGCATGGCCGAATCGTAGACCTCGCCCGCGCCCGATTCGGTTACCATTCGCGGGGTCTCGAAACCCAACCCGCCGGAATAGTCCTGGCGGAACTTCTGGCAGCGGCGATGGCGGTGCAGATCGCGATACGCGCCCACATCGATGACCATGTCGTAGGCGTACAGGCCGCCGCGGAAGCCGGCCAGGATCTCGTCGCGCCGCGTGCGCGACTCTAGAGCCACGTCGATCACCTCCGCGCGCCGGCGCTCGCTCCATCCAGCGGCCATCTCGTAGAGCTCGCGAAACGGCCGGGCGGTCACCGGGTAGAGCAGGGTAGCCGCGATGTCGGCGGGGATGTTGGCGGGCCGCAGCAGGTCGACACGCTCCGGCCGGGCGTCCGAGGCCGGAGGCAGGTTCTGCTCGGCCCAGAGCCGGAGCCGGCCGCGGGAGCGCACAGCGTGCTCGTCGGCATCGGCGTGGCGCGCCAGCGTGGGGGCGAGCGGTTCGGCGGGGGCGTCGGGGTCCCAGCGGCAGTCCGGGGCCGCGGCGCAGGCTTGCGCCAATTCGTCCGCCAACCCGCGCAGTTCGGCGTACTCGGAAGCCTTCAGGCGGCGGATCTGCTTTTCCAGCGTACGAATGCTGACCACCTGTCCGGCGTTGGTGGGCACGGCCCAGAAGAGCAGGTACCGCGCCACGTCGAAGGCGCGGGCGGCCAGGTTGCGCTGGTAAGCGTCGGGCTTCATGTCCGCGGGACGGGGCAGCCGCTCAGCGAGGCAGGCCACGGCCAGTTGCTGCACCTTGGTGTAAGCCGCCAGAAGAGCCTCGCCGGCCTGCTGGAAAAGGGCGGCGTCGGCACCCGCCAGTTCGGGCGGCGTCACGAAGCCGGACCGCGAAAAATCCTGGTAGCGGGAAGATTTCGCCTGGCCGTCCCACAGCGGCTCCTCTTCGATTTCGGTGGCTGCCAGCTCGGAGATGCCCTCGAAGCACAGCACCGTGTGGCCCAGGTCGGCAATGGAGGCGTGGCCGTACTGGAAGTAGAAGTTCTCCAGAAATTTCTGCGAATCGTGGGTGCGCACCCACTCGATGGACTCGCGGATGGAATCGGGCGAGCGGCTGTACCGGGCCAGGGCGTAGGCGATCTTCTCCGGCGGCATGGGCGCGACCGTGATGACGCGTTTCGTGGGGTTCAAGACGTTATCATAGCGGGGATGCAGGTACGGATACAAAAGACCCGCCCCGATGCGGTGCTTCCCGCGTACGCGCACGGGTCCCGGGAAGACGCCGGTATGGACCTGTGCGCCGTCGAAGACGTGACCCTGGAACCGGGCGTGCCGCACCTGGTGCCCACCGGGCTGACGGTGGAGATCCCGCCGGGGTACGAAGCACAAGTGCGGCCGCGGAGCGGATTGGCGCTGAAACAAGCCATCACGATGCCCAATGCGCCGGGCACCATCGACCCGGGGTACCGCGGCGAAATCCGCGTGATCCTGCTCAACCTGGGGCGCCAGGCGTACACGGTGCATGCCGGCGACCGCATCGCCCAAATGGTGGTGGCGCGCTACGAGGCGGTGGAGTGGGTGGAGGCCGATCTGGCCGATTCCGAGCGTGGGACTGCAGGATTTGGCTCGTCCGGCCGATAGATAAGTGTGTCCGGAATCTGTAACCCTTTCCGGCGGTCCCGCGTCTCGTCCGGTATGGGGCGCGATCCGTTAGAAACATTCCGCAACTACCTGCAATCGCTTCCCGAAGATCTTCTGGAAAGCGTCACGGAGGACTACGTTTGGCTGGCCGGCCTCACCCTGGAGCCAGGCGGCCACGCACCCGATTTCCGCCAGCGCCGCGAGTGCTGCCGCCAGGAATGCGTCCGGCGGGGCTCTCCGCAGCTCTACGAGTTCGCCGAGGACGTGGTCTCGCCGCACGCGGCGTGATATGGCGGCGGGGGCGGGCCGACATTGCCACGGCACGCGGCCCGGCATCCCCACCGCATTGCCCGAAAGCCCGCCGCAGCCGGTCATGGGCGTCAAACTGAGGCCTCTGCCGCGATGACTTCGCCTGCGCGCAAGCCGGTTGGCGCAACTTCCCAGAACGCGACTGCATGAGCCTTTCGCTGGTGTTCTTAACTTTGCGCTTGCGATATACTCGAACACACAAAGGAGACTTCCGATGAGGCCCGATTTCGGTGCACGGCGGTCGTGTCATGCACAAGGCATCTTGCGGCAAGGCGTTTTGCGACCAAGCACGCGACAAAGCCTGGGCTGCTGGTTGGCCTTCCTCGTTTTGATTTGCACCGCGGCTCGGTGCCTCGCGCAGGCGCCGCCACTTCCCGCTTACCTCACTCTGCCTTCGCAGGTGCAGGTGAAACCGGGTTTTGCCCAGGAAGATTACGGCGAGGCGCAGTTCGTCATCAACGGCCAGCCCGACGCGATCCAACGCGGTAAACACTGGAATGCGGGCCTGACGTTTTCCGGCGGCCCCGGCGGTGCTGACCCGGAGGCGGTCTGGGCGCAGCTCAAGCCGGCGCTGGTGCGGGGCGGTTGGACGATTATCTCCGACCCGGCTGGGCGGGAGAAGGTTGCGCGTTATCGGAAGGACGGCCACGACACCTGGTTCGGCTTGTGGATCTTCAGCGCAGACGATCTGCGCTCAGATCTCGTCGAAGTGGGCCCGCCCACTCTCCAGATGAAACTGAACGCGCCTGCGGCAAAACCCGAAGTAGTGAGCGTCAATACCGGTGACTTTCCATTTTTGTCGCCGATACCCGGCTCCACAGCGGGTAGCGGTAATAGCGACGATGCGCCGATGATGGTGGACGTGGATATCGACAAGAATACGCGAGAGAAGCAAGTTGTCGGCAGCGGCTCGATCAGTAAGTCTTATACCCTTCCCCCTCCGCTGAGATCAACCATACTGTTTGTCACCGTCTATCGCGAAGCACTAACCCAGGCAGGCTGGACGATTGTCCATCAGGTGCAGAGCATCAGTGGAGGCGACGCCGTTCTCAATGCGCACTACAACGCCAATGGACGCGACATCTGGGCAACATTGCATGGGAGCGGCGCCGACTACACGATCCAGGTGGCGGACGTCGGCTCGGAAGACATTGGCAAGGAACTGGATCGAGATTGCCATGTTGCGCTGTACGGCATTCACTTCGACTTCAACAAAGCGACATTGCGGCCGGATTCAGCGGTGGTTCTGGAGAAGGTACTGGCGTTGCTCAAAGCGAGACCGGACTTAAAGCTGGAAGTGCAGGGACACACCGATAATGTCGGCGGCGACGATTACAACCAGAAGCTATCGGAGTCACGAGCGAACGCCGTCCTCGAGTGGCTTCGTGCGAAGGGCATTGCGGCCGATCGCCTGACGGCGCACGGATACGGCCTGAAGGCTCCTATTGCCGATAACGGCAGCGACGAAGGCCGCGCCAAGAATCGCCGTGTGGAGATCAAGAAGCAGGGCTGTGGCAAATAAGCGTCACGTCTTCTGGGAAGTTGGGACCAAATCCGCGGCCGAGACTGGATCGCGCGGAGTCGAGATCACCATCGTGGGAGCGGGGCTGATTTCAAGGTCTATGCCGCAGGCGGTCCGACACCGCGCCGTTCGTGGTCCCGTGCCCCAACCACGCGGCCCCACGCCCACTCGCCCCCGGCGCTCCCCTCATTTCAGTATGCCGAACATGTTGGAGAAGTCGTCCGTCCAGGTGCGGAACTTGCGCTCCGGGCGCAAGAGCCTGGCGTTGGCTTGGAGCGTGGGCTGAGCCTCCCAGGTCCGGCGGTCCATAATCAGCGCCCAGGAGCAGGAAAAACAAAGATCGTCGAAGGAGTCGGCCTCGTAGTCGTAGGCGTACGCTACTTTGTTCAGGGCGGCGGCGGCGCGCTCCATCACCGGCTCCAGGTCCAGGTAACTGTTGGTAATATTGACCGCCAGGATACCGTCCGGTTTCAAGTGGCGGAAGTAAGTCTGGAAAGCTTCGCGAGTAATCAGGTGAACCGGCACGGAATCGCCGGAGAAAGCGTCCATTACCAGGATGTCGAACTGCTGCGCGGCCTCCGATTCCAGACTCAGACGGCCGTCTCCCATGGCGACTTCGACTTTGGCGGGCGTATCGCGCAGGTAAGTGAAATCCCGGTTAGCGATCTCTAAGACCAACGGGTTGATCTCGTAGATGCGGATGGTGTCGCCCGCACGCCCGTAGGCGGCCAGGGTCCCGCAGCCCAGTCCCAGAATGCCGATGCGGCGGGCATGGCCCTGCTGCGCGAGCATGGCACGGCCAATGCCCGATTCCGGGCAGAAGTAAGAGACCGGTTGGTGACGGTAGGGCTCGCGCACAAACTGTTCGCCGTGGTTAATGGTGCCGTGAATCAGTTGCAGACAGGCATACTGGTCGGAATGGGGATCTTTCTCTTCCCGAATTTTCAACTGGCCATAGAAGTTACGTTCGGCCAGGCGGTAACCTCCCGTCATTTCCTGCATTACTAAGATGAGTCCGGCAATGTAACTGCACGCGACCGCCGCCAAGGCTCCGGTGGCCAGCCATTTCCACAAACGGGGAAGGCGCCACGCATCGGGCACGAGTACGCGAAATGCCAGCAGCGCGCAGAGCCCGAGGCCGATGGGAAATTCGTCGTAGGCGCGAAACAGGCTCGGCGCCAGCAATCCGACGAACAGGCCGCCGCAGGCGCCGCCGAGCGAAACCGACACGTAGAACCGCGTCAGGTAGCGGGGGTGCGGTTTGATGCGGGCCAGCTCACCGTGGCACACCATGCAGCAGATGAATAGCCCGGCTGCGAAGGCGGCGATGGTGGCGCGCATCGGCATACCCTTGTGATACGGCCAGAGTTCATACGCCATAAAGGCCAGCGCGGCGGCCAACAGAGGCAGAAAGACGATGCGCCGGTAGGCTCCGGGCGCTTCGAAGCACACGATGAAGCTCAACAGATAAACGCTCAGCGGCAAAATCCACAGGAAGGGAATGGCGGCGACATCCTGCGTGAGGTGGGAAGTTACCGCCAGCAGCAGCACGGACGCGCAGGCGGAGAGCATCAGCCAGAGAAAACGGTCGGTGGAAGGGGGCGGATCTCCGGGGCTGTCTTCGGGCGCCGGGCCTGCCGGTGCGACGGCCGCGGCGGCCACCGGTTCGCTGGACGATCGCCATGCCGTGAGTGCGCAAAGAACGGCGAAGGCCACATAGGCTGCCGACCAGGCCAGCGCCTGCACGCGCGCCGGCAGGTTGGGTTCCACCAAAAGCGGATAGCTGACCAGCGCCAGCATGGACGCGCCATTCGACAACGCGAAGAGGCGGTACGGCAGACCGCGCCGGTTCTGGCGCGCGTACCAGGCCTGCAGCAGCGGGCTGGTGGAAGCCAGCAGGAAATAGGGCGCCCCCACGGTAGCGGCCAGCAGCGCCAGGATCCGCAGCGGCGGATTACCCGCGGCCGACACTTTCCACGCCTGGTCCGGCAGGATCGGGAGGGCCGCCAAGCTGGCCCCCAGCGCGGCGATGTGCAGCCATGCCTGTTTGCGCGACGGGAGCCTTTCGCGCAGCCAGTGGGCGTAAAGATATCCCAGCAGCAGCACCACCTGGAAAAAAAGCATGCACGTGGTCCAGACCGCGGACGTGCCGCCGAACCACGGCAGGATCATTTTGGCGATGACGGGCTGGACCTCGAAGAGCAGGAAGGCCGAGAGCGAAATGGTGAGGGCGTATAGAAGCATGGATCTGCGCCGGACTATATACGCTATCCCAATTGCAGGCGGGGGTGGAGGGGGCGCGTTACAAACCCTCAACCAGCCTGGGACCGGCACTGATACGATGAGATGTGGAGAGTTGGCATGACGTTGACCATTGACCTCCCGGACGAAGATGTGGAGGCGTTGGCCGCCAAAGCGCGGGCGCAGGGCGTGTCCTCCGAGCAATACGCGCGCCTGGTATTGGAGCACGACCTCAAGTCAGGCTCTGCGCGCCGTCCCGTCTCGCAAACCATCCGGGAGATTTGGGCCGGCATGCCTGCCGATGTGCAAGCCCAACTGCCACGCGATGGAGCCAGCCAGGTCGATCACTACGTCTATGGGCTGCCAAAGATCGACCAGTGAGAGCAGTGTTTGCCGACACCTTTTATTGGGTTGCCTTGACGAACCCAGACGACTTCCGCTATCAGGATGCCCTGGCCCTCGATGACGTTCTTGCGGGCGCGATCATCTTTACCACCGACGAGATACTTACCGAGTTCATGACGTTCTTTTCCGCACGTCCGTGGCAGCGCAGCCGGGCGGCGTCGACGGTGCGCAGCCTTCTTGTCGATCCGGCGGTCCGGGTAATTCCACAAAGCCGCGCTTCCTTTCTGGCGGGGCTGGAACTTTATGCGCCGCGCCCCGACAAGGGTTACAGCCTGGTCGATTGCATCTCGATGCAGACGATGCGCAAAGAAGGGATCGCCGACGCTCTCACCAACGACCGGCACTTCGAGCAGGAAGGTTTCCGGGCACTGTTTCGGTAGCCCACCTGTGTTCGTCGCCGCTCGTGTTCTTCGACTCGCTCAAATTCGGCTGGCCCAAGGAGTACACGACGCGCGGAGATGGCCCCGCCATCCACGCTTCGCCCCGTAGCGGCCACGCCTTTCCGCGCGGCCCGCGCCCGTGCCACACTAGGGTCATATGAAGCGAATCGCCGCTTTTCTGCTGGCTGGCTCCGTTTGCCTGCTGCCGGCTCTTGCGCAAAACGCCCCGTCGCCGTTCGTGGGACGCTGGGATTTTAATACCGGCCCGCTGCGCGCCAATTGGCTGGGCGTCACCGAGAAACAGGGCGCCCTGGACATCTTGTTCCAACCTACCGGAGGCAACGTTTACCAGGTCAAAGACTACAAGGCCGCTGGATCGCACCTCACCCTCAATCTCCAAAAGGCCCAGGGGAAGAACCCCAGTCTGATCTGGGAGCTCGACGCCGCCGGCGACAAGTTGACCGGAACCCAGAAGCGCGGCAGCAACCAGTTGGCCCTGACCGGCATCCGCGCGCCCGAGCTGAAGCGCAGCGCGCCCGCCGCCTGGACCGATCCCGAACCGCTGTTCAATGGCAAGGACCTGAGCGGCTGGGAGCCCACCGACCCTGCCCACAACCACTGGGTAGCCCGTGACGGCGAACTGCTGAACGAAACCAAAGGCGCCAACCTCCGCAGCACCCGCAAGTTCGACGATCTCAAACTGCACATAGAATTCAATTGCCCCGCCGACGGCAACAGCGGCGTCTACCTGCGCGGCCGGTACGAGGTCCAGGTGGAATACGAGCCACTGGACAGGAACCCTCCCGAGCGCGCCATCGGCTCGATCTACGGTTTCCTGACGCCATCGGTGGTGCTGGCCCGCACACCGGGCAAATGGGAGAGCTACGACGTCACGCTGGTGGGCCGCACGGTGACCGTGATCCGCAACGGCACGCTCACTATCGACGGCAAAGAGATTCCCGGCATCACCGGCGGCGCGCTGGACGCCAACGAAGGCGAGCCGGGGCCGTTCTACATTCAGGGCGACCATACCGGCGGGATGAAATACCGCAATATCCTGGTTTCCGTTCCCAAGCCCTGAAATCGGCCCTGAAATCGGCCCCGAGGTCGGCCCCGAGGTCGGCCCCGAACCGGCCAAACAGGCGCGCCGGCCTGGGGGCGCGGCGCAAGCGCCCGGCGCCGGCCGGAATCCGGCGTGCACACTGGCGTGCACAGAGGTACCATAAACGCGAGGTTGGCTATTTGGCTATGGCATTTACGCGGCGTTACTTCTTTTTCGGCTCTCTGCTGGCGGGCGCAGTCCCAAGCGGCGGATTCGGCAGCTCCGCCTCGCTGCTGCGGTTGGGCTACAAGTCCCCTAACGAAAAACTGAATATTGCGTCCATCGGCGCGGGCGGCCGGGCCGCGTCCGATATCAGCGGTTGTTCGTCTGAGAACATTGTGGCGCTGTGCGACGTGGACGACAACTCGGCCATGCGCGCCTTTGCTCAGTACGAGAAGGCTCCCAAGTACAAAGACTTCCGTAAGATGCTCGATACGGAAAAGAACAACATCGATGCGGTCATCGTGGCTATCCCCGATTTCATGCACGCCACGGCGGCCATTCATGCAATGGAGCTCGGCAAGCACGTTTACGTGGAAAAACCGCTGGTGCGCACCGTGTGGGAAGCGCGCCAGATCCGGGAGGTGGCCAACAAATACAAAGTGGCCACCCAGATGGGCAACCAGGGGTACTCCAACGAAGGCACGCGGCAGGCCGCCGAGATCGTCTGGTCCGGCGAACTTGGCAACGTTACCGAAGTGCATGCCTGGACCGACCGTCCCATGTGGCCGCAGGGTCTCACCAAGATTCCCGACCCCACACCGGTGGTGGCGGGTTTGGACTGGGACCTGTGGCTGGGCAACGCCCCCTCCCGCCCCTTCACAGTGGGCGGAGAGGGTTATCCGGACCACAGCGGGTATAATTTCTATCAACCCTTCAACTGGCGCGGTTTCTACGATTTCGGCTGCGGCGCGCTGGGCGACATGGCGTGCCACATCCTGGGCGCGCCCAATCTGGCGTTGAAGCTGGGCTTGCCTACCGGCGTCGAATGCATCAGGAAGGAAGGCACCAGCAGTTTCATGTTCCCCAAGAAATCCACCATCCGGTTCGATTTCCCGGCCCGCGGCGACATGCCCCCGGTGAAACTGTTCTGGTACGACGGCTTGGAAGCGACGCCCGAGATCCCCGGAGTGCCCAAGGGCGAGTGGTTGGGCGATCTTCCCACCGCCGGCACCCGGGCTGCCGCCGGCCGGGGCGGCGCCAGACCGGCGCGGCCACCGCAAACTCCGGGCCTGGTAGGGCAGGTATTCGACTACGCCAACTACCTGACAGTACGCCAGGATCCCCGGCCGCGCATTCCAAAGCCGGACGGCAGCGTTTTCATCGGCGACAAGGGCATCATGACCACCGGCACCTATGGCGAGGCCACGCGCCTCATCCCGGTCGACAAAATGAAGGACTACACCATGCCGGCGGAGCTGTTGACGCGCTCGCCGGGCCACCATCGCGACTGGATCCGCGCCTGCAAAGGCGGGGACCCGTCCTGTTCCAACTTCAACGTAGCCGCGCCGTTTGTGGAGTGGATGCTGCTGGGCGTAATCGCGCTGCGCGTGGAAGGCAAGATCGAGTACGATCCCGTGCACATGAAAATCACCAACAACGCCGAGGCCAATAAGTATTTGAAGCCGGTATTCCGCAAGGGCTGGACACTGACCTAGAGCCTCGCGCCGGAGCCCCCGGCGACATGCGAGCCGGTGCACCGCGTTGCCCGCCGATCTGGCCAGCGGCTGGCACAAAATTTTGGGGGAGGAGCCGGCGAGTTACTGGCTGGTTTATCGCATCGGCGCCGCGGCGGGAAGCGGATGGGCGGAACGCCGGCGACGCGGGGTAAGGCCCGGCTGGCTCGAATGGTGTTACCAAAGGCGGCGCGATCAGAGCAGCGATTGATTCGCGACTGCGATGGAAACCAGATGTCGATACCCAGCCTACTGGAGCCCCTTGGCTTTTCTCTCTGGATGGACGGCGTGTACGAACCCGAAACGCTGCAGACGGAGTAAGACTCCATTACTCCCCGAAAGTGCTCGGCAAGCACCCATTGGCCGAACATTTTCGAGTATCGTCCCCACTTAGACGTTGGCTTTCGAGCTGCGCTATCTCGTCCACCTTTATGGCTGCCGGCGATCGATCCCCCGGATGTCCATCGCTACCGCCCCGGTGTCGTCCTTTGCAGTGGGAAGGCTCCGGCCCACCCCTGTTTTTCAACGCGGAGGCTTGCGCAGCAGGGCGAGAGAACCGCCGCATCCTTTCTATCCTTTGTATCAATCTCAGAGTAACTCACCGGCGAAGCGGACGCTAAAACACCAGCTCCGGTGAAAGTATGATATATTCCGTTCTGCTATGGCCCCAGCCCCAGTACGCTGGCACACCAGAATGGCTCGGTTCTGGCGGGCGATGCAGGGTGTTGCTGCAATTACTTTCTTTGGTACGCTCGGGTACTTTATAATATCCGCGATCAGGGGTCACGGACTAGATCCGACGCGACTCCTCATCCTCGTGCCCATAGGCATCGTTTGGCACTTCACCGAAAGCGTGGCGGAGGAAAGTGAAAAGAAGCTCGCAGCGGCGCAGCGGGAGAACTGCGAAGAACCCGTGGCTCCTGTCGTAAGTGCTGCGCGTGCACCACGCAGCCCGGACCCGCTCGATACCGAGTGCTGGCTGTGTGGCAAGACGATAGGGCCGGGCGGGCTGCGCGGACCCATGATGATGAGGGGCGACGACCTCTTCAAACTCATGGAGGCACGAGCAACCTACCGATGCAAGCAATGTGGCACGCCCTTTTGCATGGCCTGCATGGCGAAACTGAAAGGGACTAGTGGGATTCCAATTCCATGCCCCGCTTGCGGAAACGGACATGGGTGGTAGCCTGAGAGTTTGAGTCTGCCTCGGCAGTCTCGGTCACATGGACCGTGGGATAATGCATCACGGTGGTTCCTGGGGAGAGGCCGCTGACGCCGCCCACCTTCATTCGCGAGTTGCGGCCCGAATCGAACCGCTAAGACAGCGCCCGGGGGCTTACCGGGAGTTAGCTGGCAGGCCGCGGGAAAGGGCGGAAAAAAAACTCGCTCTCCACGCACACGTCTCCAGACGCGGCGCCGTATTTGCAGGCACTTACGGGGCCGCGGCCGCAAGGTAACGCCGCTCGGGAGTCTCTTCGGCATCCAGCCGGAATTGGGATCGTAAGTGGCGGGCAAGCCGGCGGCCAGGGCAGTAATGGGTTGGGATTGGGCGCCGACTAACTGTGTCACGCGACCCAAAACCTGATAGTCTGAAGTTAGGAAAAGTGCAGAGCGTCGAACCTTGGACGAGGGTTCCGCGCTTCATTCCCTGGCACAGACAGGTTTCAGACCCGCGACCGGCAAGCCAGATCCGATTGCGGCCGATTTTCACCGTTTTCCATTGGCTGGCGGTCGACACACCTGCACTCGAGAATCGGCGGCGGGGCCTTGAAGGTGGGCCTGGGATATGACGTTTTCGCACGACCAAAACAGGCCGGCGGAAGGTAGTGCACCGCGCGGGGAGCCCGCGATCTTGGTCGCCGGCAGCGATGCTGAGGCGCGCCGGTCCACCGTCCGGATACACCAGGACGCCCGATTCCAGGCATTCGACGCCGGCACCGCGACGGAGGCCATCGGACTGGCGCGCCAGCACCGTCCGGCCCTGGTCCTGCTGGATGCCGTCCTGCCCGGCAGCAATGGCATGGAAACAGTCCGGGAAATAAAAAGCGATGCGGCGCTGGCCGGCGTGTTCGTGGTTCTGGTTTCCGGAACACGAAGCGATCCGCGCGGGACCGGGCGGACGGCTGGTCGAAGGGATTGGCGGATGGATACATCACGCGGCCCATCAGCAGGGGCAGATTTCTGGCGCAGGTGGACGCCTTTCTCCGCCTTCAGGCCAGCCAGGCTGCGTTGCGGGATAGCGAAATACAGTTCCGCGACCTGTTCGACGGCGCTCCGGTGGCATATCACGAATTGGACCGGGATGGGGTGGTTCGCCAGCAAAATGCTGCTCGCCGGATTGAGCGGGGACGGTCCGCTGCGGAACGGGCTGACGGAGATCTACAAAGCCGGGGAACGCGCCGCGGGTCTGACGCGGCAACTGCTGGCCTTCAGCCGCACGCAGGTCCTGGAGCCGCGCAGGTTGGATATCAACCGGGTGGTGGAGGAGATGCGGCCGCTGCTGGAGCGGCTCATGGGGGAGGACGTCGAGGTCGGCGTGGCTTTCTGCCCGGAGGGTGGGACGATCTACGCCGATCCGCACCAGTTGGAGCAGGTGGTGATGAACCTGGCGGTGAACAGCCGGGATGCCATGCCGAGTGGCGGAAAGTTCCTGATTGAGACGGCCCGCACGGAACTGGACGGGAGCTGTGCGCGGCCGCACCCGGCAGCGCGAGCGGGCCGCTATATAATGTTGTCGGTGAGCGACACCGGCGTGGGCATGAACCATGCAACGAAGGAGCGAATCTTCGAGCCGTTTTTCACCACCAAGGGAGTGGGCAAAGGGACCGGGCTGGGCCTCGCGATGGTGCAGGGCATCGTGGCGCAGAGCGGCGGCTACATCGAAGTCGATAGCCAAAAGGGCCGCGGGACGACGTTCAAGATTTGCCTGCCGGCGGCGGCTGAGGGAGCGGCCGATGCCGTGAGGCAATCCGCGGCGCGGCCGCTGGGAGGGAAGGAAACCATCCTGGTGGTGGAAGACCAGGCGGAGGTCCGCAGGTTCGCCGTCGCGGTGCTGAAGGGATACGGTTACCGGGTGATCCCCATGGAGACCGCCAGCGAAGCGCTGCTGGTGTGTGAGCGGGAGCCCGTCGACCTGGTGTTGACCGATGTGGTGATGCCGAACATCAATGGCTGGGAACTGGCCACCCGGTTGGGGAAACTCCAGCCCGGTATCAAGATGTTGTTCATGTCCGGGTACACCGACGACGTGATTGCGCGCTATGGAGTCCTGGAAGAGGGCGCGAAGTTTATTCAGAAACCGTTCGGCCCGGACGAGTTGGCCGAAAAAGTTCGGGCAGTGCTGGAGTAACCGATGACGGAACGGACAATTCGCATTCTGGTGGCTGACGATGAAGCGGCGGTGCGCGGCTTCCTGCGGGTTCTGCTGGAGGGCGCCGGCTACCACGTGATCGAAGCGGCGGACGGAAAGCACGCGCTGCGGCAGGCCCGGGCGGGGCGGGTGGACCTGGTGATCACGGACCTGGTGATGCCAGAGCAGGAGGGTATCGAAACGATCCAGGCCTTGCGCCAGGAGGTTCCCGGCATAGGGATCATCGCCGTCTCGGGGGCGTTCGAAGGCCAGTTCCTGCAAGTAGCGGAGATGATGGGGGCCGACGCTGTCCTGACCAAGCCGCTGAGCCCCGAGGCGTTGCTGGCCAGCGTGGCAGACGTGCTGAAGCGGAAGCGGTGAGTGCGGCAGCATTGGCTTGTACGCCGTCGTTTTCGCCGCGACGCCGGGTGGCGGTACAGCGGCCGGGCCCCCGATCGCGCGCCGCGCGGGATCGGACCACCTGGTTCACCGCAGAGACGCAGGTCGTGAGAATAAATCGGCTTCCCGCCCGTTTTCCACAACGCAAGTTGTTGAAACATGGTTCGAGGGGAATGGTTTTTGGGAATTTTTTCTCACGACCGCAGAGACGCAGAGATCTAAGATGGTTTGTGAGAGATTTGAAGTCAAAATCGGAGAGCGCAGAGGGAGCAGGGGTAATCGGTTCGATCCTCCGCGGGTCCGCGTCTCCGTGGGCCGCATCGGCCTCGCGCCTCTCCGGAGAATGTTCCTTGCCCGCTGCAACCGAGGCTTCTGAGAAGAGATGGTTACCTCTGCCCCCTCTGCGCTCTCCGGTTTTGACTTTGACTCTCTTATTACCTTTTGGATCTCTGCGTCTCTGCGTCTCTCCGGTGAATAAGGTGGTCCGGTCGCACGCTACGCGGGCTAAATTGCAGACAGAACACTCAATCGGCATCGAGGATTTGCACTAGAACAGGCACTAACATGTCGTCACAACGTCTAGGTTGAAATTGTTCTTGCGCTGCCTCGGGGGATCGCGCGAGATTTAAGCATGACCGTTGGCGCGCGCCCGTCCCGGAAAGAACCGGGGGACATAGATGCAGCCATACTCGCCCATTGCCGCCGCGTTGCGGCGCTGGCGATGGAAATCAGCCGGATGGCGGGGCTTTCCGCTTCGACCCAGCCGCTGGAGGAACAGGCGGCGCGGTTCGATCATTCCCTTGAGTTGACCAGCCACACGGCACTCGCCCGGCTGGCCTGGGAAGTTGCCGGCCGGGATGACAAGGAGGACAGAGCGCCTGGCGCTCCCCGGCAACATCGGGCCATGGCCGGTATTGTCCGGCTTTGCAGCCTGGTGGACGAGCAGTTCGAAGCGCTTCCCTACGATTACAAGGATGTCGATACCATTCTGGACGAGATCCAGACCTTTGCCCCCTTGGAGGGGTTTCACCCGGCCCTGGTGGAACACTTCCGGCAAATGCGTTGCCGGGATCTGCCACAGCAGATTCGCTGCGGCGCGGGTCTTCCCGTGGAAGCACTGGCAGCTCGCCGGGCCTTCCGCGCTTTGGCGCTTGAGCGGGAATATGAGGTGCGGGAACTGGCTGCCAGCGCTGTCACCGACCCGGTATTGGCCGCCAGTCTGATCCGGGTTGCGAATTCATCTTTGTATTCCCCGTCGGCCAAGCTCTCCTCGGTCAGCCAGGCGATCTCCTACATCGGCACAGTGGAGGCGCGAAAGGTGATGCTGGCGGCAGTGCTGCGCCCTTTGTTTGCATCCGCCGGTCTCACCCGGCTATGGACCCACTCCGTGGCCGCCGCTCAGTTCTCGTCGGCGCTCGCCGGACAGACCGAGTGTGTCGGCGCGGAGCAGGGGCTGATCCTGGGCCTGGTTCACGATTTTGGCGCGATGGCGGTGCAGTTTGCCCCCCGCGAAACCCGTGACATCTACGCGCGCCTGGTGGAACGGGGCTGCCCCGCGACCTACGCGGAGCGTTTGCTGTTCGGATGCGACCATGGCGAAATCGGCGCGGACATACTCGCTCACTGGGATTTCTCCGGCAGTCAGGTTGAGGCGGTGCGATTCCACCACCAACCCGAAAGGTCCAATGGCAACCTGGCGGCCTTCCTTTATCTGGTGGAGTTCTGGTCCGGGCAGGATGAGGACCTGCCGTCATTCATTCGAGTGGGCGATTGCCTGTCCCGCACAGGCCTGTCGCTGGAGGAGTTGACGCAGACCAGCACGAGAGGAAGCGCGCTAAAGACGCTCCAGGCACTCGCGCAGAGTTAAGTCAAGTGACCCAAGAGCCGCTATGGCGGAGCGGGCGCTATTGCCCCACAGTGATTGTCGCGGCGGGGCTCGCGATGCCTCCCACGGTTACCACCACCGGCTGCACACCCAGCGGGGCATTGGGCGGGATCACGAAATTAATCTGCGTGGCCCCGGCCAGACCCGACGGAATGCCGGCGAACGCGATCTGCGCCGGCGCCCCTCCCACCGTGACCGCAACCGGCAGCGTGGGCTGCGGCAGCAGGCTGAGAGGCGTGGCAATGAAGGGCGATGCCCCGTCAGGCAGCGCCGGCGAGACCTGGCCTTCTCCGGTGATGAAGATGAGTAGCGTGTCGCCGCGCTTGCCGCTGGAATACGGGACCAGCGCGGACGGATGGTTGGGATCGGTGAAGATGCCGGGAGCGGACGCCGCCACCGTGAAGACATACGCCGCGACTTGCCCATTGTTGTTCACTCCAAGGACCGCCGGACCGATACCGGTTTCGTAAGGAATCTGGATATTCAACTGGCCGGGAGAAGCGTAGTAGAAAGGCGCCGCGATGCCATTCACGGTTGCCGAAGCACCGCCGGCCGACAGCGGCAGCGGAAGGCTGCTCACCACCTGCGTGCTCGCCGCCAGTTGCGAGCCGAACACACTGAGGATCATCCCCGGAGCATACACCGTCTGGAATGACGCTCCATTGCTGAGGCCATCGATGGCAATTCCGCCCGAGGCGCCCACCAGGAACGCCACCGGCACTTCGACGAATTGCGGAACCGCATTTGCCGCCTGAATCAACAGGGTGGCGTTGTACACGCCTGGGGCAAGGCCGGCGTTGGAGGCCAACAGAATCACCTGGCCTGATGGGATGCCGATCTGGGCGTTCGCCGTCAGCCAGGCCGTCGACCGGTAGGACGGGATCACCGACACGGTCCACCCTCCACTGCCCGCGAAATTCACATTGAGCGTCGCAGAGGCAAACCCGCCCGCAGCCGGCGCGCTCAGCGTGACGCTGTTCTGCGACACCGAAAGCGCAGCCGGACTTGTGGCAGGGCCCGCATAGGTAACCTGCACCGTCGCAGTCACGGGGAAGCCGGTTTGATCCGTGCCGTCTACTTCGAAAGTGGTGGCTGCAGCCGGTCCGGGCCAGCATATGCTCGCCTGCAGCATGCCGAGCGGGGCCAGGTGCGTGGTTCCGAAAAGTTGCTGGATTTTCGACGACCAGTCCGCACCGCCGGCGAGGAAGCGCGTCAGTTGGATCCCGAAGCCAAGCTGCTCCTGCAGGATCAACTGTTGCGACCACTGGCACCCGGAAGCGGCGGCGGGATTCTGCTGCACCGCGACGGGAGCGCTCGCGAGCGTTATCTCCGGTGTCTGCAACAAGCCTTCGAGAGTCAGCGTGTACTGCTGCGACCATGTGCGTCCGCCGGCATCGACACCGGTGAAGACGTACACCTTGGAGCTTGGAAGGACGAATGGGACAGCGGTGCTGAAGCTGGCGGACAGGCTTCCGTATGCCGGAAGAGCGGTCGAGCCGAAATCTTGCACGAACAGGGAGAAATCGTCGTTGCCGTTGATGGTCCAGCCGGTGATGGTAGTGGCCACGCCGGCTTCCTCGGTGAGAGTCACGCGGACAAACTCGCCCTCATGCGCCGGGTTCGGAGAAATGTTCACCGAGACATACGAGCCCGCGGCGCCGGGCGCGACAGAGACGGCAGCGGACCCGGTGGACGAATTGAAGTTGGCATCGCCGGAATATGCGGCGGTAACTCTGGCGCTGCCCACGGGTACGACGCTGCCCGTGACGGTCAAGGTGGCCAGGGCGACGCCTCCGGCATTCACGACCGGGGCGATGCCGAGGAGCGTTCGGCCGGTACTGAAAGCCACGGTGCCGCTGGGCACATTACCACCGCTCGCAACAGGCACGATAGTAGCGGTGAGCTGCACCGGGTTGCCAAACGCGATGCTGGAGGGGCTGGCCGCCAGCGAGATGGCCGTCCCGGCGGCGGTGGTGTTCCATTGGGTAACGAAATTGTAGACGTCGAGAGAGCCGAGGCCGGTTGCCAGATCGTACCCCGGCGCGGCGGCATATCCCATCGAGCCGTTGACGCAGCCCGGGCTTCCCGCGGCGCAGGGGACGAAGTTATTTCCCTGGGTGATGTCGTGGAACACGTTGGTGGTGGTGCGAGCCAGGCGATACAGTTCGGGATTGATATTTCCCAAGCCGGGCTGCGATTGCACGCCGCTGGAGACCAGATAGTGATTGAGCAGGGCCACCACTCCGGCGAAGGAAGGCGAGCTGGCCGAGGTGCCGCCGCTGGCCCTCTGGCCGTTGGAGTTGACCACCATGTAAGGGTCGTGATTGCCGGCGGCGCTGAAGGAAATATCGGGCACGTCGCGGGCGTTGTCGGCAGGGACTCCCGGCCCGGCCTGCCACGACGGTTTGGAAAAGAAAATGGAGGGGCCGCCGCCCGAGGCCAGCAATCCACCGGCGCCGGTTTCGTTCCACACCAATTCCGGAATGTACGAGGTCGCGGAGGCGCCGTTGGCGGTGTTGGAACTGTTCCAGTATTGCCCGCCGGCTTCGTTGAATTCGGTGCCGCCGACAGCCGTCACTTCGGGAAAACTCGCGGGGATGCCGACGGCCGGACCATCCGAGACCGTGGCGGCGTTCCCGGTGGCGCCAAAAAAGCCATGCGCATCGCAACCGGCGGGCCCCGAATCGCCCGACGATGCCATCCACGTGATGCCCTGCGCATTGGCCTGCTGCGCCATGAGACGGTTCCCCGCGGCGGCCTCGGGCTCGCAAGAGCTCAGGCTCTCGCTGAGGACTGTGGCGAGATTCTGATCGATGGCGCCCTGCGCCGCCGTATTGAAATTGGCGGCATAGATGTAGACGATGGTGGCGCCCGGTGCAATGGCGCCGGACCATTCGACATCGAGGGCCGCTTCGTTGGCGGATCCAGTGATGCCGGGATCGGGCCCCACAAGGTGCTGCTCGACGGTGGTGCGCGGCAGGCCGAACTGGCTGCGAAAAGTATCGATGTACGACTGGTTCATGTCCGAGCCGCCGAGGATTCCGATCCTCTGCCCCGTGCCGTCGATGCCCATGGCATAGAGTGGGGAAACGTCGTAGATGGTGGCCCAATCGCCGGGGGCCAACTGGTGGACACCTGAGCCGCTGGTGTTATCGGGCATGGCTGCCGGGGCCACCCGCCAGAAATCATCCAGGCCGCGAATGCCGCCGGCGATGCCGGAGAAAGCCGCGGGAATAGAGACAGGCGTGGAGTTGGCGAAGTGCGACTGGCCATCGACGAGATAGCGGTGAATGTGAGTATGGAACGCCTGTTCCACATCGCGCGCGGCGCCGCTGAACGCCACCCAGTTGCGCGCCCGGGCGGCGTACTCAATGTGCAAGCCGTGCGATTCGAGCCAGGCGGTCACCACGGCATAGTCACCGGACGTGAGGCCGAAGCGGTCTCCGAACTGCTCGGGCGTGAGCCATTGACGATAGTTCGGTGAGGATGGGTCGCGCTGCTCCTCGAGAAGCCGGTCGAGATCGGCCTGCTGCGTGGGAGATGGCTTCATGCTCCAAGTGATGAAGGGGATTTCTTCAGACGCGCCGGCCGGACCTCGATCGTCGCTGAGCCGGGCATTGGAGGGGACGCTCCCGGGCAGAATCACGCGGGCGGTGTCGTCAACAGGTCCGGCGATGCGGTTCTGCTGGGCGGCGGCAGACACCGCAAGCAGACAGGCACATAGGGCGGATCGGATAGGAATGCGTGGCATGGTTTCAGATCTACAGTTTATTCCAGGACAGTCACGACTCACTTACGGCGCCGTGCGGAACCTCACACTCGGCATGAATGCGGCCCCGCTGGCGGCGGTGTACTGGAGCGCCCGGTTTTCGTTCCCCAAAATGTGACAGAATATTGGAAACGTTGGAGGGGCTCCATGCCGAGATATAACCTTCGAGTAAACGGAAAGTCATCAGCAGTCGATTCCTGGGACCCGGACCAGCCTCTGCTCTATGTCTTGCGCAACGCGCTGGGGCTGCACGGCGCGAAATTCGGCTGCGGGCTCGGCCAGTGCGGATCCTGCACCGTGTGGATCGATGGCCAGGCCGCCCGCTCCTGCATCACGACCGTCAAACAGGCCGCCGACCGCAGCATCACCACGCTCGAAGGCCTCGGCTCGCCCGAGGCGCTCGACCGGGTGCAGGCCGCCTTCGTCGCCGAACAGGCGGCGCAGTGCGG
>Ga0265316_10001335_pt1 | contig 26540 bp, 20 predicted proteins | sample 4522metaG_FD_202092 | JGI IMG/M metagenome (GOLD analysis project Ga0265316, IMG submission 202092) | Rhizosphere microbial communities from Carex aquatilis grown in University of Washington, Seatle, WA, United States - 4-5-22 metaG | ecosystem: Host-associated > Plants > Roots > Rhizosphere >... | reverse complement strand
TCGGCCAGCCTCAATATCATGCAGGTGAGCATTACCCGCAGCCGCCTGGCCGGCGAGCCGGCCGACGTGATGATCCGGCCGCGCCTGTCGCAAATCGCCTTGCTGGATTTTCACCGCGCGGCGGAGTCGATCGCCGAAGGCCAGCGGGCGGTGGAGCAGGTGTTGCCCGAGATCAGCGAGATCGTCGCATCGCAGACCCGGCCCCCCGTTAACTTGCGCTAGCCCCGCCCCAACCGCCGCCGTTCGAGCAGTTCTGCGACTTCGGCCGTCGAGCCGAGCGCCAGCGCAGCCGTCGCTAGCGTTTCGGCGTCGGCCAACGTTGCCACGCGAATCGCGTTCTTCACCTCGAGTATTTCTCCGGGCGCCACGCTGAATTCGCGCAACCCAAGCCCCAAGAGCAGCTCGGTGTACGCCGGATCGCCGGCCATCTCGCCGCAAATTGAAAGCGGCCGGCCGGCCGTGCGCGCGGCATCGGCCACGAACCGGATGACCCACAGCACAGCCGGGTGAAGCGGCTGGTAGTAGTCGCCAACGCTGGCGTCCTCGCGATCCGCAGCGAGCACGTACTGCACAAGATCGTTTGTGCCCAAACTAAAGAAGTCGACCTCCTTGGCCAGCACCGCGGTCAACACCGCTGCTGACGGGACCTCAATCATGGCCCCCAGCGGAATTCTCGGATTGAAAGCCTTGCCCTCGGTGCTGAGCTCCGCCATGGCCTGGCCCAGTACGGCGCGCGTAGCCCGCACCTCCTCGATCCCGCTTACGACGGGTATTAACGCTGATACCGGGTGCTCCGCGCTAACCCGCAGAAGCGCTCGAAGCTGGCTTTTCAGCACGCCGGGATTCTTGAGCAAGAGGCGAATCCCGCGCTGAGCGAGCGACGGGTTGCGCGCCTGTGGCAGAGGGAGATACGGGAGCTGCTTGTCGCCACCCACGTCGAGCAGGCGCAGCACGATCTTGCGCGGATGGATGCGCTCGGCGGCGCGCTTCCATAGCTGATACTGCTCCTCCTCGGTGGGGAACGTGCTGCGGATCGAAAATGCGAACTCGGTGCGATAGAGGCCGATTCCGTCAGCTTGATAGAGGCAGGCCGCCTCGGTGTCCGAAACCTTGCTGGCGTTCGCGAGCAGCGGCACCGCGGTGCCGTCGAGCGTGACCGAAGGCAAATCGAGGCCTTTTTGTAATCCCGCGCGGTAGCCGGAGAGTTCAGCCTCGAGCCGCTCGTACTCGCGGCGCACCGACTCGTCCGGGTTGACGTAGACCACGCCGGATACGCCATCGACGATCAACTGGTCGCCGGTTTCGATCTTAAGCGGAGCGTCGCGGATGCCGGCCACCGCCGGTATTCGCGACGAACGAGCGAGGATCGACGTGTGCGAGAATTTGCCGCCACGATCCGTCACGAGTCCTCTCACCCGACTCAGCTCGAAGCGCGCGGTCGCCGACGGCAGCAACTCGTCGGCTACAAGGATGGACCCCTCCGGGATCTCGATCACGCTAAGTCCGTCGTCCTTGGCTAGCGCCGCGAGAATACGTCGGCCGATGTCGCGAATGTCGGCCGCGCGCTCGCGCAGGTAAGGGTCAGACACCTGCTCGACCGTGCGGACGAACTTCTCGATCACCTCGACCACGGCGGCCTCGACGTTGGTTCGGCTCTGCCGGACTGCGGTCACGACCTGCTCGTATAGGCGGCGATCCCGCACGGCCAGCGCCTGAGCCGCGAAGATGTCGCCTTCGTTCGCGCCGATGCGCTGGGCGACGTCCTCCCTCAGCGCGAGCAGCGCCTTTTCCGCCGCCCCGATCGCCACGTTGAAGCGCTCTATCTCGGCGTCCACCTCGGAGGCTTCAACACTACGCCGCGGAACGAGCATCTCATCGACCGACGAGAGAACGTAAGCCGCGCCGTGCGCGATGCCCGAAGAGATGGACATGCCGCGAAGAACCGAACTCTGCGACACCATCATCATTTGAGTTTCACACACCCTCAAGCAGCGTCAACGGGGAAGCCGCCACTCGGCCATGATGTGGACTTCCTACGATCGGTGGCCGATGACTTCCTTGACAATTCCGGCAATGGTTTCCGGTTTGACCAGGGCCGTATTGATGACCAGGTGGTAGTGGGCAGAATCTCGGATATCAGCCTGGAAATGCTTCTTCACCAGTTGGCGATGTTCCTTCTCCACTTTGGCGATGTGCTCCCGTGCATGCTCCTCGGACAACCCACGATCCTCCATGACGTTTCGTATCCTCACCTCAAGTGGGGCCACCAAGTAGAGACCGATGCGTTTCTCCGGGGGAAGCAGGAAGTTGGCGCCTCTGCCCAGGATGATGGCGCTGCCATGCGAGGCAATTGCAAAGATGACCTTCTTCAGATCCTCCAGGTAAGCGTCCGTGGACAGGTTGTGAGTCCCCTCGAAATCGGCCAGCCAATCCTGAAGTTCTGACCGGGCCTTCTCATCGAGCGTAGCGACCATCTGGACGCTTACGTGCTCGTCCTTGGCTATCTGCTCGACGATCTCCCAGGTGTACAGGTGAAAATCAAGCGCGGCGGCCACCTTCTGGGCGATGGACTCTCCTCGGCAACCCGGTTCACGACTAATCGTGACGACAGGTCCAGGTTGGGACAGTCGTTTCTTTTCAGACTGGCGCCACTCATAAAGCCGCGCTTCCATGAATCGTTTAAGGGTTTCAAGTGATTCATCTGATGTCATCGTAGGGCACTCCTATCGGTAGCTCGGCTGTTCACTTGGCTCGCGGCGGCCACCCAGTTAAGGCTACCAGAACCCCAACTGAGCCGGGGTCGAATCTTTTCGTCTCTGGCCATACATCGTGCGAACACGTCCCTTTGGATCGTGTATTGATTGCAGGCCTAACGCAAATCCTGGTCAAAATCGAGGCGTGGCGATCAGGAGATCGAGCGTGGCCGAGTCGCTGCGCACCTGCCAGGCAGCGCAAGCGGCTGGCAGCAGAGCGGTCTGTAGAGGCGCGAGGGGAAGCGCGCCCCCATCCGTCGCCACGCTACCACGCCCGTCGATACAGGTGACCACCGCGCAGACGTCTCGGGACTGACGGCGCAACGTCGCTCCCGCGCGGACGCGGAATTGCTCCACGGCAAAATGCGGGCAGGTGACCAGTGAGCGCGACGCGACCCCACCTGCGGAATCAGTTTGCCACGCAGGCCGCAACGGGCCGAAGCCGGTCCGGGAAAAATCGATGGTCGCGAGTGACTCGGCCACGTGCAGCGGCCGTGGCTTTCCGTCCAGGCCCATGCGGTCCCAGTCGTAGACGCGGAACGTGGTGTCGGAGGTTTGCTGAATTTCGTAGAGCAAGCAACCCTCGCCCAAGGCGTGCACCGTGCGCGCCTCGATGAAGAAGACATCCCCAGCCTTGCCTTCAAAGCGATTGAGGGTGGCGGCCACTGTCCGCTCGGCCAGGGCGCGTTCGAAGGCCTCGCGACTGACACCCGGACGCGCGCCCTGGAACAACACGCCACCATCGGAAAGAATCACCCAGCACTCGGTCTTGCCACGGTTACCCGCGCCCAGAATCGACGCGGTAGCATCGTCAGGATGAACCTGGACGCTCAGGTGATCAGCCGCGTCGATCATCTTAACCATGAGCGGGAACACGCCCCCGCGAAAACCTGCGCCCACCAGCGCAGGTCCGTCATGTGCAACCAACTGGCGCAGGGTACGGCCGGCCAGCGGGCCCTGCGCGACCACACTCATCCCGCGCTCGTGATCCGCCAAGTCCCATGATTCGCCGATCGGCCCTGGCGGCAAGTCTTGGCGCCATTGCTGCAAACGCCGCCCGCCCCACACAAGTGTTTGGTAGGCTGGTCGAAATGTGAGAGGCGTTCGAAGATCCACTGCTGAAACCGCTTCTAGCCTAAGTCCCCAGAATAAACGACAGAGCGAGTGCGATCGTCGCGGCCAGCGCCAGGGCTGCGATGACCATCAAGGCCCATGGGCCGTGCCATGACGATCTCTTCCGGTGGCCGACAAGCCCAGGTTCGGGCCGCGCGACCGGACCCGGCCGTACCAGCTGGTTCGACGTGCGCGTGTCGAAAAGAGCCGCCTCCCCCGGTCGGCCATCGCGCGATGAGGCCGCATCAGCTCCTTCCTTGGCGGTCTGCCCGTCCCGCGCCTCGACTTCCTGCAACTGTCGCAAATAGCGATCTTCGGGATCGTCAAGTCGGAAGGTGGTTTGGCCCAGGCTCAACACATCACCGTCAGACAGCCGCCGCTCGCCTGCCAGGCGCTCGCCCATGAGCAAGACACCATTCTTCGAGCCGAGATCGCGCACAAACACGCCGTCCCAGCGACGCTCGAACTCCGCGTGCTCGCGCGAAATGTCGTCGTCGGGCACGACCAAGTTGCAGCCACTTCCCCGCCCCACCTGGTAGCGGCAGCCCACAACCTCGAGGCGCAACTCGCGCCCATGCCCGGGACCGTCCCTCACCACGACGCGGGCCACTTCGGCCGGCCGCGAGGTCCCGAAGAGATCGCTTACCAAACGGCGCGCCAGAGTGGCTGTCGATTCGAATTGAGCCCCCTGCCCACCAGCGTCCTGGGCGAGCGGACCCGCGCCCTCGAAGACCAGATCAACGCTGGCCAGGCGCAAAACGTCGCCCGCGGAAAATGCCTCCGGCACAAGGGACGTCAACCGGCGGCCGTTGAGAAACGTGCCGTTGGCACTGCCCAGATCGGCCACCACCCAACCCTTTTCGCCCCGAGAGAGACGCGCGTGCTGCTCGGACACCGAAGCAAAGGGCAGCTCAATATCGCTACCACGACGGCGGCCGATCACCAGTTCGGCGTCGCGCGGCTCGATCTCCACCACGCGCTCGACCGAGGCTGCCGCTGCTGGCCCACCGCCAGCCCGGATGCGAAAACGAAGCGAAATGCTCTTCACGGGGTGCGGGCCGACCGGGCCCGATCAGGAACTACCTTCGCCGCTCTCGCCGGACGGGGTCGGGGAAACCGCGGCAGTCGGCTGGGCCGCAGGCGGGTTCTGTGCCGGTGGTGCGGGCGGCGCAGGCACTGGGCCGGGATCGATGCCATGCTGCTTGAGCGCCGCAAGGTAGTGATCCCGCTCGGCGATGGCCGCCAGCAGTTTGGAACGCATCACATCGTTGTTCTGTTTGAGCCGGCCAATCTCGGACAGGTCGCGCTGGCGGGTCGAATCCGTCTTGGATGCCCGGGCCAAGGCCTTGATGAACTCGGCCTGGGGAACCTCTGCGAATGGCGTGGACCGGTATTGCCCGGTGTCGACCTTTTCCAGATAGCCCTCAGCCGCCAGGCCGAGGAGCGAACGCGACACCAGCGATTCGCTGGCGCCAATGGCGAGCGAAATGTCGACCGGCGCGAACACCTGGCCGGACTGGGCGAGTCTCTTCAGCTCGTCGTAAAGTTCCTGCCGACCCAGCTTGCTGCCGGAGTCGCTGCCGCTGCTTAAGCTAGTGCGGATACCCGCCGAATGGCTGCGCTTGAGACTCATGGTCACCCCCTCTATGAGTGGGGTACCTTATACCCCAATTCCCGCCGCAGTGTGAGCCCGTGTGCCAGCGCCGTTCAGCGGCCCTTGCGGCGTCGGCGCGAACGCTGGTTCGATTCGTGGTCCGCCTTGGCTGAGACCGGAATGGGGATTTCCCACAAGCGCGCAGCCGCGGGGTCAGCCCGGTAGCGCTTGATCAGGTAGACAAGTAGGCCGATCCCCGCCACCACCGAAGCCAGTCCGATGAACTGCGAGGTCGACAGGGTTCCCACGCTGCCGCGGTCGTCGTCGCCGCGATAGATTTCGATGATCGAGCGCAAGATGCCGTAACCCATCACCCAGCCCAGGAACACTTCACCTGAGAACCTGCGCACGCGACGCAAAACCATGACCAGGCCAAAAATCGTGAGCCCGGCCAGGGATTCGTAGATCTGCGTGGGATGGACAGGCAGCGACCACGCCGCGTCCGGGGCCAGCGCGTGCATGCTGTACACGTGATCCTTCCAAGCCGGCGCGTCCTTGGGGAAACGGATGGCCCAGGCCACGTGCGACACCTTGCCATAGTCGCAACCAAAGAGCAGGCAGCCCACGCGCGTGATCGCCGTGCCCAGAACCACTGACGGCGCGGACGCATCAGCCCAACGCAGAAGCGCGATCTTGCGCCGGTGGCAGCCGTACCAGCTTGCCAGGAAGCCACCCAGCATCCCGCCGTACGCGACCAGCCCGCCCTTGTTGAGCATGACGATGTCGAGGGGATTCGAGAATTCATTGAATTGCGTGATGACGTAGAGCAGGCGCGCGCCCACGATCGACCAGACCGCGGTCCACATGTAGATGGCGCCGGCATCCTCGCTGCCGATGCCGTCGTTGCGGGCCAGACGCATGGCCAAGAACCAGCCCACCACCAGGCCGGTGGTCAACATCACGCCGTATGAGTAGATGGGCACGGGCAGCCAGGGTGTGCCGAATACCCCGGCTGAGGGAATCCAGGTTCCGCCCCGCAGTCCCATAAGCGCCCACGCGCCAGCAACCATGAGCAACGGAGTGGACGACGCCGGCACCTTGGGGTTGCGGCGGCGCTGCACATGGTTGCGCACGAACGACACAGCCGCCAAGACCAGCGCGGCAATGAAAAGCAACTTAGAGGGAAGCTGCACGAGGATCGGATGCATGACTGACCATACCCCGATGTCGCGCGCCAGTCGACAGACACAGCCAGCCGCGGATCGGCTACGCCTCCGCGCAGGCTTTCTATCTCCCAGTCGGCGCGCTGGAGCCAATTGGGATGTCGCTTAGCATCCGGCCGACAAGCCGGTCTGCTGGCAAGGAGGGCCGACTAGCGCCTCCCACCCACCACCCCTGCCCGCGGCTACGCCCCGCGCGTCGCCGGACCGGAATGTACTGATGTACTTGAGGACCGGAAGGCAGGCCCGACCGACACGGCCAGCGGCCCCGGCCGCGTGGGCGCAGGCGAGCTCTGCTCGCCGAAGCCCGTCGCGGGAGGTGCGGAACCCTTCCAGGGTTCTGCAGTGTATCGTCGGCCGTCGTCACCTCCGTGAGGTGAGGCAGCGCCTTAACTCTTCGGCGTTTCGGTGAACTCGGCGTCGATCACGTCATCCTTGCCACCCGCGCTTTTTCCGTCGCCGCCCGAGGGCGCGGCTCCAGCCTGCGCGCCTTCGGTGCCGCCGGCCGCCTTGTACAGCGCCTCGGCCATCTTGTGCGATGCCTTTTCCAGACGCTCGAAAGCTCCTTTGAAGACCTCGGCATCGCTCGCCTCACGATTCGACTCAAGCGTGGTCTTGGCGTCTTTGAGCGCATCTTCGAGCGGCTGGCGCTCGGATGACGGAATCTTGTCCTTGTTCTCGTCGAAGTGCTTCTGCACGCTGAACGACAGGCTCTCCAGACGGTTGCGCGCCTCGATGGCCTCACGCCGCTTCTTGTCCTCGGCCTCGTGCTCCTGCGCCTGTTTGACCATCTTCTGGATGTCCGCTTCGGACAGGCCGGAGGACGAGGTGATGGTGATGTTCTGCACCTTGCCGGTCGCCTTGTCCTTGGCTGACGCGTTGACGATGCCGTTGGCGTCGATGTCGAAGGTCACCTCGATCTGCGGTACGCCGCGTGGCGCGGGCAGGATCCCCTCCAACCCGAACTTGCCCAGCAAGCGGTTGTCGTTGGCCATGGGCCGCTCGCCCTGGAACACCTTGACCTCGACCGAAGTCTGGTTGTCAGCCGCAGTGGAGAACGTCTCGGATTTCTTGGTGGGAATCGTCGTGTTGCGCGGAATGAGAACCGTCATCACGCTGCCCAGGGTCTCGATGCCCAGCGACAGGGGTGTGACGTCGAGGAGGAGCATGTCCTTGACCTCGCCAGACAGCACGCCCGCCTGGACTGCAGCGCCGAGTGCCACGACCTCGTCGGGGTTGACGCCCTTGTGCGGTTCCTTGCCGAAGAAATCCTTGACCACCTGCTGCACGCGCGGAATGCGTGTGGAACCGCCCACCAGCACCACCTCGTTGATGTCAGAGGTCTTCTTGCCTGCGTCGGACAGCGCCTTCTTGGTCGGCTCGACCGTGCGCTGGATGAGATCCTCGATCATCTGTTCCAGCTTGGCGCGCGTCAGGCGCATCTGAAGGTGCTTGGGGCCGGCCGCGTCAGCCGTGAGGAACGGCAGATTGATCTCCGTCTCCATCACCTGGGACAGTTCGATCTTTGCCTTTTCCGCTGCCTCGCGCAGTCGCTGAAGGACCATCTTGTCCTTGGACACGTCGATGCCCTGGTCTTTCCTGAACTCGGCGATCAGCCAATCCATGATGCGAACGTCGATGTCGTCGCCGCCCAAGTGCGTGTCGCCGTTGGTCGACACCACCTCGACCACGTTCTCGCCGACTTCCAGGATGGAAATGTCGAAGGTCCCGCCGCCAAAGTCATACACGGCGATGAGCTCGTCCTTCTTCTTGTCCAGGCCATAGGCTAACGCCGCCGCGGTCGGTTCGTTGACGATGCGCTTGACCTCGAGTCCAGCAATGCGGCCTGCGTCCTTGGTCGCCTGGCGTTGCGAGTCGTTGAAGTAGGCCGGAACCGTAATGACCGCGTCGACGATCTTCTCACCCAGGAAGTCCTCGGCCGCCTTCTTGAGCTTCTGCAGAATCTTGGCCGAAACTTCGGGTGGCGTGACCTTCTTGCCGCGAATCTCGAACACGACCTCGCCACTGGCGCCACGCGCGGTCTTGAACGGCACGCGGTGCTCGTCCTCGTCCGCCTCTTCATAGCGCCGGCCCATGAAACGCTTGGCCGAGAAGACCGTGTTCTCGGGATTGGTGATGGCCTGACGACGCGCGATCTGCCCAACCAGCACTTCGCCCTTGTCGTCCCAGCCGACAACCGAGGGAGTCAAACGGGCGCCCTCCTCGTTGGTAATGACCTTGGGTTCCTTGCCTTCCATGATGGCCACCACCGAGTTCGTGGTTCCGAGGTCGATTCCGATGATCTTGCCCATTTGCTTGTCCTTTTCGTGAGATAGAGATTGTGTCCGCAGCCGGCGCGTACAGTAAGCACCGCCCTTTCACGCGTCAAGGAGCGGATATTCGGGCTTGGGATTCTACCGAAGAAGCGCCCATCGCCGCAGGTCCCCCAGTCTTGCGCTTGCGTGACTCCGGGTATTCCCGAATCAAAGATCGCAGATCTAGCGGCTTGAGCGGCAACGACCGGGAGCCAAACCGTTCGGTCCTCTACGCCGAAGGCGGCACAGGCGGTGGTGGCGTCGACGGGGCCGGGGTCACCGCGCTCGACATCGTGCCCTGTAGCTTGGGCATCTCCGTCAGCACAAAAGGCAGAAGCTCGTCCATGCGTTTTACGAAGATGATCTCGATCTCCTTGCGCGGCTGCTCAGGGATATCGATGATGTCCTTGCGATTGCGCTCTGGCATGACGACGCGCTTTATGCCCGCACGGTGCGCGGCGAGGAATTTCTCCTTGATGCCGCCCACCGGCAGAATCAGCCCGCGCAGCGTGATCTCGCCGGTCATGGCCACGTCGCTGCGCACCGGCTTTCCGGTCAGGAGCGAAACCATGGCGATGAACATCGTGACTCCGGCGGACGGGCCGTCCTTGGGAATGGCCCCAGCGGGAATGTGCACGTGGATGTCACTGCGCTCGAGGAAGGTTTCTTCCAGCCCCAGCCAGCGAGCGCGGGCTCGGATGAATGACAGCGCCGCTTGCGCCGACTCCTTCATCACGTCACCGAGCTGCCCGGTGAGCACCAGATTGCCCTTGCCGTTCATGCGGGTCGCTTCGATGAACAAGATATCGCCACCCACGGGCGTCCATGCCAGGCCGGTGGCGACGCCGGCTTCAGCGGTCCGCTCAGCCACCTCGGGCAGGTACTTCTGCGGGCCCAGAAAATCGGGCACGCGAGCCATGGTGATGGTTTCCTTCTCCGAGGCCTTTTCTTCCGCCACCAGCACGGCCACCGCGCGAATGACGTTGGCCAATTCGCGCTCGAGATTGCGCACGCCCGCCTCGCGCGTGTAGCTGTCGATGACTTCGCCGACCGCGGTGTCCTCGAAGACCACGCGCTCACCGCCCAAGCCGTGCTCCTCAAGTTGCTTCTTGATGAGGAACTGCTTGGCGATGTTCAACTTCTCTTCGCTGGTGTAGCCCGGAATCTCCAGCACCTCGAGGCGATCGCGCAAGGCCGGCGGCACCGGGTCCAGGATGTTGGCCGTGGCGATGAACATGACCTTGGATAGATCGAACGGCACTTCAAGGTAGTGGTCCGAAAAGGCGTGGTTCTGCTCCGGGTCGAGGACCTCCAGCAGAGCCGCTGCGGGATCGCCGCGGAAGTCGTGCCCCAGCTTGTCGATCTCGTCGAGCATGAACACCGGGTTATTCGATCCCGCCTTCTTCATGCCTTGCACGATTCGGCCCGGCAGCGATCCGACGTAGGTGCGGCGGTGACCGCGGATTTCGGCCTCGTCGCGCACCCCACCCAGCGAGATGCGCATGAACTTGCGGCCCAGGGCGCGCGCGATGGACTTGCCGAGCGATGTCTTGCCCACGCCAGGCGGGCCCACCAGACAAAGGATCGGCCCCTTCTTGTCGGTCTTCAGCTTGCGCACCGCCAGGTATTCCAGGATGCGCTTCTTGACCTTCTCCAGATCGTAATGGTCGGCGTTGAGGATGTCGCGGGCCGCTGGTATGTCCAGCTTGTCCTCGGTCGAAATAGCCCAGGGCAGCTCGACCAGCCACTCCAGATAAGTGCGAGTCACCGTGTACTCGGCCGACGATGGCTGCATGACCTTGAGCCGCTCTAGCTGCTTGAGCGCCACCTTCTCGGTCTCGCCCGGCATCTTGGCCGTTGTGATCTTCTCGCGGAAGTCATCCAAGTCCCCGCCCGTCTCGTCGATCTCGCCCAGCTCCTCCTTGATGGCCTTGAGCTGCTGGCGCAGGACGTACTCGCGCTGGTTGCGCCCCATCTCCTCCTGCACCTGGGTGTTGATCTTCTCGCGCACCTTGAGCACCTCGTGCTGGCGCGAGAGGAACTGCAACACGCGCCGCAGCCGGGCCTTGAGGTCGAAGATCTCCAGGATCTCCTGCTTCTCATCGACCTGAACGTCGAGATTCGAGGTGATGAGGTCGGCGATCTGCCCTGGTTCGGTCACGCTGTCGATGAGCGTGGAAGCCTCTTTGGGCAGTTCGGGCATGAGCTTGAACACGCGCTTGACCACGTCCTTGAGGTTGAGCACCAGCGCGTCCAGCTCGAGATTGGAGCCGAGCGGGTCAGGCAGCACCTGCACCTTGGCGGTCATGAAAGGATCCTGCGCCCCGGTCTCCAGCAGCCGCACGCGCGAGATCCCTTGCAGGATCACCGAGAAGCTATCCTTGGCCAACTTGATCACTTTGAGGATGCGGGCCGCACAACCAACCGTGTACAGGTCGGCGGGGCCGGGATCTTCGGTGCGGGCATCACGCTGCGTGACGATGCCGATGACAGGCCTCTCCTTCGAGATCGCCTCCTCGACCAGCTTCACCGATTTCTTGCGACCTACGTCGATAGGGATGATCGACCCGGGAAACAACACCGAGTTGCGCAGCGGGAGGACTGCGATGATGTCGGGAATCTCGATGGGGCCCTCAGGACCTGACTTCTTGGCAGCCATTTCACAAATCGTAGTATGCACCGGACCTCAGCGCGACAAGATTTCCGCCGAAACATTCTCGACCATGATCCCAGGCCAAGTGGCGGCGGCCGAGCGGTTTCGGAGGAATGGCCACGGCCACGGCCTCTTGCGGCTGTAGAAGGCCTTGTCTACCTAGCGCCGCTTGTCGGGAACCTGCGCCTTGGGCTGGGGTGCCATGGGGCGCACCGTGCCAGCAGGCCCGCCAGCAACCGGTCCGGCGGACAGCGCCGGCGGCCCAACTTCGCGCTTCACCCCGTGGTGCGCCAGAAGCTTGGACTCGATCTTCTTGGCGATGTCGGCATGTTCGCGCAGATACAGGCGCGCATTGTCCCGTCCCTGACCGATGCGTTCGCCCTCGAAGCCGAACCAGGCGCCCGATTTCTCGACCACGTCGCATTCGGCAGCCAGGTCGATCAGGTCGCCCTCGCGGCTGATGCCCTCGCCGTAGAGAATGTCGAACTCCACCTCGCGGAACGGCGGCGCCATCTTGTTCTTCACGACCTTCACCCGCGTCCTGTTGCCCACCACCTTCTCGCCATCCTTCAGCGCACCGACGCGCCGGATGTCGAGGCGTACGCTGGCGTAGAACTTGAGCGCATTTCCGCCGGTGGTGGTTTCGGGGTTGCCAAACATCACGCCGATCTTCATACGAATCTGGTTGATGAAAATCACCAGGGTGTGCGACTTGGAGATGGTGCCGGTCAGTTTGCGGAGGGCTTGGCTCATCAAGCGCGCCTGCAGACCCATGTGCGAATCGCCCATCTCGCCTTCCAGCTCCGCACGCGGGGTCAGCGCCGCGACTGAATCCACCACCACCACGTCGACCGCCCCGGAACGGACCAACATCTCGGTAATGTCGAGCGCCTGCTCGCCGCAATCCGGCTGCGACACCAGAAGATCGTCGGTGCGCACCCCCAACTTGCGCGCATAGCTAACGTCCAGCGCATGCTCTGCATCGACGAACGCGCAGATGCCGCCCAGCTTCTGCGCCTGCGCCACCACGTGCAACGCCAGCGTGGTCTTGCCCGACGACTCGGGACCGTAGATCTCGACCACGCGGCCGCGCGGCAGGCCGCCGACCCCAAGGGCAATGTCCAGACCTAGCGATCCGGTCGGCACCACGCGGACCTCAGGCGCTGGGATCTCATCGCCCAGGCGCATGATGCTGCCCTTGCCAAACTGCTTCTCGATGGTGGATACCGCCAACTCGATGGCCTTGTCGCGGGCCGGATCGCGTTCACGCGCGGTCGGCGCAGGCTTGGCGGATTCGGGCTTGCTATGCTCTTCCTTCTTCTCGGACGAAACCATGCGAGTCTCCTGCATCACTGAGAGTGGCGGCGTGCGAGGTCAAGGGCGAAGTAGGCCGCTGCCCGCCGGATGCGCTCGCGGTCGCCGCTGAAGAGTTTGCTTACGGCTTTGGTGGACTTGGCACCGGCCAGGGCAAAACAGACGGTGCCCACCGGCTTTTCACCGGTACTCGCCCCGGATGGGTCGCGCTCTTTCGCCGGACCAGCGACGCCGGTGATGGACACCGCGATGGCGGCTCCGGTCACGCGCCTCGCCCCTTCGGCCATCTCTTTGGCGCAGGGCTCGCTGACCGCCCCGGACTCAGCGATGGTGGCGGCCTTCACGCCCAACACATTGACCTTCACATCGTTGGAGTAGGCCACCACGCTGCCCAGGAAGAAGTCGCTCGCGCCGGGTTCAGCCGTAATCATCTGGCCTGCCTCGCCGCCGGTACACGACTCGGCCAGAGCGAGGGTGGTTCCGGCAGCGCGCAAGCTTTGGCCCACGACCATCGGAAAATTTTCGCCGTCTATGCCGTAGATCCCTGGGCCAATGCGTTTGCGCAAATCGCGATCCACTTGCTCCAGCAGCTCCTGGTTCTTGCCGGTGTCGGGCCCGCGGATGACCACCTTGACGTGGTTCTCGGGCGAGTCGGTGCGAAAGTGCAAGGTCGCATTGGGTATGTTCTCGAGCAGCTTGGCGAGACGATGATCGATGTGCGATTCGCCCATGCCGTAGACGTGCCAGGTGCGCACAGCCGCAACCGGCACTCCCTGCGCGGCCATGTGGGCCCGCAGCTTTGGCGCCACATGGTCGAGATAGATTCGTTCCATCTCACGCGGAATGCCGGGGAGAAAGTAGACCGCATGGCCCGCAATGCGAACGAAGAAACCGGGCGCGATTCCGGCCTCGTTGGGCAGCGCTTCGGCGCCGCGGGGCACGCGCACCTGGCGCAGGTTGTTGGGCGTCAGCTCGAATCCATGTGCGGCAAAGCGCTTCTTCATGGCCTCCAGCGAAGCGCTGTGCGGGGCCGCCTCGACCCCCAACAGATCAGCCACGACATCCACCGTGCGATCGTCCTCGGTTGGACCGAGCCCCCCGGTCACCACGACCACCGCCGCGCGCTGCGCCAGTTCTTCCAAAGCACGTCGCATGGCCGGACCCTGGTCAGCCACGACCCGCTGCTCGCAAACATCCAAGCCCGCATCGAACAAGCGTTCGGCCAGGAAGGTCGCATTGGTGTTGGTCACCTCGCCGCGAAGAACCTCATCCCCGATGGCCAAGATGGCCGCGGTGTGAGGCGCCACGAGGGATGGCGCCGGCGCAGGAGCGTCGGGAGAATGGGCGGTTGTTGGTCTTGCGGGCCGAGAGCTAGTGGTTGCAGGTTTCCGGGCCGCAGCCCTACGCCCTTTGCCCCGCGGAGGGATAGACATTCGTTCAGTACCTTATCCACGGGACGCCGGACCGTCAACAACGGAAAACGCTGTATCCGGATCACTGCGCTCCGAGGTTGACAGGAGCGACGTACAACGCTCAACTGTACAGGCTGACCATGCACATCCGCTATGCTGCCAAGACGGATCCTGGGCTGAAACGCAACCACAACGAAGACTACTTCTGCCTCATCGAGGACGAGCAGCTCTTCTTGGTCGCCGACGGAATGGGTGGCCACGCCAGCGGCGAGGTGGCCTCGAAGATGGCCGCCGACGCCATCCGCGAGTTCTTCGCCCGTTCCAAGGACGACGACGCCACCTGGCCGTACAAGATGGACCGGGCGTTGTCGTTCCTGGAAAACCGCTTGGTGGTGGCCATCAAACAAGCCAACAGAAAGATCCACGAAGCCGCCACCCGTGACGTGCGCATGACCGGCATGGGCACGACCGTGGTCATCGGCCAAGTCTGCGAAGACAAGTTCTACATCGCCCACGTCGGGGATTCGCGCTGCTATCGCGTGCGCGCCGGCGTCGTCGAACAGATGACACGCGACCACTCGCTGCTCGAAGACTACAAGGACGCGCGGCCGGGCATGACCGAGGAGGAGCAGAAGAAATTCCCGCACCGAAACGTGATCACGCGCGCCCTCGGCATGAAAGAGACGGTGCAAGTCGACATCTCGGCCGCCGAAGTAAAGGACGGCGACATCTTTCTGCTCTGCTCTGATGGGCTGTCGGGCCTGGTGGAACCTCCGACTCTGCGCGAGGTGCTCAAAGTTGGCGTTGATCTGGACGATGCCGCCCACAAGCTGGTGGCTGCGGCCAACAACGCCGGCGGTACGGACAACATCACGGTGCTGGTTCTTGAGTGCCGGATGAACTGACGGCCGCCTCTCGAAGACTCGTAGTTGGTTGAGCGACTGGGTGAACGGCGGCGGGGCCGGAGCCGGTGCCGGTGGGCCGGAGCCGGCGAGCCGGGACCGGATCCGGATTCGGAGCCGGATCCGGCAAGGGGCTGCGCTGTTGGCACGAATCTTGGGCCGTGGGGGGCGAACGCCGTCCTTCGAGGCGGCAGGGAGAGCCAACATGGAGGATGCCACCACCAAATCCGCACCGAACCCGAGACCCGGGATCCAGGGACTCGACGCGTATCGCGTGGCTGTCGAGTTCTACCGACTCCTGCGCCACTGCACCCGCAGCCGGCGCGGCCACGTCATCGACCAGTCGTATCGCGCCGCCGAGTCGGTGATCCTTAACATCGCCGAGGCATACCCGATGCCCGGAGCCGACCGGGCACGTCGGTTTCGCATCGCCGGGGCCGAGGCAGCCGAGTGCCACGCCGGGCTGGACCTGCTGGAGATCCGGGGCGAGCTGAAAGGCCCGGTGCTATCGGAGTTGCGCGCGCTGCTCGACCGCACCCGCGCCATGCTTTGGCGTTTGGGCCGACCGTGAGATGATCGCCGTCGACGAGCGCCGGTTGCGTAACCGGCGCCCGTAACCCGACTTGGCGAGCCCCGAACCTAAGTCATTTCGAGCAGATTGAGTAAGTCCGTGCAGGCAATGCGACAACGATCGAGTTCGAGCGGCGCAACAGACCGAAAATGTGCCAAGTCATTTCGCACCGCCGCTATGCACTCGACCAAAGCCACCGGACGCTGCTTCTCCTTGAAGGCTGGCTTGAACGCCTCCCAGACATCGTTGGCCACGAGAAGGTCGACGAGTTGCCTGAGGTACATGTAGTCGAGCACGTTCGTTTCATTCGACGAACCGCCGGTCTTCTTCGCATCTTTTTCACGAATACGCTCGACCACCTCCCAGTTCTTGTCGCCCAGGACTGCTCGCATTCGTGCCTCGGCACCGCTTTCCCATCTCGCCTGGTAGGCCTTCCCCACGATCTCGCGTAGCCGCAGCTCGACCTTCGGGATGAGTGCCCACACTCTCTGCTCGTCCGGCGTGCCTTCCGCAAGCGTGACAGATCCGTCCCCGGGCGCAGACAGCAGGCCAAAGCCTTGTCGAATGATCTGCGCCATGAGAATGCGACGGGCAGCCAGAAATTCGTCGTATGGCATCAACTCCCATCGAGGGGGCAATGCGTGAAGCGCAGTCATCCGCTCCCACGCAGCATCTGTGAACTTCGTCCGAAGGGCCGGGAGGTATTCGGCGGGCGGCGAATCGCTCATATCGCTGTTGTCCACCCATTCCACGAGAGCGAGGTTGGCAGCCTGATTGATCCGCTTCGATTCGACGATGCCCTGACGCTCAAGCCACCTCTTGGGAAAGAGGTGGTGCTGTTCAATGGTCTTTCGCTTGGTCGCCAGCGCGGGATCCAATAGGTCCGAGATCCGCGCATCCCCAAAGAGAACCGGAGCGCCAAGGCGATTCTGAGCGGCCAGATAGGCCAACATCGCCGGGCTATCGGCGCCCGACGTCTCGAGCGCCGCCGGGATCGTCACGTCCCAATACCCGCCCGGCAGCATCGCCGTGATCAGCCCCTCCAGCGCCGCGACGAACGGCTCGGGCGTGGTCAAGTCCTTCACGCGACCGAGATCACTCTCAAGTGCACTTTCGGATGAGCCGGTATAACGTCCCGTCAACGAGGTAACGAAAAACCAGCGGCCAATGAGGCGCTTGAGCGTCCGCTCGTCGGCTCCGCATTGGACTTTGCCGATGAGGTAGAACACATACGCGAAGAGCAGGGCTCCCTCTGACGAGACCAGGGCGCTGCTTCTCACGCCGGCCCCGAGCAGCGACGTCATGAAGCCATGCCAGTGCGTCAGGTTCAGCACCTTCGACTGCGCGCCCTCGAGCCGTGCGATCTGCGCCTTGCGAAGCTCGAAGGACGCCCGACCAGTATCGGGATCCTTGCCGCGCAACAACTGATAGGCGCTTCGTAGCTTCCCGCGGTGGAACCCGATGGCAATGGCAACGCGCAGCAGTTGGTCGGCGGAAGGCTTGATGAAGTGGTTGTATGGCGAAGGCAGGCCGGATTCTGGCGGGGCAGAGCACGCCCGGGCGAACCCTTCTAGATCTCGACGTCCCTGATCCCAGGCGACAGACAGCAGCGTGAGAATGAAGTCCGCCTGATTGAGCTTCACGCCTTGACTGTTGATACGCACGAAGACGTCTGCGACCGCCTCCTCGTCCACGTTGGAAAGGATCTCCAGGGCTGAAAACCTGTACTTGTCGATCTGGGCGAGCCGACCGATGTTGTGAGCGATAGCACCGCGGTCTTCCTGGGTGAGTGCGCGCCGCTGATCGAGCTTTTGAAGGAACGCTGTTGTGAAGCTGTACGTGTCTGTCCGCCAGACCTCGGAGATGCTGGGGATGTATTCTGGGTCTTTCCGAGTGGCGGCACTCGTCACCTCGAAGTGCGAATCACGCGGGCGGAACGCAATCTCGATGGTCATGTTCTTGAAATCGTCGTCGAGCACGGGTTTCCCGCGCAAGACGGCGTAGAGTGACGTCAAGCGCTGTTGGCCATCCACGATGAGCCGCTTTGGCTCGTGGCCCTTAGGCTCCAAGCCGATTCCCTTGGACCCACGCTCACTCGGCGGCGTCTCCCAAAAGAGGAGGTATCCGACGGGGAAACCTCGATACATTGAGTCGATGAGGTCGCGGACTTTCGTCGCGTTCCACACAAACGGGCGCTGGATGTCCGGTAGCCCGAGGTCGCCGCTATCGAGTTCATGGAGCAACCCGCTTACCGACGGTGATGTCTCCTTGAATAGTTGACCTGGACTGTCGGCCTTCACGGCGGGCGGGACGCTATGCTTGCTCTCGGTTTGGTCGCCGTCCTCGATCCCGTCCTCATCGTCATCGTCGTTGTCGTCGGGGACGTGGTATTCGGGGCGGGGAAGCGATCTACCGAGCGCACTCTCGATGAAGGTGACGACCCCGGGCGAGTGGGATCGACGGAAGGGTGTCTGTCGGCCGGTTCGCACGGCGATACGCAGGAACTCGAGCCAGGCGGGCCGAAGGCTCCCTGCGCGATCCAAGAGTAAGGCGACTGGAAGGACGCAAACTCGACACTCCGGGGTCACCGCGAAGGGTTCGCCGGTCGACCATTGGGCATGCTCGTCAAGCGCCGCCTTGTCGTCCGCCGTCAGGCTTGCGACCGCAAGGCCCAAACGAACCTCCCCGGGAATCAGGTCGAGGGAGAGCATCCGGCCGACGTTGAATCGGACGAAACGCCTGTGAAGGGTTACGCCCCAGCAAGCGGATTCCCGCCCGTGGACGTACACGACGGCATCCGCCAGTCAACGAAGGCAGCCAAGGCGCGCTTCCACGTCCGGATACATCGCCTCGATGCAGGCCCGTGCCACCTCGGGATCGTTCCGATCAATCCGTTCGGTCTTCTCCGACGCCTGAGCAAGGCGTTCAACCTCGTCCGGCGGGATGGTCTCGTACTTGCTAGCGAATGCGAGACCTGCCTGAGTGATCTGCCAGGCTCGATGCGGGAGAGGGCCGGCAAGGCCGGCCCGCCTGAGTCGCTGGTACGCCCAGCCAACCCGGTTCTTGTATATGGCCTGGCTTCCGCTGGGAAGCAGTTCTGCCTTCTCCTCCACCGTCAGCCCCACGCGATTGGCCACTTCTTCATACACACCAGCGATCGGCACGCCGTCTGGGTGTTGGGAGAGGACGCGAAGTACATGCTCAATGAGCTTGTCGTAGGTCGGAACAGGCATGCGAACCTCGCTTGAGGGTGGGTGTCGCGCACAGGTTGCTGCCAATGTGCGTGCGCCGTCCAAGAATCGTCTCATCGCCCACCGCCGTCAACTGCGCCGCGCTTGCGTGCCGCGCTTGCGCCGCCCCCGGTAAGGCTCCCGGACACGCCGGTCAGCGTAGGCGCCGGCGATGTGTCCGGCGCCCGTCGACGGTGATCGCCTCACGGTCGGCCCAAACGCCAAAGCATGGCGCGGGTGCGGTCGAGCAGCGCGCGCAACTCCGACAACGTCGGGCCTTTCAGCTCGCCCCGGATCTCCAGCAGGTCGAGGCCGGCGTGGCACTCGGCTGCCTCGGCCCCGGCGATGCGAAACCGACGTGCCCGGTCGGCTCCAGGCATCGGGTATGCCTCGGCGATGTTAAGGATCACCGACTCGGCGGCGCGATACGACTGGTCGATGACGTGGCCGCGCCGGCTGCGGGTGCAGTGGCGCAGGAGTCGGTAGAACTCGACAGCGACGCGATACGCGTCGAGTCCCTGGATCCCGGCTCTCGATTTCTGTGCGGATTTGGTGGTGGCATCTTCCATGTTGGCTCTCCCTGCCGCCTCGAAGGACGGCGTCTGCCCACGCCTGGCCCACAGATTCGTGCCAACACCGTAGCCCCTTGCCGGATCCGACTCCGAATCCGGATCCCTCCCGGCTCGCCGGCCCCGGCCAACCGGCCCCGGCCGCCGGCCCCGCCGCCGTCCCCCCGGTCGCGCGACCAGCTACGAATCTTCGTGAGGCGGCCCCGGTGCGGCCGGCAGGTCGATGATGAATCGAGCACCCCTCGCCGCCTCCGGGTCCAGTTCAAGCGTACCGCCGTAGCTTTCCACGATGGCCCGCGAGATGGAAAGTCCGAGCCCGGTGCCCTGACCGGGCGGCTTGGTAGTGAAGAAGGGGTCGAAGACCTTGCGACGAAGCTCGCGCTCGATGCCCGGTCCCTCGTCACTGACGGCAATGCGCACTCGCCCGGCCGCGCTCTCGCAGGTGACGGCCACCTGACCCTTGCCATCCATCGCATCGGCCGCGTTGATCAGAAGATTGACCAGCACCTGGGTCATGCGTCCCTGCGACACCATGACCGTGGGCCAGGGACCTTGGTCCGGCGTCACCGTGATGCTCACCTCGCGTAGGCGAGCCTGGGGAGCCAAGAGCGCCTGCGCCGAGCGCACCACGAGAAGGGGATCGATCAGCGACGGTTCCTCGTGGCTGGGACGCGAGTACTCTAGCAAATCGCGTATGATGCGATTGATCCGCTGGGTCTCGGCCTTGACCCGGTCGAGGGCGTCACGCCGTTCCGCGTCCGGTAGGGTGCCCGAGCCGGCCGCATCCGCGCGCAAGATGTCGACGTAGCCCAAGATTGCGGCCAGCGGATTGCCGATCTCGTGCGCAACGCCCGCCGCGAGCTGCCCAACCGACGCGAGTTTCTCGGAGCGAATGAGCTGCTCGCGCTGGGCCGCCAGCGACGAGGTCATCTGGTTGAAAGCGCGCGCCAACGCGCTCAGCTCAGACGGGCCGGGTAGGTCGATGTGCTGGTCCCAATCGCCCACCCCGACCTGCGCCGTGGCCCGCTCCATTTTGCGCAACGGCCGAACCACCATCTGGGTCAGCACGAAGTAGCCCAAGGCCAACACCAGCAAGGCGTCACCGCAAACCAGGCCCAGTAGCAGCCAACCCGAGCGTCGCAAGACCACATGCACGGGTGCCGGCGCGTCCAGCACCACGCGGGCCGCACCCACGACTCGCCCCTTGACCTCGATGCCAGCGTACGCCAACAACTGCGTAGTGCCGTCGCCAGGCGAATTGCGGTACTGGAGCACCGGCGGGATCCCCGCCACCACGCTATTGGCGATCGGCGGATCCATGTCGTGGGCCGAGCGCGGCGGCCACGCAGCGATCACACTGCGGCCGGCGGAAAGCACGGAGAACCCCACGCCGCCTGATCGTTCAGACAGCGAGTACAAGGCCGCACGGAGATCCGCACGACTCTCGGAAGATGTGATCTCGCTTTGGCGTTCCAAAATCTCCGACGCCACCCTCGCTGCGGCAGACGCCAAGGTCACCGCCTCGCCCTCTTGATGAGCGCGCAGGGTGTTGCCGGCCGCCCACAAGGCGATGAAACCGGTGGTGAGGATCGCGATGAGCGTGACGGCGGCCAGGCCGAGCAAAATCTGGGCGCGCAGGCCGAACCGGCCGCTGCTCCTATTGTCGGGGATGGCAACGCCTTGGTTGGTCACGCTGGTGACCACGATAGCACTTTCACCGGATCCGGCGAGGGCACGCGCGAAGCGCGGCGGGTGGGCTGGGTGGGCGGCGGTCCCGAAGTCCCCGAAGGGGAAACCGAATTAGACTCCCAGCGCCGCACAACTTGCTAGAATAGATGCCTTCATGGCCCCGAGCGCCACCCCTCCAACCACAGAGCCAGCCAAGTTCGACGAGATCCTTGCGCGCCTGCGCGTGCTGGTCGAACGCCTGGAAGGCGGCAACCTCCCTCTCGAAGAAGGGCTGAGCTGCTTCGAAGAAGGCATGCTCCTGTGCGGCCGCGGCGCCCAGCTTCTCGACCAAGCGGAAAAACGCGTGGAAGTCCTCTTGGCCACGAGCGACGGCCTGCGTACGGCGCCCCTTGCACCCCCACCGGATCGAGAAGACAACGAGTGAGTACCTTCGATCTGGAATCATGGCTGCGCACGCGGCGTGCTGAGATCGATGCTCTGCTCGCCGCGCGGCTGGCTGCCTTGCCGCCGGCTGAGGATCCGGGCCGCTTGGTCGAGTCCATGCGCTACTCCTTGCTCGCGCCCGGCAAGCGGCTGCGTCCGTTGCTCGTGCTGGCCGCGGCTGAGGCCGTGGGCCGCGAGCCCGACGAATCGCTACGCCTCGCTGCCGCGGCGGTGGAACTGGTTCACTGCTACTCGCTGGTCCACGACGACCTTCCCGCCATGGATGATGATGACTTCCGGCGCGGCCAACCCACCAATCACAAGGCGTTCGGCGAATCCACCGCCATTTTGGCCGGGGATGCGTTGCTGACTCTGGCGTTTCAATGGCTGGCGGAGGCGGGCGTGGCTGCCGGAACCGCAACCGGCGAGCCTCTTGTCGCGCAACGTACCCTGCGTGCCATCATCGCGCTGGCGAAGGCGGCCGGCATGTCGGGCATGGTTCGTGGCCAGGCGCGAGATCTCGCGGAAGCTCAGCACGAATCGCTGCAGTCCGTCGAACGTCTTGCTGCCGAAAAGACCGGCGCGTTGTTCCGAGCTGCCCTGGAGGTGGGCGCGGCCTTGGCTGACGCCGGTCCAGCGCAGATGGAGGCGCTGATCCGATTCGGAGAGAGCTACGGCGTGGCATTTCAGCACGCCGACGATCTTGCCGATGAGGAGCATGTGAGCACGCAAACCGAGGCTCGCCAGCGCCTGCAGACGCTCACGCGGGCGGCGCTTGACGCTCTTTCACCATTTGATAGACGTGCCGAACCGCTGCGTGCCTTGGCCCGCCGCCTTGCCGCTGGCTAGCACTCTGGTATTAGCATCCATGAGGAACCCAACGTGACCTGGGACGACGTCACACGCGTGGAGGACAAACCACCGAGCCCGGTCGAAACTCCTTCGAAGCGCGACTGTGCCTGTCTCATCGTGCTGGCCGGAAGCGCGATGGGCGAGATGTACAAACTCACCCGCGAGCGAACCGTCATTGGTCGCGGGCAGAAGGCCCAGGTGCGCATGCTGGACGACGGCGTGTCGCGCGAACACTGCGAGATCCTCATGAACGGCGAACAGGCGGTCTTGCACGATCTCGGCTCCACCAATGGCACCTTCTGCCGAGGCGCACGCATCGAGCGCCAGGATTTGGAGGATGGGGACAAGATCCTCGTGGGTTCCGGGACGGTTCTCAAGTTCACCTACCACGACAGCCTCGACGAAACCTTCCAGCGCCAAATGTACGAATCGGCCCTGCGCGATGATCTGACCAAAGCTTTCAACAAGAAGTACTTCACCGACCGCGTGGAGAGCGAGTTCGCCTATTCTTTCCGGCAGAAGACCTCGCTCGCGCTGGTGACCTTCGATGTGGACCATTTCAAGGAAGTCAACGACAGCTACGGCCACCCGGCGGGCGACTACGTCCTGGCCGAGATGGCCCTGGCCGTGCAGGGCGTGGTGCGCGTAGAGGACGTGTTCGCGCGCGTGGGCGGCGAGGAATTCTCGATCATTTGTCGCGGCGCCGACATCGCCCAAGGCCGCATCATCGCCGAACGCGTGCGGCAAACCATCTCCAGCCATTCCTTTGTCTTCGCCGGCAAGAAGATCCCTGTCACAGTCAGCGCCGGGGTCGCCGTGATCCAGGACCCCCGCATCGTGGATGCCCAAGGTTTCGTGGCAGCGGCCGACCATGCCCTGTACGAGGCCAAGCGTACCGGCCGCGACCGCGTTTGCTTGTGGCGGTAGAAAGCGTGTACTGTCACGACTGGACGCCCGATGAGTCTTGTGACTTTTCTTGACCCCCAACTGGCCGCCTACACTGTCATCGCGCTGATCCCGAACCTTTTGATTATTTTGTGGGCGATGGCGCGCTTGAGCCACGACCTGCGCCTGCTCAAGCAGAAAAACGCCATGCTAGAGGACGACATCAACCTGCTGGACCAGAGCATCAGCAGCCTCACGCTAGAATTCCAAGCCATCCGTCAGATCGGGAACCGCAAACCTGTGCTGTCTGAAATGCCGTCCACCCAGCCGCCCGCCAAGGCGCCCTAGCAATCGACAGTGCCCACACAAGAACTCTCGATCGTCGCGCTACTCTTGCCGGCGCTCTCTCTCCTGCCCAAAACCGCCCTCGCCGTTGACTTACCGGAGAGCGAAGAGGCCGCGGCTACTGATGTGCGTGACGAGGAGGCCGCACCGGTTACTGCTCGCGTTCCGGTTCCGTTTGACAAGCGCTGGATCGAGCCATTCTTCGCGTCTGGACCAGCCCGCGCCGGAGCCGATCTTTTCCGCGCCGGCGACTTCGCAGCCGCCGCGCAGAAGCTGACCGGAGCGCTGGCGGCGATGTCAAAACATGCGCCCGAGCGCAATCAGGCCCGCTTTCTCCTCGCCTCGTCGCACATGGATCTCAGTGCCTGGCAGGCGGCCGGCGATCTCTTCGAGGATCTGTGGTCCACCTATCCTGAACTGGCGCCCTATCACGCCTACTATGCCGCCCGCTGCCGGCTGCGCCGGGGCGATCCCGAAGGCGCGCTTGCATGGGCGGCCCGTGTGCCTGCCCACACGGTGCCCGAGGCTGAGGCGATGTTGGTCAAAATCGATGCCTTGATCGCGAAGCAGCGCTGGTCCGAGGTGGAGAGCGTGGCCAAGGCATTTCTCGACCGTTTCCCTTCCGGGCCGCGCCGGGCCGAGGCCAAGTTTCGCCTGACCGAGGCCATGCAGCAGTTGCAGCGCCCGGTGGAAGAAATCGCTGTAGCCCTGCGCCGCATCTGGGCCGAAGCCCCGACGGAAGCGTGGGCCACGCGGGCCGACGAGAACTTGCAGATCTTGGCTCAGTCAACAAGCCCCGAGCAGAATGCCGCTCTGGTCAGCCACCGCGCCGAGGAATGGGCCACGCGGGGTATGGGCCTTTTCGACAAGAACCAGAACCCTGCCGCCGAGGCAGCCTTTGCCGCAGCCTTGACTGCGCCCGGTCTGGACGCAGCCACTGAGTGCGTTGCGCGCTTTCACCGCGCCCAGTCGGTGTGGAAGCAACGCCAACGCCCGCGCGCGGCGCCGCTGTTTGCCGAGGCGGAGACCGCGTGCCAGCGTGCACAGAATCGCGACCTGACGGTGCGCTCGCTCTATCAAGGTGCGCGTTGTCTGGCCTCAGCCAGCGAGCCCGACAAGGCCCTGGCTCTCTACGCCCGCATCGAGTCGGAGTTCCCCGAGCACCGCTTCGCGGACGACGCCCGCTTGCGTGCGGCCGAGGTGCTGAGCGACGGTGGCGACGACGACGGCGCCGAGCAACGTCTGCGCGATTTGCCTGATCGCTATCCCAAGGGCGATGTGGCGGGCGAGGCCCTGTGGCGCCTGGCTTTCGCCGCCTGGCGCGCGGGCGATTGGGACAAGTCCCTGCGGTGGCTCGACGAGGACATTCGCCGTTTTCCGCGCGAGGAGATGTACTTCGCCGCTGGCCGGGCTCACTACTGGAGGGGTCGCGTCCTGGAGAAGCAGGGCGCCCACGACCAAGCCGAGCAAGCCTACGCGCGCGCGGTACGGGAGTATCCACTTTCCGTGTATGCGCTTCTCGCGCTCGAGCGAATGCGCCACGGTTTTCCCCATGCGCGCACCGATCTCTTGCGCAAGCTGCGACCTTCGCTTGCGGCCGAGCGGAAGCAATCTGCTTGGGATTTTCGACCCCAACCTCTCTTTGCCGAACCGGGATTCCTGCGTGCTGTGGAATTGGCCCGTCTGGGTCTAGGCAGCGATGCCCGTCGCGAACTTGCCCGTCTGGGTCTGGCGGGCTCGGACCGCGCGCCTGAATCGCAAGCTGCCGCAAGGAATCCAGGGCGAGAAGACGCGTACTGGATCACCGCGATCCTTCTCGACCGCAGCCAGTTGTGGAGCGCCTCCCACGCCATTCCCCGCACCACGCTTACCGCATACCGCTGGTCCTATCCGACCGACGCCCGCCACGATGCCGAATGGCGCCTGGCCTACCCGCGCGCCTTCCCCGAACTGGTGAGCAAGAATGGCAAGGCCAACCGAGTGCCCGAGGCCCTGCAACTCGCAATCATGCGCGAGGAGAGTGCGTTTGCCCCCAAGGCTGAGTCTTTCGCCAACGCTCTCGGGCTGACCCAGATGCTGGTGCGCACGGCTCAACGGTTCGCCAAGTGGCGCGTGACACGTGAAACCCTGCTGGACCCGTCAAAGAATCTGGAAGTTGGCTCGCGCTTCCTGGCGTTCCTGCTGGACCATTTCGGCGGGGCTCTGCCCCTGGCCATCGCCGGGTACAACGCGGGCGAGGGTGCGGTGGATCGTTGGTTGCGCGAGCGCGGCAACCTGGAACTGGACGAGTTTCTCGAGACGATTCCCTACGACGAAACCCGCAACTACAGCAAGCGCGTACTGGCCTCCGTGTTTGCGTATTCTTGGCTCTACCAACACGACCGACCCGTACCTACCCTTTCCTTCGCGCTGCCCAAGCCCGAAGCCAAGAAGCAGAAGTAGCTAGCTGGTTTTTCACCACAGAGGGCACAGAGAACACGGAGGTCGGAAGAAGAAAAGGGGTTCGGGCCGGACAAAACCCAACCCATCACCTTCCGATCCGGCTCTGTGGCCTCTGTGGTGAGAACAGCTAACTAGAGTCTGTCGGGAAATTCGGAGGCCTGATCGCCCTGTCTGGCCGTCCCATGGTGCTGCAGGGTTGGCCCGTTTGCGATTTTCGCCAGGAGAGGCGCCCTGGTCCGCTCGCTTCGCTCATGCTGC
>Ga0265316_10001334_pt1 | contig 26542 bp, 27 predicted proteins | sample 4522metaG_FD_202092 | JGI IMG/M metagenome (GOLD analysis project Ga0265316, IMG submission 202092) | Rhizosphere microbial communities from Carex aquatilis grown in University of Washington, Seatle, WA, United States - 4-5-22 metaG | ecosystem: Host-associated > Plants > Roots > Rhizosphere >... | reverse complement strand
GGAAAAGTTCTTCACGCGCACGGCTAGGCTCGCGGGCCGCAGCCGCCTGCCCCGGCAGGCCGGGCATTCCACCGGCGACATGTACTCCGTGAGCCACTCGCGATAGGTCTCGGTGGATTCCTCGTGCAGCTCGTTCAAGGTCGGCAGAATGCCTTCGAACCCGGCGCCGCCTTCCAGCAACAGCGTGCGCGTCGCCTGCGGAAGCTCCTCGAACGGTTTCTTCAGATTGATGCGCGACCTCTTCGCGAATTCCTCCAGCCGCTGCTGCATCGACCAGGAACCCGCGCCCGGACCCAGGCCGCCGTCGAGCAGCGGTTTGGAGGGGTCCGCCACCACCTTGGCCGCGTCAAAGGTCCACTTGCTGCCCAGCCCGTGACATTCCTCGCAGGCGCCGTAGGGGCTGTTGAACGAGAACGAGCGCGGCTCCAGCTCCGGAATGCTGGCGCCGCATTCGGTGCAGGCCAGTTTCTGCGAATAAAGCCGCTCCTCGCCGTTCAACACCGCGATCAGCACCAGCCCGTTGGCCAGCTTGGTGGCAATATCGATCGAGGCCTCCAGGCGTTTTTCGATCCCCGCCTTCACCAGCAGCCTGTCGACCACGACTTCGATGGTGTGGTTCCTGCGCTTGTCGAGCACAATGTCTTCGTCCAGAGAGCGCAGGATGCCATCGATCCGCGCGCGCACAAAGCCCTGGCGCGCCAGTTTCTCGAGGTCTTTCTTGTACTCCCCTTTGCGGCCGCGCGCCACCGGCGCCATCACCATGATGCGGTCCTCGGCCTTGAGCGCCAGTACATGCCGCAGAATCTGCTCGGTGGTTTGCCGCGAAATCCGGTTGCCGCACACCGGGCAGTGCGGCGTGCCGATCGAGGAATACAGCAGGCGCAGGTAATCGTAGATCTCGGTGATGGTCCCCACGGTCGAGCGCGGGCTGCGGCTGGTGGTCTTCTGCTCGATGGAAATGGCGGGGCTAAGGCCGTCGATGGAATCCACATCGGGTCGCTCCATCTGGTCCAGGAACTGGCGCGCATAAGTGGAAAGCGTCTCCACATAGCGCCGCTGGCCCTCGGCATAGATGGTGTCGAACGCCAGCGAGGACTTGCCGGAGCCGCTGAGTCCCGTGATCACCGTAAAGGCGTTCCGGGGAATCTCCACATCGATGTTCTTCAAGTTGTGCTGGCGCGCGCCATGCACCGTGATCCGGTCCAGCATAGTGAGCTACGGATGGAAAGGGCGATCCTTATATTGTGGCGCGGGTTGTGCCGGTTCCGCAAATTGCGTTATAAATAGGCACTGGAAATGCTGAAATGCGAGCGGTGTGGCGGGCGGGTGAAGCGGGTCCACAGGACTTTCTTCGAGCGCTTCGCGTACATGGCGATTTACGAGTGCCGCGAATGCGACAGGGAAAGGTTCTATCCGCGCCGCTACACGTACCACTTCGGTCCACACTGCCGTTGCCCGCGTTGCGGAACCTTCCGCGTTACCCGGCTGAAGGTGCCTGACAAGATCGATCGGGTGCATACCGGTTTCCTGAACTTCTTGGAGAGGCAACTCGGCGGACGGCTGCACCACTGCCGTTACTGCCGGATGCAGTTCTATGACCGCCGGAAGCTGGCATCCGAGGACACAACTGGGACGGCGCAGGAAGGACTGCCACGCACGTCCCCCGCGAACCACGCGGACTCAGACGCGTAAGTCGCCGAGTAATCCCCGTGCGCCTCCTAGCCGAACCCAACGAAGCCGGCAAGCGGCTGGACCAGATGCTCCACGAACGCCTGCCGCAGTACAGCCGCTCGCGGATTCAGCAGTGGATTCAGGGGGGCCGCGTGCTGGTGAACGGCGTTCCTTCGCGGCCTTCGCACCCGCTGCGGGCCGGTGAAGGTGTCGAGGTCGAACCCGCCGACCCTCCGCCGCTCCGCGCCGTGCCGGAGGCTATCCCCCTGGCCGTGCTCTATGAGGACCCGGATGTGGTGGCCATCGACAAGCCGGCCGGCATGGTGGTCCACGCCGGCGCGGGCGTCCATTCCGGCACCGTGGTCAACGCGCTGCTGCACCGTTTCGGCGCGCTCTCCGGCATAGCCGGCGTACTGCGGCCCGGCATCGTGCACCGCCTCGACCGCTATACCAGCGGCGTCCTGCTGGTAGCCAAGAACGATGCCGCCCACCAACAACTGGCCGCGCAATTCTCGGGCCGGCAAATCGAAAAGGTCTACCTGGCGCTGGTGCACGGCAAGGTGAAGAATGAGAGCGGACGTATGGAACGCCCCATCGCGCGCGACCCCGTCCGCCGCACCCGCATGACCACCCGCCTCGCCAAAGGCCGCGCGGCCTGGTCCGAATACCGCGTGCTGCGCCGGTTTGAACGGTTCACGCTGCTCGAAGTGCGCATCGGCACCGGCCGCACGCACCAGATCCGGGTGCACCTTTCGAGCATCGGCCACCCCGTAGCCGGCGACACGCTATACGGCGCGCCGGCCAAGGTGGAAGGCCGCCCGTCGCTGGGCCGCTTCTTCCTGCACGCCCGCCGCATCCGCTTCCACCAGCCGACTACGGGCGAGGACGTCGTGGTGGAATCGCCGCTGCCCTCGGAGCTGGAGGCGTGGATGGAAGGGCTGGAGTAGGGCACACTGTTGTTCACCTAAAGGGCAGCATCCAAACACTTCCAATGTGCCGTTTCTGGACCATGAACCCGGCGGGTTGTGATAAGGGCTGTTAGCTAATTGTTGTCCATTTCATTCTCGCATAATAGCTCATACGCCATCAAATTCGGGCGGGCCGTGAGCCAGAAGGAGCTTGAGAAGGTTTTGCACAACCCCGAGGCAGAGGCGCAATTCACATGCGGCAGCTTCGCTAAGCTAGCGTTTTGATCTTCAGGTGGTCCTGCATTTCCCTGTCACCGTCCTCCCACTTCCCATCCCACGCGATCTGGACCGGCGCAACATCTGAATCGGATTGTGCGGACCTGGCCTGGAATAGAGCGATGAAAGTACAGGCGGTCGTCCGCTTAAGTGGCAAATTCGTGGGAACTAGGATCGGCATCAAGGAAAGCGCTCGCGGGTCCTTACTGATACAGCATAGATCGTAGTGAATCGGGCTTCCAATCTCCCGCGTCAGAGGATAGAGTTCCTGGTGCCTGCACCTGATCGGAATATCCCCAGACCACTTCGTCTGCGGGTTGCCGTCCGGCCCCGGCTCATCGATTCTTGTGAGATAGAGGCTTACTCCCGTCGCCGGTGACCATCTGCGCTCGTTTCTCACTGCGAGATGGTAGTAGCGGGCATCGTGCAATTGCTGGTTGTGTGGGTCAGTGAAGTACGGGACCTTCTCACCAACCGTGTTCAGGAGCGACACCTTCAGCTTGGGTGGCCAGAATTTCACGCGAAGCGCCTGACCAACGGCCACAACGACGGCGCCGATGGTTCCAAACGCGACAAGGGCGTTTATCACCAGGTACCAGAGATACTGTTGGTCGGTCATAGTCGCCATTGTTCGGCGTTTTGCCAACTACCGTCCCACCAATTGCCCCTTCCCGCGCATGGGCGAGCCAAGCGGTTTCCGCGCGACAACCATACCGCGATATCCTAGGATTTGAAGGGACCGGGAGTTCTCTTATGACCGTGACCATCCAACTGCCGTCCGATATCGAAGCCGATCTGGTCGCCCAGGCTCGGAATCATGGCCTCGAACTACCCCAATACGTGGAGCGGCTCCTCCGGGGGCAGGTTTCTCCGCGGACGGTTTCCGCGCTTTCACCAGCCGAGCGGGCCGCCGCCTGGCGTGAGTCAACCCGCGGCCTCCCGCGTACGCCGCCTCTCTCGGATGACGCGATCAGCCGCGACAGCATCTATGGCAACCACGGGAGATGAGCATCCTCGCCGATACCAATATTCTGCTGCGGCGCACCCAGCCTGACCATCCAAGCCATACGTTAGCGGTCGAGAGTGTGCAAGACTGCTCGCCGCCGGTGAGCCCGTGTTTTTCACGCTGCAGAACATCTCCGAGTTCTGGAACGTGGCAACGCGGCCCGCGCCGAACAACGGCCTTGGATTCTCCGTTGCGCTGGTTTGGGGTGAGATCGAGAAAATCGAGCGATTCCTGACCCTTCTGCCGGACTCACCCGCGGTTTATGGGGAATGGAAGCGCCTGGTGGTCCAGCATGGCGTTCTGGGAAGCAAGGTCCACGACGCAAAGCTGGTGGCGACGATGAATGTCCACGGTATCCGCAGGATTCTGACGTTCAATACCGAGGACTTCACGCGCTCCGACATCGAGGCGATTCATCCGTTGTCGTTGTTATCTTAAACGGCGCGGGCGGGGCCAGTTGGGTTGCCCCCACGCTATAATCGAACCATATGAGAATTTGGGCGCCACTCGCGGCCGCGGGCGTGCTCGCCATCGGCGTATGGGTCGCCGCCGGCCAGGACCCCGCCAGGCCCGCTGGCCAGGTCCTCCAGAGCGACGAGCCCACCCGCATTCAGGTCGATGTCACCCGCGTCAACCTGCTCTTCACCGTCACCGATAAGAAGGGCCGCTTCATCACCGACCTCAATAAGGACGATTTCGAAGTCGTCGATGGCAAGCGGCGGCAAACCATCGCGGACTTTGCGGCGGAATCCGACCTGCCCCTGCGCCTGGGCATTCTGATCGACACCAGCAACAGCATTCGGGAGCGCTTCAAGTTCGAGCAGGAGGCCGCCAGCCAGTTCATCGACAGCGTCATGCGCACCAACCTCGACAAGGCCCTGGTGGTGAGCTTCGACACTTCGGCCGAACTGGTGGCCGACCTGGTCAGCGACACCGACAAGCTGACGGCCGCCATCCGCGACCTGCATCCCGGCGGCGGGACCTCGCTCTACGATGCCATTTACTTCGCCTGCCGCGACAAGCTCTCGCAGGACCAGCCGAGGCATAAGTTCCGCCGCGCCATCGTCATCGTCAGCGACGGCGACGATAACCAGAGCCGCTACACCCGCGACCAGGCACTCGAAATGGCGCAGAAGGCCGACGTGGTGATGTACGCCATTTCCACCAACATCACGCGCGTGGAAAGCGACGGCGATAAAGTCCTCAAATACCTCGCGCAGGAAACCGGCGGGCGGGCTTTCTTCCCGTTCAAGGTGGAAGACCTGGACCAGTCGTTCGAAAACATCGCCAATGAGTTGCGCCACCAGTACAACATCTCCTACCGTCCCGAACCGCTCAAGACCGACGGTCTTTTCCACGTCATCGACGTGCGGGTGAAGGAACGCAAGAACATCCTGGTGAATGTCCGGCGGGGCTACTACGCTCCCAAAATGTAGCGGTGTAATCCGCCGCGGCGCCCCCGGCGACATGGCCCAGGTTGCCGCCATCCAGGCCGCCAGCCCCGAGGCCGCCCAGTGGGCCGTTTCCGACTACCTGGAGTATGACCTCCGCGTTTCGGTCTACGGAATTCGGGTGGCGGGCTTCCTGGTGGCGCGTACCCTCGTGGAGGGTGAAACCGAGTTGCTGAACCTCGCGATTGACCCGGAATTCCGCCGCCAGGGAGTGGCGCGCAGGCTGGTGGAATCTCTGCTCGCCGAGTCTCCCGGGGTTGTGTACCTGGAGGTCCGGGAATCCAATTGGGCCGCCCGTAAGTTCTACAATCACATGGGATTTCAAGAAGTTAGCTCACGCCTCGGGTACTACCAGTCACCCCCCGAAGCGGCTATTGTCATGAAGTTTCATTCATGTTAAGGTGGCGTTAGGACGGAGATGCCGTTCTTTCACAATGCGACGAGATTACCCACCGAGCCTTGTTTGGGAACCAACCGACTCGGCGAGGCGACCTCTTGGGAGGAATTGCCCAATATGGAACGGAACGCACAGGAAGAGTTGAAGGCGCACCTGATGGTAACAAACGAGGAGTTTCGGCGGCTCGCCAGCCAGCACTCGGAGTTTGCCCAGAAGTTGGATGCCCTGGAATCGCTTCCCCATCTGACTTATGAAGAAGAGTTGGAGGAGACGCGGTTAAAGAAGCTGAAACTTCGGTTGAAAGATCAGATGGAAGCGATCGTGAGCCAGTACCGGTCTCAGCGGGTCGCTTAGCGTCAGGTGCGCGCAGTAGCGGTGATTTCATCTGGCCCGGTCGGCGTCGGCTGACCGGGCCTTTGGTTTTTATGGAGCCGATTCGCATTCCCATCACGGATGTTTTCGATCTGCACAGCGTTCCGCCGCGCGATGCGAAGGCGGTGGTGGAGGAATACCTTCACGAGGCGCACCGGCTGGGGTTCAAGGCGCTGCGGATCGTCCACGGGCGCGGCATAGGGGTACAGCGCGAGATGGTGCGTTCGGTGCTGGCGCGCGCGGAGTTCGTGGCCGATTTCCGGGACGCTCCCGGCGAAGCCGGAGGCTGGGGCGCCACCATCGTGACGCTGCGTTAGGAATCGCCTTGCTACACTATGTGTATGCGGCGTACAAATCTTGTGTTGGATGAGCAGTTGCTGGAACAGGCCACAAGGGTCTTGGGAGCCAAGACGTATTCCGCCGCGGTCAACACCGCCCTTGGGGAGGTCATCCGCCTGAAGAAGATTCAGGCCATCCCGCAGTTCTTCGGGACGGGCATCTGGAGGGGTGACCTGACGGCCATGCGCGAGGACCGTCCCCGGCGCGGCGCCCTCCGGGCCCGGCAATCCAAGTGATCCTGGTCGACACTTCCGTATGGATTGAACTCCTCGTCGGCAAGCGAGCAGCCTCCCTGCGAGAGGACGACCTGCCTGATTTCGTAACCTGCAGCCCAGTGGTTCAAGAGGTCCTGCAAGGCTTGTGGCCCGGCCCGGAAAGCGACGCCTTTCGCGAGGCGTTCCTGGCAATACCGGTTCTGAGCGACCCCATCCCGCTCGCCCTGTTTCTCTCCGCGGCGGACATCTATCGCCAGGGCCGAAGAAGAGGGCTGACCATCCGGTCCTCCGTGGATTGCCTCATCGCGGCCATCGCGATTGAGAATCGCGTCCCGGTCTGGCATCGGGACCGCGATTTCACCGCCATTGCGCGCTATACAGCTTTGGAGACGGTCAAATCCGCGCTACTGCCGCCGCTTCGCAACGCACGGAAGCCTTCTTGATCCCCTCTTCTCGCGCACCCCAAAACGGACGCCCGTTTGATGTTGCGCAAATGGGCTTAGTGTATGATAGAAGACGACTGGATGCTAGCATCAATGGCACGAGAGGCGGGTTTCCGGAGGCGTGGATCTCTCGTTCTGCTTCTGCTCTGCGTCATTGTCTTCGCGCAAGTCGCGGCCCTTTCTTCCCAATTCGAACAGCACGGCTCTTGCCATCATTGTTGCCTGTTGTGCCACGTCGGACCGCTAGCTCTGTTGCCGACCAGTAGTCCGGCCATGCTGGCGCCCGTTGCACCCGCCGGGTGGCGGACCGCTAACCCGGCTTCCGAACTCGCCCGCGAAATGCCCCTGGCCGCGAGTTCCTCGCGCGCTCCTCCCGCTTAGTTCCGTAGTCGCAAGATGGCGGTCCGGCTCCGGATATCGGCGCCAGGCCATATGTTTTTCGGAACCAAAAGAAAAGGAGAAGCGCTTCCGCCATGGCGGTCCATTCCTTGCGCCTATATCGAATTATTGGGACCATCTTTCTGCTTGCAACGGGCCTGTTTCAGGCGGCCTGCGGCGGGTTGAAGAAAGTGGAAGGCAAGGCCGCGGATGTCGCCGCAGCCGCCAACCCAGCCCTGTTTACGGTGCCCCAGGATCAACTCCCGCACCTGCGCATCGAACCGGTTCGGCGAACCTCCTGGGTGGTCTCCGTCCACACCACCGGAACGGTCGATTGGGATGCCGATCACACCACCCAGGCCATCACCCAGGTGAACGGCCCGATTTCCCGCATCCTGGTGGATACCGGATCGCGCGTGGCCGCGGGCGACGCCCTGCTGTATGTCACCAGCCCCGATGTGGCCAATGCCATTTCCGCCTACCGCAAGGCCCGCAACCGCGAAGTCCTCACCAGGCGCGTCATGGATCGCCAGAAGGAGCTGCTGGACCTGGGCGCGATTGCGGCCAAGGACTACGAGAGCAGCCAGTCGGATTACAACGATTCCACCACCGACGTCCAGAACAGCCTGCAGGCGCTCAAAATCTTCGGCATCGCCGCCCAGGAGATCGATCAGGCCGAACAGCAAGGCGCGGCCATCCGCACGGAACTGGCGGTGCGCGCGCCGATATCCGGCGTGGTGGTGCAGAAGATGGTTTCTCCCGGCCAGTTGATTCAGGCCGGCTCGACCGTCTGTTTCATGATCAGCGACATCTCCACGGTCTGGGTGCAGGGGCATGTTTTCGACCGCGACCTGCCCACCGTCCGCGTGGGCGACACGGTCGAAGAAACCAACCCATCCTTCGACGGCACCTTCCGCGGCACGGTGGCGTACATCGGAGCGTTGGTGGACCCCGCCACGCGCACCACGCCGGTCCGCATCGTGACCCAGAATCCCAAAGGTCTGTTGAAGAAGGACATGTTTGTGGAAGCGGTGATCCGCACCAACAGCCGGAACAACATTATGGTGGTTCCGGTTTCCGCCGTGTTGCGCGACGACAAGAACGAGCCCATGGTCTACGTCCAGGTGGAACCAGGCAAGTTCGCCCAGCGGCCGGTCACCATCGGGACGCAGCAGGACGGCCTGGTGGCGATCGCCGGCGGGCTCACGGACCGTGACAACGTGGTGTCCGATGGCAGCGTGTTCATTCAGTTCGCGAGCAGTATTCAATAAGGCGGAAACCGAATGATCGCCAAACTTGTCTCTTTCTCGCTCCGGCAGCCCTTCGTGATTGTGGTCGCCGCTTTGGCCCTCATGGTGTGGGGCGCCTGGTCGTTCCGGAATCTACCCATCGACGCCTATCCCGATCTTGCGCCTCCCCACGTCGAGGTGATCACACAGTGGCCGGGACACGCGCCCGAGGAAATCGAGCGTCAGATCACCATCCCGGTCGAAATCGAGCTGAACGGCATTCCCAAGCTGGATTCGTTGCGCTCCATCTCACGCTACGGCCTTTCCTTTATCGCCATGAACTTCGAGTATGGGACCGACTCTTACTTCGTGCGCGAGCAGGCATTTGAGCGCATGGGGCAAGCCCAGTTGCCCGCCGGTTTGACTCCCAGTCTCTCGCCTTTATACAGCCCCAGCGGGTTGATCTATCGGTACGTGGTCGAAAGCCCCGACCGCTCGCCGCAAGAGTTGAAGACTATCGACGATTGGGTGCTGTCACGCCACTATCGCTCCATACAAGGGGTGGCGGACGATTCCGGGCTGGGCGGCACCACCATGCAGTACCAGGTGTTGTTGGACCCCCATAAGCTGTTCGCCTACGGTGTAACGGTGCCGCAGATTTCTCAGCAGCTCGGCAGCAATAACGCCAATTCCGGCGGCGGCTTCTATTCTCAGGGCGGGCAATTCTATTACATCCGCGGTTTGGGACAGGTTCGCGACACGGCGGATATCGGCAACATCGTGGTGACCCAGAAGGGCGGGATTCCGGTCTATGTGAAAGATCTCGCGAAGGTCGAAATCGGGTACGCGCCGCGGCTTGGCCAATTTGGATTTATGCGCCAGGACGAAGCCGTGGAAGGCGTTATTCTGATGCGCGTGGGCGAGCAGGCGCAGGTGATTCTGAAGAAGGTCGAGGCCATGACCGACGACCTGAATCGGAACGTGCTGCCGCCCGACGTGAAGGTGGTTCCGTATTACGACCGTCAGGGGCTCATCCAGGAAACTACGCTCACGGTGGAACACAACTTATTGCGCGGTATGCTCCTGGTGCTGGTGATTCTGGGGTTGTTCCTGTTCAGCGTGCGCACCGCCCTGATTGTCGCGGTGACCATCCCGTTTGCCTTGCTGTTCTCATTCATCTGCCTGGACTGGCGGCACATCCCGGCCAACCTGCTGTCGATCGGCGCGATCGATTTCGGGATCATCGTGGACGGCGCGGTGGTGATGGTGGAGAACATCTTCCGCGAAGTGGCGGCGCGTTACGGCCAGAGCTTCAACCTGCGCGACGTCATCCGGGCAGCCGCGCGCGACGTGGAGCGTCCCATCTTCTACGCCATCGCGGTGATCATCGCCGGCTACCTGCCGATCTACGTGTTGACCGGGCCTTCGGGGCGGCTGTTCGAGCCGATGGCCGACACCATGTCGTTCGCGCTGCTCGGCTCTCTCATTTGCGCCTTGACTCTGCTACCGGTGCTGTGCGCCTTTTTTCTGCGCAAGCACGTGCACGAACCCGAGGTGCAAATGTACGAATGGGTCCGCGAGAAGTTGTACGGAAAGGCTCTCGGATGGTGCCTGCGGAACCGGCTGGTCACGGTGGCCCTGGTGCTGGCGGTCTTCGGCGCCTCGCTGATGCTGATTCCCTATATTGGCGCGGAGTTCATGCCGCACCTCGACGAAGGCGCGCTTTGGGTGCGCGCCACCGCGCCCTACACGATCTCGTTCGAGGAAGCATCCAAACTCTCACCCCAAATCCGCAACATCCTGCTGAGCTTTCCACAGGTGACCACGGTGGCCAACGAGTTGGGGCGTCCCGACGACGGCACGGACCCGACCGGATTCTTCAACAACGAATTCTACGTGGGGTTGAAGCCCTACGACGACAAGGCCTGGAGCGGGGCGATCCACACCAAGCCGGAACTGATCGGGGCGGTGCAAAAGAAACTACAGGTGTTCCCCGGCGTCATTTTCAATTACACTCAGCCCGCCGAGGACGCCGTGGACGAAGCCGAAACCGGGCTGAAGAGCGCGCTGGCCGTCAAGATATTCGGCTCCGACCTTGCGACGTTGGAGGACAAAGCGAAGCAGACCCGGGAAGCCCTGGCAAAAGTTCCGGGCATTACCGAGATCACGGTGGTGCGGGAGCTTGGGCAGCCCAGCCTGGTCATCACTCCGGATCGAGCCAAGCTGGCGCGCTACGGATTGAACGTGGACGACGTCAACACCCTCATCGGAACCGCCATGGGGGGCCAGGCCGCCACCCAGGTGATTCAAGGCGAGCGGCAGTTCGACCTGGTGGTCCGCATGCAGGAGCAGTTCCGCGGCGACGAAGAGGCCATCAAGAACCTGCTCATCGCCACGCCCGACGGCCAGCAACTGCCTTTGAGCCAGTTCGCCGATGTGCGCGTGGAGAGCGGCGCGGCGTTCATTTACCGGGAGTCGAATTCGCGCTATATCGGGGTCCAGTTCAGCGTGGAAGGGCGGGACCTGGCGAGCGCCGTGGGCGAGGCGCGCCAGAAGGTGGATGCGGCGGTCAAGCTTCCCATGGGCTATAAGTTCGATTGGGGCGGAGAGTATAAAGAGTATTTGGCCTCGCGAGAACAGATGAAGATCATCCTTCCGCTGACCGTGGTCCTGATCCTCATGATCCTGTTCGCGCTGTACGGGAACCTGAAGTTCCCGCTGATCATATTCTTCAGCGTCCTGGTCACGTTTCCGGAGGGCGGGCTGCTGGCTCTGCGGCTCACCCACACCAATTTCAGCGTCTCCTCCATGCTGGGCTTCGTGGCCCTGATGGGGGTGGCGGTGCAGACCAGCGTGATTCTGTATTCCTTCATCAACAAGCTGCGTCTGGAAGGAAAAGACATCATGACGGCGACGCATGAGGCCTCGCTGCTCCGGCTGCGCCCCATCATGATGACGGCCCTGGTGGCCTGTTTCGGCCTGCTGCCGGCGGCCATGTCCACGGGAATCGGCAGCGACTCGCAGAGGCCGTTCGCCATCGTGATCGTGGGCGGGCTGGCTTCGCGGCTGCTGCTGTCGGTTTTCCTGGCGCCGGTGCTCTACGCGCTCACGGCCAGGGAAGGCGATACGTTGCAGGTGTAAGGGCCAAGGGCGGGGCAGGCCTTGCCCGGTGTAGGGGCCGGGCATGCCCGGCCCTGGTCGCGGCAGTAGCTTCGCCGCGGCCATGTTGCTTGACAGATTTCAGGAGGTAAGATGCGACCCATATTGTGGTGGGTTTTTGTCGTGGGCTCGCTGGCCCACGCCGGTTTTGCGCAGCAGGCCCTGACCTGGCCGCAGGTGCGGGCCAAGTTCGAAGCGGCTAACCCGACCCTGCGCGCCGCCCAGATCGGCATCGACGAATCCAAGGCGCAGGAGGTCACCGCCTACCTGCGTCCCAATCCCGACGTCACCGGCACCATCGATCAGCTCGATCCCTTCACCGGCAACCCGTACCGTCCCCTGGGCTTCGCCTTTCCGCTGGTCTCCGCCAGCTATCTGCATGAGCGCGCGCACAAGCGCGAACTGCGCCTGGAAAGCGCGCAGAAGGGCACCACCGTGGCCGTCTCGCAACTGGCCGACCAACAGCGCAGCCTGCTCTTCACCCTGCGCAGCACCTTCGTCCAGGCGCTCCAGGCCAAGGCCGTGTTGGCAGTGGCCCGCGAGAGCCTGGCCTACTACGACCGGCTGCTGGCGGTGAGCGGCAACCGTTTCCAGGCCGGCGACATCGCCCGCGTGGACCTGGACCGCCTGGAGTTGCAGCGCGTTCAGTTCGCTTCCGACGTCCAGACCGCGGAAACCAGCGTGCGCACCGCCAAGATCCAGATCCTGATGCTGCTCAACGACCGCACCCCGGTGGAGCAGTTCGATATCGCCGGGCCGTTCGATTTCAACGAGCCGCTCACCAGCCTGGAGGAACTGCGCCAGTCCGCCCTGGCCGCCCGGCCGGACCTGCAGGCCGCGGTGCAATCGGTGGACAAGGCCCAGACCGACCACCGGCTGGCGGTGGCCAACGGTTCCACCGATCCGACCTTCGGTGTGGATTTCGCGCGCAATCCGCCCATCCCCCTTTACGTGGGCGTCAGCGTCAACATCCCGCTGCGCATCTTCGATCGCAACCAGGGCGAAAAGGCGCGCACCGAGCTCGACATCCAGCGCAACCAACGTCTGCGAGAGGCCGCCGAGGCACAGGTCTACAGCGACGTGGATTCGGCCTGGACCACGCTCAACGGCAACCTGGCGCTGCTGCGGCCGTACAAGGCGAAATACCTGGCGCAAGCGGCCCGCGTTCGCGAAACTATCTCGATTGCCTACCAGCGCGGCGGAGCTTCGCTGCTGGACTTCCTAAACGCGCAGAACGATTACCGTGCCCTGCAGGTCACCTACCTGAACCTGGTGGGATCGTATCTCACCGCCGCTGCCCAGTTGAATCTCGCGGTGGGCCGCGAGGTCATGTAGGGGCCGGGCATGCCCGGCCCCTGCACCGGGTCAGACCTTCATGACGTCTTCGGCCTGCAACCCTTTGGGGCCTTGCTTGACCTCGAACTCCACCTCCGAGCCTTCCTCCAGGGTTTTGTAACCGTTCGCCTGGATGGCGGAAAAATGAACGAATACGTCGTCGCCGGTGGCCCTCTGGATGAATCCATAGCCCTTGGCGGCGTTAAACCATTTCACAGTGCCTTTTTCTTTCACTACACGTTCTCCCAACTGCGTAAGGTATTCTCTCAGATAGAACTGGTATGGTCAAGCGCGAAAAAGCGGCGGCTAGCGAACTGGAGATCGTCGAGCGAATCCGCGGGCGGGTGGCTCTGCCACGGGCGCCCGGGCTGGTGTTGGGAATCGGCGACGACTGCGCGATTTTTCGCCCTCGCGGCGCTCCTGATGACCTCCTGTTCACCACCGACATGCTCATCGAAGGCGTACATTTCCTCCCTGAAACGCACAGCGCCGCCGATGTGGGCTGGAAGGCGTTGGCTCGCGGCTTGAGCGACATCGCGGCCATGGGTGGCGAGCCGCGCTTCTGCCTGCTCTCCCTGGCGGTGGCGCCATGGGCGGACGCCAACTGGCTCGACGGCTTTTATGGCGGGCTGCTGCGCCTCGCCGCGCGCACGCGAACCCCTCTGATGGGCGGCGACTTGGCGCACGCGGAGAAGGTTATGTGCGACATCGTGGTGTGCGGAGCCGTGCCCCGCGGCACGGCCCTGCGACGCGCGGGCGCGCGGGCGGGCGATGCCATCTACGTTTCGGGCGCCCTGGGAGCGTCGGCGCTGGGACTTTCCAAGGGCGGCGGAAGAGCCTGGCGGCGGCATCTGCGGCCCCAGCCCCGCCTGGCCCTGGGGCGCTTTCTGCGCGCGCGCTTGCGGGCCACCGCCGCCATGGATTTGAGCGACGGGCTTTCGCTCGACCTGCATCGGATGTGCCTGGCTTCCGGATTGAGCGCGGAGATCGGCCCGCCGCCGAGGTTTCCCGGCGCCACTTGGGAACACGCGCTCCACGGCGGCGAGGACTACGAATTGCTCTTCACCGCACCCGCGCGGACCCGCGTGCCGCGCGAGTTCGAGGGCCTGCCGCTCACCCGCATCGGCGCCATGCGCCCGGGGCGCCCGGGCGCCGTCGAGTTGGAGGGCGCCCCCCTCGAGCCGCTGGGTTACGACCACTTTCGTGGCGCTGACTCTTAGTCTGCTGGGCCCAGAGGGCACCCCCCACTCATCGGGACGCTCTTCGCGGGTCACAAAGAGTCTCCGCATGAGTGCGGAGACGGCAGCCTTAGAGGCTGTGCCACGCTAGAATAATGTCTTGATCGTCACGCTCACTATCAATCCGGCCATCGACCGAATCATCAGTATCGACCGCCTGGCATTCGAGGATCGCGCCTACATCAATTCCACCCACGAGTTGGCGGGGGGCCGCGGCATCAACGTCTCCTCGGTGATTCACTCCTTCGGCGGCGAGACCATGGCCGTGCTCATTTCCGGCGGCGATTCGGGAAAACGGCTGGAGGGGCTGCTCGCGAAATGCGGCTACCGGATCGCGCTGGTCCCGGTTCAAAACGAGATCCGCACGAATCTCACCATCACCGACAAGCATGGGCTCACGGTCAACCTCAACGAGACCGGACCGCCGCTCGCGAAGGCCGAGGTCTCGCGCGTGGAGCGGGTGGTGCGCGACCAGTTGGACCATGCGTCGTGGCTGATGATGTGCGGCAGCATTCCGCCCGGAGTGCCGCCGGCGTTCTACGGAAAGCTGATCTCCATGGCGCGCCACAAGAAAGTCAAAACGCTGCTGCACGCCGATGGGGATGCGCTCCGCGAAGGCATTGCCGCTCGCCCCACGGTGGTGTCGCCCAATCAGCAGGAGGCTGGGCGGCTGTTGGGCCAGACGCTGCTCACCCGTACCCACTATCTGGAGGCGGCCGAACGGATTCGCCAGTTGGGGGCGGAGTCGGTGGTGCTCACCCTGGGCAGTCGGGGCGCGGTGGGCGCGTTCGCCGACGGCCTGATGGAGGCGCTGCCGCCGCGCATCGACGCGGTCTGTCCTATCGGCGCGGGGGACGCTCTCATGGCCGCCTACGCCTGGGCCAGGGAGCGGAGAACCAGTGTGGCCGACGCGCTCCGCTGGGGCGTCGCTGCGGGAACCGCCACGGCCCGCCTGCCGGGCATGAGCTTCGCCAGCCTGGCGCAAGCCCGGGAGATCTACCGCCAGGTGGAAATCCGGCGCGTGGAATAGCCCTCGGGGCCGCATGTTACACTTCGAGTAGGAATGCTCTCCGACCTGAAGTTGGTGATCCGTCTGCAGGAAATCGATAACCGTCTTGCGGTGCTCACGCGCGAGATCGCTTCTTTACCCAAACACGTCGCCGAAATAGAGAAAAAACTGCTCTCCCACGAGCGCAAGCTGGAGGCCGACCGCGCCGCCCTGGCCGCCAACCAGAAAGAGCGCAAGCGGTGCGAAAGCGAGATCCAGGCGCAGGAGCAGAAGGTCTCCAAGCTGAAGGACCAGATGCTCCAGGCCAAGACTAATGAAGTCTACCGAGCCTTTCAGAACGAGATCGAGTTCTGCCAGAAGGAAGTCCGCAAGTTCGAGGACCGCATCCTGGAAATGATGGGCGAATCCGAGCCGCTCGAGAAGAACGTCAAGGTGGCCGAAGCCGCGCTCAAGACCGAAAAGGCGCAGGTGGAGGCGGAAAAACGGGAGGCGCGCGAGCGCACCGCCGCCGATGAGGCGTCCGCGCGCGAGTTTCACAAGGAACGCGTCGGCATCGTTTCCGCCATTGCCCCACCTACTTACCAGCGATACGAGCGGGCGCGTAAAGCCCGCAGGGGCATCGGCGTGGTGGAGGCCATCGACGGCCGCTGCACCGGCTGCAACCTGGCTATGCGCCTGCAGTTCTACCAGGACCTCAAGAAGGGCGACCAGATCCTGTCGTGCGAGTGCTGCCAGCGGATCCTCTACTACAACCCGCCGGTTTCTGTCGAGGACCTGGCGGGTGAGCCGGCCCCGGCGGCACAGGAATAGCGCTCGGACGCGTCTGCCATTACAATGGGCAGTGGTAATGCTGCTTCACTCCATCACCCTGACGGATCTGCTGTCGTTTAGCGAGACGACGCTGGAACTACGGCCTCTAAACGTGCTGATCGGCGCGAATGCGTCGGGTAAGTCCAATCTGATTTCCGCCATTGGCCTGTTGAAGGCGGCGCCCGGCGACTTGCCAGGCGCGATGACGTGGGGCGGCGGCGTGCGACAGTGGATCTCCCAAAGGAAGCCCAGCGGCACCCTCGCAACGATACAGGCCGAAATTGAGCTTGCCTCCGAGACCGATCGCCTGCGATATTCGCTGGCGTTCAGCGAACGTGACTTGGGCTTCCACATAGTCAGTGAGGCATTGCGCTCCTCCGTGGACGGGGCGGGCTGGGTGTATTTTGAGCGAAGTCTGGGCCGCATGGGCATTTATAAGGCTCCCGGTTTGCCGGTTAGCGAGACGGAGATATCGGAATCCAAGTCGCTGCTGGCGGTCTATCGGGATCCAACGGACCCGGGCCCGACGACCCGGCTGGGTGATGCGTTCGGTGCGATCCGAATCTTCCACGAGTTCAACACAAGTCCCGTATCTCAAGCACGGTGGGGTGCTTCGGTCGGATTACAAAAGGACTTTCTTCTGGATGGTGGAGACAATCTGGCGTTGATCTTGCAGAATTTGAGTTTCCGCGGCGAGATGGACCGGCTAACGGCGTATTTGCGAAGATTCTGGGACGGTGCGGAAGACATTCGGATTAATCTCGAGGGCGGGATCGCACAGACGTACGTGAAGGAGCGGGGTATCCCGAATCCGATTTCAGCACGGAGGCTCTCCGATGGCACGCTGAAGTTCCTTTGCCTGATGGCCGTTCTGCTGCACCCGGAACCGCCTCCGTTGATCTGCGTTGAAGAGCCGGAATCGGGGCTGCATCCCGATGCGCTAGCGGTGGTTGCGGATGCGTTGCGAGAGGCGTCCGAAAAGTGCCAGGTGATTGTGACCACACACTCCGAGGCACTGGTGGGTGCTTTTTCGGACGAACCCGAGGCGGTGGTGGTTTGCGAGCGTGGGCCGGATGGAGACACCCAGTTCAAACGCCTGCAATTCAGCGAACTAGACAAATGGCTGGAGCATTATCGTCTCGGCGAACTGTGGCGGATGGGTGAAATTGGCGGGAATCGATGGTGAGCGCGGTTCGGATCCACTTTGAAGGAGATCCAGCCTTGCGAGAGGGGTTCTCGGAGTTTTTCAAGGAACTCACCGCAACACTTGGCCGGGCGCCGAAACTCATAGTGGGCAAGGGGAACCCGTTCAGAGTTTTTCGGCTGGCGCTCGATACCCACCCCGATGCGCTCAATATTCTGCTGATCGACAGCGAGCGGCCCGATGACGGCAAGCTCTTCGAAACCATCTGCAAGCCACGGGGAATCGACGTTCAGTCGAGAGACCACGTTTTCTGGATGGTGCAGTGCATGGAGGCTTGGTTTATGGCCGACGCCGAAGCGTTGAGGAGATACTACGGCAGGAACTTCGGAGAGAGTGCTCTCAAAGGGAATCCGCGGGTTGAAGAGATCCCCAAGAAGGACGTGTTCGAACGCTTACGAGCCGCGACCAAGGAAACAAAAAAGGGATCTTACCACAAGACGAGACATGCGCCTTCTTTGCTCAGGCTGATCGATCCAGCGCTTGTCAAACAGGCGTCGGCACATTGCCAGCGCCTGTTTGTCGAGGTTCCCCGACTCGCACAACCGACCCCTTAGCGGTCGCCCAGGCTGTAGCCCAGCCACACCATGCCCGCCGGCACCATGTTGCTGCCAAACTGGTCGGTCAAACCCGGCACATAGTGGAAGTCGAACTGCGGCCGAATGAACACGTGCTCCGTCAGGAAGATCTCGACACCCACTCCCGCATGAACCTGGAAATGGTTGGAACTCCCCACGGGTTGGCTTTGGGTGGAGCAAACGGCCGTCCCTACGCAGGAACTCTGGGTATAGGAGAAGCTCGTCTTGGCGCCGCCAACTCCGCCCATAATCTTGACTATGGCTTTCTTCTGATTCACCGGCGCGAAGATGCCGTTGAAATCGTAAAATATTTCCCGGAATTGCAGAGGGCCGTAGTCGGCCTTGGCGGGCTGCAGGGTGGCTTCGATTCCAAAGCCATAACGCTTGGTGAGCATCGCGTCTCCGCCAACGCCCAAGAAGAAGCCGCTCAGGGCGGGGGTCGCCTGGCAATTGGCGTCCGCCGATCCCACCGTGCAGGAGCCAAACGCGTTGGCCGAATTGAGATTGTCGATGCCGGCCCCGGTGGACTTATCGTGGGCGGTCCCGAAACCGACATTGAAATCGACTGAACTCTGTGCACTGGCAAAGGGGATCGAGAGGATCGGCAGGAAGAGCAGGGGAAGGTAACGGCAAATGCGTTTCACGTCGAAAATCTCCTATAGTTTTCGCGAATCGGACAAGGCGCTCAAGCGCTTCGCACCTTTTAGGACGCGGCCTTTTACGGAAAGGTTTCAGAATTGTCCACCACCGAGCAAGCTAACGCTTCTGGCACTTCGGGCAGAAATGCGACGATCTTTGCGCCACCAGCACTCGCCGGATGGGCGTCCCGCATGTGACGCAGGGCTCGCCGGTGCGCTGGTAAACGCGGTGGCTGAACTGGAAAAAGCCCTTGCGCCCCTGGGCATCCACGTAATCCGAGATGGAAGAACCGCCCGCGGCGATGGCTTCCGTCAGCACCGCAACTATGGCCTCATAGAGCCGCCGCGCGCGGTCGCTTCGCAGGCGCGCCGCCACCGCCAGCGGGTGAATTCCGGCGCGGAAGAGGACTTCGTCCGCGTAAATGTTGCCCAATCCGCGCAGGAAGCTCTGGTTCAACAGCAGCGCTTTCATGCGAGTCTTGCGGCGCTTGAGCGCGCCGGCGAATTCCTCGAACGGCACCTCCAGCGGCTCGGGCCCCAGTTTCGCCACCCGCTCCGGGATGTCCTCGCTGAATTGAATGCAGCCGAACTGGCGGCTGTCGTCGTACAGCAACTCGCCGCGGTCCAGCGTCAACACGGCGTGCGTGTGCTTGCCGGCCAGGCCCCCCAGCAGCAGCCGGCCGGTCATACCTAGATGAACCACCAGGTATGCGCCCCCATCGAGCGACATCAGAATGAACTTTCCATGGCGCCGCACGCCCGCGATTACGCGGCCCCGGATGCGCGCCGCCAGGGCACGCGGATCGCCGCCGCGCAACACCCGCCGGCAGCTAAACTCGGCGGAGACGATACGGCGTCCCACCAGCGGCGCAAGGGAGCGCACGACGGTCTCGACTTCGGGAAGCTCCGGCACCGGGGATCCGGTTACTTGCCGTCCCTGACTTGCTGGCTGAGGAACCGCTCGTACCCGATCTCTTTGATCTGGTGGAGCTGCGCTTCCAGCCAATCCACATGGGCCTCTTCGTCCTTCAGGAGGCGCTCGAACAACTCGCGGGAAGCGTTGTCGGCCTCTTCCACAGACACCCGGATGGCGCGATTGTACATGGCCACGGCGTTGATCTCCAGCTTCAGGTCGCTCTCAATCTGGGCCTGCACGTTCTGTCCCACGGTAAGCTGCATCGGTTCCGTCATGCTGGGGGTGGCATCCAGGAAGAGAATCCGCTCGATGAGCGCCTCGGCGTGCTTCATCTCATCGATGGACTGCTTCTTGATGTATCCGCCCAGCCGGTCATAGTGCCAGTTCTCGCACATCTCGGCATGGAGAAAGTACTGGTTCACGGCGGTCAGTTCCTCTTTGAGCGCCTCATTCAACAACGCGATAACTTTCGGATTGCCTTGCATATAGTAGGAATTCTATCAAACCGAGCCGCGGCCGTCGTGGCTACATTCCGAAATTCCCCAACTCTCCTACCTCGCTTTTTCACCGATTCTCCGCTTCCTCCGCGTCGGAGTTTACCCGTCACGGGCGTCGAAAAGGCCGCAGCGATTTGCCCGCCCCTACCCCGCCATCTCCCGCGGGTCCGTGGTCCGCATTTCCAGCCAGCCTTGCCACGGCACGGCATCCATGGGCAATCCCGATTGCCACAGCGAGAACTGGAACCGCAGGCCGCCGCCCGGCGCCACCCCCAGCGACGCTAGAGAGATGCGCGCTTCCAGCACCCGCGCGAACGCGCATTCCACCGGCTGTTCCGTAACGGACGCCGCCGCCAGCTTCATCGCGGTGGCCCGTGCCGCGCCATTCGCGAAGCCGATCTCCACCGAGTTGGTGTGCGCGCCGTCCAGCGTTTGCGCCGTCAGCCGCGCCTCCATGCGCGCCAGTTCCCGCTCCCATCCAACATGGAAATCCACGCGCAGATAGAAGTTCGCGCCGTCGCTGCCGAAATGCACTTCCTTCACGATGAATGCCTTGCCGTGCATCGATCCGGAGCGCTCGTCCACGCGGTAGATTCCCGCCCCGATCCATTCGAAGTACGACGTCACCTCGCCATCGATCGCCGGCGTCACCGGCCCGGTTGGCGCCATGTGCACCACCGGCACGGTAACCCGCAGGATGGGCCGCGACAGTTCCTCCGGCGGCGCGAGATTCAAAAACCGGTAGACGTTGGCCAGGTGGCTGCGATAGAGCTGGTCGAAATCCGCGCGGTTGGCCGACTGGTGCTCCGGCCCGTACCACCAGCACCAGTCGCTGCCTTCCGCGATCATCAGTTCCTCCAGCGCCAGCCGCCGCCCGTCTTCCGGCACCCCCGCGGCCGAGTCGTACGCCCAGCGCGCGCGCAGCAGTTGCATCCACGCCTGGTTATCTTCCTCGGCCCCGATCCAGACGTCGAAATTGGCGTCGATCCACGATCCCGGAAAAATGTGATCCAGCGGCTCCGGCGCCAGCAGCCGCAGGGCCTCGCTCACGGTCACCGCGCGCATCTCGCGGTCTTCCGAGATCCTTCGGTACAACTCGCGCAGAAACGGCCGGCCGTTATGGTCGTAATACTCCCAGGCATTCTCGCCGTCAAGGATGATGGGCACCAACGCGTCGCGTCCGGCGGCGCCCATGCCCGCGCAGTTTTCCCGGATGCGCCGCAGAAAATCCTCGGCCGCCTGGGCCGCGTCCATGCTGCCGTAGACGAACCCGATCAAGTCGCTCAGAAAATGGTCGCGGAAGATCACGTTCAGCGTCTTGCCGCCCTGCCGCCAGCAGTACGGACGGTAGAGGCCATCCACCCCGACCGCCCGTCCCAAGGTCCGGTTGAGCACCCCGCTGTCGGTCGCGGCCCATTCGAAACCCAGCTCGGAAGCAATCGCGAAAACCTCGTCCGAGACCGAACCTTCCGACGGCCACAGCCCCACCGGCGCCGCGCCGAACTGCCGCCCGATGTACTCCCGCGCCAGCGCCAGTTGGCGGCGCGCATCTTCCGGGTAGCGGAACCGCGGCGGTAGCGGCACGTTGGGATGCGCCACTTCGGCGATGTTCGAATCGCACAGCAGCGGCAGGATAGGATGGTAATACGGCGTGGCCGAAATCTCGATCTGCCCCGCCGCCGCCAGCCTGCGGTACACCGGCAGCACCTGGCCCACAATTTCGCGCTGCTTCTCGCCCATGCGGCGTTGGTCGGCCGGCGTGAAGTCGTGCCCGCACCTCAGCCATTCCCGCACCTCCGCGTCATGGGCCTGGTACTCCTCGTCGAACCAGGCGAGCTGCGACCACATTTGCAGGTCGCGATAATCCCGCGGGCCGAACAGGTTCCGCGACCCCGTGCGCTTCTGCCCCTCCCACGCGCTGTACAACTCGCCGTAGCGCGGGTACCGGTAGATCATGCGCGCCGGATCGGAGTAGAAGGAATGTTGCAGCAGGAATGCGCGCTCCGCGTCGCTCAGATCTTCCGCCGGCTTGAGGGCCGCCTGCAGAAACGGATCCGCGGCCTCGCCCGAAGCGTACTCCGCCACCTGCGCCATCATCGAAGGCACCAGGTTGAACGTCTGCCGGACTTCCGGAAACTCCTCCAGAATCCGCGCCATGCCGTAGTAGTCCTTCAGCGCGTGCATGCGCGTCCACGGCAGCTTGTACTCGCCCGAAGCCAGGTCCTTGTAGAAAGGCTGGTGCATGTGCCACAGAAAGCACAAATGAATGCGCGCCATGGTCTCCTTAGCGGCCGAAATAGCTGCGCACCGGGGGTGGCGGTGGGTCTCGGCGAATGGCGCGCCACAGGATATCGTTCAGCGCGTCGTCGTCGTTCTGGTCCGCTTCGTCGAAGTTCATGCGCGCCGCCGCCTGCGCCGCCGGGCCCTCGGGATTCCGCCGGTCCAGCGGCACGCGCGGCTTCTCGGCCGTGTAGGGGGCCGCGTCGGGCTGGCTCTGGAACGACGCGGTCATGGGGCGCGCCCCCGCGTCGAAGTGCGTCATGGGCTGCAAGCCCAGCAGGAATTCGATGGTGCGCAGCATGGACGTGGTGTTATACATGGTGCCGTCCACCGCGTGGCGCTTCACCCACGGCGAAATCAGAAACGCCGGAGAGCGGTGCGAATCCACGTGGTCCGGCCCATTCTGTGCGTCGTCTTCCAGCACGCAGATCACCGTCGACGCCCAGAAGCGCGATTTCGACACGCCCTCCACCAGCATCCCCACCGCGTAGTCGTTGTCCGCCACCAGGGAAAGCGGCGACAGCCGCCCGGCCGTGATGCCGTTGGTGTGATCGTTGCCCATCCGCATCACGATCAGGCGCGGCATGGCGCCGGACTTCTCATATTCCGCCAGCTCGCCGAGAAAAACCTTGGCGCGTTCCACGTCGGGGTACGCCAGGTCGAAGCCGCGATACATCCGGTTGGTCACTCTGGCCAGCACCGGGTCGCGCACCGCGGTGATTTGTTCCGACCCCATGGCGGCATCCGGCTTGTTGTTCACCATGTAGCCGAAATTCCGTATGGAAATACCGGCGGCGGCGGCGTTGGTCCAGAGGTACCCGGCGGGGGGCAACGACGCCGGGTCCTGCTCTTCGAAATCGTAGAGACGGCGGCGGCCGGCGTACTCGTTGGGCCACATCTTTTGAACGTAGTCCGGCGCGATGGCCGCGGTGGACCAGTTGTGGCCGTCGGCGCTCACGTCCGAATTCACGTAGAAATTTTCGAGCAGCACAAACTCCCGCGCCAGTTTGTGGAGGTTGGGCGTGACATTTTCGCCGAACAGCACCAGCGAGGCGTCGCCATTGCCTTCCTTCATGTCGCCCAGCACCTGGTCGTAGGAGCGATTCTCCTTCACGATGTAGATGACATGCTCGATGGCCGGCAGCGGGCTGGTCTCTTCCAGTTTGGAATCGCGGTAGGGCGAGTTGGCAAGAGCCGCCTTGTTCCAGGCTTCGAGCTGGTCGCTGGTGAATGGCTCGATCCACGAAGCCGTGCCGGTTTGCATGTAGGGCCCGAACCCCGCAGCCCTGGGCGAGTCGCCTTGGTGCACCGGCGCGAGCTGCTTGGTGGGGTTCGGCCCGTCGGGATTAGGATACGAGCGCAGCCCTTTGCCGTTCACCACCACCAGCACCCCCGAGGGCAGCGCCCGCACCGCCGTCGGATACCAGCCGGCGGGAATGAATCCCTCCACGCGGCTGCGCGTTTCCGATACATCCACCACCGCCGCCGCGTTGGCGTCCGAACAGGCCACGTAGAGCCGTTTTCCATCGGCGCTGACCGCCAGCGCCGATGGCGTCATCCCCAGCGGCTGCCGCGGAGTCATCGAAACGTTGATGCTCTCTACCACGCTCAACTGGTTTCCCGAGCTGACCGCCACCGTGTACACGTTGTTGGTATTCGCCGCCGCCACGAACAGCCGCGCCACCCAGGTGGGCTCGCCCTCCGCCGGTTCCGTGGGCCCGCCGTTCCGCCACACGATATCGGTGGGATGAGCGCCAATGCGCACCGTCTCGAGCAGGCTGCCGGTGGCCGCGTCATAGTGCCCCAGCGAGCCATCGGCCCAATGCGTCACGAAAAAGGATTTGCCATCGGGATGGAACAGGATGCGATACGGCCGCCTGCCGGTTTTGTAGCGCTCGATGACCATTCCCGACTGCGGATTGATGACGACCACGGAATCGCGGTACAGATCCGCCGCATAGAGCAGCCGCCCGTCGGGCGAAAACGCCACATCGCCGATGAAATCGCTGTTCGTGCGCTTGTCTTGCGGCACCACGGCGAACGTGCGCGCCGGCGTCAGCTTCCCGCCGGCGAAACTGAATTCAAACACCGCCGCGCGCGACCCGCCGCCCACATACACGCGGTCGCCCTTGGGTGTAAAGGCGAGTCCGAGCCAGGCGTCGGCCACCGGCACGCTTGACACCACCCTCGCGGAGGCCGTTTCAATAACGCTGACCGATGGCGGCCGGTACCCCCCGTTGAGCACCAGCAGATACTTTCCGTCCGGCGAGAGCGCCGTGGCCATGGGAAAGGTATCGAGCGGCACCTGCTTCCCGGCGGGCGCGAGGCGCCACCCGCTATTGAGCAGAAACGAGCCATCCGGCAGCGGCCCGACGCGCTCGCGAGGCGCCGGCTGCGAGCAAACGAGCGCCCCCAAAAAGACGAAGGCGACTATGAGACCAATTCGAAACACGATGACATTTTTCATTCGTTACTAACATTGTACAGGTAGGGCATGCTTTACCTTGCCGGCGCCCCAAGAGGGCCAACTCTTTTTCGGCGGCGAATTCTGAATCACTCGGAACGCTTGCAGTTACTTTTTCGGCGCCGTCTTCGCTTTTGCGCGCACGTCGCGGTCGGCGGCCTTCGCCGCTGCCTCTTGCCGCGGATCGGGTGGACTTGCTTCATCATCGCCGTATTTGAGGACGACCACCTTCACCCGCTGACGGCCGAACTTCTTTGCTTCCGCCTGGCTGGGCATGTAGACGTCGATGTGGTGGCCATCCACCTTCCCGCCAGTGTCTTCCACGGTATAGTCGCCGGAATACCGGCCAGCGCCATAAACGCGGATGCGGCTGTTTAGCGGCAAGACCTTCCGGTCGGCGGCCACGGTGCCCGGATGCGACCACTTGCCGGAAGCGCCCGTTCCCTCCACTGAGTACGCAGTGGCAATGAAGTAGCGGATGGTGGGCCGTCGATGCACTTCGGATGAGGGCTGCGATGCCGAAGCAGGCGTCAGGACTGCAAGAGCAATCGGGGCGGCGACCAGGATTCGCAGCATGGGAGTACCTCCCGCGGACGAGATGCAACGATAGCCAGATTGTGACACAAGGTGGGTGGTTACCGCTACTGGCTATATAAGGCGGCCGTGTTGCATCCGCGGCCTGGCGGTCCCGGATGCAACACTTCCGCCCCAAGGCTTTGGCGATCGGGCGTTCAGAACACGAACCGCGCCCCCAACTGAATCGTCCGGAACCGGTTCGCCGTCGCCGTAATCGTCCCGAAAGCGCTGTTGCTCGCGGTGGTGCTGGGCGCCGCGAACACCGGGTGGTTGAGAACGTTGTACGCTTCCATGCGAATCTGCACGGACGCCTTCTCCGTCAGTGTGAAACGCTTGGAGATGGATGGGTCCCACTGGTTGATGCCGTCCGCGCGCAGATTGGAGAAGGCGGTCGAAAAGGTGCGGAGGTGATAGTTGAAGGCGTCCGCCGACTTGATATCGAACAACGCCGTGTTGAAGGCCGTGCCGTTCACCTGGCGGTTGTCCAGGTTCATGGGGGCGCCGCCGAAATAGACGTAGTCTCCGGGGCTCGACGAGCTGCCGTTGGCCCACAGCAGGGGCCCGCCCACCTGGAAGGTGTAGACGTTGTTCAGCAGCCACCCGCCCAGCAGTGAGTTGCCCAGGCGCGAGTGGAAGTCCAGGGCCTGGCCGCGGCCGATGGGCAACTGGTAGGTAATGGCGGTGACGTATCGCTGCGGGTGATCGATCGACGCGACGCGCTTTTCCGGGACAGGGTCGGAATCGTTGAGCCAGGTCACTTGTTCCATCAGCCGCGAATAAATGTAATTGAATACCAGCGTGATGCCATGCGAAGCGCGTTTTTGCAGGCGGAGGTTGACGCTCTGGAAATAGGAGCGGCCGTCGTTCAGGTTCTGCTCCAGCACCCCGCCCCCGCCGCTCCAGCCGGTGGAGCTGTCGCCCACGGGGAACTCGGGATATCGCGCCAGAAGCTGCACCGGGGTAGTGGTCGCGGTGTTTTGGCTGGTTTGCAGGCCGGAGAACGGGTTGGCCACTGAGCTGGTGAGGTAGGTCTGGTTGGCATCGCGTGTGCCCAGCGTGCTCAGGTACTGGCGCGGGATGCCGTTGAGCTGGGTGTAGTTAATCGGAAGATGCACGGAGTGGTTGCCAATGTAAACCACTTCGAGCATCATGTCCT
>Ga0265316_10001332_pt1 | contig 26593 bp, 19 predicted proteins | sample 4522metaG_FD_202092 | JGI IMG/M metagenome (GOLD analysis project Ga0265316, IMG submission 202092) | Rhizosphere microbial communities from Carex aquatilis grown in University of Washington, Seatle, WA, United States - 4-5-22 metaG | ecosystem: Host-associated > Plants > Roots > Rhizosphere >... | reverse complement strand
GGGCGCCTCCGGCGGCACTGGGCCCGCCGCTCCGCCTTGCCCGCCGGGGCCGCCGGGGCCGCCGCCGCGGATCGGGATGCGGACCTGCAACGCGTTCACTCCCCTTACGAGTTGAAAATCCAACTGGAACTTGCCGTCGATGCCCGGTCCGCCAGCCGACTCGGTCCAGACCTTGGGCTTGCCGAACAGGTGCGCCGCGGAGGAAGCCAGTTTCGGGAAGTTGTTATTCTCATTCCATGTCCCGTCGGGAGCGTGCACCCGGTTCGGTACAAGCTGGCTCAGGTTGTCGATGCCCGGCACCTCGACGTAGCGCATGTCTCTGAGGAAGTCGCCCTCATTGCGGATGTGGTCCTCAGGCAGGTCGAGCCGCAGGGCGTTCTCCTCATGGTTCAGGTGGACCAGATACTCGACATTGTTGCGCGCGCACCACTCCGCCTGCACTCCGAAGAAGCTGTCGCGGAAGATCCCGCTCCAAACATCCCAGTAGTCCGCCTTCGCGCGCCAGGCTTCTTCGGTCATCTGGGGCGCGAAGAACGAAGGCAGGTATGGCTGAATGTCGTAGCCTTTTTGTTGGCGGAACTCGTCCAAAAGCTTGGGCGACCACGGAATGATGCAGGTGTAGTCCGGTTCGTCGCCGAAGAAGCCCAGAATCGTCTTGCCGAACTCATCCCCCACCGCGGCTTTGTAGGTTTCGTGAGTGATCTTCAGGAAGGCGCGGGTGGCATCCGGATTCAGGTAGTCGATCAGCGCATACTGGCTATCTTTGCCGCGGGTGCCGTCGGCGCGGGCCGACATGCGGGTAGGCGAACTGCGAAAAACATGCCGGACCAGCACCAGCTCCCACGGTTTCGGGTAGCCGCCCGCGCCGGGCGGTGGCGCCGGGGCCATCCACTTAATTCCGGCGGGACCGATCGGCACGGGTTGCACCGTGCCGGTTTGCGCGAACAGTGCCATCGCACCCACAACGTCGGGCGGAGTGGGCATGGTCAGCGTCTGGCCAGGCATGACGCTGATCCTCATATCCGCGTCGAGCCCCTGCATGGTCAGCTCCGGGTATTGCTCGCTGACCTTGCCGCCGGCAAACCCGCTGGGATAGTCGTATTCGTCCTGGATCCACAGCTTCATTCCGCGCTTGGCGGCTTCCTGGACCACGAACTTGATCTGGGCTATGTGCTCCGGCGAAAGGTACTTCGGCTCGCCGCGTCCCGGCGACATATTGACTATGAAGACGCCATTGGCCGAAAGCCGGTCGAGATCCTCGACGATTCTGGCCATTCTTTCCTTAGCGTCCGGGCCGTTCCAACTGGTAAAAGCGTTGATGACGCCATACTCGCGCGGCGGCGTTTTGAAATTCGCGGCGGCCTCGCGTAAGGACGGCACCGTGATCTGTTGCCAATATCGTTGGGCCGGCAGGACAGCGGCCAACAGCGGAACGAAGGCTAGCGTACCGAATATCTTCTTCATACGGAATTCCTTTTTAACCAGTGTAGTCTCACCCGTTCATCGCGTTCAGTAGGGCCGGGCCAGAGGGCACCCTCGCCTACCCCTGGAGCTGGGACAGTTGAAGGCGTGAAATGGGGCCGATGGCAGGGTAGTGGCCGGCCGCGAGGCATGCCCCACATGTAATTGGGAGGCGGGCCACGGGGTACCCGGGCGGTAGCCGTCCGCCCGGGCACTCACACACGCGGAGCGCGGTGTCAGAACACAAACCGCGCGACCACCTGGCCGGTTCGACCCTGGGTACCCGAACTTGCGTTCATGTACCCGAAGCCGGACTGCGGCACGCCCGCGGCACTCACTACTTGCGTTTGCAGGGGGTTGCTCGAAGATGGGCCGGGGACCTGGGTGCGGTTGAGTACATTGAAGAACTCCCCGCGGATCTCGAGAGTGGTCTTTTCCCATATGGGGAAGATCCTGCCCAAGTTGGCATTTTCTCCCGGGCTACGCCGGCTGCGGTAATCGGCGTAGTAGGGAGCTGCATAACCCCACTGCCCGGCAGGCGCATCGGTCCAGGCCGCCGGGTTCAGCAGAAACTGGGCGTTGGGATCGATGTGGCCGTTAGGGTTCTCCGTGTACAGCGGCACGCCGGGCACGCGGTTCATCAAAGTGCTGCGGAACAGCACCGTGCTGAGATTATTCTGAGACCCGGGAACCCCAATCAGGCCCCCGTTCTGGTACTGCAGCGTCCCGGAAATAGTCCAGCCCCCGATCACCGCGCGCACCAAGCGGTTGGTTGTCGGTTTGGGGATAACATAGTTGAACGCAATCGCCAAAACCTGCGGCAGGTCGCAACCACAGAGGACCTTCCGGTTCGGCCAGTTGTATTGGTCGTTGACAGTTTCCGCATTGTCCAGCGTCTTCGACTTAGTGTACGACGCTGTGATCGCGAGATTATACGACGTTCGTTTGGTAACTTTCGCCTGCAAAGCGTCGTACCAACTGTCTCCCCGCGGCGCCCAGGTTATCGGCAGGCTGCCGAACTGCGGGTACGGCCGGAGGGCCTGGGCCACGGTCAGCGAGAGTGGAAATCCTGCGTACGGCGGTGTGTTGAACCCCCGCGAAATGGCGAGAGCTGAACTCAGTGGGGACGTCAGCAGCGACCGGTCGGCTGCTTGGGTAATATCCAGGCCGTGCTTGGCGATTTGAGCGGTAGTTGGGGCGTTCATGTCCCAGGAGCCGCCCGACTGGAGCCAGACGCCATGGTTGCCTACGAACGCGGCTTCTACGACGATGTTTGAGGTCAGTTCGCGCTGCACCGCGATGTTCCACTGATTGATCCTCGGCGGACGGCCTGCCTGCCGATCCTCAATGTTCGGAGGGTTGTTGATCTGCCCGGCTTGCGGCCGGATTCCCGGGTCGAAGTTAGTCGAGAAAATCTGCGCGGTGGTGTACGGCAAACCTGCGCCAAAAATCGCCGTGGGCGTCCCGAAGGATGTCGAACTGAAGCTGACTGTGTTCCAGCCTTCCCCTATCACCCCGGTTCCGGCGCCATCCGGCGTGTTGCCGTACTCGAGGCCCCAACCGATGCGCAGCACCGTCTTGGCGGCGAACTGGTAAGCGAGGCCCAGCCGCGGGCCGAACGCGTAAGCATAAGTGTTGGTGAACAGGCAGTTGCAAGTTCCCGACCCGTACCCTTCAAACACCGTCCCGCCGAGCAGACCTCCGGCGTTCTCGTTCGGGATGCTCGGCCCGAACATGCTGGCACGGTGAAACACTTCCTCCGGCGCCGTCTGGCGGTCCCACCGGATGCCATAGTCGAGGGTCAGTCTGCGCGTGATTTTCCAGGTGTCCTGCAGGTACAGCCCCAAAGAGGTCTTGCGGTAGTCGGGATCCTGTGTGGGCGGGACGCTGGCGTTATCCACCAGGCCCAGGAGATAGCTGGCGTACGGGAGTCCGATGGTATTACCGCCTACGCTCGCGGTAGAGAGATACGGAAGAGCCGTCTCGTTGCCGCTGAAATTGTAACTGGGAGCGGCGATGGCGTTCTTATTGATGGTGGTGTCCAGTCTCCACTGTAATCCGGCCTTATAGGTGTGGTTACCGCGGACGTTGGTCGCGCTCAGCGATACCGTAGGCTTGTCGGCAAGGTTCACAACGGGGGCGCCCACGCCAATGCCGTAGGCTGTGCTGAACCCGCCCACGGTACCATTTCCAATGCCGCCGATGACCGGCATCCCCGTGGTATAGCTGCCAATCAGGCCAATCGTGGCTGGATCGAAGGACAGGGAGTCCGGCAGATAGTTGTCGTCATGGTCGCCGCGCACAAAGCCGAACCCGGCGTGGAATATCAGTGTAGGGGTGGCTATGTAATCGTAGTGGAGCTGATAAGTGTCCGCGAAGATTTTCCGGTTGCGCTGCGAAGAAATTGGCGCAGGCAGCGCGTCAGCCCGCGCGTTTGCGTAGTACAGATAGTTCGACGCATAAAAACTAAGCTTCGACTTATCGCCCAGATTCTGGTCGAGCTTGATACTGGGGATGTGCCGTTTCTCCTCGGACGGAGCAATCTGGTTCCAGTTGTTCACTAAATTGGAATTGGTGGGAAGGGCCATCCACTTGTTCTGAATGGTCAGCGCAACCGCGTTGAGCCGGCTGGTTGGGATCACGTTGTTCGGGAAGGGCGTGCGAGTCACCTGGCCATTCACCGTGGCGTTGGTGCTGGGATCGTAGATCATGTTCTCCAGGATGGCTCCCCCATTGATGTTGGTGCCCAGCGTCTTTTGCACCAGCGCCTGGCTGAAATCCCCGGCCCTCTCCGCGGTGGTTGGCATGGTTTGGTAGCCATTTGCCACGCCGAAAGTCCGGTACAGCTCCAGGTTGGCAAAGAAGAAAGTCTTGTTACGGCCGTTGTATATTTTGGGGATGACCACCGGTCCGCCGATGCCGCCGCCATAGTTCTTGGCGCGCGACACGGGGTCCAGGTGTTGGTTGCCGCTGGTCACGGTGTAAGCTTTGCCTGCGTTGAGATCCTCGTTGCGAACAAAGGTGAACGCGACGCCATGGATCCCGTTGGTGCCGCTCTTGGTGGTGAAGTTGAAGAGGCCGCCGGTGATCTGGCCGAATTCGGCGGAGTAGTTGCTGGCCTGTAGCGTGAATTCCTGCAGCGCCTCCACCGCCGGTTGCTGCTCCAGCGTGTGCGACGGATCCTCGTTCGCGTTGGTGATGTCGTTGCCGTCCAGCAGAACCCTGTACGCGGTGGCGGGCGAGCCGTTGACTCTGATGTTGGCCGAACCGGCAGGGGACGTCACGCCGCCCGTCACCCCTGGCATCATACCGGCAAACTCGAACGGGTCGCGCACGTTCGTGGTAGTGTTCGGCAGCGCGTCGACGCGCTCCGTGCTCAGGTTGAAGTTCATCTCGGCGCTCTCCGTGCGGAGCAGACTGGCGTCGGCCTGGACGGTGACGGATTCCGTCGCCGCACCGACCTTCATGGTGATATCGACGCGCAGGACCTGCACAACCTCGACCCCGATGCCGTTCTGGATATACTTCTCGAATCCAGGCGCTGTAACCGTCATATCGTAAGTCCCCGCGATGAGCGAGGCGAGCGTGTAGTTGCCGGTCGCGGTCGTGACCGTCTCATACTCCGCTCCGGTGGCCGTGTCCCTGGCGTGAATGGTGGCGCCGGGGACAACGGCGTGAGCCGGATCTGTAATAGTCCCGGTAATGGTCCCGCGATCGGTCTGCGCCGATGCGAGAGCCAGCGTCATTACGGCCATGAACAGTAGCCGTACTATGGAGCTGCTTATGGAACCGAATCGTGTCGCGCGAAGACACATAGGAAGGATCTCCTTAATCTGAACCTTGTTGACAAAAACCTAACCCCGGCTCGCCGTCGGAACAACGCGTCCTCCAGCGAACCCGACTGCCGAAAAAACGATTTAAGACCCTGATTTTGCAAAGTCAGTATATGGCTGTCGATGCACCGTGTCAAGGGAGGAGTGCCGGCGGAATCCCGCGGGAGGCGTTCCGGAAGCCTCCAGTCCGAAATTGTAACCATCGTAAAATCAGCGGCTTGCGGTATTGGAAAAGGAGGCCGCAAGCGGCGGGAAGTTTTTTCGAAACCGCGATCCGGATTGCAAATCATGGACCGGTTTTCTGAAACCGCCGTCCGGATTGCATGCCCGCCACGAGATCCGCGCGAGTGTTCAGACGCCGTTCGCGCACGGGCCATCGGCCCCGCCAGCGTGCCGGAAAAGCCGCCAACTGGGTATGCACTTGCCCCAGGTAGCCCGCTTTCGTGGAGCTATGTGGGGCGGGCGCCCTCGCCCGCGGCCGGCCCCCTGGCCGGCCCGCCAGCAGGCGGACGAGGGCGTCCGCCGCGGTCCAGGGGGACCGCCCCACATAGGCGAGGCCAGAGCATTTGCCTGAGTCAAGTGGATACCCAGTAGCCGCCATAACGGTCGACGCGCTCAATGTTCCCACCCCGCTTGGCGGCCGCGCGCACCCGCCCCGCCCGCCGCCACACCGGCGAGCGGCGCCAAGTCCCGCCGCGCGCGCGGTAGCGCCCCGGAAGCCCGTGGACGTCCGTGAGAGAATAGCCCCATGTCCACTCAGCCGGGTCCCAGCGCCCTCGATGCTGCCACACAGGCATTCCCTGTCTTGACCCCCGCCCAGATCGACCGCATTCGCCCCTCGGGGCGTGTGCGGAGCGTCGGCCGCGGCGATATCCTCTTCCAACCCAACGATACGGCCGTGCCGTTTTTCGTAATGCTTTCGGGCGCCATGGAAATCGTGCAGCCCACGCTGGACGCCGAGCGCCCGATCGCCGCTCACGGTCCCGGCGAATTCACCGGCGAGCTGACCATGATCTCCGGGCAGGGCGCCCTGGTGCGCGGCCGCGTGACCGAGCCCGGCGAATTCCTGGAGCTCAGCGGAGAGGCGCTGCGCTCGCTGGTGGCCAAGGACGCGGAGCTTAGCGAGATTCTGTTGCGCGCCTTCATCCTGCGCCGCCTCGCCCTGATCCGCCAGGGCTACGGCAACGTGATCCTGATGGGCTCGCGCCACTCCGCGCAGACGCTCCAGCTTCGCGAGTTTCTCAGCCGCAACGGGCATCCCTATACTTACATCGATCTGGACACCGACCGCACCTCGCAGGCGCTGCTCGATCGCTTCGCCGTGAAGGCCGCGGAAGTGCCGGTGGTGATTTGCAACGGGCGCGACGTGTTGCGCAGCCCCTCGATCCAGCGCCTGGCCGACTGCCTGGGTTTCAACGACAGTGTCGACGGCGTGCACGTGCGCGATGTCATCGTGGTGGGCGCCGGCCCGGCGGGTCTGGCGGCGGCGGTTTACGCCGCGTCGGAGGGCCTCAACGTGCTGGTGATCGAGACCAGCGCTCCCGGCGGCCAGGCGGGCTCCAGCTCCAAGATCGAGAACTACCTGGGTTTCCCGATGGGAATCTCCGGGCTGGAGCTGGCTTCGCGCGCCGCCACCCAGGCGCAGAGGTTCGGCGCCAACATGATGATCGCGCGCAGCGTGGTGCGGCTCGATTGCGACCGGCGCCCGTACCGCGTCTTCCTGGACAGCGGAGACCCGCTCGCCGCGCGCGCCATCGTAATCGCCACCGGAGCGCAATACAACAAGCCGCCCCTCGAGAACCTGAAGAAATTCGAAGGCGAGGGGGTTTTTTACGGAGCCACGTTCATCGAATCGCAGATGTGCGAGAGCGACGAAGTAGCCGTGGTGGGTGGGGCCAATTCGGCCGGCCAGGCCGCGGTATTCCTGTCGCAGACGGCCCGCAAGGTGCACATGCTGGTGCGCGCCGGGGAGTTGTCGAGCACCATGTCGCGATACCTCATTGAGCGGCTGATCGAGAACCCGCGGATCGAGCTGCACTACCACACCGAAATCGTGGCGCTAGAGGGCGGCGACCGCCTGGAGCGCGTCACGTGGCGGGACAAGGAAACCGGCGAGATCTCGACGCACGCCATCCCGCACGTGTTCCTGATGACGGGAGCCTCGCCGCGCACCGAATGGCTGCGCGGCTGCCTGGCGCTCGATGAGAAGGGCTTCATTTTGACCGGACGCGATCTGGACGCCGCGGGCGCGCCGGGCCGGGGCCCGCGATGGCCGCTCGCGCGCGCTCCCCAGATGCTGGAGACCAGTCTGCCCGGCGTTTTCGCCGTGGGCGATGCGCGGGCGGGCAACGTGAAGCGGGTGGCCTCGGCCGTCGGCGAGGGCGCCATCAGCATTCACATGGTTCACCGGGCGCTCGCCGAGCTGTAGTGGGGCAGGCGGTGCCGCCTGCCCAGATGTCTCAGGCCACCCCGCCGCTCAGGGCAGGCGAGCACCGCCTGCCCCACCAGGGCGCGCGCGCGGGCCAACAGCAAAAAAACCCGGCGGTTGGTTAGACCGCCGGGCCGCGTCGTTCAAGTTTGACCCTGTATTGGTAACTTTCTGGTCCCCTTCGAATCGGGGAACAAGGTCCCCTCCACTATATCACTGAACGCTGGCTTTTTTAATGTAGTCGAGGCGGGGAAAATGGGTATCCAGATAATTGTTACCCAATTGTTGAATCTGGTTCGGGTCGGGACCCTGTCCCGAGGGCGGCATGTCCCCGTAAGAGCCGTATAGGCTTTCGACCACCGCCATGCCCTCCACCACCCGGCCGATCGGCGCGAACCCCTGGCGGTCCAGGCTCTTGCGGTTGTCGGCCAGGTTGATGAACAACTGCGTGGTGCGCGCGTTGGGCCCGGGCTTGGCGTACGTCACGGCGCCCTTCACGTTGTGCTGCTTGACGGGATCGTCCGGCAGCATGCCGCTGGCCCACAAGGCGTTGGTTTTGGGATCGCCGCCGATTCCGAATTGCACCACGAACCCGCGCACGACGCGGAAAAACCGGCAGCCGTCGTAGAAGCCGGATGTCACCAGCTCATAAAAATGATCGGCGCCGATGGGCGCCCAGTCGCGGTGCACCTCGATATCCACCAGGCCCTTCGAAGTATCCAGCTTCACGTGAAACACGGCGGGCGCCGGCTCCTTCTTCGCCGGAGCGGCGGGCTTTGCCGGTTTCGCGCTTTCGTCCGGCGCCGAACAGCCGATGAGCCCCAGCGAGACCGCTATCGCCGGGGCGATCGCGCGAACCGGCATCATGCGGCGTGCAGCCGCTGCTGGTTGCGCAGATAGGCGCCCATCATGCGGTCGGCCAGACCCAGATGGTTCGTCAGCCACTGCCGGAGAAATTCAATCAGCAGCGTGGGGGCATCCTGGTCGCCGGCTTCGATGAGCGGCACAAAATGCTTCAGGCGCTTGCGCACAGTCTCATGCTGCAGTCTGTGCCACTCGAAAATCGGGTAATGGAAGGAACGCATGAGACGCTCCTCATGCGCGAAGTGATCTTCGGCTTGGGCGATCAGACGGTGCAGAATCTCCTCCACCTGAACCAGTGCTGCGCCCTCGAGGATCGCCTGTTGCAGTTCGCCGGCCAACCGGAATATCGTCCGGTGCTCATCGTCCAATTCCGGGACGAAGATGGCCATGGCTTTAGTCCATCGGAAGATACGCATGGACCATATTACCTCTTTTAAAGAGTTAAAGAGCCGAAAACTTCAATCTTCGCCGCGGTTCCTCGCCGTGGCCTGGAGCAATTCCACCAGTTCCGCCGCCACGCCGGCGGGAAGGCTGTCCCGCGTCAGGCTTTCGCACGTGGCCGTGAGATCGGCCAACCGCGCCAGGGTGCGCCAATCCGGCGGCAGGACGCCGCCCGCGTTCCGGTATCCCGCAGAGAAGTGCGGTTCGGCCAATGGGCGCGCGGCGCGCTCGTAGCGCAGGAAACTGCCGAGGTCGGCCAGGGGAGAACCGGAGACGGCATACTCCCAATCCAGGACCGCGGCCACCGTCCACCGGCCGGCGTCCTGCCGCACCAGCAGGTTGCGCCGGCTGAAATCCCCGTGGACCAGGCGCGTCTCCGCGCTCATTCCGGCGAGCCGGTCCGCGTGTCGCCACATCAACTCGTGGACCTGGTGGCACAGCCCGGACGGCACGCGGCTCCGCAGGTTCCGGGACTCCAGACAGGCATCCACAAATCGCGGCATCGGATCGGGCCCTTCCATGAGCGGGGCCGTCACCGCCGGTCCCGCGGCCAGCCACCCCGGCTCCGGAAAAGTGAAACTGGCGACGGCCGCCAGGGTTTCGCCTACCGCGGCGGCGGCTTGCGCCACGCCAGCGGTATCGCCGGTGCGTTTCAAGCCGAGGAAGCTGATGCCTTCCACGAAGCGCATGACCAGGAACGCCGGAACATCCTCGAAGCCGCGCTCTTCGATATCGAGGATCTCCGGCACCGGTACCCGGCCGGCCACCAGGCGCATGAGATCCGTTTCCTTGCGGCAGAGCGAAGGGTCGTGCTCATAGATGCGCAGTACCACCGTCGCCGCGGGATGCCGCAGCCGCAGTTTGAAATTGGCGTTGCGCAGGCCTTCGGCGAGGAACTCCGCTTCCAGCACGTGGGCACGCGGAAAGACGCGGTTCACAATACGGTCGAGGAGCGGCGCCGGCAGGGTGCGGCGAGGTTCCGGGCGGACCCAGCGGGCTTCGGCGTGAGCGCCAGGCGCCATCGGAAATCAGGCGATGTGCGCCCGCTGCCGGTTGCGCAGAAAGGCTCCCATCATGCGGTCGGTCAGGCCGGTGTGGTCCCGCAGCCAATTGGAGAGAAACTCCGTCAGCGCCGCTCCCGCCTCCGTGTCGCCGGCTTCGATGAGCGGTACGAACTGTCTCATCCGTTTGCGCACGGTCTCGTGCTGCTTGCGGTGCCACTCGAAGGTTGGGTAACGCTCGGCCTGCATCAGGCGCTCTTCATGCGCGAAGTGGTCTTCCACGTAGGAGATCAGGCGGTGCAGAATCTCCTGGACCTGGAACAGTGGCGCACCGTCATCCAACGCCTGGCGAAGCTCGCCGCCCACCTGGTAGATGATCCGGTGTTCGTCGTCGATCTCGGGAAGGAACACAGCCTTGGCTTTGTTCCACTTAAAAAGACGCATGAACCATTTTATCCTATTTTCGGACCCGCGAGCCTGAATTCGCGCCAGTGGGCCAGTGGGGTCCTTAGCCGAACTAGGGGAGCCGGTTTCCGGCGACCGCTCCCTAACGGTCGCGGCTCGGACACGGGTGTATTGATTTCGGACGCGGGCGTATCGATTTCGCAAAGGGCTACCGAGCCGGGCCCTGAGGGCACCCCGTGAGCGAGCGGAAGCGTTCCCAAAACGGTCAAGCACCCGCCATGGGGCTGAGACATCGCAAGGCTAGGTAGCTGCTAGACTGTCGGGAGGCGTTGCCGGCTCCGGGATGCCCGGTCCGGCCGGAAAACAGTATGGACGGAATCGACGACTCGAAAAAAGGCTCCTCGCGGCGCGACCTGCTACGCTACGCCACCATGGCCCCGGCGGGCCTCGTTCTGGCGCAGGCGGCGCCGCCGCAGACCGCTGCCACTATGTCGGGTGTCGCCTTCGAACCCAGGGACAAAGTACGCCTCGGCTTCATCGGTATCGGTGGACGCGGCAACTCGCTGATCGACAACTTCGGCGCCATCCCGCAGGTCGAGATCACGGCCCTGTGCGACGTGGTGAAGGAAAAGGTCGCGAAGGCCCAGGACAAGCTGGAAAAGGCGGGAAAGCCGCGCCCCGCCGCTTACGATGCAGGCGACTTCGCTTATGAAAGTCTGGTGAAGCGGGACGACATCGACCTGGTTGTCATCGCCACGCCGTGGATCTGGCACGTGCGGATGGCCGTGGCGGCCATGAAAGCCGGCAAACACGCGGCCGTGGAAGTGCCCGCTGCGCGCACGCTCGAGGAGTGCTGGCAGTTGGTGAACACCTCCGAGGCCACGCGCCGCCACTGCGTGATCCTGGAAAACTGTTGCTACGGGTACAACGAAATGCTGGTGCTGAACATGGTGCGCGCCGGCATCCTGGGCGACCTGACCCATGGCGCCTGCGCCTACAATCACGACCTGCGCGAGATCCTGTTCTCGGGCGAAGGTGAGGGCCTGTGGCGGCGCAACGAGCATTGGAACCGCAACGGCAACCTCTACCCTACCCACGGTCTCGGCCCGGTGGCCCGTTACATGGACGTCAACCGCGGCGACCGCTTCGGCTACCTGGTCTCCATGAGCACGATTTCCCTCTCGCTCCAGGCGTACCGCCAGGAGCATCTGAAGACGGACGACCCGCGCCGGAAGGAAGTCTACCAGTGCGGTGACCTCAACGTCAGCCTGATCCGGACCGTGAAGGGCCGCGTCATCCAGCTCGAACACAACGTAACCAGCCCACAGCCTTACGACCGCATCAACCTGATCGCCGGGACGAAGGGCATCTTCCGCGACTATCCGCCGCGGGTCTACGTCGATGGCGCGCGGAGCGAAGAATTCGCTTCCATCGATCCTTACAAGGAGAAGTTCGAGCACCGATACTGGAAGGAGAGCGGCGAGCTGGCGCGCCGCCTGGGCGGTCACGGCGGCATGGATTTCGTGATGGCCTACCGGTTGATTGCCTGTATCCGCCAGGGCTTGCCGCCGGACATCGATGTTTATGACGCCGCCCTGTGGAGCGCGCCAGGGCCTCTGAGCGAATCTTCGGTGGCACGTGGCGGCGCGCCCATGGAGTTTCCCGATTTCACGCGAGGAAAGTGGCAGACGGCCAAGCCGGCGGCGTGAGCCCGCGAAGATCGCCGGCTTCGGCGCAACGTGCGCTCCCGGTGCTTACCAACCATTGGCACGGCTGGCGAAGACCGGCGGCAGGCTGGCCGGGCCCGCGCGCTTCTGGAGGAGCCAGGGGCCGCCGCTTCCTGGGCCCGGAAACCGGCGCTCGTAGCGGGCGCTGCGGGGGGTGGGGTAAGGCGGTGCGCCCCCGAGGCGCGGTGGCTCGCGATGCCGCCCGCCGCGGTCGGGGCAAGGGGTGCGCCCCCGAGGCGCGGTCGCCTCGCGATGGAAGAAATGAGAAAAACAGCTCCGATGAAGGTGCTTGGTAGTACAATCGCTGCTGGCGAGAGAGCCAGGAAAACTCCGGCGGCGGGAGCCTGTTCGCCGCTGGCGGAATAACCGCGCATGGCTGGACTCGCCAGGAGATAGTCATGAAACTTCGAGTTTTGTTGTGCGCCGTTCTGGTATGCCCTTTGGCCCTCGTCGCGGGTCAGGGCCAGAGCAAGCCTGCCCCGGCCGCCGCCGCGGGCCAGGCCCAAAGCAAGCCGGCCGCGGCGAAAGCCGCCACGGACATCCCTCACTTGCGGAAGCAGGGGACGGCCACGCAACTCATCGTCGACGGCAAACCGTACCTGGCGCTGGCCGGAGAATTGAGCAACAGCACCGCCACCAGCGTGGAATACATGAAGATGGTGTGGCCCAGACTGGTCGCCCAGAAGCAACTCAACACCGTGCTGGCGGGGGTTTCCTGGAACCAGATCGAGCCGCGGGAAGGCAAGTTCGACTTCAGCGTGCTGGACGGCGTGATCCAGGGAGCGCGCGCTCACAACATGCGCCTGGTGCTGCTGTGGTTCGCCACCTGGAAGAACGGCCTGTCGAGCTACCCGCCCGATTGGGTGAAGAGCGATTTCGACCGCTTCCCGCGCGCCGCGATGATTGGCGATCAGACCCCCTGGCCGGTGTTCGGAAATGTCCGCGGCCAGGTCACGGGGAGCCTGAACATCGAGCTGATGAGCCCCTACGGCGAGCGGACGCGGGAGGCCGATGCGCACGCCCTGGCGGCCATGATGCGGCATATCAAGGCCGTGGATGGCCGCGAGCACACGGTCATCATGATCCAGGTGGAGAACGAAACGGGACTGCAGGGCGATACCCGCGACCGCTCGCCGGCGGCACTGCAGGCTTTCGACGGGCCGGTTCCGAAGGAACTGATGGACTATCTGGTGGAGCACAAGGCCACCCTGATTCCCGCGCTGAGCAAGGTGTGGGAGGCTGCCGGCTTCAAGACCTCGGGGACTTGGGCGGAGGTGTTCGGCAAGGTCAGGGCGGCGGACGAGATCTTCATGGCCTGGAGCTTTGCGCGCTACATCGAACGCGTGGTGGAGGCGGGCAAGGCCGAGTACCCCATTCCAATGGTCACCAACTGCCCGCAGGACGGATTTGGAAGGGCCCCCGCGCCACTGAAAGGAGGCGGGCAGAGCGGCGGCGCCATGCCCGACGCCTTTGACGTCTGGAGAGCCGGGGCGCCGAAGATCGACATGTTCGGGGCCGATATTTACAGCACCGACTTCGTGGGGTTCTGCACCAAGTACGCGCAATCCGGGAACCCGCTCTTCATACCGGAGACGAGGTACAACATGGAAGCCAAATCCATGTACGCCTTCGGACGCTTCGATGCGGTCGGCCTCTCGCTCATGGGGGTGGAGCGGTCGCCCACGCCCGAGCCGGAGATGATCCGCGGTTTCGAGCTGATTTCGCAATTGGCGCCGCTGATTTCGAAGCACCAGGGCAACGGCACGATGACCGCCGTGTGGCTGAATCCGAACGACCCGCCGCAGAAGGTCCAGTTGGGGAATTACACGCTGCAGGTGGCCCGTTTGGGCTCAGGGCGCGCTGCGCCGCCTCCGGCCACGCCAGCGGCAGCCGCCGCGGCTGGGCGTGGGGCAGCGCCAGCGCCCGGGCCGTCCACCCCGCCGGCAGCCTCGGCTGCTATCTTCATTGCAACTGGGCCGGACGAATACTACGCCGCCGGCACCGACGTGAGCGTCGCCTTTACGCCCAACACGCCGGGACCGGAGCACGCCGGCATTGGCACGGTGGAAGAGGGCATGTTCGTGAATGGCCGTTGGGTGGTGAGCCGCCAGTTGGCGGGAGACGAAACCGGGGAGGGGCAGAACTTGTCCCTGCGGAGTCATCCCGTAGATCGCATCCCGGACGCCTATGTGGGCATCCAGCGCTTCACCCTGTACCGTTATCGCTGAGCCGCGAGCCGGGGGCACCGGCCCTTGCGGATCGCGGCCGGGCCGAGCCAGTGCGTGGACGGGTTCAGAGGCCGCGTCAGTCCCGTGCTTGGCGCGCGGAGGAAGCAGAGAGCGCGCCGGCGCACCGTGGCCCCGGCTTGCACTCGGGCGCGGCTTACCGCATTCTACGCTGCGGGGGCCGCGGTGCGAAGGGCCTTCCTGGTGACACGCTGCGCCGGCCCCGCGCCACGCTACCATGGAAAGGCAATGACACCGAGTAAGAATCGTCGAATCGTCCTGGCTGCCCGGCCCAAGGGCGAGCCTGAGGAGTCGGATTTCCGCCTCGAGGAGGTGGAAATCCCTTCGCCTGGCGAGGGCCAGGTGCTTTTGCGCAACCTGTACCTGTCGCTCGATCCGTATATGCGCGGGCGGATGAATGCGGGGCCGTCCTATGCCGCCCCGGTGGAAGTGAACGGCGTGATGGAAGGCGGAACGGTCAGCGAGGTGGTGGAGTCGAAGTCCCCGCTGCTGAGCCCGGGAAACGTGGTGTTGAGCTACGCCGGATGGCAGGAGTGGGCCGTTGCGCCCGCGGACACGGTGCGCAAGCTCGATCCCGCCGCCGCGCCGGTATCCACGGCGCTGGGGGTGCTCGGGATGCCGGGAATGACGGCGTACACCGGGCTGCTGAACATCGGGAAGCCCAAGGAAGGCGAGACCGTGGTGGTGGCTGCCGCCGCCGGCGCGGTGGGTTCCGCGGTGGGACAGATTGCCAGAATCAAAGGCTGCCGCGCCGTGGGAATCGCGGGCGGCGCCGGGAAGTGCGCCTACGTGCGGAACGAGTTGGGGTTCGACGCTTGCGTCGATCACCGCGGCGCTGCCTTCGCCGAAGAGCTGCAGGCGGCCTGCCCCAACGGTGTGGACGTTTATTTCGAAAATGTCGGCGGTGCGGTGCTGAAGGCCGTGGCGCCGCTGCTGAACAACTTCGCGCGCGTGCCGGTGTGCGGATTGATCGCGCACTACAACGCGACGGCACTGCCCGAAGGTCCGGATTGGACTCCCGTGCTGATGCGTCTGGCGCTGACCCGGCGGCTCACCATCCGGGGCTTCCTGGTGTTCGATTTCGAAGCGCAGCGCGGCGAGTTTTATCGCGACATGAGCGCGTGGTTCCGGGAAGGCAGAATCAAGCATCGGGAAGACGTGGTGGACGGCATCGAGAACGCCGTGAGCGCGTTTCAGGGACTGCTGCTCGGGCGGAATTTCGGGAAGTTGCTGGTGCGGTTGGGGCGGTAAGCGGCTCGCAGCGGGCTTGGCGCCGGGGCTGTTCGGCGGGCTCCCGGCGCCGCGCGGCTGTCCTGCCGGCTCGCGCGCAGCGGGTGTGGCGCCGGGTGGTGCGGCTGGCGCCTGCCGGCTCGCCAGCGCCGGATGTGGCGCCGCGTCCAGTTCCGCGAGCGGCGGCGCAACGCTGTGCGTGCGGCGCCCGGGCGCGCCCACGGCGTGCGGGCTGAGGGATCCGCTGCAGACTAATCCGGCGGTCGGCGCGCCCGCGAGGCGCCGCGCCTGGCGGCTTCACAGAATAGCCGATGCGTGACGCGATGCGCCACTGCCGCTACAATATAGACGTTCATCGGATATGTGGACCCAAAACTACACGCCTCTTGCGGGCAATCTTGCGCTGTCTGCGATCGTTGCCGCTCTTCCCGCGTTTGCGATGCTGTACCTGCTCGGCATCAGGCGGCTGCCCGCCTGGAAGGCGTCCGTCGCCGGGCTCGCCGCCGCCGTTGTTGTGGCGCTCACGGTCTACCGCATGCCAGTGGGACTGGTGGCGGGTTCGGTCGGCTATGGGGCGACCTTCGGCCTGTTCCCGATCGGCTGGATTATTTTCAGCGCCATCCTGCTGTACCGCGTCGCGGTGGAGTCCGGGAAGTTCGAAATCATCAAGGATTCGCTCGGCGGCCTCACCCAGGACCGCCGGTTGCAGGCCTTGCTGATCGCCTTTTGTTTCGGCGCCTTCCTGGAAAGCGCCGCGGGGTTTGGGACGCCCGTTGCGGTGGCGGCCACCATGCTGATCGGCCTCGGGTTTTCGCCGTTCTACGCGGCCAGTGTCTGTCTGCTGGCGAACACCGTGCCGGTGACTTTCGGTTCCATAGGAATTCCCATCGTAACCTTGGCCGCCGTGACCGGCCTGCCGGTCAACAGTCTGAGCGGCGCCACGGCGCTGATCTGCTTCCTCCCCTCCCTGTTGCTGCCTGCATATCTGGTCTTTGTGATGGGCGGCCGGAAGGCCCTCATGGGCGCGATGCCGGCAGTCATGGTCTGCGGCGTGCTCTGGGGCGGCGTTCAGTTCCTGATCGCGTGGTATGCCGGCCCTTATCTCGCCAGTATGGGGAGTGCGCTGGCAACCCTGGTGGGGCTGGTCGTTCTGCTGCTGATTTGGAAGCCCAAGGACAAGTTCGTGCTCGCAGGCGACCAATCTGTCCGCACAGCCATCAAGCGCCATTCGCCGGGCGCGGTGTTCTGGGCCTGGAGTCCTTACATGATCCTGGTGGTCACGGTGCTCCTGTGGGGCGCGTTCAAGCCCGAGTTGAACAAGGTGTCGATCGCGTTTCCCTGGCCGGGGCTTCACCGCATGGTAACGGAGATCGCCCCCGTCGTCCCGGTTCCTACTCCTTACCCGGCGATTTACCGCTTCGACTGGCTGAGCGCCGCGGGCACGGCGGGCGTTCTATCGGCGCTGCTCTCGGCGGCGTTGCTGGGCTTGTCGCCGGCCCGGTTCGTCAAGGTTCTGTGGGCCACCTGCAAGCAGGTCTTTCTGGCTGAAGTCACCATCGCCGCGGTGCTGGCGCTGGCGTACGTCATGAACTATTCCGGGGAAACCGCCACTCTCGGCCTTGTCTTTGCGACTACCGGCGCGCTGTTCCCCTTCTTCAGCGCGGTGCTCGGAGGGCTGGGCGGATTCCTGACGGGATCGAACACCTCCGCCAACGCGCTTTTCGGCAACCTCCAGGTAGTGACGGCCACGCGCCTGAACCTGAGCCCGGTACTGATGGCCGCCGCCAACTCGAACGGCGGCATGATGGCCAAGATGATCAGCCTGCAGAGCATCGCCGTCGCGGCCACCGGCGCCGGCCTGAAGTCGTCCGACGAAGGAAAGCTATTCCGCTTCGCCCTCGGCCACAGCCTTCTGCTCACGGTGGCCGTCGCCGCGATCACCATGTTCCTGGCGTACGTCGAGCCGCAATGGGTGCCGTAGGGGGCCTACGCATGCTGGGCGCGCGTGGAAGAGGCACGAGCGCGAGCATTGCGGCCGTCTGGGGCAGACCTCCGGATTCTGACTCGCAGGACCGTGGCCCCCGAGACTCGGGAGCGGGTCCATTTCGGGCAAGTTTGGCGGGCGGATTCCCGGGCTGAAGCCGACTTCCCGCACCTGTTTCCGTAACCGGCGTTTCAAGGGGAGGTCGCTCATCCTTGGGGACACCCGTTTGGTCAGGTCGCCCTTCCCCCGCGCTGGCCGACCTGTTGGCTGCTGTGAAACGATGCCGCCTAACAAGACACGTGAACTTCCGAGGCTGCTCTGCCTGGCTCGTTAGCGAGTGCTTCGCGACCTGAAGGACCTGGGTGTGATCAACTACCTTTGGGACGGACGGATCCAGGTGCCTGACGTGTACCGTATAGCGTTTGGCCTCGGGCGAAGAGGAGGGGTAAAGCCTCTGAGGTAGTCCGGGACCTCCCGTCGCCCTAACCCCATGTCTCAGCAGCGCCAGTTGCAGGAAAGAAATCGAACAGCAAGTGGCGTCCTGACTGGCCGCTCCCGGGATTACTAACCAGATAGGTGAGCAACCAAGCGAATACGCCAACGCGCAGTTCCTGCGATTACTCGCGATAGGTCCCGGTCACGTCAACCGGATTGGAGCATTCTCACAGCTCCAAGGTGGCCCGTCCGTGCCCCTGAAGCCGTGTTAATTGAGGCGGTTGCGCGGGTCGAACCGGATTGGTAACGGGAAACGCGCCAAGCTCCTGCGGCGATGGGACGATTTCCCGCCGACGACAGAAGCGCCGCCTGCCCCCGGGCCCCAAGTCTAATCCACCGAGTTCGGCGACGCTTGCTGCACGACGTACCGCGACTGCAGAAACGTAACTACGTCCACCATCTGGCGCACCGTCAACTTGTCGGCAAAGCTCGGCATCTGCGGCGCGTTGTGCGGGATCTGATCTTTCGGGAATGAGGAGAGCCGGTACGACGGGTCGGTGATCGCCATTACCAGGTACGCGTCGCTCACCTTCTCGTCAACCTGGCCTCCCAGGACGACCGGCGCCGGCGGTTGAACAGCCGGCCGCGGCAACTCCATGCCGGAAACTCCGTGACAGGCGTGACATCCGAACTCCACGAAGGTCTGTTTGCCTCTGTCCGCGTTCCCGTCTGCCGGTAAACGAAAGCCCAATGACGCCTGGCGCCTCGACTGGCATGCCACGCCAAGACTTAGCACCGTTGCAATAATCAACACTCTGGAAGAATTCGACATTTTTCACCTCTCCGCAGAAACTGTCTACGGCATTGCACCACACCTGGCCGCTCTCACCCTTATATTAACCTCAAAACAGACAAATCGCACCCTTTATCTGCTGTAGAGCGTACAAATGCCCCCTGCGGTGATTCCCTGAGGTCTGGCTGTGGCGCGGCCGTTAACCCAGCGCCTGCGCCAGGTCGGCGATGACATCCTCGGCGGCTTCGATCCCCACCGAGAGGCGCACCAGGTTGTCGCGGATGCCCATGCGCTCGCGGTGCTTGGGCGAGATCTCGCGGTGCGAGCTCATCGGCGGGTACAGCATCATGGAATGGACGTCGCCGAGCGAGGTGGCGCGCACCACCAGGCGCAGGCTGTCCATGAAACGGAAAATCTCGTCCCGGCCGGCATCGCGGATTTCAAAGCTGACCATGGCGCCGTAAAGGTTGGCGGGGAAAAGCCGGCGGATGGTGGCGGCATCGGGGTGGTCAGGGTCTCCGGTGAAATAGACCCGCTCCACGCGGGAATGCCCGGCCAGCCAATGGGCCAGGCGGCAGGCATTGGCGCACTGGCGCTCCATGCGCAGGGGGAAGGTCTTGATGCCGCGCATCGTCAGATAGCATTCGAACGGGCCGAGCACCGGACCGACGATGCGCGAGAGCCTCCGCAGCCCTTCGTAGTGCTCCTGGTCCGACACCACGATGCCGCCCATCACGTCGCCGTGGCCGGCCAGGTACTTGGTGACGCTGTGCACGCTGAAGTGCGCGCCCAGTTCCAGCGGGCGGCAGAGCAGGGGAGTCCCAAAAGTGTTGTCCACCACCAGCGCCGCGCCGGCCTCGCGGGCGATCTCGGCGATGCGGTCGATCTGGCCCACGCGCAGCAGCGGGTTGGAGATGGTCTCCATCAGGAGGCAGCCGGGTTGTGCCTCGGCCACCGCGGCGCGCAGGGCGTCCAGGTCGCAGACATCCACGAACCGCACCGCGATGCCCATGGGCTCCAGCACGTTCATGAGCAGGCTGACGGTGGCGCCGTAGATCGCGTTGGCCGCCACTACCGATTTCCGCCGGTCCGCCAGCGCCGTTACGATGGCCACGTGCACTGCCGCCATTCCGGAGGCGCAGGCCAGCGAGCCGTGGCCGCCCTCCAGCGCCGTCACCAGCTCTTCGAGCGCCGCCGCCGACGGGTTGTCGTAGCGTGCGTAACACGGCCCCGCCTCCTCTCGGCCGAAAATCCGGTCGAGCTGTTCCATGGATTCGTAGAAGTAGCTGGATGCCGTGTAGATGGGTGTGGTGATGGGGACGTGGGGACCGAGTTTCTTGCGGTCGCCCGCATGCACTGCTTTGGTTTGGATCTGCAACGCTATTTCCTCTTCCAGCGCACGCCGCTCTTGGTGTCTTCCAGGATGATGCCTTGTTCCAGGAGCTGCTGGCGAACCTGGTCGGCGCGCGCGAAGTTCCTGGCTTTCTTGGCGGCGGTGCGCTCTGCGATGAGCGCGTCCACCGCCTGATCGGACAACTGGCCCTCCTGCGCGGTGGGCCGGAGCACGTCGAAAACCGAATCGAAGCGGGCCAGAAACGCGAGCGCGGCGGCTACATCCCCCGCGCGGAACTCGCCGGAATCCATGGCGCTATTGGCGTCGCGCACGTACTCGAAGACGGCGGCCAGCGCTTCGGCGGTGTTGAGATCGTCGTTGAGGCTGGCAATGAAGGACTCGTCCGCGGCGGCGGTGCGGGCGGCCCACTCCGGGTGCGAGCCCTCGGCGTACCGGTCGGTCTCCAGGCGCAGCTTGAAATTGCGCAGGCGGTCGATGGCGGTGGCGGCCGATTTCAAGCCGTCGAAAGTAAAGTTCAGCGACTTGCGATAGGGCACGGATGCCAGCAGGTAACGGATGGCCTCGGGCTGGTGGCCGCGGGCGATCACATCGCGCAGGGTGAAGTAATTCCCCAGCGACTTGGACATCTTCTGGCCTTCCACCATCAGAAACTCGGCGTGCAGCCAGAAGCGCGAAAACGGCTTGCCGGTGAGCGATTCCGACTGCGCGATCTCGTTTTCGTGATGCGGAAAGATCAGATCGATCCCGCCGGCGTGGATATCCAGCGTCTCGCCCAGGTACTTGATGGCCATCACGGAGCACTCGATGTGCCAGCCGGGGCGGCCGGGACCGATGGCGGTGTCCCAGAATTTCTCGCCTTCCTTGGGGGCCTTCCAGAGGGCGAAATCGCGGGCGTCGGACTTCTCGTATTCGTCCACGTCCACGCGCGCGCCGGCGATGTTGCCGCTGAAATCGTTGTGCGAGAGCTTGCCGTAGCCGGGGAAGGTGGCGATGCGGAAATAGACGCTGCCGTCGCTCGAATACGTGTGGTGGCCGGCGGTGAGCCGCGCGATGGCCGCGGCCATGTCGCCGATATGCTCGGTGGCGGGCACCAGGCGTTCGGGCCGTTCCAGGCGCAGGGTGGCGCAATCGTCCAGGAAGGCCTGCGTGTAGGCGGTGGTGTACTCCTGCAGCTCTTTGTGCTGGGCCGCGGCGTTGCGGATGATCTTGTCGTCCACGTCCGTGATGTTCATCACGTGATCGAGCGCGAATCCATTGGCGCGCAGACACTTGCGCAGGATGTCCACGAACGTGAAAGTCCGGAAATTGCCGATATGGGCGAAATCGTAGACGGTGGGGCCGCAGGTGTACATGCGGACGGTGTTGTCGCGGGCGGGTGAGAAATCCTCCACCTGCTGGGACAACGTATTGTAGAAGCGCAGCGGCATAAAGGGGGGAAGATCTCATCGTAGCAGACCGGCCGGGGATCAAGTTCCAATGCTCGCCTCCACAGGCGGCTCTTGGGCCGAATCCCGGAGCTATCGCACGACCGGAATCCTGGCCGAAACCGCTTCCTGACGGGGTGCCCATCTCTGGGCCCGGCTCAGACACGGGTGCGCTGATTCCGCAGGGGTTACCGAGCCGGGTCCAGAGGGCACCCCGTGAGCGAGCGGAGGCATTCTCCAAAACGGTCAAGCGGTCAAGCACCCCCCGCTAGGGCCCGAATCCCCGATTCATGTCCCATAGAGGATAGTGGGGAAGTGTGCCCGCGGGATCGCGCTGGAACATCTCGCTTTGAGCCACCAGATCCCTCATTCGCTGCCGCGCCGCAGCGCCGGCATCGCGCCGCCCGAGCGCCGACGCCTGTTTACCCGAGCGAACCGTTCCCTCCTCCGGAACCAGTCCTTCCGAGAGGAGCAGCCGATCCCCCACCCTGGGCACGAACAGCTCCAACAGGGCCTCACGAAGACGGTGAATCTTTTCTCTGCCGAATCTGGCTTCCCAGCTCCTCTCGATTCGAGCGACAAGATCGCAATACCGCTGTTGCGCCGCAAGCCCCAGAGGCGAGAGGCGAACAAACTTGCCACGGCCGCCATCGGGGCCGGGTTCCACCACGACATACGGCTTGATCTGCCATCCGATGCCGCTGGTCTCCGGAGACGATCCGGTCAAACGCGGGATCTCGGCAGCCGGCGCCGGCTGCTCCCCAAGCACGCGAAGAGTGCTGGCGCAAAGCCGGAGCGGGGCCGGCGATACCGGATCGAATTCCAGCGTGAACGCCAGCAATGCCTGGGAGAGCAGCACCGGCAAAGGAAGCGGACCGGTGCGGGTCGCGGTTCGGGTGCGATACGCCTCGGTGGTTTCCCAGGAGCCCGGCAGGCCGTGAGGGAGTTCCAGATCGACATGCCCCACGATCTCCTCCAGCCCTTCACGCAGGCTGGCAATGTCATCGTCGCCGAAGCGTTCTCGCCAGCGCCGCTCGATCTCGCCAAACAGAGGCGGCCAAACCTCGGCGGCCTCGCGCCCCTTCCCGGTGAGGAGGACCTTCCAGGCGGAGCGAATCCCGCGGCCGCTGCCCCACCCGTCGCGCAGTATGCGGCCCGCCCGGCGATGTACTCGGCCCGGTACGGGCCGGCCGTCTGCCGAATCGGCCTGAAGCACCACGACTCCCCACCGCTCCAGGCATCCCAGTTGAAACCTGATTTGCGCTTCGGGCGCGAGGGCCTTGTGGGCCAAATCGCGTACCGATATCGCGCCTTCAGTGACCAAACGCACCAGGTTGTTCCACAGCACCATCGATAGCGTCGTCCCGTGATAGCCAGCCTTATTCATTCGCCGCTCGAATTCGTTATCGAACTCGACGGTGAACGCGACCAGGACCTGAGATAGGAGGGCGCACAACGGACGAGGCGGCATCTACCACCAGTGTAAAGCGCTCGCGCCGCGGACCGGCCAGGGGAAGGAAACACCGGCCGCGATGCAATCCTCCCCGGCGCTGTGCTGTTCACGGATCGGGCCCGCTGGACAAAGGTGCCCCCCCGGAGAAGTGCGGCTGGCGTGCGCTCCTTATCGAAACCGGATGCGGGACGGTCCGACGACCGTCAGCCGGCCAGTGAGATCCATTTCCAGCACTTCGTGTAGCCGCTCGCGCACGAACGCGACGACGGCGCGTCGTCCGGAGGTGTCAGGCCGGAACAAGACGACTCCCGCGTGTTGCTGAGTCGGGTAGCGCTGGAGATTGGCGATTCCCTTGTCGAGGGTGACCAAAATCCGATCGGCGCCAAAGGCAGCGTCCACAACTTCCGGGTCTGCCGCGCCGCTTAGCCCTTCACCGGAAACCGTGTCGGCATCGTGGCCCAAGCCGCGAAGATCCGTCACCAGTTCCACGGGGAGGTTCTCGGCAAGCTTGAACTTCACATTGCCCGGATCGGCACGAGACGTTCCTCGTGCGCCAGTTCCGCCGCGTAGGCCAGAGCGGCATTGATGTGGTGAGCGCGCAGGGACGGGTAGCTGGCCAAGACCTCATCCTTGGTGGCGCCCTCGGCAAGACTGTCAAGGATCACCGTGACAGGAACCCGGGTCCCCGTTGCGCAGATCTCACCACCGCAGACCTGCTGGTTACTGCTGAGGAACTCCTGCCACGCCGCCATATGCCAATTCTACGTTGGCCGCCGCCGCGGCGTCCACTCCGACTGATCGAGCGAATGCGGTAGACAAACCCGTCTGCGCGCCCCCTGGTCGCGCCCATGAGGCGCCGAGCCCTCGCATTCTACAAGTGGCCCGCATTGGTCCCGAAGCCGGCCGTTCTTCCCTTTCGTGATAACTTGAGTAGTCATGCCCACCGAACACAGCGCGGACGGTTCGCTGTGGACGCCGGATTCCTGGCGCCGGCGGACCGTCCTCCAGCAACCCGCATACCCGGACCCGGTGGCGCTGGAGCGCGTGCTGGGGGAATTGCGGATGCTCCCGCCGCTGGTGACCAGTTGGGAAATCCTGGACCTGCGCCAGCAGTTGGCCGAGGCCGCCGCCGGAACCCGCTTCGTCCTGCAGGCCGGCGATTGCGCCGAACGCTTTGCCGACTGCACGCCCAACCGCATTACCAACATGCTCAAGGTGCTGCTGCAGATGAGCCTGGTGCTGGTGGTGGGAGCGAAGATGCCGGTGATCCGCATCGGCCGCTTCGCCGGGCAGTACGCCAAGCCGCGCTCCTCCCATGAGGAAACGCGCGGCGGCGTGTCGCTCCCGAGCTTCCGCGGTGACAATATCAACCGCCCCGAGTTCTCCGCCGCCGCGCGCACGCCCGATCCGCAGCTTCTCCTCCGCGGATACGAACGCGCCTCCATGACGCTGAACTTCATCCGCGCCCTGGTCAAAGGCGGCTTTGCCGACCTGCACCATCCCGAATACTTCGATCTCGATTGGGTGGAGCACTCGCCGCTGGCCGACGAGTACCACCGCATGGCGCAAACCATTACCGACGCGCTGCGTTTCATGGAAGACATTCTGGGCATACGCGCCGGCGATACCGACCGCATCGATTTTTTCACCGCGCACGAAGCTCTGCACCTGGCGTACGAATCGGCGCAGACCCGCCGCGTGCCGCGCCGCCCCGGCTATTTCGACCTGACCACGCATTTTCCCTGGGCGGGGCTGCGCACCAACCATCCGGAGGGCGCCCACGTAGAGTACCTCAGCGGCATCGAGAACCCCATCGGCATCAAGGTCGGCAAAGATTCCCGCCAGCACGTAGCCCGATGGCTGGAGGCGCTCGATCCGCGGCGCGAGCCGGGGCGGCTGACGCTGATCCATCGCTTCGGCGCCGGACAGATCGCCGACGCGCTGCCCCCGCTCATCGAGGCGGTGCGCGCCGAGCGAGGGCAGGTGGTGTGGGTTTGCGACCCCATGCACGGCAACACGCAGACCACCGCCGGCGGCGTGAAGACGCGCAACTTCGAGGATATCTTCCGCGAAGTGGAACTGGCCTTCGACATTCACCGCGCCATGGGCGGCACGCTCGGCGGCGTGCACATCGAAGTCACCGGCGAGAACGTCACCGAGTGCATCGGCGGTTCGCACGGCCCCCGCGAAGCGGACCTTTCGCGGGCCTACGAATCGGAAGTGGACCCGCGGCTGAATTACGATCAGGCCATCGAGCTGGCCTTCATGATCGCCCGCAAGATGAAAAACGGGGGAAAGTAGGTCAGTTCGCGCCGCCGATCGCGAGCAGGGGCCGGGGACCTGTGGCCTCGTGGCCTGTCAAAACCGGCGAGCCGGTCGACCGCCGCGGCGCGCATCCACACGGCCGGTGGTACCCTTGAAAACGGGTGACCGATTCCCTGAGCGAGAAACAGTCGGCCGCGCTGGGCTCGCTTCTGGCTGCCGTTGGGCTGACCGCGATCAAGATTGTGGTAGGTCTGTGGACGGGCAGCCTGGGCATCCTGGCGGAGGCGGCGCATTCCGGCCTGGACCTGGTGGCCGCCGGGCTCACCTTTCTGGCCGTGCGCGTCTCCGGCCGGCCCGCCGACCGCGAGCACCTTTACGGACACGGCAAGGTCGAGAACCTCTCGGCGCTGGCCGAAACCCTGCTGTTGCTGCTCACCTGCGCGTGGGTCGTGCGCGAGGCCGTGCACCGGCTGCACTTCCACAGAGCTGTTATCGAGGTTAACGTTTGGTCGCTGGCGGTCATGCTGATCTCGATCGTTGTCAATATCTCGCGCTCGCGCGTGCTGTCGCGGATCGCCAGGAAGTACCACAGCCAGGCGCTGGAGGCGGACGCGCTCCATTTCCAGACCGATGTCTGGAGCTCCGCGGTGGTGATCGTGGGGCTCGTGGCCGTGAAGACGGGCCTATGGTGGGGCGACGCGGTGGCCGCTCTGGGCGTCTCCGCGGTGGTGGTGTGGGTCAGCGCACAGCTTGGCCGGCGGACCGTGGACGCGTTGCTGGACACCGCTCCCGTGGGAATGGAGCAGCGCATCGCCAAGGCGGTGGAAGCGGTGGAAGGCGTGCGCGATTGCCACCACGTCCGCTTGCGCTATTCGGGGCCGGTGCTGTTTATCGATCTGCATGTGCTGGTGGATGGCGGCCAGACGCTGGCCGAAGCCCACCGGCTCACGGAGACCATCGAGGCGGTGATCCAGCAGATCGCGCCGCAGGCCGACGTGACCGTGCACCCGGAACCGTTCGAAGGGAACCCCGCAGAGCCGCGCGCGTGAGCCCCCAACTTACTGCACGGTAATGTAAGCGTTCGCCTGGGAAGTTACTCCGTTGACTTTCAACACTACCAGGTTATCTCCGCTGGGCACGCCAGGCACCGTGATATTGAACTGGTATTCGCCCGGATATACCAGATACCCGGTGGATCCCGATACCGAAGCGGCCACCCCTCCAATGGTGGCCGTAACGGTATTGGCCG
>Ga0265316_10001330_pt1 | contig 26606 bp, 17 predicted proteins | sample 4522metaG_FD_202092 | JGI IMG/M metagenome (GOLD analysis project Ga0265316, IMG submission 202092) | Rhizosphere microbial communities from Carex aquatilis grown in University of Washington, Seatle, WA, United States - 4-5-22 metaG | ecosystem: Host-associated > Plants > Roots > Rhizosphere >... | reverse complement strand
TTCCCGGATGCAATCTATGCTTATACCAAAAAATCAGGAACTTCCCAAGACTAAAAAAATATGGATTACAGCATTCTATCATCCCCACTTTGATGTTGGAGGCGATTATTATGATGTAATTAATTTGAGTACAGATGAAATTGGCTTTTGTATTGCCGATGTTTCAGGAAAAGGAATTTCAGCTGCTTTGCTTATGTCTAATTTCCAGGCAAATTTAAGAGCATTATTTACAACTGAAATGGGATTACCTCATTTGGTTGAAAAATTAAATGAAAGAGTTATGAGAAGTGCCAATGGTGAGAAATTCATTACAATGTTTGTTGCAAAATATAATCTTGTAAAAAAAGAATTGGAATATATTAATGCTGGTCACAATCATCCAATTTTATATGAAACAAAAGCAAAAAAACTTTATTTCCTTAAAGAAGGTTGTGTTGGAATAGGAATGCTCGAAGAAATTCCGGTAATCAGAAAAGGCTTTATTAAAATAAAAGAAACTACAAAATTATTATGTTATACCGATGGATTAGTAGAACTTATGGACGATAAGGAAGTTGAATTTGGGACAAATGTAATTGAACAGCATATATCAAATACTCTTAATATAAAAGAAAGTATCGATAACATAATAATCGATCAACACATACTCTCAGGAAACAAAGCTATTTTTGATGATATTACTATGCTTGGAGTGGAATTTTATTGAAAACTTTAATCTTTATCGGCCAACTTTGGCGAATGATAAACATCCAAAGCCACGATCATAGCTGTAAATCCCCAAAATAAAGCAGAAAGTTTATCGGTATCCAGAAAATTGTTCATTGCGCCATGAAGATAATATGAAAATAATCCAACCAATAAAGAAATTGCAAGAATTTTTACTTTTCTTCTTTTAGTCTTAAAATATATTTTTGAAGCAGTATACATAGTAGTTATAACAATTGCAAGAAACGATAAAAAGCCAAATAATCCTGATTCCGAAAGTGGTCCAAGATATTCACTGTGAGCATTTCCACCATTTCCTTCATTTGTGCTAATTATTGTTTTTTCACTTTTTACCTGGTAAGGTGCATATTTAAACATATATGTTCCAGGTCCAAAACCAAACACTGGTTTATCTTTAAACATTCTCATTGCACAATTCCATCGATTTATTCTTTCCATGTTGGAAGCATCAGAATTAATATTAGAGATAGACTTAATATGTTTTGAAAGATTATTAGAGGAATCCTGCTTGTTTCTTTCTAAACCAATTATTATTTCAGTTTTGAAAATAAAAAATAAACCTACTAAAACCCCAATAATTAAAAACATAAATCTAAGTCTAAGTCCAAGAAACATACCGAAAAAGAAACCTAAAGCTAATACCAAACTTAACCAAGCTGCACGACTATATGATAAAACTAATGCCATCAAATAAAATAATATTAGAGTAATCTGTAAAAATTTAATAAAAAAATTGGTTTTCTTTTTGATAAAAAAAATTCCAATTAAATTTGGGATTAGCAAACATAATGCAGCAGCATAGGCCGTATGATCATTATAAAATGGTTCAACAACCCAATTTGCAGCCAACTGATTAGTGAGACCTTCAATATTGAGTCTGATTAAAAAGTAAACAATGACCACAACCATGCTAAATGAATAAAACCAAATATATTTTATGGTATTCTGATACTTAGCAAAAAATTGAGTGGCTATAAAATAAAAAACAACAACAAACCATAAACGAGATAAGAAAAATTTAATTGATATTACTGGCATTGTACTGGTGACACATGATATCAGAATCCAAGCAAGATTGAATGATATTGCAAGTGTAATCGGATGTTTCAGAATTCTTTTATCAAAAGACTCATTATAAATTATCTTAATAAAAAATAATATCATTATTCCGGCAACAATTGGTTCAACAGGCAGGTCCACACGAGAATTTATTCCATGTATTAACTTGGAAAGAGGTATCGAAAGCGGTACCAATGCTATTATAATAAACATTAAAGTATCGAGTGAAAAAATAGCAAAAAACAGTATAAGAATTACAAATGGTAAAAAATTTAACCAAAAGTGCCCTTTATAAATTAATAATGCATTTATTATTATAAATAATAATACAATAGGAAAAATCCATAAATTTTCATTTTTTATTAAAACTCTCAAAATCGAAAAGGATTATTTGTTGTTCTTTATAGAATCCACAATAAGCATTAATACAAATGCAAAGAAAACAGCTGAAATTGAAGCTGTTAAAATAATTAATAAGCGTTTGGGATAAGCTTTCTTTTCAGAAACCCTTGCTGATTCGACTATGTATTTGTGTGGCAAATACTGTTCATATTCTGTTTTTGCTTCGGAATACTTATAAAATAATGCTGATAGTTGCATTCGTTGTAAATTTACCCAATCCTTTATTCTATTATATGTAGTCCCATATTTCGAAATTAATTCCATTTTATTTTTTATTTCATTAGCAACTTGTGCTTGTCCTTTTGTTAAAGCTCTGTAGTAGGCCCTTGTTAATATTATACTTTGATCATAAAAATCAATAATTCCTAACTTTCGAAAAATAAACAAAGAATCTTCTTCTATTTTTATTGCCTTTTCTAATGATCCGTACTCATCTTTTATCAATTCATAGGCCTTTTTTGACCTAACCTTTTGCATCTTATCAATTAATGTGTCGGCAAAAACAGCAACATCATTTGCCATTGCAGCAGCCAATTTTGGATCTATATCTAACACTTCGATAACAACTGAAACATATTCAGATCGCCTAAAAGAGAAATTTGCATCAAACCAACTATAATATTTAGTAGTGGCAAATTTTGTTTTTAGACTGTCAATTCCGTAATGGTTCATTAAGTGGTATTTTTTATTAATAAGGTCTTTCATATCTTTTGAATTCAGGACCTGCAATAATTGATCTGCTTCCTGTTCATCGCCAAAATTCATTAGGTCACCTCCTTTTGAAGTGCTGTATTGTGTATTAAGTATTGATTTTGAAACTGAAGCATCTGATGTAGGAAAAATAATTACTGTAGACTTAAATTTTGGCTTTATCATGTATGCTGCTATTCCTGATATTATTGCAGCCAAAATACCAATTATAAACAATATTTTTATTTTATTAAAAAAGAAAAATAAAATACTGCTTGAATTGAAATCATACTTTGATTTTTTTTTGCTCATAGTTATGAAGTTTAATATTATTTTACAATTAGTAAATTATAATTCTTTTTTCCTTTCTGTATTAATAAATATTTATTATTAATCAAGTTATCAGTATCAATAATTTTTTCGGTTTGCAAAATTTTATGTTTGTTAATACTTAATCCTCCACCTTCAATTAATCTGCGTAATTCACCTTTACTTTGAAAAACATTAGAAAATGAAGTTAGTAATTCTATAACAGAAGGTTCTTTTTCCAGTATCGATCGGTTGATTTCAAATTGTGGTACTCCTTCAAATATTGATAGAAAATCAGATTCATCAAGCCTATTAAGAGTTTCATTAGTTCCCTTACCAAAAAGAATATCAGATGCATCTAATGCGGTATTATACTCTTCCACAGAATGAACCATACAAGTCACTTCGCGGGCTAAAATATTTTGTAAAATTCTACGATGAGGTTCAGATTTATGCTGTAATATTAATTCATTAATGATATCCCTTGGAAGCATTGTAAAAATTTTAATATACTTTTCAGCATCCTGATCTGAAACATTTAACCAAAACTGATAAAATTGATAAGGCGAAGTATATTTAGGAGAAAGCCATATATTGCCATGCTCGGTTTTGCCAAATTTTCCACCATCTGCTTTTGTAATTAACGGACAAGTAAGGGCAAATGCTTCACCACCTGTTTTACGACGGATTAGTTCAGTTCCGGTCGTAATATTTCCCCATTGATCAGAACCACCCATCTGGAGTTTACAATCATAATTTTCATATAAATACAGAAAATCATAACCTTGAACCAACTGGTAAGTGAATTCAGTAAAAGACATACCTTCATGTTCTTCCCCTGAAATCCTTTTTTTTACAGATTCTTTGGCCATCATATAATTTACAGTAATATACTTTCCTACATCACGAATAAAATCGAGGAAACTAAAAGCAGACATCCAATCGTAATTATTGACTAAATCTGCACAATTTTTACTATCCTTATTAAAATCAAGAAATTTAGAAAGTTGTTCTTTTATTTTTTCCTGGTTATGGCGCAAGGTTTCAAGTGAAAGTAAATTTCTTTCTTCAGATTTTCCGGATGGATCGCCTATCATTCCAGTTGCTCCTCCAATTAGAGCTATAGGTCTATGACCCGCTTTTTGCAAATGCACCAATAACATAATTGAAACCAGGTGCCCAATATGAAGCGAACTGGCGGTAGGATCAATTCCCAGGTACGCTGAAGTCATTTCTTTTTGAAATTGATCTTCTAATCCTGGAGTATAATCATGAATCATACCCCGCCATTTCAATTCTTCAAAAAAATTCATGTCAATTTTAAAAATTAAATAGTGCCAAAGATAATAAAATTAGCTTCATATTTAAGTCGCTCAAAATGTCTCGTATTCCCATTCCTTTTTATAAATTAAAAACTAAATTCACAAGTTTTTTTATTTTTAATTATTTAAATGTTGGGAATTTTTATTCAATTTTAAATATGGAAATAATAAAGGGGCGAAAGATTCAATAGGTCGATATAAATAAGAACTTTCAGTATCCTTCTTATTTGGCCAGTTAAAATTAACAATTGAAAATTTTAACATAACCATAAATACACTAATAATAAAACTCATCTTTAGAATTCCGAAAATGCAGCCTGTAATTTTATTAAAAAGACCTAATTCTACTTCGTCAAAAAGTTTCTCAAGAAAATTTCCTAATAAATGAATTGAAATTAATACTGAAATAAATATTATTACAAATGCAATAATTTTAGAGGTATTCTCAGATGGTACAAAATTAGTTTGAATAAATGGTGAAATTAATTTACTAAATTTTACAGCTAAAAAAATACCTAAAATAAGAGCAGTTAATATGGCCAATTGATGAATTAGTCCTTTACGAAAGCCACTTATAGCGGCAAAAAAAAGAAATATTATTATAATAATATCAAGATAATTCATAATGAAATAAATTAATACCGGTAAAGTTTTGTTAGCAATTTTAGGAATTTCTTAATAGATTTTGTAAGAAATATTCATTTTTTAATCAAACAAACATAAACTTCAATTTATATTATATTTGCATCCTCAATGATTTAATATTAATCGATTGGTTTTTAAGGCCCCGTAGTTCAATGGATAGAACGGAAGTTTCCTAAACTTTAAATTCAGGTTCGATTCCTGGCGGGGCTACTTTTTAAAATATTTATATTTAAATAATTATATTAATTCACATACAATAAATATTGAGTACATAAAATTTATATTTTCAATAGGTATTTATGCACATTTTGAGCCATTTTACGACCTTCTGCAATTGCATGTACAACAAGTGAAGGACCACGAACGGCATCTCCAGCTGCAAAAACTCTTTTAACTGATGTAGCCTTATCTGAATTTGCCTTAATATTTCCTTTTTGATCGAATTCAATTCCTATATCATTTAACAATCCTTCATGATACGGGTGTACAAACCCCATTGCCAGTAAAACCATGTCAGCATCTATTAATTTTTCAGAGTTAGGAACATCCAACATGACCATCCTACCGTTGGAATCTTTTTCCCATTTTACTTCAGCAATTTCGACTTGTTTTAACTGACCATTTTCACCCATAAATCGTTTAGTAGTTAGGCTCCACATTCGGTCGCAACCTTCTTCATGCGAAGTAGAGCTTTTAAGTATTGTAGGCCAAAAGGGCCATGGATTGTCAAGTCCGCGTTTTACTGATGGTTTGGGCATGATCTCAATTTGGGTAATACTCTTAGCTTTTTGACGATTTGAAGTGCCCACACAATCACTTCCGGTATCACCGCCACCAATTACCAGTACCTTTTTGTCTTTAGCAGAGATTCGTTGATCATCAGGAAAGTATGTTCCTTGAACAACCCTGTTTTGCTGTTTTAAGAAATCCATCGCATAATAAATGCCTTTTAGCTCTCGACCTTCAATTCTTAAATCTCGGGGTTTCATTGCGCCAATTGCAATGCAAATTGTATCAAATTCTTTTAGCAGGACTTTTGATTCGACATCGACGCCAACATTCACTCCTGTCTTAACAATAAGGCCTTCAGCAGTTAAAATATCCATCCGGCGGTCGATAACACTTTTACTTAGTTTGAAATCTGGAATACCGAATCGTAAAATTCCACCTACTGCTTCGTCTCTTTCAAAAAGAGTAACCGAGTGGCCCCATTTATTTAAAAGATCAGCACAAGCCATACCAGCAGGTCCTGAACCAATTACAGCCACTTTTTTACCTGTCCGGTTTTGTGGAGGATTAGGCTTGATATATCCCAGGTTAAATGCCTTTTCAATAGTTGCACACTCGTTTTCCCGAATTGTAACCGGTTCTTCGTGAATATTTAATACACAACCTTTTTCGCAGGGGGCAGGACAAATACGGCCGGTGAATTCAGGAAAATTATTTGTCAAGCTCAACACCTCAACCGCTTCTTCCCAGTTTCCTTTATATAAAGCATCCTGGAATTCTGGCATTGTATTATTTACAGGGCATGCCCATTGGCAAAATGGGATACCACAATCCATGCATCGTGAAGCTTGTTGCTGACGGTCGGCATCGTTAAGTGTTTGTTCAACTTCACTGAAATCGTCGATACGTTCATAAACCGGTCTGTTTCCGGCATCTACACGCGGAATTGTCATAAATGCTTTTGGATTTCCCATAATTTCTTTTCTTTATGATCTTTTGAATTAATAATTATTTGTCATAATTAACAGCCGCAATTAATCAATTTTTAATCATCAATTAATACTGTCTTTGAGGTTCGTCTTCTGTAGCTGCAATCTTTTCTTTTAATGCCTGTAACTTCAATTCCTCAAGTACTTTCTTATACTCAAAAGGAATCACTTTTACAAACTTCGGTAAAAACTCGTCCCAATTAGTCAGAATACGTTCGGCTAGTGTACTGTTAGTATATTGCATATGGTTACTAATAAGAAATTGTACTTCGTTGATATCTTCAATTGAGTCCATTTTTGTTAAATCAACCAATCCCTTATTACAATAATATTCGAAATCACCATCAACATCAAGTACATATGCTATGCCACCGCTCATACCTGCGGCAAAGTTTCTGCCAGTTTTTCCAAGCACTACTATCCGTCCACCGGTCATATATTCGCAACCATGATCGCCAACCCCTTCGACTACTGCATAAGCACCTGAATTACGGACGCCAAATCGTCCGCCAGCAATACCCCGTATGTAGACTTCTCCACTTGTAGCCCCATATAAAAGTGTGTTTCCGGCAATTATATTTTCCTCTGGAATATATCTTGCGGTTGAAGGCTGAACAAGTATAATCTTACCTCCACTCAATCCTTTACCCAGGTAATCGTTAGTTTCACCTTCAAGCCGAAAGGTTATACCTTTGGCTAAAAATGCACCAAAGCTTTGTCCGGCTGATCCAATAAAACGGGCGTTGATTGTATCATCCGGCAAGCCTTCGTCACCATAAATCCTTGCAATCTCACCACTTAACATAGCGCCAACGGCACGATCAACATTGTTAATAGGTTTGGCAATCCATACCTTTTCATTACATTTAATAGCTGCATTTGATAGCTTGATCAAATCAAAATCTAGTTGATCCTCAATACCATGCTGTTGTGCTGCTAAATTATGCAACGGATATTTCTTAGCTTCTTCAGGGAAATGCATTAATTTCGAAACATCCACTTTTTTTGCTTTCCAGTGATTAGGATAACTTCGAGCCTCAAGTAAATCGGAACGACCGACCAGGTCTTCAAATTTGGCAATTCCTAATTCAGCCATGATTTCTCGAATTTCCTGTGCTACAAAATTGAAGTAATTTATTACGTATTCTGATTTACCGATAAATCGTTTACGCAGTTGTTCGTCCTGTGTTGCAACACCTGCCGGACAAGTATTTAAATGACATTTGCGCATCATAATACAACCCAATACTATTAAAGCTGCAGTTGCAAATGCGAATTCTTCAGCGCCGAGTAAGCCTGCCAAAATAACATCACGTCCAGTTTTAAACTGGCCATCGGTCTGTAGGCGCACTCTCCCGCGTAGGTTGTTCAAAACTAATGTTTGATGCGATTCAGAAATTCCCATTTCCATAGGTAATCCAGCATGTTTGATTGAACTAACAGGTGATGCACCTGTACCACCTTCACAACCACTAATAATAATTATATCTGCCTTTGCTTTGGCAACACCTGCTGCAATAGTACCTACACCATCTTCAGAAACCAATTTGACACTAATTTTTGCTTTTGGGTTTGCGCATTTTAAATCGAAGATCAGCTGTTTAAGGTCCTCTATAGAATAAATATCATGATGTGGTGGTGGAGAAATAAGGGTTATACCAGGAGTTGAATGACGAAGTTTGGCAATAATTTTATTCACCTTTAATCCTGGAAGCTGACCACCCTCTCCTGGTTTAGCGCCTTGAGCTATCTTAATCTGGAGTTCATCGGCATTGACTAAATAATTAATGGTGACACCAAAACGTCCTGAAGCTACCTGTTTAACAGCGCTTCTCATACTCTGACCATTAGCAAGTTTTTTAAAGCGTTCGCTGTCTTCACCACCTTCGCCTGTGTTTGATTTACCCCCGATAGTATTCATAGCAATCGCCAACGTTTCATGCGCCTCCTTACTAATTGATCCGTACGACATGGCGCCCGTAATGAAGCGTTTCATAATTTCTGATGCAGGTTCAACATTTTCAATTGGTATATGGTTTCTTTTATAATCTAAGAATCCACGTAAATATATCGGTATCTGGTTATGTTTATTTACATAATTAGTAAATTCCTTAAATTTTGAATAATCATTGGTCCTTGTGGCCCATTGAAGCAGACCTATCGATTCTGGGTCCCATGCATGAATTTCACCGTCAAGTCGATATTGGTAAAATCCAAATGTTCTTGGATGTCCATTAAGTCCTTGTACAAAAAATTCCTTATGGTTAATCAGGGCTTCCTCCTGTATTTCTTCAAAACCTAATCCACCTATACGTGATGAGGTTCCTACAAAGTACTTATTAATTACTTCATCTCCAATCCCCACTGCTTCAAAAATTTGAGCACCATGATAACTTCGCAGGGTTGAAATACCCATTTTAGATAATATCTTTAATAAACCAGCATCAATTGCCTTTATATATAATTCACGTGCTTTAACATAATCAGTAGGAATTTTACCTTTCTGACAAAGGTCACTGATCACAGCAAATGCACCGTAAGGATTGATAATGCTTGCGCCATAACCAACCAGGCATGCAAAATGATGCACTTCCCGTGGTTCGGCACTTTCAATGACCAGACCTACCTGCATTCTCTTTTTTGCATTAATAAGATGATGATGTACAGCAGCTGTAGCAAGTAACGAGGGAATCGGGGCCATTTCTTTATTGATCCAGCGGTCGCTAAGAACTAAATAGTTAATACCATCATCAACCGCTTTCTCGGCCTCTGCACATAATAATTCTATCGCATTTTCCAAGGATTTCTTATTATTGTTGACAGGAAATAACATTGGTAATTCACGATGACGGAAACCTTCCTCGTTTAGGTTTTTTAGTTTAGCCAAATCAGTATTGGTGATAATAGGTGTTTTGAAACGAATGGATTTGCAGTGTGATGGAGAATCAACCAATACATTTTTAGATACCGATCCGATATAATTCGATAAAGACATAACCAGGCTTTCACGGATAGGGTCAATTGGTGGATTAGTCACTTGTGCAAATAGCTGTCTGAAATAATTAAACAGACGATATGGATTCTGAGAAAGCACAGCTAAGGGTGTATCATTCCCCATTGAACTGGTAGGTTCATAACCTTCAATGGCCATTGGGATTATTACACTTTCAAGGTCTTCCTTAGTATAGCCAAATACTTTCATATATTTGCCAAGTTCATTGCCAAGTTCGGAAGGCACCCGTTGTTTTACTTCAATTTTTGAAAGTTCAAGACGACTTTCTTTAAGCCATTGTTGATAAGGATGCATACGTGCCAACTGTTCTTTCAGTTCAACATCAGGTATTATAATGCCTAGTTTTGTGTCTACCAATATTATTTTACCTGGGCTTTGACGGCCTTTCATTTTAATGGATTCGGCAGGAAAACACTGGCATCCAGCTTCAGATCCCATAACTATAATATCGTCATTTGTAATAACATATCGTGAGGGGCGTAACCCATTACGATCAAGTGTACCTCCAACAAAACGACCGTCAGAAAATACAATCGAAGCAGGGCCATCCCATGGCTCCATTATTGTAGAATAAAACTCATAAAAGGCCTTTAAGCTATCTGGAATGGGATTTTTTGCATTCCAAGACTCAGGAATCAGCATAGCCAGAGCATGTGGTAAGCTACGCCCTGTTAAATGGATAAATTCAAGTGCATTATCAAGTGAAGCTGAGTCACTCATTCCAGGTTCGATAATGGGAAAAAGTTTTTGCAAATCATTTCCGAAAAGATCAGTTTTTAGCAGGCCTTCACGCGCTTTCATCCAGTTACGGTTACCTTTAATTGTATTGATTTCACCGTTATGGGCAAGGTAGCGGAAGGGCTGCGCCAAATCCCATGTTGGGAACGTATTTGTGCTAAATCTAGAATGAATCAATGAAATAGAAGTTGTCATGCTTACATCACTCAAGTCGGGAAAATAATCGACCAATTGTTGAGGTGTTAACATTCCTTTATAAATCATTACTTTTGTGGACAAACTTGGAAAATAAAATGCGTTGCTGTTTTCAATATCTAAATTTCGGATTTTGTTTTCAGCAAGTTTACGGATAATATAGAGTTTCCTTTCTAATTCATCCTGTTCAAACGGACCAGTGATGAACACTTGTTTCATTGCTGGTTCATTACTTAAGGCGATCTCTCCTAAACAGGCGCTATTTACAGGAAGTTCACGATATGATAAAATGGAAAGACCTTCCTGTTTAACAATTTCTTCAAAGCAGGCCAGACAATTGTCAGCATTTTTAGGTTTATTGGGAAGGAATACAATTCCTGAGCCATATTTTCCGAGTGGAGGTAATTTTATGCCATTTTTTATAAAGAAATCATGAGGAAGTTGAATTAAAATTCCAGCACCATCACCAGAGATATTATCAGCACTTACAGCTCCCCTATGTGTCATGTTTACTAATACATCCAAACCACGGCGAACTATTTCATGAGACTTTTGTCCCTTAATGTGAGCTACAAATCCAATTCCACATGAATCATGTTCGTTAATGGGATTGTACATACCCTGGGCCTTAGGTAATTTTTCAAACATAAGTTTATCAAAATTTAATATTTTATACTTTTTAAAACAAACCCTTTACTTTAATTAACAATAGTTTCTTATACAAAACAACTCAGCCGTTCTTTTGTGCGATAACGGCTGAATTTTGTATTGTTTTAAATATAATCAAACCATTCTCACAATGGATGTAAGTTAATCTTATTATTCCTCATCATAATATTCATATTCCTATTCATTTCACTTTTAATAATTACTGCAAAGATATCATATTCATTTTTAATTAAAATAATAAATAAAAGTTTTTTATTAAAATCTAATTTAAAAAAATAATTTTATTTAAAAATGAAAGAGTCAGGAAATCACTATATTCTATGATCCTCCCGAATGATTGTCCGACTGCCGCCACTAATACTTTTACTCCAGTCTTTGAGAGGATAGATTGTATCTAGTTTTTCTAATTGGCCAATTTCCTTGAGCCTTTTGTAAATTAGTTGCCAAGCACATGGTTGATCTGCATGGATTTCGCATCTTTCTTCGCGAGAACCTCCACAAGGCCCGTTTAGCATATGTTTTGCACAGCGAGTAACTGGACAAATGCTGCCGAAATCAGAGAGTATACAGGCTCCGCACTGCATACATTTTTCATACCATACTCCTCTTGTTTCGAGTATGCCTAAAAAATCTGTGTTTAGGCCTGCGTATACAGGTTTATCCGGATAGCGTTCGGCAATTGCCTGCACACCAGCCCCACAGCCCAGAGAAAGAACGGCATCATTTTTCTTTATTTCTTCTGCTGCGCTTTCAATAAAAACATTGTCGCACTGGCGCTCAATCGTGAGTTCGTTTACTTTGATTTGTAAACCTGATTTTTTAGACGCAATACGCAATGCAGATGATATTATTGAAACCTCACGTTCACCTCCTGCAAGGCAGACAGTAACACATGTTCCGCAACCTAGTACTAAAATATTTTTATGTCCATTAATTGAACCAAGTATTTCCGGGATTGTTTTTCTTTGAGCAACTATCATTAAATTGTTTTTTTTATAATATTAATATTTTAAAATCAAATTATTTATTTGATTTTTAATTATATAGCGACTTTTCTAATTGGATTTGGCCCCAGTTTTTTAACTGTTTCGACCATTTCAAAAATTACTTCAACCAGGTTTTTAGCCATTGCAGCAGAAATATTCACCATTCGCAGGCGTTCTTTTTCAATGCCGCTTTCTTCAAGGATAATCCTTGTGGTATTAACGCGTTTTTTGGCAAATAAATTTCCATCAATAAAATGGCATCCACCTTCGAGGCATCCTGCCACCAATACACCGTCTGCGCCATTTTCAAAGGCTTTCATGTAATATTCAACTTCCAAACGCCCTGTACAAGGAGTTCGGATAATCCTTACTCCTGTTGGATATTGAAGGCGCATTGAGCCCGCTAAATCGGCCGATGCATATGCACAATAATGGCAACAGAAAGCAACAATCTTTGGTTCAAATGTTTCATTATCCATTTTTAAACTGTTTCTATAACACTAAATAAATTATCTATCATAGCTTTGAAATGCTCAGATTTAAAGTGGTTGAGGTGAATGGCCCGAGCAGGACATTCTGATGTACATATACCGCAGCCCAAACATTTTGCCTTTTCAATTTCAGCTTTGTGATCGTTGTTGCAGAATGGTGCGCCATAAGGACAAGCTTTTACGCAAGTCATACAGGAGATGCATTTGCTTTGGTCAACCCTCGAAACCTGTGCGCCAACTTCTAGGTGAGTTTTTGATAGTATAGTAGCAGCCCTTGCTGCGGCAGCCTTTGCCTGAGAGATATTTTCATCTAGCATCTTCGGCGAATGAGCAAGTCCGCATAAAAATATCCCTTCGGTAGCAAAATCAACTGGCCGTAATTTCATATGGGCTTCAACATAAAACCCGCTTGCATTTAGCGGTACTTTGAGCATGTTTGAAATGGCTTTATTATCCTCATTCGCTTTAATACCTGTGCTTAAAATGAGCTTGTCGGCCTCTATAACTATAGTTTCCGGGAAATCAGGACTGTCAAGCTTTACTGCGTTCAATACACCGTTAATATCAGAAACGACAGGCAAATTCTGTTCATCGTACCTTATAAAAACAACACCTGCTTCTCGGGCTTTTTTGTAATATACTTCCCTGAAACCATATGTCCTGATATCCCTGTAAAGGATATAAATATTGGCTTCGGGATCTTCTTTTTTAACTTTCAATGCATTTTTAATTGCATTTGAACAGCATATTCTACTACAATATGGGTTTTCAGTATTGCGTGACCCTACACATTGGATCATCACATAAGTTTGCCCCTTTTTATCAATTTTATTCTCCAATAATTTTTCGAATTCTGACTGTACTAAAACATTCTTTACAGTTCCATAGGTGTACTCTAATGTTTCAGCCGGTTTGGCGCCGGTTGCAATAATGATGGCGCCGCATATAAATTCTTTGGGTTTGCCATCGGTTATTGTTTTAATCTTAAATTCCCCGATATGACCACTTACACTTGTAACTGTAGAATTCAGGTAGCAATCAACATTCCGGTGCGTCTTAAAACTTTCAATGAGATTTGCTTTGAATTCAGTAAGGTTTTCATTTTCCAATGTACTATTTACTGAAGCTAAATTTCCGCCCAACTGCGAAGATTTTTCAATCAGGTCAACATCATAACCCTGTTCGGCTAGTGACAAGGCTGCAGACATTCCGCTCACGCCACCACCGATAACTACTGCATTTTGTTTAATAGGAATTTTCTCACCTTCGAGCGACAACAAGCCAATTGATCGCGAAATGGACATCTTAACAAGCTCAATAGCCTTTTCTGTAGCGCCAAGCGGTTCTGAGGAATGTACCCATGAGCATTGGTCCCTGATATTGGCCAGTTCGAAGAGGTAAGGATTTAATCCGGCTTCACGCAAGGTTTCGCGGAATATAGGTTCATGTGTCCGTGGCGTGCATGATGCGACAACAATACGGTTTAACCTGTTTTTTATAATCTGGTCTTTGATATTTGTAAGGCTTGCCTCAGAACATGTGTACATTGTATGCGATGCAAACGCAACTCCCGGCTGGTTTTTAATGGATTCAGTTACTTTTTCGACATCAACGGTTCCGGCAATATTAATACCGCAATGGCAGACAAATACGCCTATCCGGGCCTCTTCATCTGTACAGTCATGTTCCGAAGGATACTCTTTTGAAGTTACTAGAGTATTTTTAGCTGACGACAATAGTTCCATTGCCATGGATGCTGCAGCGCTGGCTTGCATTACAGTTTCGGGAATGTCCTTAGGTTCCTGAAAAGCGCCCCCGACATAAACACCGGGTTTGGATGTAATGAGCGGTGATAATCGGTCTGTTTTACAGAAGCCAAATTCATTAATATCTATACCAAGTTTACAGATACTTTCGGTGACAGACACTTTCGGATCAAGGCCAACAGCAAGTATAACAAGGTCGAAATCCTGTTCGGTGTATCCATTAATAGGATCAATGAAACTTAATCTTAAATCGTTCGTTCCGGGTACTTGAACAATTCTTGACGGCATGCTTTTAATATAGCTTACATTTTTCTTTGCACGGGCACGCTCGTAGTACTGGTCAAAATCTTTACCGTGAGCCCTGATATCCATATTGAAAATTGTGCCCTGCAATCCATCCTGGTGTTCGGAAGCAATCATGACCTGTTTTGTAGTGGCCATGCAGCAAATTGAAGAACAATATTCGTTTCCGCATGATGAATCGCGCGAACCAACGCATTGTATCCATGCAATCCGCTTAGCATCTTTACCATTGTCCCTGCGGATTACATGTCCGCCATATGGGCCAGCCGCAGATAGCATACGTTCAAATTGAACACTGGTAAGTACGTTTTTATATCGGTTAAACCCAAATTCACCTTTTTGTTCAGCTTTAAATTCATCAATACCGGGAGTCAGAATTACAGCACCAACTTCAAGTTCAATGATTTGTTCTTTCATGTTATGATCAACGGCTTTCTTTTCGCAAGCCGAAACACATTCCATACATTCGGAACATTGGGCACAATTCAGACAGCGCTCAGCTTCGGCAATAGCATCTTCAATTGTGAAAGCAGTTTCGATTTCTTTAAAATTACTGATGCGTTCATTTGCATGAAGTTCAAGCGCAACGGCACGTTTTTTCTTATCAAATTTTCTGGTATCTGGTAGCAAATCTTCGGCAACTGGCTTTAAGCTATCTTCAAAGCGATTGCCTGTCATGTCTTCAGCGTTTAAATAGCGTACGATTGATTCGGCTGCGCGTTTTCCGGCAGCAACAGCTTGAATTACACTGGCCGGGCCGGTTGCATTATCGCCCCCTGCAAAAATGCCTTTAACAGATGTTTCAAGCGTAACCGGATTAGTTTTGAAACATCCACGTTCAAGTTCAATGCCAATGTGTTTGCTGAATTCACCTTCGACCATCTGGCCTATGGCTACAATTACCTGATCGGTTTTAATATTTGTTATATCATTTTCATCATAGGTTGGGCTAAAACGGCCATTCTTATCAAACAGGCTCAAGCATTTTTTCATAGCCAGACCTGTAATTGAACCATTGCCCATGATTTCCTTTGGGCCTAATCCGTTCCTGATAATTATTCCTTCTTCAAGTGTAGCTTCAATTTCTTCTTTATAGGCAGGCATTTCATTTCGCTGCTCTAGTGAAATCAATTCCACTTTCTTAGCGCCAAGTCGTAGCGCGGTTCTTGCAACATCGACAGCAACATTACCACCGCCAATCACTACTACATTCTCTTTTACAACAGGTTTGTTATTTTGGTGTCCAACTTGTCTTAAAAATTCAACACCATAATTGACGTATTTTTTATCTTCACCTGCAACATCAAGCTTTCTGCTGACATGAGCTCCGGCGCTTACATAGACTGAATCAAATTCCTTCTGAAGTTCACTGATGGTTTTGTCTTTCCCGATGGCGCAGTTCAAGACAATTTGGACGCCTTTGCGCTTAATTAGTTCAACTTCATAATCGAGGATATCCTTTGGCAACCTGTACTGTGGAATTCCCCAATAAAGCATGCCACCGGCATTGTTTCTGGCTTCAAATATGGTAACTGCAAAACCTTTGTCTGCAAGATCGCTTGCAGCAGTCAGACCAGATGGGCCTGCGCCAATAATGGCTATCTTCTTTGCATTTGGAGTTGGAGTCTTTGCCTCCGGTAATTTCAATTCACCAGATTTGAAAAGTTTAATTTCCTGATCAGATGCAAATCTCTTAAGTTGTCTTATTGCTAGTGGGCTGTCAACGTTTGCCCGTGAACAAACACTTTCGCAGGGAGCTGGACAAACACGACCGCAAATTGCTGCCAGGGGATTTCGTTCACGGATTAGGTTTACAGCCTTAACATATTCTTTTTTCTTTATTAACTGGATATAACCCTGAATATTTATATTTGCCGGGCATTTGACTTTGCAAGGCGCATGTCCCAATTTAAGAATATTAGGCATATTGGGGTTTGCCTGAGCATAATATTTCTGAACAGCTTTTCTGGTGCCAAGATCGCGGTTGAATTTATCACTTACATTAACGGGGCAAGCCTCTGTACAGTCTCCACAATCATTACAAATTTTTTCATTTATATACCTTGGCAGTTTTTTTACTAAAACTTTAAAATTTCCTGGTTCTCCTTCAATTTTTTCGAGTTCAGAAAGATTAAGCATTTCAATATTAAGGTTTCTGGCACATTCGACCAGTTTGGGTGAAATGACGCAAATAGCGCAATCACCAGTTGGGAAAGTCTTATCGAGGTGCGACATCATTCCGCCAATAGTTGCTGAACGGTTGACGAGATACACTTTATATCCTGAATTGGCCAGATCGAGTGAAGCCTGAACACCGGCAATACCACCGCCTTCAACTAACACAGCGCCTACCATTTTTTTTTTAATTGTACCCATAATGCAATACTACTATTAATAAGCCTTTCTGACTAATTCAATAATTGGTTTTGGTGAAATGACACATTTGTCCATTCCAAGTTTTTCAGGAGAAATGCCCATGCATAAACCGACAAGTTGTGTAATATAGACTATAGGCAGGTTATAGGCCATACCTTTTGCTTTATTGATATCTCCTTGCCTCAAATCTAGGTTTACCTGGCACATCGGGCATGCAACTGATATACATTGGGCATCGGATGCTTTGGCCATTCCTAAAATGGAATTTGAAAGTTCAATGACAATATCTATCCTGCTAAGGGCAAAACCGCCACCGCAACATTCAACTTTATGAGGCCAGTCAATGCTTTCACCACCCATGAGTATTATAAGGCTGTCCATAATAGTTGGATTTTCAGGATTATCAAACTGGGTGACTTCCTCTGGCCTGACAAGTAAACAGCCGTAATAACTGGCAACTTTAAGCCCGTCCAATGAATGTGTAAATGATTGTTGTAATTTTTTAACACCAATATTTTTAATAAGTATTTCGACAAAATGATGGACCTTTACACAACCGTTATAATCCTCTCCCAATGTTTCTGATATTTCTTTTCGAATCGCCGGGTCTTTTTGAATTTCGTAATTGGCCACTTTCATCCTGTTGTAGCAGGCTGCACAGAAAACAATTACATCAAGTCCCATTTTTTGTGCCATAAGCAAATTGGCAGCGGGAAGCGCCAGGGAGAGCATTTTATTTGTATGATGTGCAGGTGTTGATCCGCAGCATGTCCAACCTTTGGGTTCAACCAACTCAATGTTCAGCTTTTTTGCAACTTCCTTAACAGACATGTATTGGTCACGTGCTGTTGATTCTGCCGAACATCCCGGATAATAGGCGTATTTCATTTAAATTTAATTTTATTGTCTATCCTGTTTGATGTCTTTCTTTTTAAAAATCCTCCTAATATATTTCTTGTCTGCTTGAAAAGACGGCAATAGTGAGATCTTCCCTTTTTTAAGCATCATCGGAAACTTGTCTGTATCCTGAAAATAGCTTGCAGTTCCCATCTTGTAAGCAGCTATCATACCCAGGTCATAGGTGCGGCCAAACATTTTAACAGTTCCCAGGAACGATTTATTGAACAACGCAACATTGCCTTTCTGCTTCGAAGCATTTTTCTTTACAGCAATTATGCGCAAAGCATCCATCACAGCCGCCATATTGATATTCATTGGGCAACGTGCAAAGCAGGTTTCACATGAAGCGCACATCCAGACCAAGTCACTGTTGAGCAATTCATCGCCAGCGCCCAGTTGTAGCCTTCTGATAATCTCAGAGGGGCGCACTTTGGTGAGACTGCTAACCACGCAGCCATTTGAACATTTTTTACATTGAAGGCAACTGCTAATATTTATACCGGAAATCAGATTGACGACCTGCATTAAACTTTCGCCTTTTTTATTTTTACTAATAACTATAGACATATTTTCTATATTTTACTTCGTTGTTTTTTCTTCAACCAATTCGTCAACTTCTTCTTCTTCGCCATAAACATCCTTTTCAGGGGTTGAGGGAGTACCTTCCAAACTTGGCGCAACTTTTCTGTAAACCCTGGTTGGCTGAAGCTTTTTACCATTCACTGTTAACAAATCATCTATTTTTATTCCGAAAAGTTTTTCGTTTTCTTTCAGGTATGGCAAAATTAATTCCCAATCCTTTTCTGTAAACGGTGTGAAAATGCAACCATTCAACTGCTGTGAAACCATCGTCCTGTGAGGGTCTCTTATATAGGCCGCACCACCTGAAGCAAGGGAGAAAAGATTACTACCCGGATAAGGTTCAGGTAGTGGAACCACCTGTCCTTCCTCATCAAATTTGATTCCGTTAACAACGACAAATCCGCCCTTATTATGTGGGTCGCCAGCCATAAATGATTCTCCGAGAAAATCGAGACTGGTTCCATTAATCACTACCCTTGGCTTGCCAACCGAATTTATTAAAGGTCGTCCGGCAGCATTACCTTTTACGAAAATTGATGCCCCTTTGGCTCCATATAAGAAGGTCTGGCCGACATCGCCGTGGATAACCAATTTACCATTATTTATAATTTGACCTAACTGATCCTGGGCATTTCCATGAACAGTGATGCTCAAACCGTCAATACCTGAAGCAAGATAATCCCCAGAACTTCCGTAAACTTCTATATTAACATCACTGGTACCAGGGCCTAATCCGCAGCCTACATAACGTTGACCGGCGCAATTGAATAATATGAAATTCCTCCATCCCAGTTTAAATGCATTGACTAAATGGGTGGCATCGCAGTCAAAACCTTCGGGAGGGAACAATTTAGAATCAATTACCAAAGTTTGCTCAATATTTTTTGGTTTGCGCAGGTCTCGCCTTGTTTCAAAATCTATGAGACGATAAGTTGTATCTTCGACATTATCGGAATTAAGTTTTGGAATACTTTTAAATAGTAAATCAATTTCAGTTCTGATAATATGAAGAATATGAGAACGTCTCTTTTTCCCAGTCGGATAGCGCATATCAATTAACCATGTAAGTGTCTGTATCGCATAAGTTATATTGGCGCTGTTTCCGGTTAGTTCCCTAATTGAAGTGCAGGCAACCCAAATATCATCAAATGACCATTGTATAATATTGTTTTTGATATATTCATAAAGGTCTTTACCTTCGGATGCATATTCATTGATAATTTTTTCTATCTCGGCCTGAATTTTTGAAACTGTCACTTTTTTTGAGAAATCACAACATTCATTTTTTTCAGTAATCAGAATAGGATTGTTGAATTTGTCTTTGCATTCTAACCTGTACCTGTCATTTTCATCAGGAATAATATCGAACATAAATGCTCCACCGTCTGAATGGCTTCCACCACGTGCGTTCCAGTATTTATCAGCAATAGGACATATTCTTTTGTCTTCTTTTGCAAGGCTTGCAAGAGTTGCATCAATAGCTTGTTTTTCTGAACCAATCAGTCCAACTTGTACTTCGCCATCAACAAAAGCAAAAACTTGCGGCCTAAGCATTGCAGTATCTGTAATTCCTAGAAGTTGAAATTTCCTATTTTCCAGCAGATTACGTGCAATGATAAAAAACCATGGACCATCAGGCGATCCATGGATGTGTGAAGTCTGGATAGCACGGTAAACTTCCTGTTTTTCCTTTGGCAAACGGTCAAAATCCAGTTCGGTGGTTGGAGCCAGGGCTTCAATAATATATTCAACAGGATATTTATATGTTCTCGACAACAGGTCGAACATAAGCGCCGATACTTCTGTATCTGTTATGAATTGTGGATAAATGTTCCGTTGCTTGAGATATTCAGTCACCGAATGATAATTTGCAAAATCTCCATTATGAACAAGTGCTAGATTCATTGCTGTAAAAGGGTGCGCACCACCCGGATGCCACACACGCCCTCTAGTTGGGTACCTTTGATGTGCTATCCATATGTGTGCACGTAAATCGTCAATTTTATAATATTGTGTAACTGCTTCTGCAAAGCCAACAACTTTCAGGATCATTATGTCACGTCCTTGTGACATGACAAAGGCCATTTGTTTTTTGACAGCTACATAATATTCATGGTTCAGTTTAACGCTGTTCTGGTTAATGAATTCATCTTCTGCATCCCTGCGGACTAGCTTTTCAAATTTATTATCAGCAATATATTTATTGAGAACATCATCTTTTACCCGGACGAAATACCTGTAAACATCAGGAGGTTTCACGTCAAGGCCGGGAATGCTTTTCCAGTCCTCAACCGTATCTAGCTTGGTAGATTTAAAAACATTTAAAAATGGATCTACGTATTTTTTTTCAACAGTTTCACGAGAAATAGGGTCAAGGTAAGCAATATGCAGCATATAATAATTATCAAGCACTTCACGTGATACGCCTAATTCCTCAGGAACAAAGCCAACAGCAGCAATACCACCACCCTTACCATTTCCTCGGTTGTGCATCAATCGGGATGGTTCGTAAATGTGTTTGCCTGGAACTGGCTCTGTACAACAAAATCCAATAACACCACATCCACCCTCAGCTTCCATAACACCGGGTTTGCCAGGAAATTTAAGTTCTTCGATAACTTTCCTTTTTGATTGTATGATATTTTTAATATTATTATTCATATTCTTTAATTCAAATTCTTTTTGACAGGGTTTGAGAGTCAACAATCATATTTATGAAGATTGTATATCCAAATGTTTTAATAAGTCTGTACGTCCACGTAGTTCCATAATACTTTTCATACCAAGTCGCTTTAAAATATCTTTTATTCCAATGGACCATGCATTATAAAGGTTTATGATCCGCTGTGTCCCCCAGTCAAGGGAAACCTGGTCAATGAGCCCCGGATCAGTTGTAGCTATTCCTCTTGGACAACCACGACCGGCTGAGCACCTTGTGCATCTTAAACAGGATAACGCAACTAATTCGGCTGTTCCGACAATAACACCGTCAGCTCCCAATGCAATGGCTTTAGCAATGTCGAAATAATTACGAATGCCTCCGCTAGCCATTAATACAACTGAGTCTCTTGCACCCTCAGACATTAGGAAACTATGCACCTTGGGAATAGCATAATCAATAGGTAATGCAATATTCTTCTTTGCTATATCAGGTGCAGCGCCTGTTCCGCCATAACCTCCGTCAATATGCACGATATGCGTACCTGCATAATAGCTGCCAACAGCAACCATGTCTACATCCGTAGGTGTGGAAACCTTTGTTGAAACTAACGCCCTGGGATTAATATGTTTTATCCAGTCAATATGCTTCATGTGGTCTTCAATAGAATACACACTATGAAACGGAAATGGTGAAAACAAAGGGATTCCCTGAACAGCTTCACGCATCTTGGCAACAGCAGGTGTATTCTTAGTCCCAAGTAAATGGCCGCCCAAACCCGGTTTTGCTCCCTGGGCATATTTAAATTCAACAATGGGTACACGCTGTATTGTTTCTTCCCTAACCCCAAAAAGTCCTGTGGCAACCTGGGTAATCATGTGATCGTCGTATGGTCTAAGACGTTCCATATACCCACCTTCACCTGAGCATGAAAATGTGTTCCAAGCAGTTGCAGCGCGAACTTTTGACAGTTGTGTGACATTGCTTATGGATCCAAAAGACATTCCACCACCATACCATGGAACATCAATTTTTATTTTTGGCCTTCCGTCATTTCTTTTATTTAAATCAAGGCTGATGTCAATGTCCTCTTCTTTAACAACAGTAGGTTTTTCAGGAAATATAATACGTATGCGGTCGAATCCTCCATCTGAATCACCTGTTTCATATTCAAAGTCGCAGTCTTCAGGAATTAATTTACCTGTTTCGGCCATGATCCATGTTGCGAGCATCATGTCAGCAGTCCATCTGTAATCGCCAAGAACATCCATCATTGGGTTCCTTACAAGGCGCAACGCTCCCTGCGGGCATTTGGCAACACAAAATACATCTGTCTTTTCACAAACAAATCCATTGCATTTATAACTCAATGGTGTTGCAAAGTATTTGTAACCATGCTTTTTTACATGAACACCTTTGGTGCAGGTTTTTTCACAAGTACCGCACATTACACATTTATTTTCATCGCGAAAAATGATATATTTTGCAATTTCATTGCGGTATCTTGAAGGAGCCTTTTTAACTATCCTTTCGACCTTAACTTGGGGAACACGGGTTTTCATCGTGTTTTCCGGAAGTATATCCTCTAAGTTAATTTTGTTTTCTAAAGATTGGCCCATATATTTCTTCTTCTATTTCGTCTTTAAACATTGCACGGCCAACATCTCCGCGTAACCTACGTGCTTCACGCATACCCATTGCGCCCATGAGTTCGACCATTTGCCAATGCCAGGCTCCCATCAGATTTGTCATTCGTCCGGCACCATATTTTATGTCAATTTCTTTATCAAGTTTTGCACTGCAAAAATCACCTGGCTTGCAACTGACACACAAGCGGCATTCAATGGCTATTAACAGCGGCAGATTAATAGAAACGAGGTCAGCACCACAAAGTAAGGCTTTTGCGACATGTTCTGACAAACCTATGCCACCGCCAGCTATGAGTGTTATTTCATCTCTTTTTTCAATCTTAATCAACATTTGATGAACATCCCGTATAATATCCTTCATAAATCTTGGTTTCTCGGCGCCTATCTCATTGCCATTCAGGTCAGCCACCATGTGGACTGCTTCAACATTGATCTTTGCGAATTCTTTAACACGGTCTGTTGCTTTTTCATCCATGACCATTCTAACGGCTATTATTATGCCTGGATAATTCTTTTTTATAGATGAAATCTGCTGTTCAATATTCATGCTATCCGGAATTTCCACAAGCCTTGTTTTACTAAGAATATCTTTTGATATTTCAGGACCTTCCGGGTTTAGAAAAAAAGCTACATTATTAAGGTAGTCCTCTTTATTTTCCAGCTTAATCGTCTTCCATTTTTTTGAATCAATGAGAACGATAAGACCGGTTTGTTTTGCTGAAAGCAGCAAACATGGCTCCAGTATAGGCAAGGTATGCTTTTCAGAAGTCTTATCAAAAATGACCGGGAATGGAAGTGAGATCAAAGGAGGAAGGGTTGTTTCAACTTTCGAATTCTTGAAAGTTAGAAAAAATGGCTTTCTTCCAATGTCAACCGAAGTGTTTATATATTCCCTCCCGTGGATTCCATCGCGTGTAGGCCTTACAATTTCGGACATATCGGTCCACATGGCATCAAATCCATGTCCTGAAAATTTGCCTCTGTAACCGGCTCCTGACACAGGAACTTTTCCTGTTTCAGCTTCGAGCCAGGTAGTACCAAGTATTTGAGGCGTCCAATATTCATTTCCAAGTTTCTTGTATTCTGAATTGATAGACAAGGTCAATAAATTTTTTGTACAATTCTGAACACACGAAAAGCAGCCCATACATTCATAATATAAGGTGTGGACTTCATCCAAATCCCTGATGAATGAGTTTTCTTCCCTGTATCGGTCATACACACAGGCTTTCTTCACACAGTTGTGACATCTGGCGCAATCCTCTCTCCAATCAACAACACCAAATTTCCCAATACGTGGGAGACGTGGCTGGACATGGGTTGTTTTAATATGATATTTTTCAGGCATAAACTTGCTTTTTATAATCCGGCTTGAGTAATTATTTCAGCGATAATATCTTCTTTTCCACCCGAAATAATATGTATTCCGCTTAGGCCTTTCATTTCTTTAATTTTTTTAATCGTTTCAACACAAATGGCAATGCCCCTTAACTTTTGTTCTTCAGTGTTACCGGCATCCTTTAAGCTTTTGATATGCGATTCGGGAATATAAAAATCGGTATGCTTTTCAAGCAGGGCCATTGTTTCGTCATAGCCTTCGAGTGGGTAAATACCGGCTATAATCGCGGCTTTCTCTGTGATGCCTACATTGTAGGCAGCATTTAACCATTCCTGGAAATCAGTTGTATTGAAAACTGCCTGAGTCTGAATAAATTTAGCCCCAGCTTTTACTTTTTTGACAAGTCTTATAATATTCATCTCGAGGGGCCTCAAATAAGGATTGGCTACAGCGCCTACAAGAATTGAAAAATTACCTTTGATTTTTGTGCCGTTCAGCAATGCACCTTCTGTGTTCATCCTGGATATGGTACTGATAAGCTGAATAGAATCAATATCATAGACATTAGACGATTCGGGCATTTCAGTGAGAGTTTGATGATAGCCTGACAGGCATAGAATATTTTTTATGCCAGACGATGCTGCGCCAAGAATATCAGACTGCAAAGCAATCCTGTTACGATCGCGGGTTATTAATTGGTAAATCGGTTCAATTCCGCCCTGGTTCAGTTTTATGGCCGTTGAAAATCCAGAAATGACTGGGCCAAAAGGATTATCAGCCACATTTATCGCTAAAGCGCCTGAATTTTTCAGCTTAACGATAGGATCAACTTCAAGATCGGTACCAGGCAAATATTCTGCCGTGATAATGAAATCGCCCGCTTCAATTTGTTTTGATAATAAGCTATCCATTTTTTTTTCTTATACTTTCTCAGTAACTTTTTTTGATTCAGTTTTAAATTGATTTTTCAAGTCAACTATTTCTTTTATGATCTTATCAGATTTATTATTGTTGCCGGATTCAACAAAACGCACACAATCTTCATGCATTCCAGATTCAACCAATAACCCGTTAATTGCCTCAATCCGTTTTTGGGCGCGAAGATTTCCCTGAAGGAATTTACATTCACCAAATTTGCAGGCAGCCAGAATAGCCCCATCCGAACCGGTTTCTATTGCTTTGAGGAGATATAACAAATTTATTTTTCCTGAACAGGGGAGACTGAGACTTTTTAATTCGACGTCTTCAATTTGTTTAGTAAAATGATTTATTTCTTCTACAGATAAGTAATTTGAACAATGAAAGAGAGAAATTTTAACAGTTTGGTTTCTCATTTTTATATTTTAATCATGTTAAAACTCACGAAATCACGATGTATGTATTTGAAATCAATTTATATGATATTGCTACATTTCTTTATTTACAGGGTCATAAAAGTAAAAATAAATTAGAATTAATTCATTTTATGTTAAAAAATTTATATAAAAAGATTTTTAAATTAAAGTAAATCTTGTCACGCAGTATTTAATTGAATTGATTAATTGTTATTAACTTAATTTTAAGAATGTTGGATCTTTCCACAACCTTAGTACCCATAATCAATCACAATGTTGTTACAATTTAAATTTTTTATTCAATTTACGATGTGTAAATTTGGTTTTTCCACTTGAATAATCACCAACAATTTGACCACTTCCGATTAATTTCCATTTGTAAATAACTAATCCTTCAAGACCTACTGGGCCTCGAGCATGTATTTTGTTTGTACTTATTCCCACCTCCGCACCTAAACCATAACGGAAACCATCGCTGAATCGAGTACTGCAATTCAAAAGAACATTTGCACTATCAACTAAATTCATAAATTTAATTGCATTATTTTTATTTTTAGTAATTATGCCGTCTGTATGTTTAGAACCATAATTATTTATATGATTTATTGCTTCTTCAATATTTGTGACAACTTTAACAGAAATAATATAATCAAGATATTCCTTGCTCCAATCTTCTTCAGTAGCCGATTTAACATTGATTAGCTTTTGAGTTTTTTTGCATCCTCTAATTTCAAT
>Ga0265316_10001329_pt1 | contig 26621 bp, 21 predicted proteins | sample 4522metaG_FD_202092 | JGI IMG/M metagenome (GOLD analysis project Ga0265316, IMG submission 202092) | Rhizosphere microbial communities from Carex aquatilis grown in University of Washington, Seatle, WA, United States - 4-5-22 metaG | ecosystem: Host-associated > Plants > Roots > Rhizosphere >... | reverse complement strand
CCGCAGCCGACCGTCGCACCAAAGGCATCAACGTTCTCGGACGCGAGCGCATCCTCAAGCAGGATTGGCGTGCCCGGCCCAAGAGCGCCGAGCCCCACTTCAAACTCAGCCCGCGCGTGGCCGCCATAAACTATTGGGCCCGCATTGAGGCCGTCACCCGCAACACGCACTTTCTTGCCGCCTATGTTGCCGCCAAGGGCGAGTTAGCGAAAGGTTCACGCGATGTGGTCTTTCCCGCTGGCACCTGGTGGTTGCGCAAGCACGTGAAGGTACGTTGCGCAGAAGCTGTACCTGCATCGGCGTAGAACAAACGCTGACCGTGGCCTTGGCGCCGAACGCGCCAAGGTCCAGGTATGTCCCACGGCCGTTTCTTGGCGGGTCCTGGCCCACGGACGCCCCTCCGCAGACCCGAGATTGCTGTCTTGTGGTCCAGGCAGCCGACCACGGGTTGGCCTGACCTATGCGTCGTGTGACGTTCTGGCGCCCAATCGGCTCGCCCGACGCCCCACCAAAGAAATCAACTTGGTTCCGGGACCAACCCAGGCGAAATCAACTTGGTTTCGGGACCAACCCAGAAATCAACTTGGTTCCGGGACCACCTGGCACGGACCACACTTGGTTCCGGGACCACCACTTGGTTCCGGGACCACCTGGTTCCGGGACCACCACCACTTGGCACGGTTCCCAAATCAACTTGGTTCCGGGACCACAAATCAACTTGGTTCCGGGACCACCCGCAAATCAACTTGGTTCCGGGACCACCCGCACCGCGACCGCGCTGCCAGTGCTCGCCGTCACAGTCTGGTGTCGAAGCTCATCTGGCGGTCGGCGGGTTTGCCATCGAGGAGCACGAAGGGCGAGGCCACCCGCCAGGAGGCACCGGCGGCGCGCAGGACGGCGACGTCGCGCAGACGCTGTTTCTGGCGCATCTGTTCCAGGCGATCGGCGGCGCGCGGGCCGATGCCGGGGATGCGCAGCAGTTCGGCGCGGGCGGCGGTGTTGATCTCGACCGGGAATCGCTCCGGGTGGCGGCGCGCCCAGGCGGTCTTGGGATCCACGTCCAGGGACAAGGCGCCACTGGCATCGAATTCGATCTCGTCCACGGAGAAACCGTAGCTGCGCAAGAGAAAATCCACTTGATACAAGCGGTGCTCGCGGCCAAAGGCCACCGGTGGGCGGTTGGCGACCGGCGTTCCCGGCACGGGCTGCATGGCCGAATAGTAGACGCGGGCCAGCCCCATTTCGCTGTAGGCCCAGGCTGCGGCAGTCGCGACTTCGCGATCCGCCTCGCCCGCAGCGCCCACCACCAGTTGCGTGGTCTGCCCGGCGCGGGCAAAGCGTCCCTCGGCAATGGCGCGGCTGACCTGTCGCATGGGCGCCAGGATCTCGGTGGCGAAATTCTTGCTGGGCGCGATGCGCGCCAGGTGCGCGGCTGTGGGCGCCTCCATGTTCACCGACAGGCGCGTGGCCAACTGCATGGCACGGTCGATTTGGTCGGGGCGACTGCCCGGAATCATCTTCAGGTGAATGTAGCCGCGAAACTGGTGCCGCCGCCGCAACAGCTCGGCCGTGCCCAGCATGCGGTCCATGGTTGCCGCCGCGGTTCCCTGAATCGCCGACGAGAGGAACAGGCCAAAGACGCGGCCCTGACCGTGCAAATCCATGAAGGCACTGGCGAGTTGGTCGGGCCGCAGGGCCAGCGATCGGCCCTGGCCCCCGCAGCGTTCCACGCAGTAGATGCACGAGCGCTCGCAGCCTGATGCCTGCAGCACTTTCAGCATGGGCACGCGTTCGCCCGAAGGCAGCGCCGCCGGATAGATCCACAGCCCGTCACTTCCTCGCTGGCGCGCCTGCGACGGGCCGCAGGAGCACGACATGTCGTGACGGGCCGCCTGGGTGAGGGCGTCGAGTGTGGTCTGAACAGAAGGGGCAACCCGGATGAGCGACACGGACGCAGTGTACTGAACATCCGGCCAGGATGGCAAGAATTCGCTACTTCGTGGTCGCGTCGGTCGCGGGCGTGGTCAGGCCGCCGATGACGTCCGCGGGATCGCCCTGCCCTGCCCGCGCCAAGGACGCACGAACGGCGGCTTCCAAGGCGGCGCGGGGAACTTCAAGGCGCGCCCACAAGCGCAGCACGGTCTTGTCGTCCCGACGGATCCGTGCCCAGCCGTGGGGCAGCGGCCCTGTACCGTCGAGCGCACCGCTTGCCGCTTCCATGGTTTCCACAACCACGGAACGCCGAGCAGGGTCGCTGCTTTCGACTGAAGTGACCACGCCCGACACGCGCACTTCGATGGCCTTGAGCAGTTCAGAACGCGTGATGGCGTCCACCCCAGCCAGCGCCATTTGCATGCGCGAACCATCGGGGACTTCGGTCAGGCCCCACACCACCACCCGATCCGCGCTGACCGATACGGTCGCCCGCACAGCGTCGGCGTCAGCCAATTCCCCGCCACGTTCCAATACCACCTCGCCCGACGGCACCGGCCCAGCCGATCGCGGGCCGGCGTGGCCGCAGCCAAGCAAAACGAGAGACAGGAGCAGTGACATTTTGCGCATGGAACCGAAACATAGCCTCTTGCGCGGTCATGTTGAAGAACCGATGCGCTCTCGCCCGCGGGGGGTGGACGGCGCGCCCCGGAGATCCTATAGCTACGGGCATGAGCGGATATCGCAGTCGCACCACCACCCACGGACGCAAAATGGCAGGCGCGCGCGCCCTCTGGCGCGCCAACGGCATGACCGAGGCTGATTTCGAAAAGCCCATAATCGCCATCGTCAACAGCTTCACCCAGTTCGTGCCTGGGCATGTTCACCTGCACGACATCGGCCAGCGCGTGAAGAAAGTGATCGACGCCGCCGGCGGCTGGGGCGCCGAATTCAACACCATCGCTATCGACGACGGGATCGCCATGGGCCACAACGGCATGCTCTATTCGCTGCCCAGCCGCGATCTCATTGCCGACAGCGTTGAATACATGGTGAACGCCCATTGCGCCGACGCCATGGTGTGCATCAGCAACTGCGACAAGATCACACCCGGCATGATGATGGCCGCCATGCGGATCAACATCCCGGCCATCTTCGTTTCAGGCGGCCCGATGGAAGCAGGCACCGTGCCCGGTCTTCCCGATCAGAATGGCAAGCCAACGGTACGAAAGCTGGATCTCATCGACAGCATGACCGCGGCCAGCGACGACAAGGTCAGCGACGCTGAATTGGATGGCTTGGAACGTTCGGCCTGCCCGACCTGTGGCTCGTGCTCGGGCATGTTCACGGCCAACAGCATGAACTGCCTGGCCGAAGCGCTCGGGCTGGCGTTGCCGGGAAACGGCACGCTGCTGGCCACTCACGCGCGCCGCTGGGACTTGTTCGAGGCCGCCGGCCGCCGCATCGTCGAGATGGCGAAGCAGCACTACCAGCAGGGCAACACCGATGTACTTCCGCGCAGCATCGCGACCCTGCAGGCTTTCGAAAACGCCATGGCCCTCGACATCGCCATGGGCGGCTCGACCAACACCGTGTTGCACATTCTGGCCGTGGCACAGGAAGCCGGCGTGAACTTCACCATGGCCGACATCGATCGCCTGTCGCGCAAGGTGCCCAACATTTGCAAAGTGGCACCGTCGTCGCACCACCACGTCGAGGACGTGCATCGCGCGGGCGGCATCTTCACCATCCTGGGTGAACTCGACCAGGCCGGGCTCATCCACCGCGAGGCCAAGACCGTGCACTCGGCGACCATGGGCCAGGCCATCGCCGAAAACGACATCCACCGCAAGACCGCCAGCCTAGCCGCACAGAAGCGCGCCTTGGCGGCCCCAGGTGGCGTGCCAACGCAGACGGCGTTCTCGCAGGAAAAAGTCTTCGTGTCGGCTGACACGGACCGGGTAAGCGGCTGCATTCGCGACGTGGCCCACGCCTACAGCAAGGATGGCGGCCTGGCCGTCCTCTACGGCAACCTGGCCAAAGACGGTTGCATCGTGAAAACCGCGGGCGTGGACGCATCCATCCTGCGCTTTGAAGGCCCGGCACGCGTTTTCCATTCACAGGAGATCGCGTGCGAGGCCATTCTGGCCAACCAAATCAAGCCCGGTGACGTGGTGGTGATTGTGTACGAAGGCCCCAAGGGCGGCCCCGGCATGCAGGAAATGCTCTATCCGACGTCGTTTCTCAAGGGCAAGGGACTCGGCAAGACCTGCGCTCTGCTGACCGACGGGCGATTCTCGGGCGGAACATCGGGGCTCAGCATCGGCCATGTCTCGCCCGAGGCGGCCGAAGGCGGTGTCATCGGCTTGGTCGAGCAGGGCGACCACATCCGCATCGACATCCCCAATCGCAAGATCGAGCTTCTGGTCGACGACACCATCTTGGCCACCCGGCGTCGAGTCATGGAAGCGAAGGGCGCCAAGGCTTTCCAGCCTGATCGCGATCGGACGGTATCGCAGGCCCTGCGGGCCTACGCCCTCATGACCACCAGCGCGGCCCGGGGCGCGGTTCGCGACATCTCGCAGCTGCTGCCCAAGGGATAGAAGAGCTAACAACAACGGCTGGGGTTGTTGTGCCCGTCGTAGCGATGGGCCAGCACCTCCGTCAGCGCCTGGTCGGCGGGCAGGTTGGTGCGCGCCGCTGCGGCTTCGCCCGACAGTTCCCTGGCCAGGGTGCCCGCCACCACCACGGCCGTTCCCAGCCGCCACCAGGGACGCGCCACATCGCCAGGCGCAACCGGCGTCGGCAACCAGACCGGCTCGGTTTCGCGCAGAACCGCTGCCTTACGCCCCGACAGAATCAGAACCCATTCGTGAATCGAAACCACCAGAATGGCAATGACCAGCACCAGGAATATGCCTGCCGCCACAGCGTCGAGATAGTTGTTGAAAATCAGCGCCTCGGTGGGCACGCGCTTGCCGGCGGGCACTTTACCGGTCACCAGATCGGCCGTCAGTTTCTCTGCCATGGCCACGAAACCGACGCGCGGGTTGGGATGCAGGATCTTCTCCAGGGCCGCAGAGAAAGTCACGCTGCCCAGCCAGCCCAGCGGCAGCAACGTCACCCACATATGCCGGGCCTTGCCCATCTTGATGACAATGGTTGTGGCCAGGCACAGCGCCACGCAGGCAAGCAACTGATTGGCAATTCCGAAGAGCGGCCACAATGAATTCACGCCTCCTAATGGATCCTTCACGCCGGAATAGAGGAAATAGCCCCACGCCCCGGCAAAAAGCACACTGGCCGTGATATTGGCGGGATAGGACTTGGTGTCGGCAAACGGCTTCCAGAAACGGCCGCCTAGTTCCTGCAGTAGGAAACGCCCGATGCGCGTGGCCACGTCGAGCGTGGTCAGAATGAACAGCGCCTCGAACATGATGGCGAAGTGGTACCAGAGCTTCATCGCCGTGGCGCCGCCGATGATCTTCCCGAAAATGTGCGCCATGCCGATGGCCAGGGTGGGCGCGCCACCAGTGCGGGCGAGCACCGACTTCTCGCCGATGGCGTTGGCCAGCTCCGTGATCTGATGTGCGGTCACAGGGAAATTCCAGGCTGAAACCGCGGCGGCGACCGCATCGGGCGTGGTGCCCACCAATCCTGCGGGCGAATTCACCGCGAAGTACAGGCCAGGGTCCAGCACGCAGGCCGCGATCATGGCCATGATGCCGACGAAGCTTTCCAGGCACATGGCGCCGTAGCCGATACTGCGAATCGAGCGCTCGCGCATGATCATCTTGGGCGTGGTGCCACTTGAAACCAGGGCGTGAAATCCACTGACGGATCCGCAGGCAATGGTGATGAAGCAGAAGGGGAACAATCCCCCCGCCACAACCGGCCGCATGCCGCCGGAAAAGCGCGCAGGATCGGTCAGCCAAGGCATCTGGATGGGCGGCAGCACCAACAGAATGCCCAGGGCCAGCAACAACACCACGCCGATCTTGAGAAAGGTCACCAGGTAGTCGCGCGGAGCGAGCAGCAACCAAACCGGCAGCACGCTGGCAGAAAGGCCGTAGCCGATCAGACAGAGCGCCAAGGTTGCCTTGCTCCACGTGAAGGTCAGGGCGAAGGTTGCGTGGTGGTTCACCCAGAAACCGGCCAGCAGCGACGCCAACAGAAAAATCGCGCCAATCACGGTCATTTCCAGCACCTTGCCCACGCGCAAGAAGCGAACGTAGACGCCCATGATCATGGCAAAGGGAATGGTCAGGGCCGTGGTCACCACGCCCCACGGGCTTTCGGCCAGGGCGTTGGTCACCACCAGCCCCAGGCTGGCAACGATGATGATGAGAATCCCTAGCACCGCCAGCATGGCAATCGTGCCAGCAAAGCCGCTGACCTCGTCGCGCACCATCTCGACCAGCGACTTGCCGTCGCGCCGAACCGAGCCAAACAGAATCACAAAGTCCTGCACCGCCCCGCCGAGAAGGACGCCGATGAGAATCCACAAAGTGCCCGGCAAGTAGCCGAATTGCGCCGCCAGCACCGGCCCGACCAGCGGTCCTGGCCCGCTGATGGATGCGAAGTGATGGCCGAAAAGCACGTACTTGTTGGTGCGGACGAAATCGCGACCGTCGTCGTGAACCTCGGCCGGTGTGGCCCGCCTGTCGTCGAGCATCAGCACCTTGGCCGCAATCCACTTTGAATAGAAGCGGATTCCGATGGCGTAGGTACACACGGCCGCCACCACCATCCACGCGGCGTTGAGCGGCTCGCCGCGCTTGCTGGCCAGGACGGCGTAGGCCGCCGCCCCCAGCACGGACACCAGGGTCCAGATGACAATTCGAAAGAGTCGTTTCATGGCTTTCATGATGTCGTCAACCGACGACCGGCGCACGCTAGCACTACTGATTGAAATTCGGACCGAATCCTCGGGAGCGAGGAGGACCGATGACGACGCGCGACGAGGGATGATACTAGACGTATCTGACCGAGGAGCAAGGACGTCAGCGGTCCCCGCAGCCCCGAGGGTGACGGGAGAATTCCAGTCAGTAGTGCCAGCACTGCCCGACCGACGGTCACAAGTGGACAAGCCCGCGGGGCATGCGCCATGATTTGGCCCGTGAGCGAAAACGTCGATGTCGTGGTTCTTGGGGCCGGCATCAGCGGCCTGTGCCTGGCCCATCGTCTGGCGCAGGCCGGGCGCCAAGTCCTGGTTCTCGAAGCAGAGGCCGAGCCAGGCGGGTGTGTCCACTCCGAAGCCCAGCCGCCTGGGTTCTGGTTCGAGATGGGGACGCACACGCTTTACAACTCCTACGGCTCGCTCCTGTCGATCATAGAGGAACTGGGCCTGCGCGACCGCATGGTCACACGAACAAAGGCGCCCTTTCGCCTGCTGGTCGACGGCAAGCTGCGCAGCATTCCCTCGCAACTGAGTCTTACGGAATTGTTCGCCTCGGTCTGGCACGCCTTCAGCGAGCGCAAGCAGGGCCACACCGTGGCCGACTACTACGGCAAGCTGGTCGGCCAGAAGAATTGGAAGCGCGTGTTTGCGCCCCTGTTTGCGGCCGTGCTGTCGGAACCCGCCGACAACTTTCCCGCCGAGATCCTCTTCAAGAAGCGCACGCGCCGCAAGGACACCCCGCGCAGCTTCACCTTTGCCGGCGGAATCCAGACGCTCACCGACCGAATCGCGGCGCAGCCTGGGATCACCCTGCGCACCAACGCCGCAGCCCGCGCCATCGCCCGCGCGGAAGGTGGATTCATCGTCACGATCGACGGCGGGGACCGCGTCTCGACCCGCCGCCTGGCAATCGCCCTGCCTGCGCCTGTGGCCGCGCGCTTGCTCGCGCCCATCACGCCGGAAATTACAGCCGCCCTGGCCCGCATCCAAACCGCGCCGATCGAGTCAGTCGGCGTGGTGGCCGAGGCCAGCCTTCTGCACCTGCCGCGCCTGGCCGGCATCGTTCCACTGAACGACACGTTCTTCTCGGTGGTCACGCGCGACGTGGTGCCGGACAAACGCCTACGCGCTTTCACGTTTCACTTCGGCACGGGGCAGACGCTCGACCAGCGTATCGACCGCATCTGCGCCGTCATCGGCCTGGCCCGCAACCAACTCGCCCACGTCGCCACCCACGCCGCGTCCCTGCCCTCGCTGGCCCTTGGACATGCCGAGATTGCCCAGGAGATCGATTGCCACCTACCCGGAACCGGCCTCTACATCGCCGGCAACTACTTCGGCGGCCTAGCCGTAGAAGACTGCTCCTTGCGCGCAGCCAAAGAAGCGGCTCGACTCCTCGCCGAGCCAGGCGTTTGACCAGTACCCTCACACGAGTCGAAAAACTAATGTGAATAGATCACGATCTCCCGCCCGCCGCCGTCAGCGGCCTTGCGTAGCACCGCGATCTTGTTTCCGCCGGCGGACCAGGGAACGGAGTGCTGGTCGGGCAGCGGAACTTCGCCAAGCGCAGTCACCTTGCCGCTGGTCGGTTCAAGGCTGAAGAACGCCAGCGAGAAGCGACCGAGCTCTTCCATGTTGCCCTTCTCTGGGCGGTCAGCCACCAGCGAAAACACGACATGGCTGCCCACCTGGACCTGGACCAGCGACAGGACATCGTAGGCCCGATGGTCAAACTCCACCGGTCGGACCTTTTCACCCGGCCCCACCAACTCGAAACCCGCCTGGCCCGCGGCCAGCACCATGACGGCTTCCAGCTCAGGCTTCTCGGCCCGTTTGCGGATGTAGTCGAGGAAGGTGTCTATCTTGGGCGACGCCTTTCCCGATGCGGTCTTGCCGGTCATCACGTCGTAGATGGCGAATTGCGGGGGTTCACGCGAGTCGCTGCGCCGGTTGTACGCTCCTGGCTTCTGCACCATGGCTTGCAGGTGACTCTTCGTGAAGCCGAGAAACACGGCAGACGTGTCACCGCCGATGGTCCCGCCCGGAGTCACGAGCAGCGTCGCCTCCTTGATCGCGGTGCCGTCCGGCCGATAGGTTTGCACCGCATAGCGGTCACCCGCGGGCAGCCGCTTCTGGCTGTAGGTCACCAGGGCGTCGGGCGAGCGCGACAACTCACAGTCATCAAACGGGCCGATCTGGCGCTTGATCTTTCCGGCGGGGTCGACAATCGCCGCGCTTCGCGACCCATCGTTGGCCACGACAATCCAGTGCCCCGCCAAGCCGAGAATCTTCTCAGGCGCGCCGGAGAAGGCCGCCAGATCCGTCACCGCAGTCTTGCCCCCTGGCGGCCCCACATGTAGCTGCACGGCCCCTTTGCCCGTGAAGACGATGTGCGCCAACTTGGCGCCCGCCGAATCCAAGGCAAAAGCATCGTGCATGGTGGCCTCCCCGGCGGTGACCCGAGCCACAACCTTGAGCACTTTTGGCGCGGCCCGCGCGGATCCACTCGCCAGGGTCAAAGCAGCCACAAGAACCAAAGCCTTCATCATGGTGCACTTCACGCCACACATGATACCTCCACTCACATCAACCTATCTCCAATATCTGCACGCGGCGGATAAATCCCTGCATGAAAATCTGTGAACGGGCTTATAATCAGCCCGCGGTTAGTTCGAACAAGGGGCAGCATCGATGCAAGGACCGTGGGGCACCTCGAACCGTCGCACGTACGAATGACCAGGCTCGTTTCAACCAGAGCAAAGCGTGCACCAGCCCATCAAGGCGCGGAAAAGCACGCGCATCCGGTTCCCGCGGGACGTGACACGGAGACGCCCAAACCAGGGCGGGGTCCACGCACGCCTGCGCCCCTGACAGAAAATCTCAGCCGCGCACAGAAGCAGGAACTCGACTGGCTCCGCAGCTCGCTCTTTCAGATCGAGACCGTGATGGACTCCATGGCGGAGGACATCTACTTCAAGGATCGCGCCGGCCGGTTCACCCGGGTCAACCGCGCCCTGGCCAATCACCTTGGCCTTGATGATCCGCAGCTCGCCATCGGCCACAACGAAATGGATTTCTTGTGCCGCGACGAGGCCGAACACCGCTGCCGCGACGACGAAGAAATCGTGCGTCGCGGTCGAACTTTGGTCGACGTGGAGGAAAAGTGGCACCTGCCCGGCCGCAGCGAGCGCTGGTTGTCCACGACCAAGATTCCCCTGCGTGACGCCTCCGGGGCGATCGTCGGCACATTCGGCATCTCGCGCGACATCACCGAGAAGAAACGCTTCGAAGCCGAGCTGGAACAAAAAGGCTTCTACGATCCGCTGACCCAGCTTCCCAATCGCGCCATGTTCGACAAGCGGGTAGAACGGTTGGTCACGCGCACCCGGCACTTGGGCGCGTCGAGCCCGCTGTTTGCCGTGGCTTGGCTGGACCTCGATCGTTTCAAATGCATCAACGAAAGCCTTGGCCACGGGGCCGGTGACGAGCTGCTGGTGCGAACCGCCCGCCGGATCGAGGCCTGCCTGCGTCCGGGCGACGTGCTGGCCCGGGTGGTGGGCGATCAGTTCACGGTCCTGCTCGACGATCTGCACAGCGAGAGCGATGCAGTCCGCGTGGCTGAACGGATCCAGGGCGCGATGACCCTGCCGCTGGCCGTGGGGGCAACAGAGGTTTTCACCTCGGTCAGCATCGGGATCGCGCTGTCGAGTTCAGGCTACTCGCGCCACGACGACATGCTTCGCGACGCCTACACCGCGCTTTACCGGGCCAAGTCCTCGGGCCGCGCCCGCCACGAAGTATTCGACGCCGAGATGCACCGGCGCGCGGTCGACCAGCTACAACTCGAAACCGATCTTCGTCGGGCCATTGAGCGCCAGGAGTGGGTTGTTCACTATCAACCCATCGTGGACGTGCAGACGCGGCGCTTGGTCGGCTTTGAAGCGCTGGCGCGCTGGCGCCACCCCGGCCGTGGGCTGGTGATGCCCGACGTGTTCATCCCCACCGCCGAGGAGACAGGGCTTATCCGACCGCTGGGCATGTGGGTCATGCACGAGGCCTGCCGCCAGATGCGTGCCTGGCACGACCTGTGCCCGAACCAGCCTCCGCTCGGCATTGCGGTGAACCTTTCCACCCGCCAGCTTGCCCACGCCGATTTGCCGGACCAGGTAAGCCGCGTGCTTGACCTGACCGGCCTCAAGGCCAGCAGTTTGACCCTGGAAATCACGGAAAGCGCGCTCATGCAAAGCCTGCAGGCCGGCGCAGCCGTATTGCAGAAACTGCACGAAATGAATGTGCACCTGGACGTGGACGACTTCGGGACTGGCTACTCTTCGCTGGCCTATCTGCAGTCATTTCCGGTGCAGACCCTGAAGGTCGACCGGTCCTTCGTCAGCTCAATGCACGGCGGTGCCCAGCAATCCGAGATCGTGCGCGCCATCGTCGGCCTGGCCCACAACCTGGGCATGGACGTGATCGCCGAAGGCGTGGAGACCGTGCAACAGCTCGAAACGCTGGGCTCGCTCAACTGCGGGCGGGCCCAAGGCTATTTTTTCTCCCGGCCCGTGCCCGCAGAGGAAGCCGAACGCCTCATCGTCGACGGCGCCCCGGCCTTCTGGGACGAGACCACCGCGAGCGTCGGCGCGACCGCGTAGCTACCAGCCTTCGATGACGCTCGCGTCCGGGATGGACGAGGTGAGCGGCACGGTGTCGATTCCGCGGGCACCCAGTTCGGCGAGTTGAAAGCGCACGCGGGCGAGCGGCAGCTTGGTGCTGGCCGTGTCCACCTCAATGCTGTACTCGGTGTAGCCCTGACCGCTGATGCGGCTGGGCTCGTCGGCATACAGGTTGTTGTCGGCCAGATACTTCTCCACCGCGGCGGCGCGGTCCACCGCCACATTGAAGAGCAGCAGGACCTTGTTCTCGGCGTTGGTCGCGCCGTAGAGATTGAGCAGGAACATGCGCAGCAGATCGTATTTTTCCGGCTGCTCGCGAATGCGCGGATTGACCCAGATCGAGGTGCCCGATTCCATCACCTCGTCGATGATGCGTAGGCCGTAGTTCTTGATGGCGCTGCCGCTCTGGGTGATCTCCAGGCCCAAGTCGGCGCCGCCGTTGCGCACCTTGGCCTCGGTCTTTCCCCAGGTTTCAAAGATGAGCACACCACTGTCGATCTTGGCCGGCGTGCTGTACTTCTGCACCGAGAAGCGCTGGAAGCGATCGAGGACGCCGATTTCCTTGAGCCGGCCCTGGATCCAATCGAGGGCCAGGTAGGGCATCTCGGCCACCGCGGTGATGAGCGGCTTGCGGCCGGCCAGCTCGGCAAAAAATCCGCGCACGCCGTCGTATTCCTTGTCGGGCCGGATGATTCCCACCAGACGCACGCTGCCGCGATTGAGCGACATGGCACGCCGCAAATCCACTTCCTTGCCGTACTCGTAGCGCAATTCGAGCACGCGCTCACGAATCCAGTCGTCGCCGGCAATGGCGACGTCCAACTCGCCGATGGCAAGCTGGGTGGCGAATTCCTGCGGCCGGCCATCCCAACCATACAGGTAGCTGACCGACGTGAACCGGCTGGGGCCGCCCGTGTCGTAGCCCGCGACCCTGAAGCCCGACTGCTCCAGCAGCTTGATGAGATTGCCGCCCCGGTTGGGATCCGCCAGCGATCCCGCCGGCATGCCGATTTTCAGTACTGCGTCGCTCATTTTGGAGGACCTATCCTGCAGTCAAAACCAGGCTCTGTCACGTCCCACGAAACCTCCATCACTCAGTAGTGCTAGGCTTTGCGCGATGGTCCGAAGCGTTGCGCTCGCCTGGCTGCTGCTGCCGGCCGTGGTTGTGGCTGGCGACGATCCGTTGCTGCGGTTCTTTCCAACGACAACCGATGTGCCGGGGCTGAAGGCCGTGGGTGATGCGCGCCACTGCGGCGGCGGCGAGGAGTTGACTAGAATCTACGACGGCGGGTTCGAGCGTTACGTGCAGGCCGGGGTCCAAAGCGCGAGCCAGCGATTCTTCAAGCTGCCGGGCGGAACCGTGGAGGTGACCCTGCACGAAATGAGGGACGAGAAGGCCGCCGCGACCTTCCTGGCGGATCTGTGCAAGGACATCAAGGCGCCGGTGGAAAGCGCAGCCTTCAAGCAAGCGAAAGGCAACCTGTGCACCAACGCGGGCCAGGATTCCGCCTATGGATATGTCGTGCTCGGCAAGCTACTGGCCATGGTTTCCTTCGACCGAGGCGATCTCAAGACAACCAGGGCCATCCTGCGGGCCGTCGGCGAACGGGCCGCAGCCGCCAAGCGATCACGGTAACCAGGCGCGGGGGTCGGTCTACTTGAGATCGAAATCAGCTTGATCTGCGAGGACTCCAAGGCGCGATGCGACTCCAGCCAAGCGCTTGTCCCCGGTCCAGATCGCATGGCGGCTGGCCATCGCGCTCGCCAAAAGATGGGCGTCGACCCATCCGATTCCCGAGCCGCTCAGGCTGTCTGTTTCGATCAGGGCGAACACCTCGTCGTCACTGATGACGGGCGCGCCGGGAAGCTGGGCGAGCAACCGCAGAACCTCGTCCCGCTTCGCGATACTCCCAAGCGCAATCTCGCCCCGTACAGCCGGGTGGCAAACCACTCGGTTTGCGGTCAGCAGAGCTTGAAGAGCGATGGCACATGACCGCCCAGCCAGAAAGTCGATCCAGACGGTGGTGTCGGCGAGGATCACGATCGCCGGTCCAGGCGACGCCGGGAGGGCGCCTTGGCTCCCGGGTCGGAACCGTAGAGACTCGCCAATCGCTCGCGCGCCGCCTTGGCCAGAAGTTCGCGAAGTCCCAATTCGATCGCGGCTGTCTTCGTGGGCGCGTGTGTCGCGACCATGGCCCTGGCGACCAGATCGTTATCGAGATTGAGCGTGGTCCTCATGCATACGATCCTACCCGTTTCGTCTGCATATGCAAGTGGCCAGGGCCACGACCTTCTGGAACTGTCGCGGATCTACGGTCGCCAGGTGGGCAAGATGAGCCGCAGATTCGCCGCGGGTTCCCTGATCGAAAATTCCCCCCACACGGGCGCGTAGAAGATCGCGACCGCCAGTGCCACGCTGACAAAGATCAGCACCGTGCGCGGCCGCCTACGTTCCAGGGCGGCCACAATCCCGCCCAGGGTGAGCAAGGCAAAGGCGTAGGACGGCAGGTAGTAGTGGGAGAACGAATACTTGTTCCGCAGGATGGTCCAGGGCGCCAGCATGGCCGCCCAACCAAACAGGGTCAGAAGGGCTGGTTTGCCCACCGGCTTGCCCACCAAGAGTTCCTTCATCCGGCCGAGGCGACGACGAAGACCCCCGCGCCAGGCCGCAGCGCGCGCAGCCAGGCGGATGAACGACCAGACCAGAAACAGGTCAAAGGCGATCCAGAGCGCCGGGTTGCCCACCGAGGAGGCATAGAACTTCGCCAGCCCGTGGTTGCTCAGCTTGATGACCACTGGCCGGTAGAAAATGGGCCAGCTGTACCAAGAAGAATTGAGCGGATTGCTTTCGTGGTTCATGTCCACGTGCTTCTTCAGCAAGCCGCGAACCAGATGCCACAGCGAGAGCAGGTCGGCGGGTTCGTCGGTCAGCCAGAGCGCGAGCATCCAGATTCCGGTTTGGACCAAGGGCACGACCGCAAAAATGAGCAGCGACCACACGCGCACCCGACCAAGCACGAGCATGGTGAGCGCGGCCGGAATCACGATGAAAACCGCGTTCCACTTGACCGACGCCGCGATCCCCACCAGCAGAGCGGTCATCAGAACCCCGCGCCAGGTGCGGGCGCTCACGGCAGCCAGCATGCACCAGAGCAGAAGGCTGGTGAGGATTCCATCCATCAGCCCCACGCGCGAATACGAGATGAAAAACCCGTCGGCCGCAACAAAGGCCGCCGCCATCAACCCGGCCCGCGCCGTGCGGAAGTAGGCCCGGCCCAGCCAATACGCCAAGAACACCGACAAGATGCCGAAGCACACCGCAGGAAAGCGCCATCCTGCGGAGTTGAATCCAAAGATCAGGATTCCCAGGGACATGAACATCTTGAACAGAGGCGGGTGATCGTTCGAGTCCTTGATACCAAGCAGATAGTTGTGGGCGTTCGGGACGAAGAAGGGCTCGTCGAACGTGAAGATGGTGGGATTCCAGACCGCGCGGATGCGCAGCACGATGCCGCCGATGATCATGATGCCGAGGAGCACCGTGGTCGCGCGTTCGGTCAGCGACGCCTGCGCCCAAACGGCCGTCACGCGCTGCCAGTTCGACCGCGCCGCCTGGGCGAATTTCGCCGTGACAGCGGGCGACGTCATTGCGGAATCACACAATCGGTGAGCGTCCCAGCCGGCAGGGCCTGCTTGGCCGGATCGAACCTGCCGTTGGTTTCCCAGCGCGTGGACACCGACTTGATCACGCCGACGATGTCGAAGTTGCACGCGACGGTGAACCGCTCGGTGGGCAGCGCCCCGCGCAGGCTCGGGGAATCCCACAGCCCTGCCCCCAGCAGCACTTCATTCTTGGTATTGCAGTAGGGCTGCAAGAGGTGAGCAGGGTCCGGGGTGGGCACGCGCGGCTGCGAAGTGGCGTCGTACCCGCAGTTCAGCCCCCCCTCCAATGTGAGATTCGACGCGCATGACAGCCGGTCGCGGTCCTCGCGAACCAGGGTCAGCTCAATGATCTGCTTGGTCCCCTTGTGCCAGCCTTGCTCGGTCTGGGCCGCGGTCTTGTCGTACTTCGCCCACGAGAAAATCATCCACACCCCCATGCCGATGACCAGCAAGGCGAGAAGCGCCCGCAGGGGGACGTCAACCTCGTTGGGGACGTAGCGAATGACCTCCACGACTTCGCGGATGGGGGCTGGCGCCGGATCCGCGACGGGCGCCTGCGCAGCAGGCGGGGCCAGCGGGGGTGGGTTGTCCGTCCCGGAGCCCCCCAAGGGGGTGGCCGAATCCGGGGCCGGGGAGATGGCCGGAGCAGTGGCGCCCTCTGGAGCCGGGCTTGTCGAAGGCTGGTCGGTTGGAGTTGGTTCCCCGCTGTGTTCCGAAGAACTCATGAAGGCAGGTTGTTCGATCTGTTCCGGTCCGTCAACCGGATCCCGATGCGCCCGTGACCGCGCGCACACCCGCCCCTGCGCTGTCGTCCCCAGCGCCTGGCGGCCCTACCACTGCGCCCGCTTGGCCAACCCAAGCGCATGCTCGGGCCACCAGCCACCGGCGCGCGGGCCGTGGTTGCACGTGCCGTCGGATTCGCCCGGGGGCTTGAGCCAGAAGAAGGCATCCACCAGGGGATCGCCCGTGTTGGTCGTGGGCGGGGTGCCAAGGGCGCGGCCATCCGGGTTGCACCATGCGGCTTCACCCACGGCGTCTGGCGGTGGCCCGTTGCCGTTGCGGGCGGTGTCGATAATGAAGTGCTTGCCGCCGACAAGGTCAGAAAGCTCGTGGCCATAGCGAATCAGATCCGGAGTGGCGCGATAGTTAGAAGTGTTGAGCGAAAATCCCGTGGCGTCGGCAATGCACGCCTTCTTCAAGCGATCGGCCATGTCGGCCGCCGGCATCCAGGCGTCGTGGCCCGCATCGATGTACACGGCGGCGCCCGGCGTGGATTCAAGCGTGTGGACCGCATAGCAAATCATGTCCAAGCGCGCCTGCTGGTCCGCCCGTGACAGGCACCTGTCCATCAAGCCGAGGGCATCTGGCTCCAACACCACCACGGCGCGGGTCGAGCCGATGCCCTTCTTGGCGCGGTCAATCCAGGTCTTGTAGCGCTCGGGGCCAGCGGCGCCGCCCCGCGAGTACTGGCCGCAGTCGCGGTTGGGAACGTTGTACAGAATGAACACCGGCAGCGCATCTGACCGGCGGTGCCGGCGCACGTAGATCTCCAGGTCGTAGTCGATGCGGCCGTTCCAATCACCAAACCAGGCCGCCGCTGGCTGCGAAGCAATCTTGTCGATGGCCGCGGCATCCGCGGGTCGCTTCGCGCGCCACGCATCAGCCTGGCGCCGGGCATTCGACAGGGGCTCGACCATGAAGCAAGCGCCGGCAAAGGGGTTCTCGCCCTTCTTTCGGTCGGCAGTCACTGACTGGCAGGACGATCCCGCCACGCCCGATGCGGGAACGGTCTTCGCCTTGGGTGGCAGCACGCATGTGGCACCGGCCAGCGAGAGGAAGACCGCGCCCAGGTTCATCGTCCATGATTTCATGGCGACGAACCTAGCACAGCCTCGACGGGCTACGCGACCGGGGCAGGCCGCTTGGCGATCTCGATTTCGGCGCCCGCTTCGGCCTCGGCGAACAGTTCGGAACGGCCGCGGCTCGAGACGCCCACGCCCATGTTGTAGCCCTCTTCGCCGTGCAGGTGGATGTCCAAGCCCTCGTGTTCTTGTTCGGCGCCGACCCGCAGGCCTACCAGCGCGTCGACCACCTTGAGCAACACGAACGTTCCGCCGACCGCGTAGACGATGCCCACGGCCACCGCCAGCAATTGCTTGCCCAAGAAGGCCACATTGCCGGTCAGCAGGCCGTCCGCGCCGGCAGGATTCCAGGCACGCAGGGCGAACACGCCCAGCAAAATGGAACCAATTGCTCCGCCCACGCCGTGAACGCCGAATGCGTCGAGCGTGTCATCGTAGCCCAGCTTGCCCTTGAGCATGACCGCGCCGTAGCAGGCCAACCCCGCGACGGCGCCGATGGCCAACGCGCCCATCGGCCCGACAAAGCCAGAGGCGGGAGTCACGGTGGCTAGGCCCGCGATGAAACCCGACGCAAAACCCAAAGCCGACGCCTTGCCATAGCGAGCGAAGTCGACCGCAAGCCAGACCATGCCGCCCATGGCCGCCGCCAGTTGCGAATTGACCAGGGCCAATGCGGCCACGCCCGAAGCACCGAGGGCGCTGCCCCCGTTGAAGCCAAACCAGCCAAACCAAAGCAGGCCCGCACCCAGCAAGACCATGGTCAAGTTGTGCGGCAGGATGCGCTCGCGCGGATAGCCCAGCCGCTTGCCCAGCACCAAGGCAAAGACCAACGCCGAGAAGCCCGAGCTGACATGCACCACGATGCCGCCGGCAAAATCGAGGGCGCCCAACTTCTGCAGCCAACCGCCGTCAGCCCACATCCAGTGCGCCAGCGGATCATAGATGAGCGTGCTCCACAGCAGCGTGAAGATGACATAGGCCGAGAACTTCAAACGCTCGGCAAACGCGCCAGAGATCAAGGCCGGCGTGATGATGGCGAACATCATCTGATAGGCCATGAACACCATGTGCGGAATCGTCATGCCTGGCCGCGGATCCAGACCCACCCCGCGCAAAAAGGCAAACGACAGGTTGCCGATGACACCGCCCTGATCAGGCCCAAACGCCAACGAGTAGCCGAACGCCACCCACTGCAACGTCACCAGCCCCATCGCGACAAAGCTGTGCATGTACGTCGACAGCACGTTCTTGGGCCGCACCAGCCCGCCGTAGAAAAGGGCCAGCCCCGGCACCATGAGAAGCACGAGGGCGGTTGAAATCAGGAGCCAAGCGGTATCGCCAGTGTTCATGTCGGCAATGTTGCCAACTGTGCAATTCCAAGAAAAGTCCCGGTTGCTTCAGTCAGAGAGAATTTGCCCAACCGAGATACAGGCGAAACCGCGGCGTCCCCGGGAAGATACGACCTAGAAACAACAAGCGCTGTGGCGCGGCTCCCGAGGCCCGGCGTCTGCCGGATCGAGCCCCACTCCGCCGTATTGACCGCCGCGCCGCACCAGGCGTACATTCATGCGCGATGCGCGGTAGCTCCTTGGCTCGACAACAGCGATTGGTTCGTCTGCTTGACCAGGGTGATCGACTGTCAGTCCCGCACGCCGCTGGCGAGCTTGGATGCACCGAGCGCACCGTCTATCGCGATCTTGTGGTCCTGCAAGAGATCGGAGTCCCCGTCTACCAGGAACGTGAGGGCAAGCGGAAACGCTGGCGCCTGATCGATGGTCCCAGGCGCCGGCTCTCCGTGACGCTGAGCTTCGCCGAGACGCTTGCACTGACCACCGGCCGCGATCTACTGGCCGGCCTTGCGGGCACTTTCTTCCACGAGGCGGCCATCTCGGCTCTCGAGAAGATTCGCGCCGCCCTGCCCGCCCAGTTGCTCACGCGCGCCGACGCCGCAGCCGACATCATTGTCGCCGACAAGCGTCCCGCGCGCGACTACCGTGGCCGCGGCGATGCCGTGCGGACCCTGGTCGATGCCATCGAGCAACGCGAGACCGTGACCATCGAATACCGCAAGATCGGCGATCCTAAGTCGTCCGTTCGGGACGTGGACCCTCACCATCTGCACATTCACGCTGGGGCGCTCTACCTCATCGGATGGTGCCACCGGCGCAAAGCTGTTCGCACGTTCCTGCTCGACCGCGCCGGACGCGTCCGCCCGACAGGTCGCACCTTCCAACGCCGCAACGACATCGCGCTCGAATCGGTGCCACAAGGCGATCTCGGCCCCTGGACAGGCAAGGCCGAAGAGATCCGACTGCGCTTTCGTTCCACTGCCGCCCGACTGGTGGCCGAGCACAAAATCCACCCATCCCAACTCAGCGAGCTGCGCCTCGACGGCGGACTCGACGTGAGCCTGCACGCGCCAGTTACGCCCTGGCTCGAACGGTGGCTGACCGGCTGGGCCGGCGATGTAGAGGTTCTTGCGCCCGCCCGCCTGGCAGCCCGCGTGCGCGCCAATCACGGTGACGCGCTCAACCGCCGCCGCGACCCCGCGCGAGCGCGTCCAGAAAAGAAATCATCACGTCGTCTGACCGTGCTTGTCGGATCGAGGGCGTAGGGTGGATGGAGAAGGACGGAAACAGGTGACGAAACAAATGACAGCCGGGACGTCGCACATGGACGGTCATGACCGATGCAAACTGAACGTCTGATTGCCCATGTGCGGGAGTTGGATGGCGAGGAACAGCCGCTCCGCGCCCATCTCGACCGTGCTGCGGCTGTAGCCAGCCGAGCGGCTTCCAAGCTCGGACTCGGGCTGGCCGGAGAGCTACTCGGCCTGCTCCATGACCTTGGCAAGCACAGCAAGGAGTTCCAAGACTATCTTCGAACAGCGACGGGCACGCTCGATCCTGACGTCGACGAGGAACCCGGCGTGGCGGGCCGGAAGGGCAAAGTCGACCATTCGACCGCCGGTGCCCAACTGGTTTGGAAGGAGCTGTCCGCGTGCGGCCCGATTGGGCAGATTGTCGGCCAGGCCCTCAGCATCTGCATAGCCTCACATCACTCTGGCCTGATCGATTGTCTCACAACGGGCACGGGCGAAGGCACACGGGATGATTTCACCAGGAGGATGGCAAAGGAAGATCATAGGACGCACTTGCAAGAATCGCTCGGCAAGCTGGACGCCCCGATTCACCAGAGGATCGTGTCCCTGCTCCACGACCCAGCCATGCTCGACCCTGTCCGCGCGCTGCTTTTCAAGATCGGAGCAGCGTCGCCAGAAAAGTCGGACAGGAGCCGAGTCGCGCAGTTCGAAATCGGTCTATTGGTACGATTCCTCTTCAGCTGCCTCATCGCCGGTGACCATCAGAACACCGCAGACTTCGAACGCCCGCACGCCGCCCGCGAACGTCAGGAAGGCCGATTCGTCCCCTGGCAAATTCTGGTGGACCGGATCGAGGCCCACCTGGCCACATTCCAGCTTCGCCATCGCATCGATGGCGTTCGGCAAGAGGTCTCGCGGCACTGCCTGGAAGCCGCCTCCCGGTCGCCAGGACTCCTCACGTTGACCGTCCCGACGGGCGGCGGAAAGACACTGGCCAGCTTGCGTTTCGCGCTCCATCACGCCCGCCTGCACAAGCTTGATCGCGTGCTCTACATTGTCCCATTCACCACCATCATCGACCAAAATGCCCAGGTCGCGCGCAAGATCCTCGAACCTGACGATCGCCCACAGGACGAGGGCCGGGTGGTACTTGAGCACCATTCGAACCTGGAACCGCTACATCAGGGATGGAAGAACAAGGTTCTCACCGAAGACTGGGATGCTCCGGTTGTGTACACAACCAGCGTGCAGTTCCTAGAATCGCTCTTCGGCGCAGGCACGCGCGGTGCCCGACGTATGAACCAGCTTGCCCGGTCTGTGATCATCTTCGACGAGATCCAGAGTCTTCCAGTCAAATGCGTCCACCTGTTCAACAACGCGATAAACTTCCTCGCGGGACACTGCGGCAGCACAGTAGTGCTCTGCACAGCCACGCAGCCTTTGCTGGCAGACGTCGACCAGAAGAACGGCGCCGCCAAGTTGACCGCAAGCAGCGAAATCATCCCGGACGTACGGGAAGTCTTCGCGCAGCTACGGCGAGTCGAGGTGAAGGACCAGCGCCGCCCAGGTGGCTGGAAACCGGAGGAAATCGCCTCGTTGGCACAGGCCGAATCGGCCCGAGCCGGAAGTTGCCTCGTGGTGGTGAATACCAAAAAGGCGGCGCGGGCCGTGTTCGAGGGACTGAGGTGCTCTGCGCGACCTCTGTACCACTTGAGCACAAGCATGTGCCCCGCGCACCGAAAGCGGTCTTTGAAAGCGGTTCGTGAGCATCTGGAGAGTGGACGCGAGATCCTGTGCGTCAGCACGCAGCTGATCGAGGCTGGCGTGGACCTCGATTTTGGGTCAGTGATTCGGTTTGCTGCCGGCCTGGACTCAATCGCCCAGGCGGCCGGCCGGTGCAATCGCAACGGCGCACGCCCGCAGGGATTCGTCCACGTCGTGAATCCCGCAGATGAGTCGCTCTCCGCCCTCCGGGACATCGAAATCGGCCGACAGAAGGCGGAGCGTGTGCTCGATGATTTCCGCGAGGATCCTGCGCGTTTCGACCACGATCTCCTCTGCCCCAAGGCCATGCAGTGGTTCTACAAGAACTACTTCTTCGACCGGCAGAATGAGATGGTCTACCCCGTCAGCCGCGACGCCATCGGACGAGACGACAACTTGCTCAACCTCCTGTCCGACAACCGATTCGCGACAGAGGATTTCCGGCGCTGCAACAAGGGCAAGTCTCCTGAAATCTATTTTCGCCAGTCATTCATGGCGGCAAACCGGGCATTCCAGACCATCGATGCCCCAACCCAGGGTGTCGTCGTCCCGTATGGCAAGAAAGGCCGGGCCGTGGTCGCAGCACTGTGCGCGATGCCCGAACTTGAACGCCAGTTTCGCCTACTTCGCGTGGCTCAGCAGTTCACGGTCAACGTGTTCCCGCACGAATTCCAAAAACTTGTGGAAGGCGGTGCGCTTCGCGAAGCCCAGCCGCAGACTGAGATCTATTGTCTCAACGAGCACTACTACAGCAAGGACTTCGGGCTTTCCACAGAGCCCGTTGCCGAAGGGGAGTTCCTCTATGTCGAGTAAACCCAAGAACACCATCGAGTTCAAGACCTGGGGCCGATATGCGCTCTTCACTGATCCACTGACAAAGATCGGCGGAGAGAAGTGCTCGTACCACATCCCCACGTACGAGGCCCTGAAAGGCATTGCCAAGTCGATCTACTGGAAACCCACGATTATCTGGATAATCGACCAGGTCCGTGTGATGAAACGCATCCGCACCCAGACCAAAGGAACGAAGCCTCTGGAATACGGCGGCGGCAACACCCTGGCCATCTACACCTTCCTGGCCGATGTGGAGTACCAGGTCCAGGCGCATTTCGAGTGGAACCTGGCGCAGCCCGATCTGGAGCCCGACCGGGTCGAGGGCAAACATTTTGCCATCGCCCAGCGCATGCTCGACCGCGGCGGCCGGCAGGACATCTTTCTAGGTACGCGGGACTGCCAAGGGTACGTGGAGCCCTGCGAATTCGGGTCAGACCCCGGAGAACTCGACGGCGCGGATGAACTTGGCTTCGGCCTGATGTTCCACGGCTTCGACTATCCCGACGAAACGGGCGACCGCAAGCTCCATGCGCGCTTCTGGACACCCAGGCTGAAGGATGGTGTCCTACAATTTCCTCGTCCCGAAGAATGCACGATTCGCAAATTCGTCCGCGACATGGCACCGAAACGATTCGGTGTCGGGATGAACGTCAACCCAGTGGCCGCCGATGCCGAAGAATGGGAGGTGTGAAATGGCCTGGATGCAGACGCTCTTCGAAACCTATGAAAGGTGTGCTGGCTCCAATCTGCCTGATGCAAGCGCACTGCTCCCCATCGCGCACACGACGCAACAGGCGCACATCGAGATCGCGATTGACTGGCGAGGGTTCTTTCGCCGCGCCGTCGTGCTTTCCAAAGAGAACCAACAGACCCTGATACCGTGCACGGAGAAATCAGGTGGGCGGGCTGGCTCAATGCCCGCCACCCATCCGCTGTGTGATAACCTCCAGTATGTCGCGAAGGACTTTCGCCCCTATGGCGGCACCGTCACCTCTGGCTACGCCAAGATCGCCGGAGCGCCTCATGGCGACTACCTGACCCTTCTGCAAAGGTGGGCTGCCTTCGCGCCCGGTCAAAGCAAGCTGAACGCCATTCTCGCCTATGTCACACGCGGAAATGTCATCGGCGATCTGGTGGCGGCTGGGATCCTTCCGTTGGCGGACCGAGGGGCAAGTCCTCCCAAACTCCTCAAAGAGTGGGAAGGCCCAGGGGAGGCTCCCGAAATCTTTCGGCGTCTCCCCAACGGACAGGCGCCCGAGGATGCCTTCATACGGTGGCGGGTGGAAAGCGACAAGGAACTGGCGACCGGCACCTGGGAGGATGTCGGGCTAGTTCGGTCCTGGCAGGAATTCTATGCCAGCCAACAATCCGTTGTCGGACTCTGTCAGGTCAATGGACGTACCGTTGCGCTCGCTGAGCAGCATCCCAAGAAGCTGCGCCACACTGCCGACCGGGCCAAGCTCATCTCTTCCAACGACACCAGCGGGTTTACGTTCCTCGGCCGCTTCACCGACGCGGCACAGGCCGCCGGAGTTTCCTTCGAGGTCACACAGAAGGCGCACAGCGCCCTCCGCTGGCTCATCGGACGCAAGCAAGCGGCCCGGAATGGCGATCAGGTCTTCGTCGCGTGGGCCGTCGGCGGCCAGCCGATCCCCGACCCGTGGGCTGACACCATGACGATTCTCGCCGGGGTACAGCACCAAACCGATACTGATACGAGCGCGGCACCGGCCCAAGTCGGAGACGTCGGCCAGGAGTTCTCTCGCCGCCTTCGCTACGCCATGGCTGGCTACAAGGCGGACCTGAGCGACACCGACGCGGTAGTCGTGATGGGACTGGATTCTGCCACGACAGGTCGATTGGCCATCATCTTCTATCGCGAGCTGAAAGGTTCAGAGTTCCTCACTCGAATCGAGACGTGGCACAGGACCCTCGCCTGGCCACAGAACCTCGGGAAGGACGCCAGATTCGTCGGCGCACCGTCCCCGCGCGACATTGCGGAGGCCGCCTACGGCCGGCGCCTGGACGACAAGCTGAAAAAGGTGGCGGTCGAACGGCTCGTTCCATGCATCATTGATGGTCTGCCGCTGCCAATCGATCTCGTCACGTCCTGTTGCCGCCGAGCGTTCAACCGGTCAGGAATCGAACCGTGGGAATGGGAGAAAGACCTCGGCATCGCCTGCGCTCTTTTCAAGGGATTCCACAAAGAAAGGGAATATTCGATGGCTCTGGAAGAAGACAGGAAGACGCGTGACTACCTCTACGGCCGACTGCTCGCGGTCGCCGAGCACCTCGAAAGTCGGGCACTCTACGTCGCGGGCGAGAAGCGAGACACCACCGCATCGCGCCTCATGCAGCGCTTTGCCGATCGCCCCTACACCACATGGCGCACCATCGAGCTGGCCCTGGGTCCGTACAAGTCGCGTCTGCGAAGTTCGCGAGGGGCCTTTCTCTGGGAGATGGACAGGATCCTGGACCAGTTACTCGGATCCTTCTCGACCCACGACGAGAAGGAGGCCTTCACGAATGACCGCGCTCTTTCCGGCGAGTTCTTGCTCGGTTACCACTGCCAGCGGCAGGCTCTGCGCAGGACGCCGGACGACGCCGAATTGAATCCCGCCGCCACTGAATGACCCCAAGGAGATCGACATGCCAAAACTCAGCAACAAGATCGATTTCGCAATCATCCTCCGTGTTCGCAACGCCAATCCCAATGGTGATCCTCTCAACGGAAACCGCCCACGCACCGACTATTCCGGCCTCGGGGAAATCACCGATGTCTGTTTGAAGCGCAAGATCCGCGACCGCCTCATGGAGCGCTACCAGGCGCTTCCCGAGGCTGAAAAATCGGGCCAGGCGGTGGTCGTCCAGGCCGACGACCGCAAGCTCGACGAAGCCAAGAGTCTACGCGAACGGACAGATCCCGTCCTCGCCAAGGAAAAAGACCGCACGAAGGTCGTGAAGCTGGCGTGCACAACTTGGTTCGATGTCCGCGCGTTCGGGCACCTGCTGGCGTACAAAGAGACCAAGAAGAAGCCGAATGACGAAAAGGAGGGCGATACTGGAGTGTCCATCGGCATTCGCGGCCCTGTCACTATCCAGTCGGCCTTCAGCAAAGAGCCCGTCAGTGTCACGAGCACCCAAATCACAAAGAGCGTGAGCGGTGAGGGCGACGGCTCCAAGCGTGGTTCGGATACCATGGGCATGAAACATCGTGTGGACAACAGCGTGTACGTCACATTCGGATCCATGAACCCGCAGCTCGCTGAACGAACCGGCTTCTCGGACGCGGACGCCGAAACCATCAAAGGACTCCTGCCCAAGCTGTTCGAGAACGATGCCTCATCGGCTCGCCCCGAAGGCAGCATGGAAGTGATGAACGTGATTTGGTGGAAGCACACCTCCAAGGCTGGGCAGTATTCCTCCGCCAAGGTCCACCGCTCGCTTGAAGTGAAAGCGGATGGCAGCTACACCCTCACGTCCCTGGCTGGGCTCAAGCCGGAGGAAATCAATGGGTTCTAGGCGGTTGCATTCCGCCCATCGATAGCAGCCGTCCTGGTGTGACCGCTGATGGAGGACGACGAGCGCCTCGTCTCGATTTCCGCGATCGAGCACTGGAGTTTCTGTCGGCGCCAGTGCGGGCTGATCCATCTTGAGGGCCTCTGGGCGGAGAATGTCCTCACCGCCCAGGGACGACAGCTACATGAACAGGTGGATCTGCCCGGGCTGGAGCAACGACCGGGGCTCAAGAAGGCTCGCGCGCTGGCGCTCAGATCGGATCGCCTGGCGCTGGTGGGCAGGGCCGACATGGTGGTGTTCTTCACCGAGCGGGGATATCCGCCGCCCGGCCGGCCCTTCCCGGTCGAGTACAAGCGCAGCGTGCGCAACAACTTCCGCCATGCCGAGCTGCAGCTCTGCGCGCAAGCCCTATGCCTGGAGGAAATGTTGCACGTTTCGATCCCGGCGGGCGCGCTGTACTTCGGCGGTTCCCGGCGGCGCCGCGAGGTGCCCTTCGACACGCGCCTCCGGGAAGAAACAGAGGCCGTCGTGGCCGCGATCACATCCATGATCGTGTTGGGCCGCACGCCTGCTCCCGAGCCGGGGCCAAAATGCGACCATTGCAGCCTGCGGGCACTGTGCATGCCGCTCTTGCCGGGGCCGGGACGGCTTGCGGAGTATCTGCGGGAGATGTGAACCATGGCCGTTTTGCTCAACACGCTCTATGTGACCACAGCGGACACCGCCCTTCTCAAAGAGGGCGAGACCGTCGTGGTGCGGGTCGCGCGCGAACAGCGACTTCGCGTCCCCTTGCACCACCTGGAATCGATCGTCTGCTTGGGGCCTGTATACGTCAGCCCGGACCTCATGTGCCTGTGTCTCGACCACGGGGT
>Ga0265316_10001328_pt1 | contig 26624 bp, 19 predicted proteins | sample 4522metaG_FD_202092 | JGI IMG/M metagenome (GOLD analysis project Ga0265316, IMG submission 202092) | Rhizosphere microbial communities from Carex aquatilis grown in University of Washington, Seatle, WA, United States - 4-5-22 metaG | ecosystem: Host-associated > Plants > Roots > Rhizosphere >... | reverse complement strand
GCCGACGACGCGGCTCAAGGCCCGCGCCGCCGACAAGAGCGACGCCGCGGAGCTGGCCGCGGCGGTGAGGTTCTTGTTCGACCTGGAAGACCTGCCGGCCGCGGCGGACCCGGAGCAAACCGAGCGAGCGAACCAGCCGCAAGCGCCGGACACGGACGAAGACGACGATCGGACCGTCAACTAGGGTAGGCAAATGCAAGCTTCGTGCTCCAGGCGAAACACCCCAACATCGGTGGGATCTCCCGGCTAGACTTTAGCTTGAATGCGCGAGCCTGGGCACGAGCGCCTGATCGGACGGACGATCGCCGGCAAGTTCGTCGTCGAGGAGCTCCTCGGGGCGGGCGCCATGGGCGCGGTCTACCGCGCTCGCCAAAGCGCGCTCGAGAAGACCGTTGCCATCAAGGTACTTCACGGAGATCTCGCGCACGACGCGACGTTCGCCGCGCGCTTTCACCGCGAGGCCAAAGCCGCGTCTCGCTTGAATCACCCGAATTCGATGCAGGTGGTCGACTTCGGCACCGAGCCCGATGGCCTTCTTTACATTGCGATGGAGTATCTGGACGGCCGAAGCCTTCACCATGTGCTGCGAGAGGAATGGCCTCTCGCAAGCGCACGAATCGCAGATATCTTGATGCAAGCGCTGGCTGCACTCGCTGTGGCGCACGACATGGGAGTCGTTCACCGCGATCTCAAACCCGAAAATGTGATGGTCCTACGCGGCACCGACGACGACGGTCGGCCGAAGGATCTCGTGAAGGTCTGCGACTTCGGGATCGCGAAGATTACCGATTCGCGATCTTATCGCGGCGAGCGTGAGTCGAGCGCGCCGGTGACCAGCGCGGGCTTCCTGGTCGGGACGCCGGAATACATGTCTCCCGAGCAGGGACGCGGTGAGAGACTCGACGCGCGCAGCGACTTGTACTCGATCGGCGTCGTCCTCTTCGAGATGCTGACCCGGCGCGTTCCCTTCGAGGCCGAGAACGCGATCGGCGTTGTCCTGCGGCACATCACCGAAGCGCCCCTCAGGCCGTCCGACCTCGCGCCGAGCGTCGACCTCCGACTGGAGGCCGTCTGCCTGCGCGCCCTCCGGAAGGCGCCATCCGAGCGATACGCCAGTGCCCGAGAAATGCGGGCGGACCTTCGCGCAGTCGCGCTGGAGGGCGCCGCGGCGACGGCTCCCGAAGCAGGGGCGAGCGCACCCGCGCTCGCCGTAGGAGGCGCTCCGCTGGCACGTACCGTGGACACGCAGCCCACCGTGCACGCCCGGCCCTTCCCCGACGAAGGAGCGCAGAAGCCCACGCTGCTTGGCACCGCCACGACGATCCCGGGCTCGCCAGCTCGGCGCGCGCTGGTCGTCGCCAGCGCCGCGCTCGTCAGCGGGGCGCTGGCCGCCGCGAGCGTGGTGATGTTGGCGCGCCCGCACCTGCGTGCACCGCAGGCCGCTCCTTCCGCGATCACGACGGACCTGGCCCGGACGACACCCGCCGCGCCGCCGATCGCGCACCCGACCGATGTCGATTCGACTCGTCCGGATCCCTCTCCGTCTTCCGTGCCGCACGCGGCGGTAACCCATGGACGGACGTCGCTGCCGCAGGCCGCAAAGCCCGCGCCGGCGGCAATCGGGCCTCCAGCGGCGAGTGTTTCCGTTGCGCTCGTGCCGTTGCCAATCCAAAGCGCGCCCCCGGCTCTCGGAACATCGACTGGGCCTCCTCCAGCAAGGACGCCACCGGGGCCAATCCAGCCGGCGGAGCCCGATCCGACGTTCGATCCCGAGCACGCGTACGTCGAGGTGGGCTTGGTGAACGCCCAAGGCGCGCGCGAGCCCGCCGTGCGGGCAGCCATGCGCAATCTCGGCCTCGCCCGATGTTACCGAGGTGCGCTGAGAGCCCGCGGCGGGCGCGCGACCGGAACGGCCACGCTCAATTTGTCGTTCGACGAGTCTGGTTTTGCGCGGTCCGCCATCGTCACTGGCGCGGACTTTCTTCCAGGCCTCGCCCGGTGTCTGCAAGGAGCCAGCGCAGGAGCACGTATCCCCCGCGCCGCGGTCGATCCCGCCGGGGCGACCGCGGAGGTAATCCTGGCCTTCAAAGCCCCCTGAACGTTCGGCTCGTCACCCGTCAGCGCTTCTTCTTTGGATTCGATTTCTCAGGGCCGGAGGCCTGCTTTTTGGCCGGTGGCTCGCTCTTGGCGGCCGGCGGGCGTGCGGTCGTGCGCGCCGCGGCCCTCTCCGGTTTGTGCTTCGCCCGCGGACCCTCTGCCGGGCTCTTCCCGAGCACGGGGCTGGAGGGTGGGATGGTCAAGATTGGAGGCCGGCGCCTGGCTTGGCCGCGCATTTCGACCGGAACGACACATTTGTGGGCGGTCTGGGTCTTCGAGAAGGCGACCACCTTCGTATCGACCAATCCCGCGTTCCGAACGGCCTCGAAGACGTCGTGCTCGGAGATTGCCTTGCTCCCCTTGGTCCGAAGGATCCATACCGAGCCCGTGTCGATCATTCGCGCGCGGATCAATGGCAGTTTTCGAAGCGCTTCCCGCGTTTCGGCGGCGAAGAAGATGGCTGTGGCACCCTCGGGCACGCGCCCTTCGGCGACATGGGACGTACGTTCGCGCAGCGCGGTCAGAAAGGGCGCGTCCCGCACGTCCACGACCGCCACTCGGGACTCCGGACCGATTTCGAGCTTTTCGAACAGTCCCTTGGGTTGTTGGATTCGCCGCATCCAGCGTTCGGCGACCGATGCGCCGAGTTCGAATCGAGCCTCCTCGTCGGCCGCCACCACCAGCGCGCCGCCGTCCACCGCCACGTCGCGGATGCGTTCGAATGGGATTTCTAGACGAAAATCTCCACGAAATACGAGCATTTCGCTCTCGAGCTGGGCCGTGCCCGCCGACGTCCTCCGCCCCACGCGTACCGTGCATTCAGCCTCGACGCCCATTCGCACAATCGTAAACCGCGCGGCGTGCGAATGCGGCATTTCTTACAACGAAAATCCGATCCTGCTCGGAGTCACATCAGACTTCGGCCCAACTCCATGCCGAGCGCCCGCCCCTCGGCCTCACTGGCCGGCCACGGGACCACGCGCTCCCCGCGCCGAACGTTCGACCCGTCGGCTGCGGAGATGAACGCGGCAAGGCGCAAGAAACCCCCGACCCCTTCGGCGTACGCACCGAGGGGAGTCTTGCAATCCCCCCCAAGCGCCTCCAGAACACCCCGCTCCGCCGCCACGCAAGTGGCCGCGGACACGTCGTGCAAACGCGCGAGTATCGAGCGCACTTCGAGATCGTCGCGGCGGCATTCGATGCCCAGTGCCCCCTGCCCGGGCGCAGGGAGCGACACGTCGAAAGGCAGCACCTCTGTCGCCCGTGCTTCGAGACCGAGCCGCACGAGGCCGGCGCGCGCCAGCACCACGGCTTCGCAGTCCCCCGCGTCGACCTTCCGGAGGCGGGTGTCGACATTCCCGCGCATCGGCACGACCTCGAGGTCGGGCCGGCGCGCGCGAATCGCGACCATCCGGCGCACGCTCGACGTCCCGACCCGCGCCCCGCGCGCCAGGGCGTCGAGCGTGCCGTGCCTTGGGGCCACGAGGACGTCGTGCGGGTCTTCGCGCGCGGGAACGCAGGCCAGGAGCAGATCGTCGGGAATCGCGGCCGGAACGTCTTTCATGGAATGGACGGCGAAATCGGCGCGACGACCGAGCAGCGCCTCCTCGATTTCTTTGACGAAGAGCCCCTTTCCCCCCACCTCTGAAAGTGGGCGGTCCTGAATGCGATCGCCGCTCGTGACGACTTGAAGCTCCCGCACTTCGAGCGATGGCTCGGCTGCGCGCAGCCGAGCCACGAAGGCGCGGCACTGGGCCAGCGCAAGCATCGATCGCCGTGTGGCGTAGACGATGACTCGCATGCGGTGTCGGTAGCATAGCCGACGCCGCGGACCGACCGGGAGTAGGGGGGTAGCACGCCGGACATCGCGCGTCGAAGCTCGCTGGCCCGGCGCTCACCCCCGCCTTGCCTCGAGCCTGCGCCTCGCGGTAAGCCCAACGACTCCTCGTGCCGAAGGTTCCTAGCCCTCCACGTGCCCTCGTCTTGGGGCTGCTCGCGACCCTAACGTGGCTCTTCTTCGCGGGCCCCGTCGAAGCGAAGGAAGCTTCGAGCACGGGTGACCCGATGACGCTCGAGGTGCCCGGATTCTCGGACGCGTACTATTTCAAGCCGCGCACCAAAGCCCGCCGGCCCATCATGCTCTACCTCCACGGCCGCGGAGGCAACGCGCTCGAAGATTGCCGGAAGTGGGCGCGAGTCGCACGTCAGTTCGGATGGGTGCTGTGTCCGCAGGGGCCCGCCTCGACCGACAGCGGCGGTCGCACGTGGAACAACGACGCGGAGTCGGCCAAACGAATCATCGACGCGACCGTCGTCGCGCTCCAAGAAAAGTACCCGGGCCGGGTCCGTTCTCGCGGCGATGTCCTCATCGGCTTCAGCGAAGGGGCCTTCATCGCGCAGCAGGTCGGAGCACGCGACCCCCTGCACTGGAATCGGTGGCTGATCCTTGCCGCCAACGACCACTATTGGCTGGGCGACTCGCCCCAGCTCCTCGAACAGAATCGTGAAAAGATCCGACGCGTCTACCTCTTCACGGGGGAAGACGACCAGGTCGCCGAGAATACCAAGCGCGCGGGTGAGATCCTCAAGGGCGCTCACATCCGCGTGAGAATAAAGATCGTGCCCGGTCTCGGCCACGAGGTGCCTGCCGACAGGATGATTACGAACTATCGGCGCCCTTTGAGGTGGCTCCTCGCGGCCAACTGATCGGCCTGAAAAGAAGATGCCTTTCCGAGGGCGCGCCGACGTGTTTCATCTTTCCGTACACGGCTCCCGGATCGCGCTAACGTCGAGCCGCAGACGTCCGTAACCACGAATATGCGCTCTGTTGCAGCGACGGCGGCAGCTGAGCCCTCGCCGTGGCCGATGCCGGAGCGATCCGAGCTCGATGCGGTGCGCTCTCTCGACACTCGGTTTCCGACCGCGCGCCTCCGCCGAGTTCCCGTCGTGCGGGCGTCCGAACTCGACGCTCGCGCGGATCCGAGCGGCGCGACCCGCGTATGGCTCGCGCTCGAAGCGCTCCAAGTTACAGGGAGTTTCAAGGTACGCGGCGCGCTCGTGTCGCTCGATGCCAATCGAGCGCGGGGCCATGTGGTAACCGCGAGCGCTGGTAACCACGGCGTGGCTGTTGCCTATGCGGCCGCCATCCTGGGTCTATCGGCGACGGTGTGCGTACCGCGTAGTACGCCTCGGATGACCCGCGCCAAGATCGAGAGGTATGGTGCAGAGCTGGTCGTGGCGGCAAGCGACGACGACATTGGCGAAGATTTCGTCAGAGCGACCGCTGCGGCGCATGGAGCCTACGTGCTGCCGTATGAAGGAGTCGACCTCGTAGCGGGGAACGGGGCATCCCTCGGCTTCGAAATCGTGCGCGCCCTGGGCGGAGTGCCGGAGCGCATCTTGGCCCCCTTCGGACGCGGAGTGCTCGCAACCGGCCTCGGTTGGGCGCTCGCAGCCGAGAGCGACGGCGCGGTCGATTGCACCGTTTGGGGGGTAGAGGGCGAGAGTTCGCGCGTCGTGACGACACCAGGGGATCGCTGCGCGCGACCACCTCGGCTCCGGACCGACCCGGCGCCGCCGGCCGAAGGCGTTGCCGGCGGAATCGGCGAATCGGGTTCGTATCGCACAAAGCTGACCGTTGCCGGGATCGTGCTTGCGACGGACGCGCAGATTGCGGCGGCGATGGTCCACGCGTATCGCGACATGGGTCTCGTCGTCGAAGCGAACGCCGCGGCCGCGCTGGTGCCTGTGCTCTTCGGCCTACCAAAGGGGATCCGCGGCGGCGACCTCGTCGTCGTTTTGACCGGGCGCAACGTCGACCCCGAACGGCTCGACTCCGTGATGCGCAGCGGCCGGCCGTAATCGCCCGCTTGATGATACGCTGAAGTGAGCGTGCCCGCAGCCGAGACCCAGGCCACGAAAGCCGCAAAGACCAAGCGCGTATGCGATTGCCTCGTGCGCGACAAGGTCCTCAAAGCAGAGCAAACGGAAACGGTCATCGCGCACGTGCAGCGCACGGGTGATCGCGTCGAGGAAGCGATCCTCGAGCTCGGCCTCTCCTCGGAGTCGGAGATGCTCAAGGCGCTGTCGGGCCATTACCAGGTCCACTTCGTGTCGTCGGAGAAGCTCGCCAAGGCCGACGTCAACCGCGCTCTCATCGACATGATTCCGCAGCGATTCGCCGAGAAGCTCGGGCTCTGTCCCGTGGTTTTCGACGCTCGCGCGCACGCATTGACCGTCGTGACCGCAGACCCCGAAGACGTCGAAGCGCTTCGCGAGGCGCAGGTCGCGTCGGGCGCACGCGAAATAAAGGCGGTGCTCGCGCGCCCCGCCGCCGTTCGGGCACTCATGGCAAAGGCCTACGGCGGCGACATCCACGCCTTCGCGCTACTCGACCGGCAGGCCCACGCGCAGCTTCAGGCGATGCTCAACGTGTACGAGCGCAACCTGGTGACCGACGACTCGATGACGATTTCGATGGCGCGCGCGGAGGCAAAGGGACGCGGCCGCGAGCGCATCCTCAGTGAAAAGGACATCTCGGACGCCGGAAGCACGACCATCGCCGCGGGCGGCGGAGGCTCGACGGAGTATCTCGAGCTCTTGAACGTGCTCGTGAGCCTGCTCGAGAGTTCGCGGGCCGACCTGCGCGGACACTCGTCCCATGTTGCGCGTCTCGCGAGCCGAATGGCCGAGAAAATGGGCCTCGACGAGGCGAGCGCAGGCGCGCTCGTCGCGGCGGCGTACGTGCACGATCTCGGGAAAATGGGCCAATACCACCTCACGGCTTACAACTGCGGCGAGTACGACGGTCACAGGGCCGCCGCGCAGAAGGCGTGCGGCGTGCCGGCGCGCCTGCTCGAACCCGTGCACATGGCGAAAGACGCGATCGCGGCAGCCTCTCACATGTACGAGCGCTACGACGGCAAAGGGTTCCCCGACGGAGCGAGCGGCAAAGAAATCCCGCTTTCGGCGCGCGTGCTCGCCATTTGCGACACCTATGCCGATTTGACGCAGAACCCCCGCAACCCATTTCGCAAGACACTCTCCGCCCAAGAGGCGTGCGCTGCACTGAGTAAGCATCGAGGAACGATCTTCGACCCGAACTTGGTCGACCTGTTTCGTCACACGGTGCTCGGTGAAGATTTGAAGGCTCGGCTCTTGGCCAACCGGTTGCAGGCGCTCATCGTCGACATCGACCCCGAGGAGACGACCGTTCTCGAACTTCGTCTCATCGAACAGGGGTTCATCGCGAGGACGGCGCGGACGGCAGAGCATGCGCTGACCATCCTGGCCGAAGGCGAGACGGACCTCGTGGTGAGCGAGATCGATCTGGCCCCAGCCGACGGTCTCGCGCTCCTGGCCGAAGCGCGCAGGTCTTCCTGGGGCAAAGACCTGCCTTGGGTCATCTACACGCGGCGCCAGGAGCGAGCGTTGGCGCAGAAGGCCTTCGAGCTTGGCGTGATCGATTTCGTGAGCAAGCCGGCGAACGCCGACCTTCTGGTGGCGAAGCTCCGAGCGATGCTCGATCAGCGCGCCAGCCCGCGCACTTCGCTCGGCGTCAGCGGACGGCTTCGCGAGCTCGGGCTGCCCGACATGGTGCAAGTGCTCTTCCACGGGCGAAAGAGCGGCAGCCTCAAGATACGCGCGCCCGAGGGGTCCGGCGAAATCCACTTCGCCGACGGCAACGTGGTCAACGCGCTTTGGGAAGAACTCCGGGGCGAGGAAGCGTTCTACGCAATGCTCAAACTCAAGGACGGCGAGTTCGGGCTCGACCCATCCTTCCGAACGCAGTCGCGCATCATCGACAGCTCGAGCGAGGCCCTGCTCCTGGAGGGTATGCGCCGAATGGACGAATCCTAGAAGCCTGCGTGCTTTCCGCCGATAGCTTCGCGATGCTGGGGGCGAGCGTGCTCGCGTACGGTCGTACGCTCCGCGCGCTCGCCCCCGGCCTCGCTCGCTCTCGGCGGAAATCACGCAGGCTTCTGGGTCCGGTCCGCCGGACTCGCGACTGGGTTCGCTCGACTCGCCACCCGGTCCGCACAACTCATGACCGAGTCCGCTCGACTCGCGACAAAGTCGCATCGACTCACTGTCGGGCCGGCTTGTCAGAGCTAGTCCGGCACGCTAAGAGCGCGCGCATGCACCTCGGCCGGATGACGACGCTTCTCTTGTTGTCGATTCTCACGGCTTGCGCCGCCGAGCCGCCGCCGGTCGCGCCTGCTGCGCCGCCCCCGCCCACGGCGGCACCCGTCGCGACGGCACCGCCGCCCCAGGCCGCACCGCCTCCACCCGTCGAACCGACGCCGGAGGAGAAGAAGAAATCGGAGGAGGCCCGACAGCTCAAAGAAGATCGCGCGAAGTGGGAGGCCCAAGACGCTGCCGAAGTCTCGCGCTGGACGCCGGAGATGCATGCCGAGGCCAAGGCGCTCGCCGAAAAGGCGTTTCCGAGCGGAAAAGCAGCCATCCAGACCGCCATGAAGGGTAAGCACCGAGCCGCGGGGGATGCGGAGCGCGACAAGTACCGGCACCCGGCCGAGACGCTCGAGTTCTTCGGATTCAAGCCGACGATGACGGTGCTCGACATCGGTCCCGGGGAAGGCTGGTACACGGCGCTCCTGGCGCCCGCGCTGGCGAAATCCGGGCAATACGTCGCCACGACGAACGACCCGAATGGACCGGCGGATCTGAGGGCGACGTTTTACGGCCAGCGATTCAAGGCATTCCTCGATAGATCGCCGGAGATCTACGGTAAGGCGCATACCATCGTCGTCGATCCCAAGGCGCCGAAGATCGGCAAGGACGCAGCGTTCGACTTGGTCGTCATCATGCGCGGCGTGCATGGGATGAAGAACAACGGAACCTTGGACGTGTGGCTGGAAGAGATTCATCGATCGCTCAAGCCCGGGGGAGTTCTCGGGATCGAGGAGCACCGGGCGGCGGCAGGAGCCGACCCGGCCGAGAGCGCGAAGAAGGGGTACGTGCCCGAGAAATGGCTCATCGAGCAGGTCGAAGGTGCGGGTTTCAAACTTGCCGGGAAGTCCGAAATCAACGCGAATCCGAAAGACACGAAGGACTACCCGGAAGGCGTTTGGACGCTGTCGCCGACCTTTCGGTTGGGCGACAAAGACCGTGAGAAATACGCCGCGATTGGCGAGAGCGATCGGATGACACTCAAGTTCGTCAAGACAACGTCGAAGCCCGCCGGCAAGTAGGCGAATCCCAAGTTCGTGGCTGCCTGGGGCCTCTCGCCTTGTCTGCGCCCGCTGTGGCGTGGACCGGTGGTTGTTCTCGCCGTCGGGGCGCTTGCCTGCGGAAAGAGCCCAAAGCCCGGGATTGTCGCGAGCGCCAGCTTGGGAGGCGGCGCGGCGCCTGTCGGGGCGATCTCCGTTCTTCAGCACCACATGAGTCCCACGCGCGACGGGCTCTATACGGACCCGACCATGACGAAGGCGTTCGCCGCGACGCTCCGCCTCGACCCGACGTTCGTACCGACGGTCACCGGCGACGTGTACGCGCAACCCCTCTACGTGGCGGACGGGCCCGGCGCGAAGGAGGCGTTCATCGTGGCAACCGAAAGCAATCATGTCACCGCAATCGGTGGAGCGGGGGCCGTGATTTGGGACCAGACTTTTGGCACCCCCGCCGCGCTGACCAACCTTCCCTCCCCGTGCGGCAACATCAACCCGCTCGGAATCACCGGCACTCCCGTGATCGACTTGGCGTCGCGTACGATTTACTTCGACGCGATGACGCTTCCGCTCGGGGCCGGTCCCGCCGATCATCCCAAGCATTTCGTCCACGCCGTTTCCCTCGATGACGGAACCGAGAGCTCGGCGGGGTGGCCGGTCGACGTCGACGCGAGCGTCAGCGGGTTCGATTCGTTCTCGCAGAATCAGCGCGGTGCCCTCGCCATCATCGACGGCGTCGTCTACGTGCCGTACGGAGGACACAACGGCGACTGCAGCAGCGCCGCGAACCCATATTACGGTTGGGTCTTGGGCATTCCAGTGGCGGCACCTCGCTCGGTGACGGCTTTCTCCACCGGCACAATCGGCAAAGGCTCGACGCAAGGCGGCATCTGGGCGGTCGGCGGCGTTGCGAGTACGACCGACGGGACGTCGCTCTTCGTGACCACGGGCAACACCGGAGGCGCTTCCACGTGGGCTGGCGGCGAGGCGGTGCTCCGGCTTACCGGCGGGCCCAAGTTCACCGATCGGAGCGCCGACGAGTTCTATCCGACCGAGTGGATGATGGACGACCAGACGGATCAGGACTTGGGCGGCGCCAATCCGGTCGTCTTGGACATTCCGGAGGCCGATGACGTGCAACATCTCGTCGTCGTGCCCGGCAAGGACGGCTACCTCTACGTGCTGGATCGAGACAACCTCGGCGGGATGGGAGCGGAGTTGTCGAGGTCCCCCGTCGGGCCCCAGAACGCCGGAGGCAAGGGCGCGTTGAATGGCGCGCCTGCTGCCTACACGACGAGCCAGGGGACGTACGTCGCCTATCGCATCAACAGCGGACCGGCCGGGACGGGTTGTCCGACCGGCGGCGCGCCGAAGAGCATCGGCGTCGCAAAGCTCACCGGAAGCCCCCCGACCCCCCACGTCGTTTGGTGCACATCGGAAACGGAACTCGGTTCACCGATCGTCACGAAAGCCGGAAACGGCGACGTCATCGTTTGGAGCGCCAGCACACGGCTTTACGGCTACGACGGTGATACGGGGACTACGATCTACTCGGGAACGGACGTGATGTCGGGCGGAATGCACCATTTCAATTCGCCAATCGACGCGGGCGGACGGATCGTCGTCGGGACTGCGGCGCCGGGTCACCTCTACGTCTTCAAACCCTGAGCGAAGGGTGCTCCGCCATCGATTGCCCCATCGCCGCGGTGCAAAATGCGACCCGAAGGAGTGACTCTCGTTCTGCGGGGGCAACCAGGAGCGAAGCGCACGCGTCGTCGATGAACAGAGCGATCTCCGCATGTGCGCGTGCAATTGCCCCAGCGAGCGCTCCGTCCACGGCCGCCTCCAGCCAGGCGTCCGACAGGGCGTAGGGTCGATGCACCCGAGCCCGAAGCGTCGCCGTGTCGACCGGAGACGAACAGGCGCTCGAGCACTCGAAGGTGGAGCGGGCGTGGCGAAGATGTTCGTAGACGAGTTCGGCCAATCGGCCGGCCACGAGCGCGTCGCGAATGTACACCGCGGCGGTTGCACACGCGTCGGCGAGGTCTGCCTCTCGGCGGCGTACGGCCTCGGCAATCCATGACGTTTCCGCTTGGGTCGCGTCCATGAGGTCACGACAGAGCACCCGCGATGCCGACGGTCGCTCAGCCTTGAGCGCGACCGAGACGCATGAGCACCGCCACCAACCCCGGAATCGCCGCCGCCATGCCGTCGACGTTCGGTTCCGAAGGTCGGCCCCCCATCGAAACCCATCGGGTACGATCCGCAACCATCACGCCCGGCCAGCCCCGCCGACGGAACGACGCTTCGTCGGACGAAGCGACGCCGGGGAGCCACGACGGGAGAACGAGCGCTCGCGCCGGGACGCGCGACGAAGCCCGAAAGGCCGCCCGGGCGGCGAGAGCGAGCGCCCGCGAGCGCAGGTCGCCCAAGAACACCAGCCCTCCCCCCCCGGGGGCGAGGTCCATTCGGGCGAATGAGAGCATCGCGTGGACGTGCTTTCCCTCCCGGTGCAACCGTTCGACGTAGCGCTCGCTCCCACCCAGCTCCGCGAATGCGACGAAATGCAGCGGGCGATACCAGCGCTGACCGGACAGGGCGCGCAGGAGCGCGAGCGCTACGACGGCCCCGCTCGGGTCATCCGCGTCGTAACGGGCGCCCACGACCACGCTCGGGGCGTCGCGGGAAGCGCCGACGAATTCGGTCTCGACGTTGTGGGCGCGAAGCGTCTCGTCGACGGGCGACCGAACGACGGCCTTACCGGCGTCGAGCATCGACCGAGTGACGGCGTCTTCGAGGGCGCTCCGTCGCCTTGCGTCATCGGTGCGAGACGCGTGGACCAAACGCTCGAGGTCTGTTCGGAGGGAGGCGCGTAGCTCGAGGCCGTGTTCGAGCGTCCATGGTGGATGGGAGGGGGACCCGGCGTGCGTCGCCGTCCACGCGGGCGCATCGCTCGCCGGAAACGACTCGGCCGTCGCCTCGTCGATTCGCGCTTCGTCGTTCTGGCTTTGGGGAGGCTGCGCCATTTCGGCCTTTGGCAGCATCGGCCGTGCCACCGGCACGGCCGGGCATTGCGGACTCACAGAATCCCGAATTCCCTCAACCGACGATAGAACGTGCGCCGTGGTACGCCGATCATCTTCGCGGCCTGAGCGCGGTTCCAATTGCACGCCGTCAGCGCCGCCAGTATCCGTTCGCGCTCCGCCGACTTGAAGTCCGAAGTGCTCCCCGCTCGCGATTTGGCCGAGGTATGGCGCGAAGAGGATGCTGCGCGCCCCGGGGTCGACTTCGAGGGGAGACGCGGCGGCGCGGGGGGCGTCGGTAGCTCGACGTCATCGGCTTCGATCTCGGCTCGCTCACTCATCAGCCACGCGCTGAGCAGCGCATGCTCGAGCTGGCGGACGTTTCCGGGCCACGGATAGGCGCATATTTTGCGCACCGCGTCGCGCGAGAACGCCCTTCGTTCGCGCCGGTATCTGGCCGCGAAGAGCGACAGGAGATGGTCCATGAGCGGCGGGATGTCTTCGACGCGGTCGCGCAGCGGCGGGACGTGCACCTCGACGACGTGCAGTCGATAGTACAGATCTTCTCGAAACGTGCGCGCTGCGACCATTTGTGTAAGGTCGCGATTGGTGGCAGCGACGATCCGGACGTCGACCGCTTCTTCTTTCGTCCCGCCGACCGGACGCACGCACTTCTCCTGGAGAGCGCGAAGAATCCCAGACTGCATCTTGAGCGGCATCTCACCGATTTCGTCGAGCAAGAGCGTGCCCCCGCTGGCCTCCTGAAAGAGACCGGAACGGTCCCTATCCGCGCCGGTGAACGCCCCGCGGACGCTGCCGAAAAGCTCCGATTCGAGCAAGTTCGCAGGAATTGCGGCACAGTTGACTCCGACGAACGGCCTCTTGGCGCGGGGTCCCGCCTGGTGGATGGCGCGCGCTACCATCTCCTTGCCCGTGCCGCTCTCACCGGTGACGAGGACGGGAACGTCGGTATCTTTCAAGCGCTCGATCAGGGCATAAACCCGGCGCATCGCGGCGCTCGTCCCGATGAGCCCTGCGTATCCGAAATGGCTGCGGAGCTCGGCGCGCACTTGTTTCAGGTCGCGCCGAGCTTCGGCGAGCTGCTCCGTGCGCTTGCCGAGCAGACGAGCGACCTCGTCGTGCGCCACGGCAAGGTCGCCGTTGGCGCGCGCGAGCTGGTCGGCACGTTCGCGGTTCTCGGCGAGCAAACGCGCATTCTCGATCGCAATCGCGGCTTGATCCGCGAACGCCGAAAGCGTCGGAAGCTCGCGCGCGAAGCGTACGCCTGGGCGCAGGCGGGTCTCGACGTACAGCGCACCGATCGTGCGCCCGAGCGGCGGCGCTCCGCGAATCGGTACGCAGGCGATCGATTGGATCATCAGCTGGTGCACGCTGACCGCCTCCGCGAGGCGTTCGTCGTCGCGCGCGCTTATCGTGACGACGGGCTCCCCGCGCGCGACGACGCGCTCGGCGACCGAGCGAGAGAACTTGGCGTGTGGGTCGTCCTCGCCCGCGCGCCCTCGCGCCGCATGCGCCTCGAGCTCGCCATGCTCGTTCGTCAACACGACGAAGCCGCGCTCCGCACCGAGGAGGGCGACCGCATGATCGGTCACGCGGAGGAGGAGGCGGGGCACGTCGTGCTCGCTCGCGAGCTCCCGGGTGATCTCGAGGATGCGCGCCAGACGGTCTTCCGTGGCATCGTGCTGCGAGGCGCTTCCCAACGAAGAACGGGTAGTCGCGCTCGGACCGAGTTGCGAAAACACGGGCGCCACGACCGTACCCGAGTGGGCCTGCCTGAGCGCGCGGCGCCGCGGATCGTTCCAGAAGACCTCTCGAAGATCACGCGGCAGTTTGGCCGCCGTCTCCTCGAGCATCGCGAGCGCCTGTTCGCTATCGCGGCGGGCGGTGGCGACCGCTCCCTGGGAGGTGGCCAGACGCGCTCGCGCGTCGAGGGCGCGCCAGGCCCACTCCCGCCGCCCGGCCTTCCGCGCCAAATCGGTCGCCGCATCGAGCGAGCGACGGGCTGCCTCCTCGTCGCCCGCCGCGTGCGCGATCGAGCCGCGGACGAGCTCGGCCAGGGCCGCGTGCTCCCCCAGCCCCTCCTCGCCGAGGGCCCCGCACACCTCCTCGAGTTCCCGCCCGAGCCCGCGCGGATCGGCGTCGCGCTCGCGGGTGCGCGACAGGAGTCCTTCGAGTCGCGATTCCACCGCGTCGTGGGTTCTCTTTTGAGCCTCCCACGCGCGCGCGGTCTCCTCGTACAGGCGGGCTCCACCCGCGACGTCGCCCGTGCAAATCGCATGCTCCGCCTCGAGGCCGAGGAGCTGGGCGCGAGCCGCCGGCGAGAGCTCGTCGCGTCGCGCCAGCAAGAGGTCGATCGACGAACGGGCCCGCGACCACCGGCCGAGATAAAGGTCCAGATTGGCCAAATTGAGTAGGGCTTGCGTGACCGTCGCGCCGTTGCCGGCGCGCCGTCCCATGTCGACCGCGGCCTCGAGGTTCGAGAGGGCTTGGGCGAGGTCGCCCTCTGCCTGCGCCAAACCCGCAAGATTGAGACGCATCGCAGCCACCGTCGCCGCGTCGCCGGCCCTCTCCGCGGCGGCAAGGGAGGCCTCGTAGGCGCTGCGAGCGTCGCTCGTACGACCGGCCCGCTGATGCGCGATGGCGGCCGACCCGAGCGCCACCGCCTCGGCCCGTGGCTCGCCGGTCCCCCGCGCGACGCGCACGGCCTCGTGAAGGGCTTCGCCGGCCCGTTCGTCTTCGCCGGTGAACGCAAGGGCGACGCCTCGCACGCTCAACGCGTCGGCGGCGAGAGCATCCGAAGCGCCCGCGTCGACGACCGCCTGGGCAAGCTTCGCGGCCTCGGCGTACTGCCCGGCACGCAGACAAACTCGGGCACGCACGGCGTGCCACGCGCGGCTCTCGCTGCCGGAGAGCGCTTCCTGCTCGATACCCTCCAGCTCCGTCAGGGCCCGCTGGGAATCCCCTCGCCCCACGGCGATGCGCGCGCGCGCAAGCCCGACACGGACGGGGTCCTTCGGAAGCGACACGTCGTCGCGCAGCGCGTCGAGATCGCGCTCGGCGTCGTCGAAGCGCCCCATCTCGAGCGCTCGCTCGACGGCTTGCAGAGCGTGCCCGACCGGTGGCGTGGACGGTGAGTTGGGCTGGGCGAGGGCCGACTCCACGTCTTGCTCGGAGACAATCGCCTTGCCCGAAAGCCGCCGCACCGCGGCTCGAAGCGCGCCAGGGCGCCCCCGAACCCGCATGATCAGGTTTGTGCGAAGACCGTCTGGCAGCGAAGGTACCGACCGCTGCACGAGCTCCGCTGCCGAGGCGGCGTCGAGCGGGGGAACGACGAATGCCGTGCAATCGCCCGTCACCAGGCGCCGCACGACCGCGCGGGGTGCGACTACGACGAGGAGAGCACCCGCGTCGGACGCTCTGCGCAGGGCCGCGACGGACGCTTTGTCGAGTCGCTGTCCGTCGTCGACGATGACGACCGGCGGCGAGGCCTTAGGGGCGCCGTCAAGCTGCGCCAGCTCGCTGTCGACCAAGTCGCGCATCGGCGTCGGGCTGTCGGGCGCCTCGATCATCGCGACCATCCGGCCGGCCATCCCCAAGGTCCAGGCGAGCCGCCGAGCCAGGGTGGTCCTCCCGGCGCCCCGAGGTCCCTCGATGGCAATCGCGCCCTTCGGCTGAAGCGCACGTGTCTTGTCGAGGAGCGACCGGGCCGTGGCGTCCAACCCCAGCACAGGCCACGGCGGCTCACCCAGCTCCGCACCGTGAGCCAGCCCCGCGGCGCGTCGAAGCGCGCTCGCCAGTTCGTCGACGCTCGGCCATCTTGCGGCCGAGGAGAGCTGCGTGGCGCGACCCGCCACTTCGGCAAGCGCGGCGCGAACCTCCGCCGAGAGCTCGCCGCCTCGGCGCGTAAGCGCCTCCCGCAGCGTCGCACCGATCGCGTAGACTTCGGCGCGAACCGTCAGCGGCTCGCCCTCGAGGAGTTCCGGGGCCGCGTACCTGGGTGTCAGCCCTTTGGCTTCGGTGCCCCCTTCCTTCCAAGGAGCCGCCAATCCCAGGTCCACCAACGTCCCCCGCCCATCGGCCCCGACGATGATGTTCGCTGGCTTCACGTCGCCGTGAAGGAGCCCTGCGCGGTGGACGACGGTGAGCGTGTCGCACGCGCTCGCGATGGGCTCGAGCCAGAGACCCTCTCGCTGCGTCAGCACCTCGTCGAGGCTCCGTCCCTCGACGAGCTCGCGCACCATGTATCGCCGGCCGTCGCGGAGAGCGCCGAACGCCATGATTCTCGGCACGCCGAGCCCTTCGAGTCCGCTGAGGGCGATCGCCTCTCGCACGAGGGCTTCGATTTCCGCCTCGCCGGCGGTTTCCGACAGAACCTTCAAGGCGAGCACCCGGGTGCTCGTTCGGTCGCGCACCGACCAAACTTCACCGCCGCCGCCCGCGCCGAGCCGGCGGATCTTTTCGTAGCGGGCGGGTAGGCCGTCCCCTCGCCCCGGGGGGGAGAGGGACCGCGCAACCTCAGGAGCGTCTGTCATCCACTACAGCATATCGTGCATCCGGCCGAGGCTGCTGCTTGCCTTGGGGGACTTGTCGGGGGTCTCGAGACCGTAGTCAGCGCTCAGCCCGAACCAAAAGCCGGTCAGCGAAAACCCTACGCCGAGCCGCGTCTCCAGCTGTTTGATCGGCTTGTAACGGACCCCCAACTGGGGAAACGAGATGTAAGGAAAAATATTGGGTACCGATCCGCCGCTGAACCAGAAGGGCTCCTTGTATCCGTTTACCTTCGCGATCTGTGGGTTGCCCGTGTGGTTTCCAGGCTGGCAGCTCGCCGGGCCCGTGTTGACGCACTCGGCGAAGTGAACGCCCGTGCTGGCCACGAGCGGGCCGTTCGGCGTGTCGAACACCCAGTTGTTCTGGAGATCGCCGAAGAGAAGCCCGACGCCGACGCCGAAGCCAAACTCGAAGTCCCAGTGGTGGCTCTCGTCGATGGGCACCGACCAAAGCTGGTCGAGACCGAGATACAGCGCCTTGAGGCTGCTGTTTACCACGGTGTAGTTGCTCGGGATCGTGGGCTGCCCCTTTTGATGAAACAGCGTGTCGCCCATGCTGTAGTCCGAGTAGACGATCCACGGGATGGTCGACTGGCCCTGCTTTCGCATGTCGAACTCGATCCCGATGTTGTTCGAGTAAACCGTCGTTCCTTCGTCCACGAACAAGTCCATGAGGAACTGCGGAATGACCGTTCCGCGGTACCGAACCCCGATGAAGTAGTAGCGACGGTTCGGATCTTCGCGGGTGTCCGTGATGGGCACCTCGGTGTCCTTGGCCGTCGCCACGGGCGCCGCGGCTGGCTTCGCGGACGGCGTCTCCGCGTCCTCCGTGTCAGCTCCACGCGCCAAGGCAGAGCTGCTGAGGGCGGCGAGAGCGAGCGTAAGAGCGAGGCAGTGGGGGCGGATATTCATGACGGTCCTCGACGCAAGAAGGCCAGGCAAACTCAGGCGGTGGCGGGCCGGCGCGATGCTACACTAGACGAGCGCTGCGCGGGGAGACGCCTCGGCCGCAGGGCACCCAGTGATCCTCCACGGAAGAATCGTCCAGCAGGTCATCGATAGGGGCGAGATCGGCTCGTTCGTGAAGGAAATCGTCCTGACCGGCAGCCGAGTCCCGCTTGCCATGGTGCGGAAACGGGCGGAGAGCGGAAAGGGAGGAACGCGCGCGCCCGTGCTTCTCGTGCACGGGTTCGGCCAGAATCGTTACGCTTGGCACCTGCCGGCCCGCAGCTTCGCGAATCATCTGGCCGAGGCCGGATTCGACGTCTTCAACCTCGATCTGCGGGGACACGGCCGGTCGCGCCACTTCGGGGCGCGCCGATGCAAAGGAGTAGAAGACTACGTCCAGGAGGATGTTCCCGCGGCCGTGGAAGAGATTCAGGCGCTCTCGGGGGGTCGAAGCGTATGGGTCGTAGGACACTCGCTCGGAGGGCTGGTGGCCTACGCGTCTGCCCCAACCCTGCTGGGTGCCGTATCCGGCGTCGTGTCGATCGGCAGTCCCTACCACTTCGCGCGCGGGTCGTTCACGCTGGGCGCGATGGCTTTGATCGCCCGAGCGCTGACGTTCGCACCGCTTCCGAACCCGCCGCTCCCACTCGCGCCCATCGGGGCGACCATGCGCCTGCTCCGACGATTCGCAGAGAGCCCATTTTATCCGATCCCGCTGCGCGGATGGCACGCCGGATCGTGCGAACCCCAGGTGCTCGAGCAACACCTGGAGCTCGCGTTCGACCGCGCGGCCCTCGCCGAGACCATCGACATGTTCGATTGGGCAGCACAACGACGCTTCGGCGGGCGAGAGACGGACTACGTGGAGCGCTTCGAACAGATGGATCTGCCTCTTTTCGTGCTCGCCGGCGCGAACGACGACCTCGCCCCGCCGATCAGCGTTCGACCTGGCTTCGCGCGCAGCCGATCGCGGGACAAGACGTACCGGGTGTTACCGCTCGGCCATATCGACCTCCTCGTCGGCCGCGACGCGCCGATGATGACATGGTCGCTCGTCACCGACTGGCTGCAGTCTCGGCTAGAAGCCCGGTGATTTTCGCCGATAGCGGCGCGATCCCGGCGTCGAGCGTGCTCGCGTACGGGAAGTACGCTCCGCGCGCTCGCCGCCGGCCTCGCTTGCTCTCGACGAAAATCCCAGGCTTCTAGCCCCAATCCGATAATAAACGCCGAGCAGAAGCGCGAAGCGATATATAGCTACAGGATCTAACGCGCGTCGCCGCTCTTCTTCTTCGCGTTGCCGGTCGCCACCTGATCGGCGCGGATGCGCGCCAGCTCTTCCTCGAGCTTGCGCACCGTCCGTTGGAGGTCCCTGACCTCGCCCTCCGTGGCCAGGGCCATCGCCTTGGCAATGTTCTCCGCCTGCTCCCTCGCGAAGCTCTGGGCCTTGCCGGGCATGCTCATCGCGGCCATCACCGCTTTCATCACGCGCTCGTCTTGCATGAGCTTGACCACGCGGGGGTCGCTCATGAGCTTCATGCCCTGCTGGAGAAGCGTTTTCTTCAGGGTGCTCATCAGACGCGTGGGTGTAGGGCCGCCGTGCTCGCGGCGCAATGGCGGCCCTCCGAACCCATCGCGATCGACGTCAGTCTTTGGCGTCCCCGCGCGCAAAGATCGACGCCACGTAGTTCAAGACGTCGGTCGCGCTCACTTCGTTGTAACCGAAGTTCTTGATGAGCCGCGACTTGATGATGTCGATCTTCTCCTGGGTGTCCTTGTCCACCACGGCGCTGACCAGCGTCTTGAGCTTGATGCTGTCCTTCTGGTCTTCGAACAGCTTGAGCTCGAGCGCGCGCCGCAGCCTGTCGTTGGTGTTCCACTCGAACCGTTTGCCCTCGACCGCCAGCGCGCCGATGAAGTTCATGATCTCGCGGCGGAAGTCGTCTTTGCGATTCTCGGGGATGTCGATCTTTTCTTCGATCGACCGCATCAAACGCTCATCGGGATCTTCGTCCTGGCCCGTGTAGCGGTTCTTCACCCGCTCTTTCAGCGTGAACGCCTTGATGTTGTCGATGTAGTTCGCGGCAAGCTTGCTGATCGCGTCTTCGTCGGCGCTGATCGCACGCTGCACTTCGTTCTTCACGATCTCCTCGTACTCGCGTTTGACCATCCCGATGATCTCCGCAAAGCGCTTTCGCTGCTCTTCGCCCGTGATGAGCGAGTGGTGCCGCAGGCCCTTCTCGAGCTCGTTCAAGACCATGAAGGGGTTGATCGTCCCCTCGCCGGACTCGTTGACGAGCGCGTTCGAGATCTTGTCCTGTACGTACCGAGGAGAGATGCCTTCCATCCCCTCGCGCTTGCTCTCTTTTCGGAGCTCTTTCACCGTGTCCTGCGTGTATCCGGGGAGGACCTTTCCGTCGTAGAGCTTCAGCTTCTGAAGCAGCGACAGGTTGTGCTTTTTCGGGTCTTCCAGGCGCGTCAGAGCGGCCCACATCGCAGCGACCTCGAGGGTGTGCGGGGCGATGTGCTTGCCCTTGATCTTTATCCCGTTGAAATCCTTCTCGTAGATGCGGATCTCTTCGGTGAGCTTGGTGATGTACGGGATATCGATCTTGATCGTGCGGTCGCGCAGCGCCTCCATGAATTCGTTGTTCAGGAGCTTCTTGTATTCCGCTTCGTTGGTATGACCGATGATGACTTCGTCGATGTCGGTCTGCGCGAACTTCTTCGGCTTGATCTTGTGCTCCTGGGTCGCGCCGAGCAAATCGTAAAGAAACGCGACGTCCAGCTTCAGAATTTCGATGAACTCGAGAACGCCGCGGTTGGCGATGTTGAACTCGCCGTCGAAGTTGAACGCGCGCGGGTCCGAGTCGGAGCCGTATTCGGCGATCTTCCGATAATTGATGTCGCCCGTGAGCTCCGTCGAGTCTTGGTTCTTCTCGTCCTTCGGCTGGAACGTGCCGATGCCCACGCGATCCTTCTCGCTCAGCACCAGGCGCCGAACTTTCACGTGATTGCGGACGACTTTCGACCAGTCGCCCTCGTATTTCTGCATCAGACACTTGAATATGAAGCGGCTGGCGGGGTCGAGATCGCCGTCGATGCGCACTTTGAACTTGTCGTTCGAGAGACCGAGTTCCTCGATCGCCTTGGCGCGCCAGTCCGGTGGGATGACCCGCAACGGCTCTTCGTTCATCGGGCTGGGAAAGCGGTCTTGATCGGCGTTGGCGATCCCGGTTCCGGATAGACCCACCCAGTCGAACGTGAAGAGCGCCCCGTCGGGCGAACGCGAATAGTGCTCGACGCCTTGCTTGAGCAGCCGAGCGATGGTGCTCTTCGACGAGCCCACGGGGCCGTGCAGCAAGATCACGCGGCGCTCCGGTCCGTAGCCCTCGGATGCGGCTTTGAACACGTGTACGAGCCGCATCAGCGGGATATCCAAACCGAAGATGGCGTTCGCACCCCCGTTCTGTTCGTCCTTGAAGAAGTTGTAACGGACGAGCTTCTTCTTGTTGTCGATATACTCTTCGGTTCCGTAACTGATGACCATGTCGTACATGCGCTGGTACGCGTTTCGCGTTACCTGCGGCTTCTCGCGCACGATCCCCAGGTACTCCTCGAACCCGCCCTCCCAATGCAGCTCCCGATACAGCCGGAAGTCCTGCATCGAGGCGATGCGGTCGGTCATATTGACGTGGCGGGTCTCGGCCATCAGGACGTCCCTCTCATAGAATTGCCATCACCATAACATCGGCGGCGAAGCGCGAAAGACCGGGGCGGCTTTCCGAACGCCTGGCGGCGGGTTGTCCCGGCTGCGCTTGGTGAGTCGGGACAAGTTGTCCGCGTGACGTACTTCGACTTGCGGCACCCGATCACTCTTCGGAGTATACGTCTAGTGGGTGGTGCACATGCCTGGAAAAGCGCGACGCCGCGTGACCGCTGCAATCTCTTGCTGCCGGGCTCGGGCTTTGCACCTCGTGCGATCGTGCCCGCCGCACGGAGTCCGAAGATGAAGCTTCCTGTCGCCGCTGCGTTGGTGGCCGCCGTCGCCTCCTTCGTTCCCTTCGTGACAGGGTGCGCAGAGGAGGAGGCCGAGAGCCGCGAGGCCGCCTACCCCGTTGGGGCGACGGTTCCGCCTGCCGAGCCTCCCCCTCTCGATCCCGCGCCCGCCCCCGGCGCGGAGCCCGGCTCGGAGGAAGTGGAAATCGGCGCCGACGGCGACTCGCCTGCGGACGATCAGCCCGTCGATGCGTCCCCTTCTGCGCTCACTGATTTTCGCGCGGCGCTCGACCCCTACGGCAGCTGGGTCGAGGATCCGAACAACGGAACGGTCTGGGTTCCTTCGCCCGACGTCGTGGGCGACGACTTCGCCCCCTACAGCACAGCCGGGCACTGGGCCTACGACGACGATTACCTTTGGGTCAGCGACTACGACTGGGGCTGGGCGCCCTTCCACTACGGTCGCTGGGCATACGCCGGCGGGCTCGGTTGGGAGTGGATCCCCGGACGACGGTACGCGGGAGCTTGGGTGTCTTGGCGCTACGGAGTCGGCGAGTGGGGCTACGTCGGTTGGGCTCCTCGGTCGCCGACGTGGGGCTGGCGTGGAGGGGTCGCCGTGGGCCTCGGTTTCGAGCCGCCCGCCCGTTACGGGTTCGTCGCGACGGCCGACTTGTTTCATCCGAGAGTGGCGTCCCGATTCATCGGCGGCGAAGCGGCCGGCGCCATAGCCGCCCACACGCGTGTTTGGGAGCCGGCGTCGACGGGCGCCTTGGCCGGTCGTGCGGCCGCGCATCCCGGTGTGGGTGGGCCTCCACCGTCGGCGCTCCACATTCCGCAGTCCGCGGTCGTACGCGCGGACACGAACCGCGGCGTGATGCAGGCGCGCTCGTTTGCCAGGTCGGGTGCGGCGAGCGCCGCCACTCGGTTCAACCCGGGGGGAGCTCGCACGCTGACAGGGACGCCGCACCCGGGGAATGCGGTAACCCGCGGCGAGCCTTCGCACTTCGGTGGACGGCTCGGCGCCGGGTTTTCGGGCAGCGCGGCCGCGCAAGGGCCGACACGCGCGCCGTCGTTCGCAGGGGTCGCCCGGCCTTACTTCGGCGCGCCCGCACCCGCCAATCACGCAGCCGCCGTTCCGTATTCCGGCTTCCGCGGTGCACCGGCCTACCACGGAGGCGGGCCGGCTGGCGGCACGCGTGGCGGTGCGGGATACTCCGGCGGCTATCATGGCGGAGGAGGCGGTTCCCGCGGTGGATCAGGCGGGTCTCACGGCGGAGGACACGGAGGCGGCCGCCGCTGAACCGGGCGAGCCCCTACACGTAGCGCGGACCGAAGGAGGGACGGCAATGGCGACAAGGGGTCTCAAGGGGATTGCGATCGGCATCGCCGCCGCCGCGGCGGTCTTGTGTAGCTGCGGCTCCGACGCGGGGGGAGGAGGGTTTCGCGAGACCGGCGCCGGCTTCGGGGGTGGCACAGGCTACGCGCCGAGCGGCGCCGCCTCGCAACCGATGCTCGTCGAGGTCGATGCCGACAAGACGATGACCGCGCAGCCCGGTCAAGGGGTCGGAGTCTTCTCGGAGTACGGCTCCGGCGGACACTGGCACGTGTGGTGGACGTGCGACACGGATCGGTCCGGTCAGTCGTGCAACTTCCAGGTGACGGTAACAGTGGCGAGCGGTGCGATCGCGAACGCAACGGGTGAGGCTCTGGAGGCGAGCGACGAACTCGTCCAGCCGGCGTCGAGCGAGATCGAGATCATTACGCGGACGTCCACCCTGCGCGACGGCGTGCGGTTCGACACGTCACCCGGCGCGGTGATTACGCTCGACGCAAAGCTCAACGGGCAGGAGGACGGAAGCCTCCTATTTTTCGTGCAAGACGGCGTCGTCAACGGAAACTACAGCGGGACGCTGACCGATCCGCTGATGTTCGAGCCGGCGAGTCCGTAGATCGTCGTCGGCAGGAAATCGAAGCTCATTGGCTCTTCGCGCGGTCGTGGGCTTCGGTGCAAACCTCGGCGACCGGCTCGCCACGATGCGGGCCGCGCTCGCCGAGCTTTCGCAAGCGACTCACGTGGAGAGGACGTCGCACGTATACGCGACCGCTCCGATCGGCGTCGTGCCGCAGGACGAATTCCTCAACGCGGCGGCCCTCGTCTTCCATGACGGCACGCCCGACGGTCTCCTAGAAGTGCTTCTGGCGATCGAGCAGCGCCTCGGGCGGGTGCGTCGCGAGAAATGGGGACCCAGGAAGATCGACCTAGACCTGCTGTGGGTCGACGGAGTCGCGTTGGAAAGCGAGCGGCTCACCCTCCCGCATCCCCAACTCCAGTTTCGCGCGTTCGCCCTGGTGCCAATGCTGGAGCTCATTCCGGACGCCACCGATCCCACGACCGGCGTGCGGTACGTCGTCCCACCAGGCGACGTCCGAGCCACCGAAGAAATCCTATGAGCAAACGCGAGCCCCACTATCACAAGAAACGCCAACGCGTTCCGTAGGCCACGTCGAGCCGAAGCCCCACTACGGAGTAAAAGCCCGGTGATTTTCGCCGAGACCGAGCGAGGCCGGTGGCGAGCGCGCGGAGCCTACTTCTGTAGGCGAGCACGCTCGACGCCGGGATCGCGAAGGTATCGGCGAAAAGCGCCGGGCTTTTACCGGACGCGGAGGCGCCAGGCGACTTGCGCGACCGTGTTGTCGGTCGCCGCCAACTCCTTGTCGCCGTTCTTGGCGTCAGTCGCGACGATCTTGTCGAGCGCGTCCGCCGCGCCCACGTCCCCTGCTGGGGCCAGCTCGTCGATGGCCTCGCAGAGCGCGATGCGCGCTCCGGGGTTCCTGACCTTCTCGAGGCGCTTGAGGAGCTCTGCCCGCGTCGCGTTCGCGCTGGGGCCGCCACCGTAGATCACGGCCATCCACGTCGCTTTGATCGCCCTCCAGTTCGCGGTCGGAGACCCCGCCGAAATCGGCTGCTCGAGCAAAGACACGTAACAGTTCGTGTCCATTTTGCAGTTGTCGAGCGCGGCGCTCGCGTTGTCGAACATCTGCTGACTCAGCGCGAAAATGTCGGCCGGCGCCTCTTTCTTGAGCTTCGCCATCGCGTCGGCCACGTCGGCTTTCCGATCTGGCGTCATCAGCTTGAAGGCCGCCTCGAGCCCCAGCAACCGCGCGGAATAGTCCGGGGCTTTCTTGAGCTCTTTGAGGAGCCAGTCGACGAGCTTCGGGTCGTAGAAATTGGCTGACTGCTGCGCGAGCGCCGCCCGAGGTTTCAGCGACCCAATGAGCTTGTCGCTCGAGTCCCAGGTCAGCTTCTTGTAAGCGTCGAGGAACGCGGGCTCGACCCGCGGGTCGTTCGGCATCTGGACCAGCGCTTGCGCCAGCTCGGTGCGGGCCGTATCGGTTTCGGCGTTCGGAAGAGCCGCCAGAATCGCGTCGCGGCCGGCGGGCCGCCCCAACTGGGCGAGAACCTCGGCGATGACGCCGACGCCCGCCTTGTCTTCGAAGCCCTCGCTGGCCTTCGCGTAGTCGGGGTCCTGTCCGCCGAGCGCTTTGATGAGCTCTGGCTCGGAGTCTTTCGCCATCTTGAGAAGCGCGAATTGAATCGTCGCTCCGAGAGTCGACGTCTTCGCGGGCGTGAGGAGCGTCACGATCAGTGGCTTGACGGCCTTCGCGTAGCGCTGCTCGCTGAGCAGCTGCACGCTCGTGAGCTGCCACCACATGAGCTGATCTTTCTGCGAGTCGACGTCCGAGGTCACGGGCGCCTTGAGCTTTTCGATCGCTTTGTCGCCGTAGCTCGGATCGTGTACCGCGAGGATGGAGTCGTGGACGGCGTGGTAGAGGCGCTCGCTCTGCGCTTTCGAGAGCTTGAACTTCGAGAACATGTTCCAGAGCTCGTCGACCACGGTTTGGTCGAGCTTCACGCCGGCCTTGGCCATCGCGAGAAGCGATTCGCAAGAGACTCTTCCTTCGTCGTCGGTCTTGCCCATCTCGAAGTCTTTGAGTGCCTTCGAGATCGCCGGCTGCGTGCGCGGATCGTGCGTCTCGGCGAGAAACTTCATGAGGTCGATCCGGGTCTTCTCGTCGAGACCTCCGGACGTGTACTGTTTTGTAAGCGGGTCGATGATGGTGTCGAGAAGCGCTTTGACCTCGGGGGCACTCGCGTTGTTGCTCGCCTTGGTCATGTCGTCTTCGTAGAACTGGGTCAGGCGCTTGCTCGCGTTCGCGCGCTGCGCGGGATCGTCGAGCCGCTTCACCCAGGTCTTCGGGTCATTGTCGTCGTCGCAAGCCGCCAGCGTTCCCAGAAGGAGCGCGATCGGCAGGGCGGTTCTCGCGGCAGTGGATACGAGCCGGAGCGTGCAGCGGAGCGTACGCGCGGTCTTCATGGCCATCTCTCCCGATGTGCGTGTCGCGACGCGTCGCAACATCGACGCTTCCCCACGCGACCTAGGCGGTCAGTTGCGGCGACGGTACAAGGCCGCGGACACAAGTGTCAACGCGGGTATGCGCAGGCCAGCCTGAGCACCCGCCCAAGACCCGAAGCTCGTGAAAACAATGCAGCTCGACTGCACGAAGAATGAGCCGCCCATTCAATCGGACGGAGGCGCGCTCCAGCGCTGTCGCGTGCGCAGCCGCTCTTCGGCCTCTCGGTAGCGATCCGACAGCGCCTTCACGAATACGCCCACCCACGAGTTTAGGCCGAGAGCTTCGGAGAGCACTTCCCGCTTCACGACAATGAGCTCGACGTCAGTGGCTGCCCGGACGCTGACTCCCCATGGTCGGTCGGAGAACACTGCGGTTTCACCGAACACGTC
>Ga0265316_10001326_pt1 | contig 26651 bp, 20 predicted proteins | sample 4522metaG_FD_202092 | JGI IMG/M metagenome (GOLD analysis project Ga0265316, IMG submission 202092) | Rhizosphere microbial communities from Carex aquatilis grown in University of Washington, Seatle, WA, United States - 4-5-22 metaG | ecosystem: Host-associated > Plants > Roots > Rhizosphere >... | reverse complement strand
GCGACGGGATCTTCACCCCGGCCTGACGGGCCGCCTCGAGGAGGTTGGTCCCGTCCGCTACCTGTATTTTCCTGTTGTCAATCGTCAATGACGGCATGTTTCCTCTCCTCTTTACTTGGCGGCGGCAGCAGCAGGCACGGCCAGGTGCGCCGCGGCCACGGTACCCCGTGGCATTTCTGTGGGTTGTTCCCGATAGTCACAGCGCAGGCAGCGTTTCGTCTCGCCCAGCGCGACAGCGCGCGCCCACGTGGTCTCCACCTCGGCAAAGGTGCCGCTGCGCCGGGCAAGCGGCAGCAGTTTCAGCCCCGGCCGGTTGGCCATCACGGGGTCCGCCTCCGGGTCGAAGAAGGTATTCACCACCCTGCTCTCCCGCCACAGGGCGTGGTCCGCGCCGGTGAGGAACCTGTCGATCCCTGCCGCCGCTTTCTCACCCGCGGCGATTGCTTCCACCACTGATGAAGGCCCGCTGGCCGCATCCCCGCCGGCGAACACCCATTCGACGGAGGTCTGACCCGTCACCGGGTCTGCCGCGAGGTACTGGCGCTCATTCAGCCGTACGGTGACGCCGTCAAAGAGCTCAGCCGGTTTCAGCGTCTGTCCGATGGCCGCAATGACCATGTCGGCCGGCAGCGTATAGTCGTTCTCGCCCTTGGCAACCGGCTTCCTCCGGCCTGTCCGGTCGAACTCTCCGAGCTCCATGGTGCGGAATTTCGCCGCGGAAACCTTGCCGGATTTCTCCACGAGCTCCAGCGGCGCCGCAAGGAACTCGAACTTCACCCCCTCGCGCTCCGCCTCCTCCACTTCCTCTTCATAGGCCGGCATTTCCGCGCGCGTGCGGCGGTAGACTACTGTTGCGGTCTCCGCGCCCAGACGCAGGGACGTGCGTGCCGCATCCACCGCTGCGTTGCCGCCGCCGATGACCACGACGTTCTTTCCGACCTTCGCCTTGCCGGTGAGGTTGTACTCCTTGAGGAAGCCCAGGGCATCCACGACGCCCTTCATATCTTCGCCCTTCATCCCGAGGCCCATGCCTTGCGGCGCGCCTACACCGAGGAACACTGCTTCGAAGCCCTGGTCTTTCAGGTCCGTGAGGGAAAAGTCGGTTCCCAGCTTCTTCTTCGTCTTTATCGTGACACCCATTTCGGCGATGCCCCGAATCTCGTTGGCCAGGATGTCCCGCGGCAGGCGGTAGGCGGGGATGGCCTGCAGGAGCATGCCGCCCGGCTTGTCCGCTGCCTCGAACACGGTGGGCCGATAGCCCAGCCGCGCCAGGAAGTAGGCGCAGGAAAGGCCGGCCGGGCCGGCGCCCACTATGGCAACCTTGCGGTCCACATTTGCTCCGTTGCCGATGGCGGCCGGAATCTGGAACCCCACCTCCTGGTCGGCAAGGAACCGCTTCACCGCCCGCACGGACAGGGGCTCATCCAGCGTGGACCGGCGGCACTTTCCCTCGCAGGGATGGAAGCATACCCGCGCGCACACCGCGACGAACGGGTTTCTCTCCCGGTGAAGCACGAGCGCCTCGTTGTAGCGCTTCTCACCGGTCAGGCTGATGAAACCCGGAATGTCGACGCCGGCCGGACACGCGTTCTGACAGGGCGCGCGCACGAGCTCCGCGCAGACCCCAGCCCGGCACTTCTTGTCCCTGATGTGCTCCTCGAACTCGTGGCGGAAGAATCGGATATTCGACAACACCGGGTTCGGCGCTGTCTGGCCCAGCCCGCAGAGGGCCGTGTCGCTGATCGTTTTGCTCAGCTCGATCAGCCTCTCGATGTCCCCCTCCTCGCCCTTGCCGGTGCAGATACGCTCGAGGATCTCGAGCATCCGTCGTGTGCCGACTCTGCACGGTGTGCACTTGCCGCAGGACTCGTCCTGGGTGAACTCCAGGAAGAACCGGGTCATATCCACCATGCAGGAGTCCTCGTCCATGACGATGAGGCCCCCCGAACCCATGATGGCGCCCAGCGCCGTGATCGACTCGTAGTCCACCGGCACGTTCAGGTGCTCTTTCGGGATGCAGCCACCGGAGGGGCCGCCGATCTGCGCGGCCTTGAACTTCTTGCCGTTCGGAATGCCGCCGCCGATGTCGTAGATGATCTCCCCCAGCGGGACGCCCATGTTCACTTCCACGAGGCCGACGTTGTTCACCTTGCCCGTGAGCGCGAAAATCTTCGTGCCCGGGCTTTTCTCCGTACCGACGGAGCGGAACCACTGGGCGCCGTGCGCGATAATCAGGGGAATGTTGGCCAGGGTTTCCACGTTGTTCAGGACCGTGGGCTTCTCCCAGAGTCCTGCCAGGGCGGGGAAAGGCGGTCGGGGCCGCGGCTCTCCGCGCTTGCCCTCGATGGAGCGCATCAGCGCGGTTTCCTCGCCGCAGACGAATGCGCCGGAGCCGCGCGCGATGTCGATGTCGAAGTCGAATCCTGTGCCCAGGACGTCCCTGCCCAGGAGGCCGCGCTCCCGGCACTGCGAGATGGCCAGGGTGAGCCGCTCGATAGCCAGCGGATACTCGGCGCGGCAGTAAATGTAGCCCTGATTGGCGCCGATTGCGCGCGCCCCGATCAGCATGCCTTCGATCACGGCGTGGGGATCGCTTTCCAGGACGCTCCTGTCCATGAACGCTCCGGGGTCTCCCTCGTCCGCGTTGCAGAGGAAGTACTTCTGGTCGGACTTCGGCTTTGCGGCAAACTCCCACTTGGTGCCCGTGGGAAATCCGGCACCGCCCCGGCCGCGCAGGCCGGACTTCTTGACCTCTTCGATAATCGACGCCGGCGTCATTTCCAGCAGCGCCTTAGCCGCGGCAATGTAGCCTCCCCGGCCGATATACTCCTCTATGCTCGTGGCGGAGATCCGTCCCTTGTTGTGAAGAACGCGGAGGTTCTGCCGGGCAAAGAAAGGAATATCGGCGTAGTGAGGGATCACCGCCTGCGTGACGGGGTGGCGGAACATGAGCCGTTCCACCGGTCTTCCCTTCAGCACGTGCTCCTCGACCAGCTCCGGCATGTCTTCGGGGGTCAGCTTCTGGTAGAAGAAGCCGCCCGGATAGACGACCATGAGGGGGCCGCAGGCGCAGAAGCCGTTGCACCCGGTGTTGACCACGGCGACTTCTCCGGACGCGCGGGCGGCGTACGGGAGTACCCCTTCGGCGCCAACGCCGTCGAGGTCCCCGACTGCCGCCTCGTCCGTCAGCCCTCGCGCCACCAGCTCCTTCACCAGCGCATCCCGGACCTTCTCGGCGCCGGAGGATACGCAGCCGGTGCCGAAGCACATCAGCAGATGCATTCGTGTCGAGTTCATGCTTTCCCCCCCTTGCCGCGCCCGATATCGGACGGCTCGCTCCCCACGTATACCACGTAGGCCGCTGCCGACTTGCCGGCCAGGGTCTGGCGGAACACTTCGCGCGCCTTGGCCGCGTCGAGGTGCCCGTAGAGGACCGGCTGGCTGCCGAGGGATTCGACGGTCATCACGGGCTCGTGCTCGCAGGCGCCGATGCAGCCCGATGTAGTGAGACGGATGTCGGTCCGTGTGCTCGCTTCCACCTCCTGCGCCAGCGCGTTCACGACCTCGCGGGCGCCGCTCGCGATCCCGCAGGTGCCCATGTGCACCGTGAAGCACATGTGGTAGCCGTCTTCCCGCAGCGCGGTCTTGCGCTGGGCCTGCTCCTTGATGGCAAGGATGTCCTGAAGGGAACGTATCTTATCCATGGACTTTGACTCCTCTCTTCTTCGCCGCCGGCCGGGTGCCGGGCTTCGGCCGCGCCACCTTCTTGACCGGCTTCCTGACCGTCTTCCTCGCGGCCGGCTTTGCAGCGGGCTCGTAGTACGCGGCCAGGATCTCGCGGATCTTCGCAGGTCGTACGCGCTTGTAAACTTCTTCGTCGATGCACATGGCCGGGGCCAGGCCGCACGCGCCGAAGCATCGGGCAATCTCGAGGCTGAACATGCCGTCCGGGGAGGTCTCCCCTACCTCGATTCCCAGCTCCTTGCGCATGGCCTCCAGCACAAGCTTCCCGCCGCGCACGTAGCACGCCGTGCCCAGGCACACCCGTACGACATGCTTTCCGCGAGGATGGGTGGAGAAGAAGGCATAGAAGCTCACCACTCCCGCAACCTCGCTGTAGGACTTGCCCATGGCCAGAGCGACTCTCTTCAGTACCGCTTCCGGCAGGTAGCCGAAGATTCCCTGCGCGATCTGGAGCACAGGGATCAGAGCCCCCGGGCGCCCCTTGTACTCGGTAAGGACTTCGTCCAGCCTCGCCATCAGCTCGGCATCAGTGGCCTGCCCGCCGCAGGCGCAGGCCGTTGTCGCCGTGGCGCCGCGCCCGACTGACTCTGCGCCGCCGTTCCCGGCGGCTTTGTTCTCGTTCATGCCGTTCTTCCTTTCCTGTTGTTATTCCGACACATGAAGAGCCGCGAGGCCCTCCGTTATTCTCTCTCTCATGCGCCTGGCGACGGCGATCCCGCTCCTGTTGTCTTCCGGCAGGCTGCGGGAGATCTCCGCGGTGCTGACGATCCACTCCCTGCTGCCGACGCGCAGGCGTGTCTGCAGCTCGATATCAGGATTCGTGCAGGCTACAGAAGCAAGCGTGCCTGCCAGGTCACCCAGCGGGCTCCTGTCCACGTGGGCCAGCGGCATGCTCGCCCGCACCGCGCATCCGCCCAGCAGGGAGCGGTCCACGCGGAAGCTGCCCCCCGTCTGCTCGGCGCGGAACTTCAGCATGCTCAGCCCCAGCCCCGTTCTTTTCCCTTCCTTGGTCGTGAAAAAAGGGTCAACAGCCGTCTCTCCCGGTACGGCGAGTCCGGGGCCATTGTCCTCCACGGAGATGCAGAGCAGGCCGCGATCGGGTTCCTCCTCCACGGCAACTGCGATCAGGGTCGCTCCGGCCCTGATCGAGTTTTCCAGCAGGTCGAGAATGTGCAGCGAGATCTCACGCAATTGCGCACCCCCTTCCCTCGATGCCCCGCAGGGCCTTGCACAGCTCGGAAAATACCGGCGCTTCCACGTCAAGGACGGTGAGGCCGCTGCCGATTTCCTCCAGAAAGTGGCTGTCCGAAGAGCTGAGCAGGGGAAGCCCGCAGGAAAGGAAATCCGCCATGCGGCCGCGCGCGGCGCCGGCAGAGGAGATTTCCAGTCCGTCGAACGGCACCTCCGGCGGAATGAAGCCGAGCTGTCCGGGAACGCTGAAGCTCCTGCGGTCCACGTGGGCTGCCACGGCGAGCCCCCCGTGCCGGTGGATGAGATCCACCGCCGCGGAGAGCGCGAAGCTGCTTGCCGCAGCCAGCATCCGTGTCTCGATTCCGGTGCGATTCCCGTCCGCGTCCACCAGCTCCTGCTCGGGCTCGCGCTGGCCGGCCGCTGCCGGAGAAGCGGATGTGCGGGCAGCAAGAGGGCGCCAGGGCGGGAGGCCTGCGGCCACCTCCTCCGCGGCGGCGCGCGCGGCGCACGCGTCAGGGAAAAAGCCCAGGACGTGCACTTCCTCCCCGGTGGTGATCTCGATGCCGGCAATCACCGCCGGGCCGTCGGGCAGGGCGGCAGCGGCTGATTCCACGGCGCTCACATTGCCCGCGCTGTTGTGGTCACAGACCGCGATCAATGCAATCCCCTTCCGCGCCGCTTCCCGTACGATGGCAGGCGGCGTCATCTCCCTCGAGGCGCAGGGAGACAGCACGGTGTGGATATGCATGTCCGCAGCCAGGCGCACCATTCACTGCCTTCCCCGCAGCCCCATTGCGTACAGTTTCCCCGCCGTATCGAACGTCCCGTCGGTTGTGCTCAGCAGGGGGAGGCCCTCTTTCACGGCGCGCGCCCGCACGCCCTCCTCGGGCTGCACACCGGAGGTGAACACGACCGCCGCAAGTCCCGCGTGCAAAGCCACGGCGATCACGTTCATATGTACCTGGATGGTTAGGAGCAGTCCGCCGGAGGGCGCGTTGGCAAGCACCTCGCTGAGCAGGTCAGAGGCATGCGCCCTCCCGATCTCTTCTCCGCCGTTCAACGACAGCTCGGGCGTCAGGATCTCCATGTCCAGCGCCGCCGCTATATCGCCCAGGGTCATTGTGTCTCCTCTCCGTGTTCAGGGCGGTGCGGGCAGCCGTCTGCGTCCGCCCTTCCCATCACCACGTCTTCCGCAAATGCCGCACACGAAGGGGCGCCGCACGCGCCGCACTCACGGCCGGGCAGAGCCCGGGTGAGCTCGTCGATGCGCGCGAGCCTGCGGATGGCCTCCCCCATGTCCTTGTCCAGCCTTACTCCATGACGCTGCGCATAGGGCTTCTGCCTCGGCACCGCCGCCGCGTCACTGTGTGCCGCGCTGATCGGTCCGCGCTGCCAGCGGTGCAGGGCCAGGAACGGATCGGCGCACAGGAGGGGCGAGCCCGCGCACCCGCCGTCACAGAGGGACAGGTCGAGGAGCGTCGCGCCGTCCAGGGCGCCTGCCTCTGCCTCTGAAAGGACCCGCATCACGTGACGGACGCCTGTTGCGGCGAGCTCTCTCGGATCTGGGGCGGGCTCGCCCCCCGCAATGGCGGATGCCGTCGAGGCAGCAGCAGGTCTGCGCGCCAGGCCGGGGAGCACCGCCTCGGCCAGGCGCGCCGGTGTCAGGACCGTGAGCCGATCCGTGAGGCTCGTCCTGCCCGCCGCAGAGTATTGCGCGCCGCATGCCGCCACCAGAAACACCGGCCTGAGGGGAAACTCTTCCCCCGCCGCTTCAATGGGAGAGAGCCAGCGGCCCAGGTGGGGAATCAGCGAGGGAAACCTGCTTTCCACCAGCGCGACAACCGCGGGACAAAAGGGTGGGATGAGAGGGAGCGGCATTTTGCCCGAGCCTGCGAATGTACGCGCCTCGCGGCGAAGCGCCTGTTCCCATTCCTCCACCAGGCGTATGTCTGCGAAACCAGCGTCCTGGAGAGCGGCCAGGACGCGCGCGGGAGAGTCATTCACCGGGAATCCGGCAAGAAAGCCGCGCGGCAGCACGAGGACGGCGTCCGGGGGGACCGGGAGAAGTTCGGCACCAGATCCGCGGGGTGCCGCAGTCCGGCCCGTATGGGAGCTGCCCGTGTCGGCGCCGCCGATCCCGAACACCTCATCGCCGCACTCAGCGGCGCAGGCAGTGCAGCCGATACAGAGCTCGGGCAGAAGGACGGGCCGGGACCCGTGCACGCGAAGAGCAGCCGTGGGGCAGGCGAAAATGCAGCGCAGGCATGCGCGGCATCGACGGTAGTCCAGCGAGAGGAAGCCGGGCACGTTGAGGAGAGGAGCATCCCCTTCGTCCCGCGCGCCAAGCAGTATGGTGGATCGGATCCTTGTTCCCCTGCCCACCCGTGTCTCGATATCGAAGAGATCGCTGTTCTTGCGGATATTCGGCAGGCCAAGCCCGGCGCCGAATCCCATCTGCCGGGCCTGTGACGAGGCTGTGGACCATCCTTCGCGCAAGGCAAGCTGCACATCGGGGATTCCCGGACCCTCGTCCGCGACCTCCAGGTCCAGCTTCTCCTCATCCAGCCGCGCCCACAGGGTACCGGTGCGGGCGTGGATGACCACGTTCATCTCCGCCTCGTAGGAAGCGATCATCGCGCGGCGCATGACAGGCGCGCCGATGCCGATCTTGGAGAGCTGTTCCTTCAGCTTTCTTGTCGCAAGTCCGGCGGAGTCGAAGTCCCCGCCCTGGATGCGATAACTGAGGGTGATCATGCCCTGGTCACTTCTAGTTTGCCCGAACAGGCTTCCAGGAGCCGGCAGGTCTCCTCAAGGCCGGTCGGTGACACCAGGATGGCGGTCCCGGTCTCCCGGGCACGCGCCAGGAGCTCGGGCCGGGGGTCCGCTCCGCTCACCAGGCAGATGCCGGGCACGTCCAGGAGCTCGGCTACCCGGATCAGTTGATTGTTGTTCAGCGTAGTGAGAAGGAGGGTGTCGGGGGCAGCATGCTCGATCAGGTCGCTCATCGTGTCGGAGGCGTGCACCCGGGCAATTTCTGAGTCTTCCGAGCATGTCCCGAGATGCAGCCGCGCATCAATAAGCCCTGCAAGCTCTTTCACCTTCATGGGCACCTCGCCAGAGATATCAGTTAGCAATCGGCGTGCCAATCGTGAAGATATTCTCGATTATCTTCAAGTCAATCGAGAACGGAGCTCGAATTTCGACACTACATCATATATGCTTTCCAGATAATGAATTGAAGAATCGCACAGCGCGTTCTTCTCCGGCTTCGCTTATCATGGTCATCTTGTGATGGCTTTGAATCATGCGGTGTGCGTCATAGATTCGTGCATAATTCTCCCATGTGAGAAAATCGCACGAAAGCCGACCATTCTCAAATTGTTCTAGGTAGCGGCGGCTGTATTCAAGAAAGCTATCTGGTCGGCGGTCAGCCTGATCTCACCTGCTTCAAGATCCTCACGGAGTTGTTCCACCGTGCTGCCTGCTGCCAGTGGTATGGCAGCAGGCGTGCTTCGCATGAGCCATGCCAGGACGACCTGGTTTTCGGTCTTCCCGAGGTCCCGGGCCAGGCTCTTCAGTCGCGACATACGTGCCTCGGTGTCCGCGCCCTTGTATTGGTCCGGGATACTCCGATCCGCCCGGTTGTACACCCCTCCCAGCAGCGGAGAGTAGGCAAGCATGCTCATTCCCTGTGCCTGGCAATAGTCCAGCAGATCATCGTTGGCCGCGATCTGGGCTCCAAATGTCGTTCCGAGCTGGGGTCGCAGGTAGGTGTGGCGCTGCTGTACGCAGCAGTAGCCTGCCCAGGAGTGTGCCCGGCAAATCCCTTCAGCCTCGGAGAGCCTCCACGCCAGGAAATTGCTCGCGCCAAGGAAGCGCACCTTTCCCTCGGTCACCAGGCCCTGGAGCGCTTCGAGTGTCTCCTCCTGGGGCGTCTTCCTGTCATCCACGTGGGCAAAGTAAAGGTCGATAGTCTCCACGCCCAGCCGCCGGAGGCTCTTCTCACACTCCGACTTGATCAGGGACGCAGTCAGGCCGACTTTGACGCTCCCGTAGCCGAAGCCGACTTTCGAGGCAAGAAACAAGCGCGAGCGGTTTTTCCGCTGGCGCATCCACTCCCCCAGCACGGTCTCGCTTTCCCCGCCGCTGAACCCGGGGACCCACCATGCGTAAATGTTCGCCGTGTCGATGAACGAACCACCGGCATCGACGTAGCAGTCCAGAAGCCGTCGGGACATCGAAGGGTCGGTCTTGCTCCCGAAAAACATCGCCCCCAGACAGATGCTGCTCACCAATGTGCCGCTGTTTCCCAATGAAACTGCTCTCATTGCCGCCCCTCCATTCGCCTCATAAGGTACGGATACGGGAGCGTCGGAGGCTACTGGATTGAACTGTACGGCATGGTGAGCACAGTATCCACAAGCGCCTGAACATTGTCCACCGGCGTGTCGAGTTGGACGTGGTGAGTCGGTCCGATGATCAGGCCCCCGGATCTGCCAAGCGTGCGAAGCCGGGCGAGGACTTCTGCCTTCACGTCGTCGGGTCCGCCGAACGGCAGGGTCTGCTGTTCATCGATCGAACCCCAGAAGCAAAGGCGGTCGCCGTAGAGCTCTTTCAGGAGCACCGGATCCATGCTTTTCGGCTGGATGGGATTCAGAACGTCGACGCCGATTTCGATCAGCTCGGGGATGACCGGGTAGATGCTCCCGTCCGAATGATAGGCCACCTTGAGGGCGGGATTGATCCGCTTGACGGCAGAAATGAGCTGGGCCATGCGCGGCTTGAGAAACCTCCGCCAGGTCTCCGGCGCAATGAGCATTGCGTTCTGTGCGCCGATGTCGTCTCCAATCCAGATCATGTCGACACCCATGCGCGCCAGCCTCTCCGCCGCCTTCACGTGGTAGCAAAAGGGGATGTCGAGGATCGCGTCTGCCCGCTCGGGATCCGTGAGAAAATCCATCAACAGTGTCTCGTATCCGCGCAGGGCCCATGCAGTCTCGAAAATGGTCGTGACGGTGACCCCGACGATCCAGTACTCCTCCTTGAATGTGCGCAGCACCCAGTCGGACTCCGAATACAGCTCCGCCCGTTCGGGATCAGGGGCGCGGTACCCGGCAAGGGCCGTGTCACTGGCAAGAGGATGCTCGACGATTTCGGTGTACGTGCCGTCTCCGAACCGCGTCGTGTAGCGCGTGTTTTTCCAGCGGATGCCCCATTCGTCGAGGTACGTGTCCATGCCGGGATTGTACGTGTCATTTGCATAGTAGCTGTTGGCCCATCCCACCGAGGTGAGGAGCATGTCTTCTCCCAGCGCCCGCTCGAGCTCGTACGTGTTGCCGCCGCCATGGGGGTTATGATGAGCCTCCGGCGGAATATCGATGCGCCGCCGAAGCCCCTCGGCGAACTCGGGGGTAAAGCTGATCTGCATGGGGCAGCGGTCAGGTGCTTCATGCCTCAGTGCCATGGCGACGCGCTCCCTGTGTTTCATCCTGCTCTGCATTACTTGTAGCTCTCCCTATCCAGGTTGTATTTCTTCATCCGCTCATAGAGCGCGCGGCGGGAAATGCCCAGCGCCTGCCAGGTGGCGTTGATCTCCCCATGACTTTCCTTGAGCGCCGCCTCCAGCACTGCCTTCTCCACCTTTTCCATCTCGTCGCGGAGACGGCCCGGACCCGCAGGCAGGGAGAGAAGCCTTTCAGTGTCGAAGCGCATATCCGGTGTAAAGCTGCCCGTGCTTCTGGCCCGGGAGGTGATGACAAGCCGCTCCACGGCATTCTTCAGCTCACGCACGTTGCCGGGCCACTGGTGGCGCAGCATCTCGGCGAGCGTGTCCTCCGCCACAGTGGGCATGGGCACGCCGTTCCTGTCAGCGGCGAGCTTGAGGAAATGCGAGACCAGGAGGGGGACATCCTCTGCGCGCTCCCGCAGCGCGGGGACGCGGATGCTGAGCACCATGACGCGGTGGTAAAAATCTTCCCGTATCACCCCGCGGCGCACTTCCGCTTCGAGATCGACGTTGGAGGCGCAGAGGAGCCGGATGTCCACCTTGCGCGGCCGGTCGCTGCCCAGGGCCTCCATCACACCGTCATCCAGTACGCGCAGGAGCTGCACCTGTGCGCGCGGAGAGATCGTCTCGATCTCATCGAGAAGAAGGGTTCCGCCGGAGGCCGCCACCAGCTTGCCCTCCCTTTCCCCCATCGCCCCGGTGAAGGCGCCCTTTGCGTGACCGAACAGCTCGCTTTCCAGCATCGTCTCCGGCAGCGCGCCGGCGTTCACGGGCACGAATGGGCCGCGCGCCCGCGGGCTCTGCGCGTGGATGGCCCTGGCCACCAGCTCTTTTCCCACGCCGGTCTCCCCGGAAATGAGAACAGGGACATCCGCGCGCGCCGCCGCCTCCACCTGGGCGTACACGTCCTGCATGGCGCGGCTCCTCCCGATCATGCCGAACCTGCCGTCTTCACCGGGGGAGAAAAGAGTCAGCCTCCGCCGCAGGTCGGTGGCCTCCCGCACAAGGCGGGTCTGCTCCACCGCCTTGCCCACGTAGGCAAGAAGCACGTCGTCGTCGAATGGTTTTTCGGCAAAGTCGAATGCGCCGGTCTTCAGACAGCGCACGGCCATGGCGATGTCTCCGTGACCGGTCATCATCACGACCGGCGGGGCGCCGGGAAGGGCCATGACATGGGCCAGAAACTCCTCCCCGTCCATGCCCGGCATCTTCACGTCGGTGACAATGCACATCGCGTCGGAAAGCCCGGGCCAGGCTAGGGCTGCCTCCGCGGAGGAAAACACCTCAACCGCCCACCCGCGCAGGCCCAGCATCTGGCCGATGGAGTGCCGGGCTGCCTCATCATCGTCGATGACGACGATCGTCGCCTTTTCCCGCCCTGTCTCGTCCGCTGTCACGTTTCTCTCCCCGGCTGACCAGGCGCGCGGGGGGCCGCCGGCAGTCGTATCGTGAAGGTCGCGCCCCTGCCGGGAACGCCCGACGCGTCTATCGCGCCCTTGTGGTCCTGGATGATGGCACGTGAAATCGAAAGGCCGAGGCCATGACCGCCCGTGCGGGTCGTATAGAAGGGCTGGAACAGCCGGTGCCCCTGCTCTTCGGTAAAGCCCTTGCCCGAGTCGATCACCTCCACCACCACGGGAATCGCGGCCGGTGCTTCGTACCGACTGGAGAGGATGAGGTGCCGCACAGGGGAATCTTCCATGGCCTGGCGCGCATTGGAAAGCAGGTTGAGAAGCACCTGGGCCAGTCGGATCCTGTCACCCCAGATGGACGGCAGGTTGTCTTCCAGCTCCAGGCTCACCGTCACCTCGGAGAGCCGCATCTGCGGCATCATGAACTCGACGGACTCGCGGATCACGCTGTTCAGCTCCAGGGGAACAAAAACGCGGTCCGACCTGCGCGTGAGCTCGCGCATCTGGTTGATGATCTTCGCGGCCCGGTCTACCTGTTCCGCAATCAGGCGCAGGTTGGTCTTGATCTCCTCCTCGCCGCCCGCTTTCTGATCGATCATGTAGAATGCGTTGCGCGCGTAGTTCCTGATGCCGGTGAGCGGCTGGTTGAGCTCATGGGAAATGGCCGCTGCCATCTCTCCGAGCTCCGCCAGGCGGGTGGAGTGCTCGAGCTGTTCTTCCTGCCGGCGCGCCAGGTCCACCAGCTCCCGCCGTTTCTCCTCCGCCTCCCGGCGGGCTGTCAGGTCCGTGACGCTGATCACGTCCCGCAGGCGCCCGATGAAGAATGCCACCATGACAAAGAACGCGCTTCGTACGACATCGTTCCAGACGCCCTCCCCCGCGACACCGAAGGCATGCATGGAAAGAATCACGACGCCGAGCCCGACGGCCACACCCATCCCCCGCATCCCCCACCACATGCAGGCAACCGAGATGGGAATGTACATGAAATGCGTGTAGGGCGCACCGCTGTGCACCACCAGCCGGAAGATGAGAGTGGCAGCGACAGAGACGGCGATCAGGAGGCTGAGAATTGCGGTCTTTGCTGATGTTCCGATGGCACGATTATAGTGGGCCCCCCGGCCGGCTTCAACCATTGCCAGGGGCCGCGTCGTCCGTTTTCAGCTCGGGGGGACCGAGCACCTGCAGGATTGTCGTCTTCAGCTCTTCCAGGCCGTACGGTTTCTGAATGAAGCCGGCGGCCCCTTCGACTGTGGCGCGCTCCGCGGCACCCTGTTCCCCGAACCCGCTGCAGAGGATCACGCACGCGCCAGGCTTTCGGCGCTTCATCTCCCGCAGGGCCGTGATTCCGTCCGCCCGGGGCATGGTCATGTCCAGCAGCACGAATACCAGCTCATCGCCGTGCTCCTCGAACAACTTCAGCGCCTCCACACCGTCCGCGGCACCGATGGGCGTGAAGCCAAGATATGAGACAAGGGCGATTCCGACGTCGCGCACGGCCTTCTCGTCATCCACGACCAGCACCATTCCTGAGAAGGAGAACTCGGCAGCCTGCTGCGGACCGGCGGATGGTGCGGCGGGCCGTGAATCCCCCGCATCGACCGCGGGAAACAGGACGCTGACGGTTGTCCCGCTCCCCGGGACGCTTTGCACCGTGATTGCGCCCCCGTGCCCCCCGACGATGCCGAGCACCGCCGACATACCGAGGCCGCGGCCGGTGAACTTGGTGGTAAAGAAAGGATCGAAAAGACGCTGGATCGTGGCCTCGTCCATTCCGCTGCCCGAGTCCGTCACCTCAAGGCACGCATAAAGACCGGGGAGCGGCTTCTCGATTGTCCGGCTGCCGCCGAGGGATGCCGCATCCTGTTCCCTCACGTCTGTCGTGATCCTGATCTCCCCTGGGCCGTCGTTGATGGCCTCCGATGCGTTCGTGATGAGATTCATGATGACCTGCTGCACCTGGCCGGTATCCGCTTCGATCATCGCGGGCAGGTCGGTCAAAACAAGATTCAGCGTCACGTTCCTCGCCACCGCGGAGCGGAAGAGATCTGTGTTTTCCCGCACCAGGTCGTTCAGATCGACCCGGGCCACCTCGAATCGTCCCCTTCCCGAGTAGGCGAGCATCGCGCGCGTGAGGTCGGCGGCCCGGCGCGTGGCCTGGAAGGCACGTTCCAGACTGGCGCGGCCCGGTGAAGAGGCGGGCAGGTCCACGCGCGCAAGCTCGAGGTTTCCACGCACCGCCATGAGGAGGTTGTTGAAATCGTGCGCGATGCCGCCGGCAAGAACGCCGAGGCTCTCCAGCTTCTGGGTGTGCAGGAGCTGTCTTTGGAGCTCCACGCGCTCCGTTTCCAGCCGCTTGCGCTCCGTGATGTCGCGGCAGCAGACGAAGCGCATCTCCCCTCCGCGGGCGAGATACGAGCGTGGCTCCACTTCGACCGGGAATGACGTTCCGTCCCTGCGCAGCCCGGTGGCCTCCATGGAGACGGCGACATTGCCGGCAAGACCGCGCGCAAGATCGGCGCGCGACTCCTCGCCCACGAGACGGAGGGGATCCAGCCCGATGAGCTCCTCGGGCTGGTAGCCGAACATCCGCGCCAGCGCGGTATTCGTGTCATTGATCACGCCGTAGCGGTGCAGCATGATGCCCTCGGTTGAAATCTCCGAGAATTGGCGGAATCGCATCTCGCTTTCGCGAAGTCCTTCCTGGGCAAGCCTGCGCGCGGCAACCTCTTTCTCCCCCGTCAGGAGCTGTCCGCGCACCATGACGTACAGCAACGTCGCGGTCACGGCGACAAAGGCCCACCCCTTGCAGGTCTGGGCCGCGAGATAGAGTTCCTTGTTCGACACGAGGACAGGGAGAAGTCGGTCTGAAAGAAGTACCCACAGGCCAGCAGCCAACGCGTACATGAGGCTCGTCCGCAGAGCGAACCGGCCAAATCTATTTTTCATGAGAGGGCTCCCTCTGCCAGCCATTGAATCATGAAAGGGAACGCGGGGACCAGTGCCGGGCGCGCGCGGCTCTCCCGCGCAGCTGATCACCAATGCAGCTCCGCGGGAGAGCCGCTGGAACAGGCAGTCCGCAGGGGGAGCGACGCCTGCGCTCCCTTCTCTTGCACAGGGAGGTTCGGCAGGCTACCGTCCCTGCATGGAGCCGCCCTCATTCGCGCCCTCGATCCAGGACATCAGGCAGGCCGCAGCCCGCATTCTGCCGCACGCGCACCGCACTCCCCTTTTCACCAGCAGGACGATCAATTCGATGACGGGCGCCTCGATTTTCTTCAAGTGCGAGAACCTGCAGAGGGTAGGCGCGTTCAAGTTCCGGGGCGCGGCGAACGCGGTGTTCTCCCTGGATGACAAGACCGCGGGCCGCGGCGTGGCCACCCACTCCTCGGGCAACCACGCGCAGGCGCTGGCGCTGGCCGCGCGGCTGCGCGGAATCGAGGCGTGCATCGTCATGCCGGGGGACGCGCCGCGTGTGAAAGTGGAGGCCGTCCGTGGATACGGCGCGCGCATCGTCTTCTCAGGCAATGCGCCTGCAGACCGGGAGCGCACGCTCCAGGAGGTCGTCAAAGAGTCCGGGGCGGAGTTTGTGCACCCTTCTGATGACCTGCGCGTCATTGCCGGGCAGGGGACCTGCGCGCTGGAAATCCTGGAAGAGCTTGCCGACCTGGACATGATCGTGACACCCGTGGGCGGGGGCGGTCTTCTCAGCGGCACCGCGCTTGCCGCGCGCGCCCTCTCTCCCCGCACACGCGTGATCGGCGCCGAGCCCGCGGCAGCGGATGACGCGCAGCAGTCTTTCCGGACAGGGACTCTTCATTCATCGGGCAGCCCGCAGACCGTCGCAGACGGACTGCGCACGTCCCTGGGCCCGAACACCTTTCCCATCGTGCGGGCCTGCGTGGCGGATATCGTGACTGCCACGGAGGACTCCATCGTGCAGGCAACCCGGTTCACGTGGGAGCGGTTGAAGACGGTCATCGAGCCGTCGGCTGCCGTACCCCTGGCCGCGATCTTCCAGGGCACGCTGGACGTCCGCGGCATGCGGGTAGCTATTGTGCTCTCCGGCGGCAACGTGGACCTGGAGAACCTCCCCTGGACCGGGCGCGTGCATGCCTGACCTCGAACCGGACGGCCTGATTCGGTTTCCAAGCATCACCGTTCTCAAGGCCTCTGCCGGCTCGGGGAAGACGTTCGCACTGACAGAGCGCTATGCTCAGTTCCTCCTGTCGAACAGGGTTCCGAAGAACGACCTGCGCAATCTCCTTGCCATCACCTTCTCCAACAACGCCTCCCGAGAGATGCGGGAAAGCGTCCTCGGCTGGCTGAAGATGGCACACCTCCGTCATCCGGAGAGGCTGGCAGAGCTGGCGGCGGTCACGGAGGGGGGGGAAGAACGGACGGCCCGCAGGGCGGGTGAGCTGATCGAGGAAATCCTGACCCGGTACTCCGACTTCCAGGTGAGCACCATAGACAGCTTCATGTCCACCGTGTTCCGCGCTTCTGCCCTGGATTTCGGCTACAGCCCTGACTTCGAGATCGTCCTGGACGCCGCCCCGCTCATCGACTACGCGTTCACCCTCTTTCTGCGCGAGGCGCGCGAAGGCAGCACCCCGGCCGTTCTTCTCGATGAGACCATCCTCACCGTGCTCGGCTTCAAGGGAGGGGAGGATGCGTTTCAGTGGGACCCGGCATCATCGCTGCTGGACGAGGTCAAGAAGATCGAGTCGAAGCTTTCCGCGCAGGAGCAGCGGGTGTCCTTCGTGGAGCTGCGTCCGCGCATGAAACAGCTGGAGGCACGGATCCGCGAAAGTCTGGAGCTTGCGGAAGGCCTCGTGGACGCTTCAGGGCTCGAAGAGAGCCCACGGTCTGCCTTCCGTCAAGCCCTGGCGAGTGCCCGTGAAGGAAAGTTCAGCGATCTTGCCGGGCGCAGCATGAAACGCGGGCCGGTGAAGACAGCGCGGGATCCGGCCGGGCAGGCCCTCCATGGGGAGATCCAGGAAGCCTGGGAACAGATCGCCCTGCTGGCGGGGGAGTACGCCGGCTGCAGGGCCCGGGCGTACTATCAGCCCTACCTCCGGCTGCACGCGGCGCTCTCCGCAACGATGGAGAAAGTGAAGCGCGGCCAGGGCAAGATCTTCATCGGCGACATCAACCGCACCCTGGGAGAGTACCTCACGCAGGACATCATCCCTGAGATTTACTTCCGTATAGGCGATCGTGTCTGGCATTTCCTGGTGGACGAGTTCCAGGACACTTCACCGCTGCAGTGGCGCAACCTGTATCCCCTGGTGGAAAACTCCCTGTCCATGGGAGGGAGTCTCTTTGTAGTCGGTGACACCAAGCAGGCGATCTACGGCTTTCGGGACGCCGACTACACGATCATGAGGTCCCTTGAAACCACAAACCCATTCCCGTCGGCAGGGCTCTCCGTGCGGGAGCTGCCGGCCAACTGGCGAAGCCGGCCGCGGATCGTCGAGTTTGTGTCCGAGGTTTTCCGCACGAATGCGGCTGCGTCGACGGAGTACGGGGGCGCGGCGCGCAGGAGCGGCCTTGACGCGTGGACGCAGAAACCGCGGGAAGGGGAGGACCGCGGGTACGTGGAAATGCACATCCTGGAAAGAGACGACGAGAACCCGCCGGAGCGCGTGAAGATCCAGGAGATCATGAAAGGGCTGAAAGGCCGCGGGTACGGGTGGGGAGAGGTGGCCCTGCTGGCCTCGAAGAACCACCAGGTGGTCACCGCAACCTCCTGGCTGAATGAAATGAGAATCCCGTTTATCTCCTTCAGCAGCCTGGACGTGCGTTCCAGGAAGATCGCCGGGGAATTGCTTGGGCTGCTCGGATTCCTGGACTCGCCGCCGGATGACCTGGCCTTTGCGACGTTTCTCCTGGGAAACATATTCACGCGCACCCTCGTGCTGCGCCACGGTTGGACCGACACAGCCCCCCTGCACGAGTTTCTTTTCCGGGCCCGCGCTGAAAGGCCCCTGTACAAGGCTTTTCAGCGCGAATATCCGGCTTTGTGGAAAGAGTGCTTTGCCGGCCTTTTCAGGTCTGCCGGCTATCTGCCCCTTTATGACCTGGTGAGCGAAGCGTACGCAGTGTTCGACGTCTTTACGCTGGCCGCCGAAGAGGAAGCCACGCTGGCAAAGCTTCTGGAGACGGTCAAGGACTTCGAAGGCTCAGGCACGAACAGCCTGCGGGAGTTCCTGGGACAGGCCGGCGGGGACGGCGGTGAGTGGGCCATAGATGTTCCGCGCGGTGCCGAGTCGGTCCGCGCCATGACCGTCCACAAAGCGAAGGGCCTCGGGTTTCCCGTGGTCATCGTGCTCCTCTATGGAGAATCAAACCGCGGGTTCGAGCACACCCTCATGCGGGAGGGCGGCGAGGCGAGCCTTGTGCGTCTTACCCGGTCGGTCGCGGACAAGGATCCTTCACTGCGCCCCCTCTACGAAGAAGAGACAGCAAAAGAGAAGGTCAATCGGCTGAATGGATTGTACGTTGCCCTCACCCGCGCAAAGCGCGAAATGTACGTGATCGGCGTGAAACGGCAGAGAGACACCTTTCCTTTCGACATCCTCCCCGCAGACGGGTTTCAACCCTCGGCGGAAAAGGGCTCCCCCCTGTTCGAGACCGCACTGCCGGAGTCCGGCCCGGCTCTCTCCCATGAGACACGGACTGTCCCGGCTCCGTTTGCCACGGGCCGGCTGGGCCGGCGGGAGCGGCACCGGGGCGAGCAGGTGCACAGGATGCTTGAGCGCGTGGAGTATGTCGGCGCGGACCCTGGGGAGACCCTCCGGGCGGCTGCGGCGCGCACGGCGCGCGAAGCCCGTGAAGACCCTGTTGAGCTGGCTGACGCCGCGGAAGCCCTTGCGCGCGTTCTTCGGGGGACGGAGCTGGGGAAGCTCTTCACTCCCGCGCCCGCGCGCGTAGTGCTTCGCGAGCAGGAGTTCTGCGATGAGGCAGGCAGGCTTTTCCGGATGGACAGGGTCGTCGTGGACCCGGACCGCGTGACCGTGGTGGATTTCAAGACAGGCGTTGAAGAGACCGGCCGTTACGAGGAGGACGTGCGCGCGTATGCCCGCATCCTCGGCCAGGTGTATCCCGAAAGACACGTGGAAGCCCTCCTTGCCTATGTGGACGCGGGAAGCGTGCAGAAGGTCCTTTGAACGCAGTGATCGTCCCCGCCGGAGCGAGTCTCATCGATGAAATTGCCCGTCGCCTGTTGGACAGCGGGAGAGACGTGCGCGACGCTCTTGTGGTTTTTCCCGGCAAGCGGCCCGCGCATTTCCTGCGCCGACGCCTGGCGGAAGAGCTGGGATCGAGCTTCATCCCGCCGCGAATCCTCTCCATGGATGAGCTTGTAGACCTGGTTTTTGAGACGCGCGAGGAAAATGCGGGGCGCATACGGCCGAAGCTCGAGCCCATCGATGCGGTAGCCATCCTGCACGACCTCCAGCTTGCCGCTGCCAGGCCGGTGGGCGGGAAGGCGTTCATGACGCTGGACAGCTTTTTCCCCATCGGGCTGAAAATCCACCGCGACCTCGAGGAGCTGCTGATAGAGAAAGTACCTTCGCGGAAAGCGGCGGAGGTGCAGACTCTTGTCGAGCAGGAAGTGCCGCCTCGTTCCCGGGAGAGGCTCCAGTCCCTCGCTAATTTCTACGACGCCTTTTATCCGGCCGCGGAGGAGAAGGGACTTTCCACCAGGTCCTCACGCTATCGCCTGGTGTCAGAAGAAATCCAGCCGGGTGACCTTCCGATGCGCGGCCCGATCATCCTTGCCGGGTTCTACGCCCTTACCGAGTCAGAGGCCGCCCTGTTTCGAAAGCTCACGTCATGGCCGTCTGTCCAGCTCGTGTTCCAGGAAGGCCCGGGGCTGCGGAAGAGAATCAAAGGCCTGGCGGTCCAGGGTGCCGGAGAGACAGAATGGCATTCGACTCCCCGGCCAGAGGTCCATTTCTACAGCAGCCCGGATACTCACGGGCAGGTCTTTGCCCTGAACGCGGCTCTGAAATCCCCTGACAGCGGCACGCTGATCGTGCTGCCCAGGCCGGACACTCTCTTCCCCCTCGTGCGCCAATGCCTTTCCCGGTTCGACGAGGAAAGCTACAACGTCTCCCTCGGCTACCCGCTGCCGCGCACGCCGTTGTACGGGTTTCTCAACACGCTGATGGAGCTGGTCGGATCCATGGACGAGGAGCGCGTGTACCTGCCGGACTACATCTCCTTCGTGCTGCACCCTTACGTGAAGAACATCCGGCTGGGAGCCTCGGCAGAGGCCACACGGGTCCTTTTCCATGCCCTGGAAGAACGCCTGGCGCACACACGGACCCGCAGGTTCGCCACCCTGGATGAAATCGAGAGTGACGCCGCCCTGTTCGACGAGGCGGCGCGGAGAGTGACGGAGGAGGACCGGGGCGCCATGGCAGCGGCCCTGCACGCGCACCTCACCGACATCCACGAAAGGACTATCTCGCGGTTCAGGTCCTTCACCAGCGTGCGGGACTTTGCCGAACGCTGCATCCAGCTCATCTCCTGGGTGCACGATGAAAGCACGGCCCGCGATCATCCGTATTTCACGCCGTTTTCCGAGGCCTTTGTGCGGTCCCTGGAGGCCATTTCCCGGTCCCTTATGTCGGTCAAATCCTTCAACGACACGTCCAGCTACTTCGTGCTGCTCCGCCGTTACCTGCAGACCTGCTACCTGCCGTTTGAGGGCACGCCCCTGCACGGGCTGCAGGTCCTGGGAGCCCTGGAGACGCGCAGCCTGCGATTCGAGAGGGTTTTCGTGCTGGACGCCAACGAGGGAGCGCTGCCGGAAACGGGCTCGGAAAACACCCTTCTCCCGTTCCCCGTGCGCGCGGCGCTCGGTCTTTCGACGTATCGTGACATGGAGGACATCGCCGCCTACCATTTCGAGACTCTGACTGCGGGCGTCCGCGAGCTTCACCTGTTCTCCGTGCAAAGCGGCGGGAAGGAAAGATCCCGATTCGTGGAGCGTTTTCTCTGGGAACGCCAGAAGGCGCAGGGGACCCTGGATGAACAGCGCCTGGTTCACCCGATCCAGTACAAGGTCGATCTCTCCACTAAGGCTCCAGAGGCCGTCCACAAGACCCCTGAGATGGTGGATTGGCTTCGATTGCGCGAGTACAGTGCAACCGCGCTCGATGCATACCTGAAATGCCCTCTGAAGTTCTACTATAGGTATGTTCTCAAGCTCGGCCAGCGCGACGAGACCCCGGGTGAGATCGGCGCGGCGGAGATCGGCACCTTTGTCCACAAGGTTCTTTTCCAGTTCTTCTCCACGCGCACAGGCCGCCCCCTCGAAGCGGCTGATTCGGATCCTGCCGCGATGGCCGTTCTGGTGGACGAGCTCTTTGCGGATTCGTTCGGGCCGGCGGAGACGGGTGCAAACAGGCTGCTGCGTGACCAGGTACGGCGTCACCTGCGCGATTTTGTCGGCCGCTACCTGCGTGCATTGGCAGCGGAGCATCGGGTGATTCTCCGTGCCCTGGAGCACGACGCGGCAGCGGTCAGGGAGGGATTCAGCCTTCGAGGGCGCATCGATGTCGTACAGGAGCGGGACGGCGTGCCGCGCCTCATCGACTACAAGACCTCCGCCCACCGGGCCGCCTACGCGCTGAAGCTCAAGCGCCTGGTCATCGAAGACCGCGTCACGTGGAGTGCGGCCATCGGCACGCTCCAGCTTCCCGTCTATATCCTGCTCTACGCCGCCGAAACGGGGTGCGCGCCGTCCGACATCCAGGCCATGTTCCTGCTGCTGGGCCGCACCGAAATGGATTCGCGTATTGAGCTGCCTTTGTTCACCGATGCGAAGGAGGCGGAAGCTGCCTGGCCGCTGCTGGAATCCGTCATACTCGGCCTCCTCAGGGAGATCGTGTCTGGGGATGTTCCCTTTGCCCCTGCGCAGGACTTGAAGTCGGTCTGCCCCTGGTGCGATTTCAAGAACATCTGCGGGACTGCATGGCTTGCCAGGGGCTGAGGCACCAGGCATATCAGAGAGATGACAGGTGCGTTTCCAGTGCGGCGCACATGGCCACCGCACAATTCTCCGCGGCCCGCGCGGTATTTCTTCTGAGCAGATTGAGCCGGGTGAAAAGAGACGGATCGCGGACCAGGCCGGCAAGGATCCTGCCGACTCTCAGCTTCTGGTCCGTGTCCAGGAAGGCTTCGAGATCGAACGGCAGGGGCTGATCGAGCGAATCGCTCACACCGCGGAATGCGAGCACCGGCACGCCCTGGCTGGAGCACGCTTGAACGATACCGGCGGTCTCCATCTCCAGCACCGGGTGCTCGAGGGAGAGACCGGCAAGGTTCACGGTCTGCACCCCTGGCGTGGTGAGGGCAACGCCGGGGAAGAACCGCGCGCCAAGAGGGCGCAGGGCCCGAGACGCGGCCTCTCGGGCAGGCTCCGACAGCATGGCAAGAGCCTGGGACCTGCCGGGAAACCCCTGGCTGAAAGAGCGCACCGTGCGGGCAACGATCACGTCTCCCACGCGAAGGTCGTCCTGCGGGGCGCCGGCGATGCCGAATGAAACCACGAGCTCCGGCCTTGTCGCGGAAAAGAGCGCATGCACTGAGCGCATCGCCCGCATGAGCCCGACCCCGCAAAGAACGAGCACGCACTGCCGGCCGAACAGGTCAAACCGACGGGCGGGAAATCCCTCGATCAGGATTTTCCGGCTGACTGCAACCCGACGCAGGAATGGCCGTGTCTCCTGCTTCAGCGCCGCAACGAAAGCTATTGTCTCCAGGCAAGACACCCCACTCCCATTCACCGTATACCCTTGACAAAAAAACACAAATGAAAATAACTGGATCCTGGATGAATGCAAACGTTTGCAAGGAAACCACGCTCCGCGAGGTGGCAAAGGCTGCGGGAGTCAGCATGGCCACAGTGTCACGGAGCTTGAATGATTCGACCCTTATACCGGAGAAGACGCGCAAGCGCATCCGCGGTATTGCCGACGCCCTGGGCTTCGAGTTCAATTCCCACGCCCGAAGCCTTATCACCCGTCGCGTGGGCACGATCGGCATCATCCTGCCGCCTGAGTATGACCGTTTCGGTGTGAATCTCTACCACGGCACGCTGCACAGCTCACTTCGCAGCGTGTTGGAATGCAATGACATCGACCTTCTCGTGGCCTTTCTCAACAACCATTTCACCGGCGGGAACAATATCACGAAGCTCGTTGCACGGAAGAAAGTGGACGGGCTCATTATTGTGCAGCCGGTATTCGAGCAGGAGCTGATCGACTACCTGCACACGAAGGAAATGCCTTTCGTGTTCTCCCACTACCCGCCGACGGACCAGTGCCCGGCAGACGTGGACGTCATCTACCCCGACAATGAATACGGCGGCTACCTGGCCGGGAAACACTTCGGGGTCCTCGGAAAGAAGCGCGTCCTGTGCCTGACAACCGACGGTGGAAGGGAGACCGAACGGGAATACCGGCTCCGGCTGGCGGGGCTGCGCCGCGGCCTGTCTGAAGCAGGGATCGAGCTGCGGGAAGAGGATCTGCTTCGGGGAGACCAGACCATGGAATCCGGCTACGAGGCAGTGATGGGCCTTGGCAGCGCCATCCGCGGCTACGACGCACTGTTCGCTTCCAATGACCTCATGGCGATCGGATCTCTGCTCGCCGTCAAGTCACTCGGCCTGCGCGTACCCCAGGACGTCTCCGTGATCGGTTACGACGACACGGACCTCGCCGCCAGTATGCGCCCTTCCCTCACCACCATTCACCAGCCGCGCGAAGAGCTTTCCCTGGTCACCTGCGAGCGGCTGATCGAGCTGATACGCACGCGAAGGGCGGGCGTGGCCGCGCGAGGCGCTCACCGGACCCTTCTCTCCCCGAAGCTCGTGATCCGTCAATCAAGCGAAGCGTAGACAGCGCAAGGAGAAACGGCGTTGAAAAAAGTGCGCGTCGGTATGGTCGGCCTGGGAAGACTCGGGATGAAGCATGCCGAGAACATCGCCTTCCGCGTGAGCGGGGCAGAGCTGGCAGCGGTGTGCGCACTGGAGAACGACCGCGTGGAGGCGGCCCGCCGCGACTGGTCGGTGCCCCGCGGGTACGCCGATTTCGCGGGCATGCTGGGTGACAGAGAGCTGGATGCCATCCTCATCGCTTCCAGCTCGGCAGCGCATTGCCGCCAGGTCGAGCAGGCGCTGGATGCAGGTTTTCACGTTTTTTGCGAAAAGCCTCTTGGGGTGACCCTGGATGAGTGCATCCAGGCGGAGAACGCCGTCACGCGCCATCCTGACAGGACTTTCATGCTCGGCTTCATGCGGCGGTTCGATCCCTCCTATCGCCGCGCGAAGAAGCTGATCGACGAGGGATACATCGGCAGACCAATCCTCTTTCGCGGCTATTCGGTCGATCCTGAGTCCGCCATCGAGGGCGCCATCCATTTCGCACCGTCCTCGGGCGGGCAATTCCTCGACATGTCGGTGCATGACATCGACCTCGCGCGCTGGATGCTCGGCGGAGAGGCGGAGACCGTCTACGCCACGGGCGGGTGCTACGCGCACCCGGAGTTCGCCGCATATGGGGACGGTGACAATCTCGCGGCCCTGGCCCGGTTCGACAACGGCGCCATGGCGTTTTTCCTGGCAGGAAGAACGGCTGCCCACGGATACGCGGTGGAGACGGAGATCATCGGCACAAAGGCATCCCTCAGGATCGCCAATGTGCCGCAGAAGGATTTCGTCGAGCTCCTGGACGAACGCGGGGTGGTCCGCGAGTGCTCGCAGAGCTTCCTGGAGCGCTTCGAGTCGGCATACCTCGCCGAGGTCCAGGAGTTCGTCGACTGTATTCGGGAGAAGCGCGCGCCGCAGGTGAGCGTGCATGACGGCACAATGGCCACAAAGCTCGCGTTCGCCGCGACGCGCTCTTTCCGGGAGCAACAGATCATCAGGCTGTGAGGAGGAACGTATGAAGGTGGGGCTGATCGGAGCAGGGAGAATCGGAAGGATCCACGCGGAAAACATCGCGTACAACATTCCGCGGGTCACCATAGCGCGGATCGCCGACGTGGCGGCGGACAAGGTGCGTGACTGGGCCGGAGGGCTGGGGGTCAGCAAGGTGAGCGCGGACTTTCGCGACATACTGGCCGACCCCGAGATCGGCGCGGTGCTCATCTGCAGCTCCACCGACACCCACGCCGACATCGTGATGGCCGCCGCGGAGAAAGGGAAGCACATCTTCTGCGAGAAGCCGGTGGACCTCACCGTGGCCAAGGTGAAGAAGGCCCTGGCTGCCGCGCACACGGCGCGCGTGACTCTGCAGGTGGGCTTCAACCGCAGGTTCGATCACAATTTCAGGCGGATCCGCGACCAGGTCCAACAGGGGGCAATTGGCGATCCTCATATCGTCCGCATCACCTCGCGCGATCCCGCCCCCCCGCCTCCGGAGTACGTGAAGGTTTCCGGCGGCATATTTCTCGACATGACGATTCACGATTTCGACATGGCCCGCTATCTGGCAGGCTCCGATGCGCTGGAAGTATATGCGCGCGGTGCCGTGCTCGTGGATCCGGCAATCGGAAAAGCGGGAGACGTCGATACGGCGGTCGTGACCCTGGCCTTCCAGAACGGCTGCATCGGGGTCATCGACAACTCCCGCAAAGCCACCTACGGATACGATCAGCGGGTCGAAGTGTTCGGCTCCAAGGGGGCGCTGGCCTGCGGGAACGACACGCCGTCCTCCGTCACGCTCTCCAACGAGACCGGCGTGTCATCAGACAAGCCGCTGTACTTTTTCCTCGAACGCTACCGCCAGGCCTTTATCGACGAGATGAACGCGTTCTTCGACACTGCGATGGACGGGAAGCCGAGCCCTGTCGGCGACATCGACGGCTTGAAGCCGCTCCTGATGGGGTTTGCCGCAAAGAAATCCCTGGCAGAAGGCCGCGCAGTCAAGATAACGGAGGTCGACGTATGAAGACCGTCCGGCTGACCATGGCGCAGGCGCTCCTGCGATTCCTGGATGCGCAGTACACCGATTTCGACGGTGTGGAGACCAAGTTCGTGCGGGGCGTATGCGGCATCTTCGGCCATGGAAACGTGGTCGGGCTCGGGGAGGCGCTTGCCGAAGGAACGCACAGCCTCACCTACTTCCAGGGCCACAACGAACAGGGCGCGGCCCACATGGCCGTGGGATTTGCAAAGCAGCTCAACCGGAAGCAGATCCTGGCCGTGACGAGCTCCATAGGCCCGGGCGCGCTCAACATGATCACGGCGGCAGGCGTTGCCTCGGTGAACCGCATCCCGGTTCTTTTTCTGCCGGGAGACGCTTTTGCCTGCAGGCAGCCCGATCCCGTTCTCCAGCAGGTGGAGCGGTGGGACGACTACACGGCAACGGCAAATGACGCATTCCGCGCGGTCAGCCGCTACTGGGACAGGGTCAACCGTCCCGAGCAGCTCATGGCCGCCTGCATCAATGCGATGCGCGTGCTGACCGACCCGGCGGAGACAGGCCCCGTGACCCTCGCCCTGCCTCAAGACGTGCAGGGAGAGCCGTACGAGTACCCGGAGGAGTTCCTCGAAAAGCGGGTCCACCACGTGGAAAGACGGGCGCCCACGGCGGGAGAGATCCAGAGGGCCGTTGCCCTCATCCGCTCCCGCGCACGACCCATCGTGATCTGCGGCGGCGGCGCCCGCTACTCGGAAGCGGCACAGGCTCTGGGGGAGTTCTGCGGGGCATTCGGGATTCCCGTGGGGGAAACACAGGCCGGCAAGGGCGTCCTGCCCTGGGAGGATCCCCTCAACCTCG
>Ga0265316_10001324_pt1 | contig 26657 bp, 29 predicted proteins | sample 4522metaG_FD_202092 | JGI IMG/M metagenome (GOLD analysis project Ga0265316, IMG submission 202092) | Rhizosphere microbial communities from Carex aquatilis grown in University of Washington, Seatle, WA, United States - 4-5-22 metaG | ecosystem: Host-associated > Plants > Roots > Rhizosphere >... | reverse complement strand
CGCGGTCGCGAGAGTCGTCGTCGTGAACGCGTTCGCCGCGATCGTGTCGGCCCCGAGCGCCGAGCCTGCGTTGAACCCGTACCAGCCGACCCAGAGCATCCCCGTGCCGACCATGCACAGCACCGTGCTGTGGGGGGGCATCATCTCCCGTTTGAACCCGAGCCTCGGGCCCACGATCATGCAGAGGATGAGGGCCGACCAGCCCGACGACATGTGGACCACGGTGCCGCCCGCAAAGTCGAGGGCGCTCACCCGGGCGGCCGGGTTGCCGGCGCCGTTGAGCAGTCCGTCGACGCCCCAGACCATGTGCGCCAGGGGAAAGTAGACGGCGAACATCCAGATGCCGACAAAGACCAGCACCGATGTGAACTTGATGCGCTCGGCGACCGCGCCGACGATGAGGGCCGGGGTGATGATCGCGAACATGAGCTGGTACATCGCGAAGACGTTGTGCGAGACCCAGGCGCCGTAATCCAGGTTCGGCGCGGAGGTGACGCCCCGCAGGAAGGCGTACTTGAGGCCGCCGAGGTACGGGGTCCCCGGGGCGAAGACCAGGCTGTAGCCCACCATCCACCAGATTATCGTCACCAGGCCCGCGATCCCGAAGCACTGGCCGAGGACCGACAGGACGTTCTTGCGCCGCACGAGCCCGCCGTAGAAGAGCGCGAGCCCGGGAAGCGTCATGAAAAGGACAAGCGCGGAGCTCGTCATCATCCATGCGTTGTGCCCCGGCCCGGGGCCCGCCACCTTGGAGGCGACGTCCGCCGTCCGGGCACCGTTGTTGACGTAGGCTTCAAGGTCCGCGACGCGCTGCTCGAGCGTCGGGTCGGCGGGCTTGGCCTCGGCGCCGAACATGCCCGGCGTGCAGGCAAGGAGGGTCAGGGCAAGGGCCGCGCAGGTCGCGCGGAGCCAATGCGTACGGGTGTGTCGGGTTATCATGGAGTTGGGAGAGGGGTATCGAGGCCCTGGCTCAGGCGCTTACCGGGTAAATAAGCGCTCGTTCAATCCTTCTCACGGTGTCTGGGACCCTTGCAAACTCTTAGCGCAGCTATGACGCTTTGGGGCATGAGTGACGAACCCCGTTGCGCGTGAAATCCGACGCACCATTCCTGCCTCCCGACCCCCAGATTGAAGCAAAGGTCCGCTCGCTGGGTGAGCGCCTCTTTGGGCTCATGGACGCCCATCCCACGCCGGGGATCCTCTCCAAGAAGGGGGCCTATGCCCGCATCATGGAATGGTCGATGAAGGACCCGGCCTTCAAGGCCCAGCTGTTCCGCTTCGTCGACGTCCTGCCGTCCCTCGACTCGTCGTCGGAGATCGTCCGCCACCTTCGCGAATACCTTGGGGACAAGGCGGTTGAGCTGAGCCCGGCGATGAAGACCGGGCTCATGGCGGCCTCCTTTGCGCCGGCGATGGTCGCCGGCCCCGTGAAGGCCAACGTGACCTCCATGGCGGGGCAGTTCGTCGCGGGTGCGACCCCGGCCGACCTGGTAAAGAGGTTCCGGAGCAACGCGGCCTCGGGGATTGCCACGACGATAGACCTCCTCGGGGAGACGGTCGTGAGCGAGCTCGAGGCGGATGCCTTCCTGAAGAGGAACCTCGACGTCCTGGACACGGTCGGCAAGGCCGCGGCGCAGTCCGGCGCCCCGTGCTTCAGCGACCAGGGCCCCAAGGGTCCCCTGCCCCGGCTCAACCTGTCGATGAAGGTGTCGGCCCTGACCCCCGAGGTCCTGCCGACCAACCCCGAGCGCTCGATCGCGGCCCTGAAGGAGAGGCTGCGCCCCATCCTGCGCAAGGCCCGCGAGATCGGGGCGTTCGTCAACTTCGACATGGAGAGCTATGCCCTGAAGAACCTGACCCTCGCCCTCTTCCGGTCCATCCTCTCCGAGGACGAGTTCCGCGAGGGCCCGGCCGTCGGGATCGCGTTGCAGGCCTACCTGCGCGACTGCGAGGAGGACCTGCGGGGGCTGCTCGCCTGGGCGAGAAAGGCCAAGCGCCCGATCGTCGTGCGCCTCGTGAAGGGCGCGTACTGGGACTTTGAGACGACGCTCGCCGGCCAGCGCGGCTGGCCGGTGCCGGTCTGGTCCGAGAAGCCCGAGAGCGACGCCAACTACGAGAAGCTCACGGTGCTCCTCCTGGAGAACGCGGACATCGTCTCGCCGGCCTTCGCCTCCCACAACGTCCGCTCGTGCGCGCACGCGATCGCCCGGGCCGAGCGCCTCGGGGTCGACCCGCGCGCCTACGAGTTCCAGGCGCTCTACGGCATGGCCGACGAGCTCAAGGCCGCCCTCATCGCAACCGGCCACCGGGTGCGCGAGTACTGCCCTGTGGGCGACCTCCTGCCCGGGATGGCGTACCTTGTCCGCAGGCTCCTTGAGAACACCTCCAACGAGGGATTCCTGCGCGCGAAGGACGTCGGAGGCGCCTCGCGCGAGGTGCTCCTGCGAAACCCGGTGGACCTCCTCGCGGCCCTGCCTCCCGCCCCGCCGGCGCCCCCGGCGCCCGCGTTCCGCAACGCGCCCAACACGGACTTCAACCTGGAGGAGAACCGCGCGAGGATGCGCGACGCCCTGGCGAAGGTCGCGGGCGGCCTCGGCCGCAGGCACCCGATCGTGATCGCGGGAAGGAAGATCTCCGACCGCGAGATGGTCGCCTCCGTCAACCCCGCGAGGACGTCGCAGGTCGTGGGGCACTGGGCCCGGGCCACCGTGGCCGACGCCGACCTGGCGGTCGCCTCGGCGCGCGCCGCATGGCCCGCGTGGGCCGCGAAACCGGCCTCCGAGCGCGCCGACATCCTCGACCGGGCGGCCTCGCTCATGGAGGCCCGGCGCTTCGAGCTCAATGCGCTCGAGGTCTACGAGGCGGCCAAGCCCTGGATCGAGGCCGACGGCGACATCTCCGAGGCCATCGACTTCTGCCGGTTCTACGCCTGCGAGATGCGCGAGCTCGGGCGCGTCCGCGTCACGCAGGCGACCCCCGGCGAGCGCGACGTCCACCTCTGGACGGCCCGCGGCGTCGGCGTCGCCATCGCGCCGTGGAACTTTCCCCTGGCTATCCTCTGCGGCCTCACGGTCGCCCCGCTCGTCGCCGGCAACTGCGTCGTCATGAAGCCCGCCGAGCAGACGACCGTGATCGCGGCGGCGCTCATGGACATCCTCGCCGAGGCGGGAGTCCCGCCCGGGGTCCTCAACTTCGTCCCCGGCATGGGCGAGGACGTCGGCGCCCACCTGGTCGCCCACCCCGGCATCGACTTCGTCGCCTTCACCGGATCGCGCCAGGTCGGGTGCAGGATCTGGGAGACCGCGGGCAGGACGCTCCCGGGCCAGGCCAACCTGAAGAAGGTCGTCTGCGAGATGGGCGGCAAGAACGCCCTGATCATCGACAACGACGCGGACCTGGACGAGGCGATTCCCGCGGCCCTCTACAGCGCCTTCGGCTTCTCGGGCCAGAAATGCTCGGCGCTCTCGCGGCTCGTCGTGCTCGACGGGGTCCACGACCACTTCGTCAAGCGCTTCGTCGAGGCGTGCGCCTCGATCCCGGTCGGCGACCCCGCGGAGCCGGGGACGGTGGTAGGCCCCGTCATCGACGCCGAGGCCCGCGACAAGATCCTGGGGATGATCGAAGCCGGGAAGAAGGAGTCGAAGCTCGCGTTCCAGTCGACCCTGCCGGCCGGCCTCGCCGAGGCGGGGACCTACGTCCCCCCCACGGTCTTCACGGGCGTCTCGCCCTCGGACAGGATCGCGCGCGAGGAGGTCTTCGGGCCCGTCGTCGCCATCCTGCGGGCGAAGGACCTGGACGAGGCCTTCCGGATCGCGATGGACGTCGAGTACGCGCTGACCGGGGGCCTCTTCTCCCGGAGCCCGAGCGCGCTCGAGCGGGCCCAGAACGAGTACCGGGTCGGCAACCTCTACCTGAACCGGGGGGTGACCGGCGCCATCGTCGAGCGCCACCCCTTCGGCGGCTTCGGCATGTCCGGCGGCGGGACGAAGGCGGGGGGCAAGGGCTACCTCGAGAACTTCCTGTTCCCGCGCGTCGTGGCCGAGAACGTCATGCGCCGGGGGTTCACGCCCCCGCCCGACGACGCGGGAAAGCCCGCCTAGAGCTCGGTGTAGAGCCGGTAGAGGATCTGGGTCCCGAACTCCTCCCACCCGGCCGCGGCGACGCGGTCGTAGAGGATGCGCGCGCACTCAAGGCCCGGCAGGTCGAGCTTCATCTCCTCGGCGGAGGCGATCGCGATCCCGATGTCCTTGCGGATGTGCTTCACGTAGAAGCCCGGTGCGAAGTCCCCCGAGAGGGCCCGCGGCCCCAGGTTTGTCATGGCCCAGCTGCCGGCCGCACCGCCGCTGATGCTCCCGTGGACCCGCGACGGGTCGAGTCCCGCGCGCTTCGCGTAGGCCAGCGCCTCGACCCAGGCCACCATGCCGACGGCGCACGCGATCTGGTTGGCCATCTTGCAGTGCTGGCCCGCACCGGCCGGACCCTGCAGGGCGATGTTCTTTCCCATCGCGGAAAGGAGCGGGCGCGCCCGCTCGAAGGCCGCCTCGGCGCCCCCGACCATGATCACGAGCCTGGCCTCCCGGGCGCCGATGTCGCCGCCGGAGACCGGGGCGTCGAGCGCCTCGAGCCCCCGGGCCGAAGCCTCGGAGGCGATCCTGCGGGCGAGGAGCGGGCTTGAGGTCGTCATGTCGACCAGGAGCGCCCCCTTCCTCGCCCTCTCGACGATGCCGCGCGCTCCCAGGTAGGTCTCCTCCACGTCGCGTGGGAACCCGAGCATCGTCACGACGACATCGGCGGCGGAGGCCGCCTCGCCCGCGGAAGCGTGCCAGACGGCGCCCTTGTCGACGAGCGGCTGGGCCTTCCCGCGGGTCCTGTTGAAGACGTGGAGCGTGTGGCCCGCGGCCATGAGGTGCCCGGCCATGCTCCGGCCCATGACCCCCGTTCCGATGAATGCGACGCTGGTTCCCATGGGGGCTCCTCAGCGGTCCCAGCTGTCGGCGGAATCCGCGATCAGCTGCTTGAGGATCGGGAACCTGAGCTCCCCGTAGTTGAGTGCATAGCGAAGGCGGCCGTCCTTGTATACCCAGGTCGTCGGGATCCACGTGACCGGCATCCCCAGGAGCTCCTTCATCTGCTCGCCCTTCTTCCTGGAGCCGTTCGGGTGCAGGAGCAGCTGGAAGTTCCTCTCGGCTCCCACGCCGTTCTTCTCGAGGACGGCGCGGCCGTCGGTCGGGTTCCACACGGTGACGAACACGAAGTTGACGTCGGGGTTCTCGTCGATGAACCGGCTCCACGCTCCTCCGGAAAGCTCCGAGCGGCAGTTGCCGCACCAGGGCGCCCACAGGTGGACGACGGTGACCTTCGCCGACTTGGTGGCGTCGGCGAGCTGCTGCTCGAACGGGGCCGCGGGCGTGTCGCCCGCGCGGGCCGAAAGGGCCACGGCTAGCGCCGCGAGGGCGGTCAGGAATATTCTGCGGGACATCCCGCAACCGTGGCACAAAACCCGGCGGATTGCGAAGCCTAGGTGAGCCCCAGCCACGCGAGCCCCGCGCGGATCCACAGGGGACAGGTGACCAGGCCCGCCGCCGTGGTCGAGAGTACGACCTGGACCGCCGTCAGGGGCTGGCCGCCGTAGTACTGGGCGACAATGATCGGGAACACGGCGGCCGGCATGGCTGCCTCGACGACCAGGACTCGCTTGAGCTCCACCGAGCACGGAAGGAGCCAGGCGAACCCGAGCATGAGCGCGGGAAGGATCCCCAGGCGCACGGCGCAGGCGCCGAGCGCCACGTTGCGGTGGAGGAGCTTCGAGGGCTCGTCCAGGAACCCCGCCAGGTTGACCCCCGTCATGACCACGCCGATCGGGACCGCGCAGACGCCGAGCGAGTGCGCCATCGACCGGACGAAGCCCGGCACGTACGGTGCAAGGCCCAGGAGGTTGACCGCGATGGCGCCGACGAGCGTGAGGAGCATCGGCGAGACGATCCGTCGCCACCCCTCGAGGGGGGAGGCCCCCGTCAGGACCAGGAGGCCGACGGACCAGAGCGCGAGGTCGACCCCCATGTTGTGGACGAGCACGACCCCCTGGGCCTTCTCGCCCCAGATCCCGCCCACGATGGGCAGCGGCAGGTAGCTGTAGTTGCAGATCCCGGCCGCAAGCGCGAAGGTCCTCAGGCCCGTGCCCTTGGCGAGGCCGATCCAGCGGCCCACCAGGTAGGAGACGCCGAAGCCGCCCGCGGTCGTCACGAAGCCCGCGACCGGGGGCAGGATCAGGTTGGCCGGCTCGCGCAGGGAGCTGTTGCCGATGATCGTGTCGAACACGAGGCACGGCATGCACACCTGGACGACGAGCCGGATCATGCTCGTCTCGGCCGCCCCCTCGATCCAGTGGCGGCGCCGAAGCGCGACGCCGACCGCGATCAGGGCAAAGACCGGGAGGATGAGGATGAAGAGCGCGCCGATGGTCATCTGGCTCCGGGCAGGGATGACGCTTTCGCGCGTGAACGCACGCGAAAAATCGGGCGGGCGCGCCCGCCGGCGGGGGCTAGTCCGCCGGGGGGGCGGACGGCCGCCCGCCGTTGGCGGGAAGCGCGTCGAAGAGCTTCTGCTGGTCCGTGGTCAGCGCCGCGCGGATCTGGGTCTTCGACGTGTCCATGATGGCCTTCATCTTCTGGCGCTTGTCGTCCTTGGAGAGGGAGTCGTCGCCGCGCAGCTCCTTCATCTGCGTCCTTGAGGTCGCGATGATGGCCCCGACCGTCTTCTGCTGGTCGGCCGTCAGGGAGAGCTTCTGGGTGAGCTCGGCGAGCTCGAACCCGGGCCGGCGGTGCCTCTGGCGGGGCTGCGCCGCGCCGTCGGCGGGGCTGGTGGGGGCGGCGGCCGGGGCCGGGGGCGGCACGGGGGGAGTCGCGGCGTCGTCGGCCCGGGCCGGTGCCAGGGTGAGCGCAAGGCCGAGGGAAAGGAGCGAGAGGGATGCGAGGAAGGAGGGTTTCATCGGGGGACAAGACGCTCCGAAGCCGGCTTGGTTACCCGATTTTCCCCGATGATCTTGCCCCCGGGGCCGCGCGCCTGCAGGTTCGGGCGCAATGATCGCGGTTGAGTCCCTCGCCAAGAAATACGGCAACTTCACGGCTGTGCGGAACTTGACGTTCTCCGTGGGGCCCGGCGAGGTGCTCGGGCTCGTCGGCCCGAACGGCGCCGGCAAGACGACGACCCTGCGGTGCCTGGCCGGGATCATCCCCCCCACCTCGGGGAGGGTTCAGGTCACGGGCCACGACCTCGCGCAGGATCCCGTGGGCGCGAAGCGCGACCTCGCCTTCTTCCCGGACGAGCCCCGGCTCTTCGAGTACCTCACGGTCCGCCAGCACCTGGCGTTCGTGGCCCGCATCTACGGCGTGGCCAACCACGAGGCCCTCGCGACGCCGCTCCTGCAGGAGCTCGAGCTCTCCGAGAAGGCCGGCGTCCTGCCGGGCGAGCTCTCCCGCGGCATGAAGCAGAAGCTCGTCATCGCGTGCGGGCTCCTCCACTCGCCCAAGGTCATGTTCTTCGACGAGCCCCTCACCGGGCTCGACCCCCTGGGGATCCGAAGGATGAAGGACTCCATCGTGCGCCGCGCGAGGGACGGGGCCGCGATCGTCCTCAGCTCCCACCTCCTGCACCTGCTCGAGGAGGTGTGCACCCACGTCCTCATCCTCAAGAAGGGCGAGAAGGTGGCCGACGGCACGCTCTCGGAGGTCTCGGCCCAGTTCAGCAACGGCGAGGCCGGCGTGAGCCTGGAGGAGGTGTTCATAAGGGCGACCGGCGGGTCGGAAAGCTGACGGGAAGGGGCACCCATGTTCAGAGCGCTCCTCTACCTGCGGCTCCACTCGCTGCTGAACCTCGCGGTCCAGCGGGTGAGCCGGCTTCGCCAGCCGAAGTACCTGATCGGCACGGGCGCGGCCGTCGCGTACTTCTGGTTTTTCCTCATCCGCAGGACCTACGCCCCGGGTCCGTCCTCGGCCATCGCGGCCCAGGCCATCTCCGGCGTCGGCACGGCGGCAACGGCCCTGATCTGCGCGGCGCTCTGCCTCTTGGCCCTCGGCCGGATCGCGTTCGCATGGATCGCCCCGGCCGACAAGCCGGGCCTGCGGTTCACCGAGGCGGAGATCGCCTTCCTGTTCCCCGCCCCCATCACCCGCAAGGCGCTCATCCACTTCCGCCTGCTCAGCGCGCAGTTCGCCATCCTCTTCACCTCGGTCCTGATCGCCCTCTTCTTCAACCGGTCCGGCTACCTCGGCGGCCACCGGGCGATCCGGGTTGTCGGATGGTGGGTCATCCTATCGACCTTCGACCTCCACCTGAGCGGGACGAACCTGGCGCTGTCGCGCCTGCGCGAAAAGTACCTGCACTTCAGGCTCATCCGCCTGGCCGTCGTCACCACGATCGTCCTCTACGCGGCCGCGGTGTTCTTCTCGGCGTTCGGGAGGCTGCGCGCGTTCGCATCGGACTTCGGGGGCGACCACGGGATGCCCGAGGTCCTCCTGGGGCAGCTGGTCGACGCCCCCGCGTTCCACTGGCTCACGCTGCCGTTCAGGATCGTGCTGGCCCCGTATTTTGCGTCGGGCCCGCGCGAATTCCTCGTCGCGATCGTCCCCGCCCTCCTCGTCCTCGCGCTCCACTACTACTGGGTCTCGAGCTCCCAGGCCCGTTTCGAGGAGGGCTCGATCGCCCTCGCGGAGAAGCGCGCCGCCGTGCGCGAGGCGGCCCTGCGGGGCGAGCTGCCGCAGGAGCGTCCGGTCAAGCCGGCGAAGGCGGGCCCGTTTCCGCTTTCGGAGGAAGGGCCGCCTGAGATCGCGTTCCTGTGGAAGAACCTGCTCTCGATGCGAAATGCGCTGTTCAGCCGCCGGGTGCTCATCATCTTCCTCATGCTGATGATCTGGGCCGCGGCCGCGCTCGGCCCCCTGTCGAGGGGCTCCAGGTCGGGAGGCGGGGTCATCGCGCCGATTGTCGTCATCTTCAGCGCGATGATCGCAGCCTACGCCGTCCTCCTGGGCCCCCAGATCGCACGCCAGGACCTGCGGGGCGACCTGGCAAACGCGGACATCCTGAAGACCTATCCCCTGGAGGGATGGAGGCTCGCCCTCGGGGAGCTGCTCGCCCCCACCCTCCTCCTCACGGTCGTCCTCTGGTGCGCGATCATCGCCTGCAGCGCCGCCTTCGACGCCGGCGGGAGCCTCGAGTGGCTGACCCCCGGCGTGCGGATCACCGTGGCGCTCAGCATGGCGTCGGCGGCGCCGTTCCTGTGCCTCATCCAGCTCATCGTGCCCAACTCGATCGTGGTGCTCCTGCCGGGCTGGTACCAGTCGTCGCGCTCCCGCGCCGGGGGGATCGAGATGTTCGGCCAGCGCCTCGTCTTCGGCGTCGTGCAGCTCTTTTTCGCCCTCCTGGTGGCGGTGCCGGCGGCGGGCGCCGCGGCGCTGGTCATCTTCTGCTCCAAATGGGTGTTCGGCGTCGGACCCTCCGTGGTCCTGGCCGCGCTGGCGGTCCTGGCGATCCTTGCGTCGGAGGCGGTCCTGGGTGTCTGGTGGCTTGGCGAGAGGTTTGAGAAGTTCGACCTCTCGGCGGAATCCCGATGAAGCCGTCGCAGCTCGAGCGGACCGCCGCCGAGGTGGTCGCACGGACCCAGCGCGCGCTCCCGGCGGAGATCCGGGAGGTGGCGAAGCGGGTCGCGGTGCACTTCGAGGGGGCCCCGGCGAAGGACGTCCTGGACGAGGGCTTCGAACCCGACCTCCTGGGCCTGTTCACGGGCAGTTCCCTCGGCTGCGAGGACCAGGGCCAGGGGGCCGCCCCGCCCCAGATCCACCTGTACATGGCCAACCTCTGGGATTTTGCCGAGGAGGATATCGGGGTCTTCCGGGACGAGGTGAGGCTCACCTACCTCCACGAACTCGGCCACTTCCTGGGCTGGGACGAGGACCAGGTCGCCGCGCGGGGCCTCGACTAGGGCCGCCGGAAGTCGGCGGACGGGGGGAACACGCGCCAATCCGCGCTTTCCAAGTCGCCATCACCGTGTTTTAACCAATCCGTCGGTCTTGATAAGGGCCGATGCCTCCTATGTTTAAGATTCCAGCCATGAAGAAACTGCTCTCGCTATCCCTGATCGCAATTCTGGGCGCCGCCACGGTGCGCGCCGACGACTCGCACACGCCCCGGACGGAGCTGGTCGTGAGGGTGGAGACCTGCGAGGCGATCATCCGGGAATTCATGGCCAACCCCGCCACCGCCATCCCGCGCGGCGTCCTGCAGAACGCGCGCGGCATCATGATCCTGAGCCAGTTCAAGGCGGGCTTCATCTTCGGGGTCAAGGGAGGCTACGGCGTCCTCATGGTGAAGAAGCCGAACGGCCGCTGGAGCCTGCCGGTCCTGATCGACGCGAGCGAGGCGAGCCTCGGGCTGCAGCTCGGCGCCAAGTCGGTCGACACGGTCTGCGTCCTCACCGACGACGCGACCCCGCGCCTCCTGTTCGCCAACCGCTTCACCATCGGCGTCGACGCGAAGGCGGTCGCCGGCCCGAGCTCGGCCGAGGTCGAGAGGGACGCGACCCGGATCTTCGTCGCACCGGTCCTCGTCTACACGAAGTCGGTCGGCCTCTACGCGGGCGCGACGGTGAAGGCCGGCCACGTGCAGCGCAACGACCCCGCGAACTTCAACCTCTACAACACGAACTACACGATGCCCGAGATCCTCTACAGCGACTGGGTGACGCCGCCCTCCGAGGTGCAGCCGCTCATGTCGTTCGTGCAGCAGATCGCCCCCTGAGGGAGCCGGTGAGCGCCGCGAGGGCCGCCTCGGCCACGCGCTCCTGAACCTCGACCCGGGACAGCCCCGGGCACTCCACGCGCCCGCTGGCGAGCGAGAAGTCGCCCCCGGGCCCCCTGCGGGCGAGCCCCCACCAGGCGTACGGCGCCACGACGCCCCATTCCGCCGAGGGCTCCGCGTAGCCCGTCGTGGCGACGCCGAGGTCCGCGCCGAAGAGCCTGCAGGCCCCGATCGCCATCTGCTCGGCGACGCGGCTTGAGACGCTGTTGACGGCGGCCGCCTCGGCGCGGTCGACGCCGAGCTGGCTCGCCTTCACGTCGATCGTGTAGGCGGTCATCCCGCCCAGGAAGAACCCGGACGCCCCCGAGATCGCGCCGATCCGCGCCTGGAGCCTGCCGCACGTGAGGCTCTCGGCGACCGCGAGCGTGAGCCTCGGCTCGGCGAGCATGAGGGCCTTCAGGTCGCTCATCGTGTGCCGTCCTGGCGGGCCGCCTCGGAGAGCCTCTTCAGGTTCGCGAGCCCCGCCTCGAAGTCGGGGCCCACCAGCTTGTCCATGAACAGGCCGAACCAGCGGTTGAGCGGGCTGCGCCCGAGGTCCCCCTCCATCGACATCACGACGCGCGTCGTCCCGCCCTGCCCGGGCGAGAGCGCCATCGTCCCGCGGGAGACCATCCCCATGTCGGTGAACTCCATCTGGTATTCAAAGTCCTCCAGGGGCCTGAGGGTCGATATGGTCATCTTGCCGTCGCCCTGGCTCTTGCTCTTCCACTGGCTCCAGGAGCCGACCTCGTTGGTCACCGGCGAGTATGAGATCTGCATGGCGGGGTCCCTCGCGAACCAGACGCCCCACTTGCTCCATGCCCTCAAGTCTCCGACCAGGGGGTAGATCGCGTCCGGCTTGGCCGCGACAAGCGACGAGCGCTCGACCCGGTAGTGCCCGGGGAGCATGAGCCCGACGATCAGGAGGACGAGCCACAGGCCGACCAATCCCCCGAAGATCTTCACGAGAATCTTCATGGATCCGATGTTGCGAGAGGGGCCCCCGGTTGCGAACCGATAAATGCCGGGTCAGCCGATCTCCAGTCCCACCGGGCAGTGGTCGCTGCCCATGACCTCGGGGCTTATCCAGGCGCGGCCGAGCGCCGGGCGAAGCTTCTCGGCCGCAACGAAATAGTCCACCCGCCACCCGATGTTCCTCGCCCGGCAGTCGCCCATCTGGCTCCACCACGAGTAGTGCCCGGCACCGCCCTCGAACTCGCGGAACGTGTCCACGAACCCGCCGTCGAGGAGCCTGCCGAAGCTCGTCCTTTCCTCGTCCGTGAACCCGGCGTTGCGCCGGTTCGACCTCGGGTTGGCCAGATCGATCTCCCGGTGGGCGACGTTCAGGTCGCCGCCGAAGACCACGGGCTTCCCCTTTGCCTGGAGCCTCTTCAGGTACCTGCGGAAGGCCGGGTCCCACCTGCCCACCCGGTAGTCGAGGCGCGTCAGGCCCCGCTGCGAGTTGGGCTGGTACACGTCGACGACCCAGAAGTCCGCGAACTCCATGGCGAGCACCCTGCCCTCCCGGTCGTGCTCGGCGACGCCGATCCCGTTTTGGACGGACTTCGGCTTCACGCGCGTGAGGACCGCGGTCCCGCTGTAGCCCTTCTTCTCGGCGCTGTTCCAGTGGACCTCGTAGCCCTTCGGCCACTGGACATGCTGGACGTCGCCCGGGTGGGCCTTCGTCTCCTGCAGGCAGATGACGTCCGCATCGCTCGACTCGATGAAGCCGAAGAGCCCCTTCTTGAGGGCCGCCCTGACGCCGTTGACGTTCCAGGAGATGATCCTCACCGGCTTAGTGCCAGACCCCGAGGATCGCGCCCTGGAAGACGCACAGCGCCACGTCGTGGCCCGCGACGATGAGGAAGTGCCGCAGGCTGCGGTTCTCAAAGAGGGAGTTGGTCCCCGAGCGGGCCGCCACGAGGCCGGCGCCGACGAAGAGCCCCAGCTCGGCGCCCTTCAGGAGGCCGTGCGACGGGTGCGCGGCGATCAGCGCCGCGAGGGTGAAGGTCGAGACGACCGTGCACAGGAGGGCCCCGGCCATGACCACCGGGAAGCGGCCGGAATTGGCCTTCGCGGACTCGGGGGTGATCTTCATCTCCTCCATCCAGGCTTTGACGAACAGGAGCGGTGAGTACCAGATCGCGCCGAGGCAGAAGCCGAGGATCGCCACGACGAGCACGGCGACCGGACTGAGGCTGGCAATTGCATGGATCATGTTTCAGTGGGTTTAGGGGGGCCGGACCGCGGCCCCGGCGCGAAAAGATAGGGGGCGGGCGGGCCGATACAACGCGGATTGCGCCTGCCGTGCATGACACGGTTGGCGCCACCTTCCGGTTGCCAAGCGCGCCCGCCCGCCAAGACTCCCCTTCCCAATGCAGGAGTTCACTCCCATCGCCCTCGGCACGCCGATACCGGACAGCCCCCATGCCGTCTCGTGCAGCCTGCCCACGATGGCCGCGGTGCGCGGCTACGAGGAGAAGGACCCCGCGGTCACCGGGAGCCTGAAGAGCGGCTACCCGAGGTTCGTCGTCCACCCGTTCGCGCGCCGGCTCGGCGCCGTGCTTTCCGAGCGGAGCCGTCTGGCGGGACGGACCCTCTGGCTTGCCTCGTCCGCAAGGATGGCGGGCGCCCTCCTGGCGCACCTGCGGTCGGCCGGCGCCGCCGGGGCGGCGCCCTTCGAGCGGGACGGCGTCCACGGCGTCTCCCATCCCGAGTCCCCCGAGCTCGCGCAGCGGGCGAAGCTCTACCTGCAGAACATCGGCGGCTTCATCTCGTCGCGGGAGGCCGAGGACCGGCTTGCGGCCATGGGGGCCGGCCCCCAGCCCCACGCCGAGGAGACGCTCCCCGGCGAGCCGGCCTCGCAGGTCCTCGGGGCCCTGGGGCCCCTCTTCGCGGGCACCGCCGGGGGCGACCTCCTGATCGCCAACAGCGGGATGAACGCGGTCCACGCGGCCTTCCGCGCCGTCAACCTCCTCCAGGCCCCGAGGGGCCGCACCGCCTGGGTCCAGCTCGGCTGGCTCTACCTCGACACGATCGCCATCCTGAGGAAGTTCACGGCCTGCGCCGGTGACTACATCCATGTCAGGGATGTCATGGACCTGGCCGAGCTCGAGCGCATCTTCGCGGAGCGCGGCGACCGGATCGCGGGCGTCATGGCCGAGGTGCCGACCAATCCCCTCGTCCAGACTCCCGACGTCGCCGCGCTCTCGGCGCTCTGCCGCCGGCACTCGGTCAAGCTGGTCCTCGACCCCTCCATCGCGTCGGCCTTCAGCGTCGACTGCCTGCCCCACGCGGACCTCGTCGTGACGAGCCTGACGAAGTACACCGGAAACGAGGGGGACGTCATCGCGGGCCTGGTCGCGGTCAACCCGGCCGGCCCGGACGCCGGGGCCCTGCGCCGCGGCGCGGCGGACTCGGTCGAGGCCCCGTACCCGCGCGACCTGGCGCGCCTCGCCGCTCAGATACGCAACACGGGGGCCGTCCTCGCGCGGATCGAGGAGAGCACGCCCAAGGTCGCGTCCTTCCTCGCCTCGCACCCGGCGGTCCGCACGACCCACTGGGCGCTGGAGTCGGCCTCGCGGGAGAACTACCTGAGGATCGCGCGCGCGCCCGGCGCCACGGGCGGGGTGATCTCGTTCACGCTCCGCGGCAAGCTCGAGCCCTTCTACGACAGGCTCAGGCTCCCGAAGGGCCCGAGCTTCGGCATGCGCACGACGCTCATCTGCCCCTTCATGTACCTCGCCCACTACGACCTCGTGACGACCTCCGGGGGGCGGGCGGAGCTCGGGGCGAACGGGCTGGACCCGGACCTCCTGCGCCTGTGCGTGGGGATCGAGCCCGCCGACGAGATCATCCTGGCCCTTCGCGAGGCGCTCGAGGGCCCCTAGGCCCCGGGGAACGTCACGCGACGGCCGGTCCGCCCGGGCGGGTCAACCGCATGAACCGGGCGCCGAGCACGGTCGCGGCGACGGCCAAGCCGGCCGCGAGCCCGATCCAGATCCCGGCCGGGCCGAGGCTCCCGCGGATCCCGAGGGCGTAGCCAAGCGGGAGCGCGACGATCCAGTAGGCCACAAACGTGATGACGGCGGGGACCTTCACGTCGGTCAGCCCCCTGAGCGCGGCCGAGTTGATCACCTGCCCCCCGTCGAAGATCTGGAAGATGCCCGCAATCACGAGCAGGAGCGTCGCGACCGGTATCACCCGCAGGTCGGAGATGAACGCGGAGGCGATCGCGTGGCCGAAGAAGAGGAACAGGGCCGTCGCGGCCAGCGACACCGCGAGCCCCATCCCCGTCGCCCCCAGCCAGATCGGGCGCAGCCTCGCGTGCTCGCCGGCCCCGACGGCCGCGCTCGTCCGCATCCCGACGGCCATCGACACCCCGAGCGCCACCATGAAGGTCATCGCGGCGCACGAGAGGGCGATCTGGTGGGCCGCGAGCGGCACCGCGCCGAGCCAGCCCATCATGACGGTCGCGGCCGCGAAGGCGCCGCCCTCGAAGAGAAGGCACCCGGACGTGGGCAGCCCCACGGCGAGCATCCGCCGGAGCCGCTCGAGGGAGAGAGGCGCCAGCCAGTGGCGCGGCCACGCGCTCTTCATCGCGGGGTCCAGCCGGAGCCAGGCGAAGATCGTGATCGGCGCCAGTGTCCGGGAGATGAGCGTCGATACACCCGATCCGGTGAGGCCCATGCGGGGGGCCCCGAGGTGCCCGTAGATGAAGATCCAGTTGAGGAGGATGTTGAGCAGCACGCCCGCGAGGATGATCAGGACCGGCACCCAGGGCCTGCCCATCGACTCCGCGAACTGGCGCAGCGCGAGGTATGCGAGCGAGGGCAGGAGCGAGATCCCGATCAGCAGGAAGAAGGGGTTCACGGCCGCAAGGACCTCGGGTGTTTGGTGGAACCAGTCCAGGTGCAGGCCCAGGTAGATGATGACGGCGATCTCCGCGAGGCCCGACAACGCGGCTATCAGCAGCCCGTGCCGCAGATATTCGCCGGCCTCGTCGTGGCGGCCGGCCCCCCTGGACCGCGAGGCGAAGATCGCGACCGGCGTCATGAGGCCTATCCCGACGATGAAGAAGATGTTGAAGACGCCCCCTCCGAACGACGAGGCCGCCAGCGGGACCGTGCCGACGCGCCCGATCATCACGCTGTCGGTGACGCCCATGAGCATCTGGCTCACCTGGCCGATCGTGATGGGGATCGCCAGGTGGAGCGTGGACCGGGCCTCTTTGAGGACTGCCTGCATCGAGGACTGTTATTGCGGACCCCCGGGCGATGTCCAATGATACCGGAGTTGGACAAACGACGCATCACGACGGCAGCCATAGCCACCGCGGCGGCAGCGGCGGCGCTCTGGGCCTACGTGTCCCAGCCGAGGGTGGGCGCGCGCGGCGGCGGGTTCGTTCCGGTCCAGGACGGCAAGACGATAGACTTCTCGGGCGGCAGGCCCGTCATCAGGGACAGCGCGGCCGACAAGGCCGCGATGGACGCCGCGGTCAAGGAGATGGACGCGGCCTCCAAGTCGGTGACCTTCCCGCCGGACGCCCCGGAAAAGAAATAGCCTCCCCTAGCGCGCCGTCCGCACCCGGATCACGTACCTTCGGGCCGTGGTGGCCGACGCCGTGAAGCGCATGACCTCGGTGGAATTGCCGGGGATCTCGAGGGCCTGCCACGGCGCGTCCGCCCCGACCTGCACGCCCTGGTCGTCGACGAACACGCACTGGACCCTCACCCGCACCTTGGCGACGTCGCTGTTCCTCAGGTTGGCGACGATCTCGAGGCGGCCGTCGCCGAGCGTGCGCTCCTGCAGGCCGGTGCAGCTGACCGCGGCCTCCGCGGCCGGGTCCAGGGCGACGAAGCGGTCGGTGTTCTCGACCGTGAATTTCGTCGTCTCAAGCGGCGCCTGCGGCGCCGGAGCGCTCGCGCACCCGCACAGGGCGGCAAGGGCGCAGAGCGCCGGGAGGAGGGAGAGGGTCTGCCTGATGGTCATGGGCCGGTTTGTACCTATGGGGTGAGACTGCCCCCGGGCGAGCAAGTTCAGCGTTTCTTTGCGGGTATTCGACGATTTCACATCCCCCTGCCGGGGCCGGTGCTTGCGCCCACCCCGCCTGCCTGCGAGCCTTCCGGGGCGTCCCCCCGGCCATGAAACGCTGCGTCCTAGCCCTCGACCTGGGCACGACCTCCTCCCGCGCGATCCTCTTCGACTGGCGGGGCCGCAACATCGCCTCCGCGCAGGAGGAGTTCCGCCAGCATTTCCCCGGGCCTGGCTGGGTGGAGCACGAGCCGGCCGACCTCTGGGAGACCACGCGGCGGGTGGCCTGCGCCGTCCTCGCGAAGGCGCGGATGGGCCCGGGCGACGTCGCCGCGGTCGGGATCGCCAACCAGCGCGAGACCACGCTCCTGTGGGACCGCTCGAGCGGCCGGCCGCTCCACCGCGCAATCGTATGGCAGGACCGTCGGACCGCCGGGGCCTGCCAGGCCCTCGAGCGCCGCGGGCTCGGCCCCCTCTTCAGGCGAAGGACGGGCCTCCTCCTGGACCCGTACTTCTCCGGGACGAAGCTCGCGTGGCTTTTGGACCACGTCCCCGGGGCCCGGAGGCGCGCGGCGCGCGGCGAGCTCGCCTTCGGGACCGTGGACACGTGGCTCCTGTGGAAGCTCACGGGGGGCCGCGTGCACGCGACCGACGTCTCGAACGCCTCCCGCACGCTCCTTGCGGGCCTTCGGACCGGGGACTGGGACGACGAGCTGCTCGGGATCCTGCATATCCCCCGCGCGGTGCTTCCCGAGATCCGCGCGAGCAGCGGGGTCTTCGGAGAGGTCTCGGCGATCGGGTCCCTTCGCGGGGTGCCGGTCGCCGGCATCGCGGGAGACCAGCAGGCCGCCCTCTTCGGTCAGGGGTGCTTCAAGGCGGGGATGGCCAAGAACACCTATGGGACCGGATGCTTCATGCTCATGAACACGGGCAGCCGACCGGTTCTCTCCAGGAACCGGCTCCTCTCGACGATCGCCTGGCGGATCGGGGACCGAACGGAGTACGCCCTCGAGGGGAGCGTCTTTGTCGGGGGCGCGGTCGTCCAGTGGCTGCGGGACGGTCTCGGCCTGATCAAGCGCTCCTCCGACGTCGAGGCCCTGGCGGCGAGCGTCCCGGACAACGGGGGAGTCACGATCGTGCCCGCCTTCGCGGGCCTGGGCGCCCCGCACTGGGACCCGGCCGCCAGGGGCGCCATCGTCGGGGTGACCCGCGGCACCACGGCAGCGCACCTCGCCCGCGCCTGCCTCGAGAGCATCGCGTTCCAGACCTCCGACCTGATCGGCGCGATGGAGGCCGACTCGGGCCGCAGGATCCGGGAGCTGCGGGTCGACGGGGGCGCCTCCGTCAACGACGCGCTCATGCAGTTCCAGAGCGAGCTGATCCGCGCCGCGGTCGTCAGGCCCCGCGTGACGGAGACCACCGCCCTCGGGGCGGCGGCCCTCGCGGGCCTTGCGGTCGGGTTCTGGAAGAGCCTGCGCGAGGTGGCCGGCCTCGCGGGCAGGGACCGCACGTTCCGGCCCAGGCTCCGGCCTTCGGCCCTCGGCGGGCTGCGCGCGGGCTGGTCCCGGGCCGTCGGCACGGCGGTGCACTGGGCCGGGAGGTAGGGCGCCCGCCCCTCAGGAATTGTGGATTGTGTCCGCTTTGAAAGGCGCTTTCATACCCTGAGCCCACCGCGACCATGTACAAATCCATCCGATTTGGCCTCTTGCCGATTGCCCTTGCCATGGTTTCCCCGCTCAGGGCGGACGAGCCCCCAGCGGCGCCGCCCGCATCCGACCTGGCCTCGGTCCGCGCGGACAACAAGCAGCTTACCGACGAGCTCGCCTCGGCCTGGAAGGAGGCGGAGCGCCTCAAGTCCGAGCTCGCGGCCGCGCAGGCGGCCTCCTCAAAGAACGCCTCCGACGTCGCCGACCTGCAGAAGCAGCTCGATGCGGCAAAGGCCCTGCCTCCCAAGGCCGACGTACCCCCTCCGAGCGACTCCGACACCGCCAGGCAGCTCGCCGACGCGCAGGACAAGCTCGCGACGTCCCTTCGGAGCTTCTCCGTCGTCCAGGACGAGAACAGCGCGCTCAAGTCCCAGGTCGACAAGCTGACCTCGGACAACGCATCGCTCAGCCAGCAGCTCGACGCCGCGAAGTCCTCGATCGCGTCCCTGCAGGTCGAGGCGGCGGCGACCTCGCAGATCGAGCCCCTGCGCACCCAGCTTCGCCAGGCCCAGGACGAGACGAGCCTTTTGGCCGCGGAGAACGCCCAGCTTAAGACCCGCGTCGCGCTCCAGGCGACGGGCCCCGGCGCGACAAAGCCGGCGCCGACCCGCCCGGGCAGCGCCCCCGCCCTCGCGGCGGCGGCCGCCGAGACCGCGGCGCCCCCGCCCCCGCCGGCGACGAAGACCTACGTGGTCGCCGAGGGGGACACGCTGACCAAGATCGCGCGCAAGTTCTACGGCTCCTCGGCCAGGTGGGACGACATCCTCAAGGCGAACAAGGGCGTCCTCAAGGACGAGAAGAGCCTCGTCGTCGGGAGCACGCTCACGATTCCCTGAGATGCCCGCCGTCGCCACGCAGTTCAACGGGGTCTCCGTCGTCACGAAGGCCAACGTCTACTTCGACGGGAACGTCGTCAGCCACACGATCCTCCTTCCCGACGGCTCCCGAAAGACCCTCGGGCTCGTCCGGCCCGGCTCCTTCCATTTCAACACCGACGCTCCGGAGCTCATGGAGATCGTCGACGGCACCTGCCGGGTCGTGCTCGACGGCGCTACCGAGGTGCGCATCCACTCGGCGGGCTCCTCCTTCGAGGTTCCCGGAAAGAGCGGGTTCCGCATCGATGTTGAGAGCGGGCTTTGCCAATACATCTGCTCGTTCCTAAGCTGAGGCGCCTGGCGGCCGCGATGCTCCTCGCGCCGCTCGCGGGCATCGCGGGCGAGAGCGGTCTCGCCGACGGCCTCTACGCCGAGATCGGGACCCCTCGGGGGACGATAACCTGCGAACTCGAGTACGCCAAGGCGCCCCTGACGGTCACGAACTTCGTCGGCCTGGCCGAGGGGACGCTCGGCCCCCTCCCGCGCAGGCCCTTCTTCAACGGGCTCAAGTTCCACAGGGTCGTCCCCAACTTCGTCATCCAGGGAGGGGATCCGCTAGGCACCGGCGACGGCGGACCCGGCTATACCTTCCCCGACGAGTTCTCGCCGTCCCTCGGGCACGACGGCGCCGGGGTCCTCTCGATGGCCAACGACGGCCCCGACACCAACGGCTCGCAGTTCTTCATCACGCTGGGCCCGTTCGAGCGCCTCAACTACATGCACGCCGTGTTCGGGCGCACCGTGCGCGGCGCCGACGTCCTTTCCCGGATCGTCCAGGGAGACCCGATGCAGGTAAGGATCCTGCGGATCGGGCCGGCTGCCCGGGCGGTTGTCGCGGACGATGCCTCGTTCGCCCGCCTTCTGGCCGGGATCCCAAGGTTCACGGCGCCCAGGGATCCAGGGCCTAAGGCCCACTTCGACGACCCGGACAGGCTCCTTCCCACGGATCCGTCCCGCGCCCAGGCGCTCAACTTGAAGCTGGCCAATGTGGAGCGAGCGACGGGGGTTAAGATCTACGCGAGGGTGATCGCCAGGTTTGTCCCGGCCGCGCCCGGCGGGACGCCGGCGGCGTTCGCCGGGGCCCTGTCCCAGTCGCTCGGACTCGCCGATGACGGCATCCTCGCCGTCTATTTTGCCGACCGCGGGGCATGGACCCTGGCGGTCGGCCGGTCCAAGGTCCGGTGGTTCACCTCGGGCGCCGCGGACGGAGGGAACGGGACGGGGAGTACCGCGCTTGAGGCCGCAATCGACCGATTCCTGGGGGAATCTCGAATCCGGGAAGCCAGGTATCTGGAACAGTCCGCACGGGTTTTACCAAATTTTTTACAATCTCCCGGCCAGAAAATCAAAGTCTCGGCCGATGCAATTTTGGATGGCTTATTGGCTAAGATCAGTTCATAAAGTCAGTTACAACAGTCCGGTTTAACCTAGGCCGCAAGGGTTCGCCAGGCCGCCGTTTGATCCAACGGCTTGATTCGCCAATTCGGCTCCAAAGTTCTTTAGTTTTTTACAATTTTTTGCCATCCCTTTGCGCCCTACGAACATCCTTACGTGATTTTCCAAGCAAATGATGGCACACTATGGCGGCGAAAAAGCGCGGCCATTCACCCATGAAGTCATCGTCCCCTGTCGCTTACCGGGGGTTTACCCTCGTCGAGATAATGATCGTTGTCGTCATCATTGGCCTTCTGGCCACGATGGCGATCCCGGCATTTCAGCGGGTTACGACGGCTTCGCAGGACAAGGCCATCCTGAACAACGCCCGGCAGCTCTCGTCCGCGGCGGACCAATATTTCCTCGAGTCAGGGATCTCGACGGCGGCCGTCGGCGACCTGGTGGGGCCGACCCAATACATCAAGATACTGAACACCATCGCGGCTGAGATCTATCCCACCAACTTCACCCAGGCCACCACCATCACGGTCAGCAGCGTGGCCGGCACGAGGACGATAACCTACCACATGTAAGCGATCGGGGCCGCCGCGCAAGGCGGGCTCCCCCATGGGCGGGAGCATCTCTTCGCACGCTGGATTGCCCGACCGGCGGTGGTCTTTTCTTCCCTGATTTCCGGGTGCACGGACCCGCGCCGCTCCGGCCGCACGTCTTTTTCTGAAATGGTGCATTGCCATCGGCCCCAGTGTGCCTTTGGTCCACATCCAAACCCATGAGGAGCAAAATCTACCTCGTCCTGCTTGGAGTCGTTCTTCTGACCCTTGCAATCGTCGTCCGCTCCGGGATGTTCATGAGCAAGAACCCCGGCGAGCCCATCAATTCCGCGATGCGGGCCGCGCTGAGCGAGAGCGCGCCCCAGCTCTCGTCGCAGGACGCCTTCGTGGTCCGCAGAGACTTTCCCACCGCCTACACGTCAAAGTCCGGACTCATGTACGTGAACCGCGACCCGGGCTCCGGCGCCTCGACCCCCAGGATCGGCGACACCGTCGTGGCCCAGTACGCCGGCAGGCTCCTCGACGGGACTCCCTTCGACAGCTCGTATTCGCACGGCGCCCCCTTCACGTTCCAGGTCGGGGTCGGGAAGGTCATCAAGGGTTGGGACGAAGCCTTCCTCACCATGAAGAAGGGCGCGCGCAGGACCCTCATCATCCCGTACTGGCTGGCCTACGGGGAGACGGGCCGCCCGCCCCAGATCCCGCCCCGCGCCACGCTCATCTTCGACGTCGAGCTCGTCGACTTCCGCTGAGCCCTACTCGTGGTAGCGGGTGACCGGCGCGTGGAGCCGGTCGAGGAGCGTCCGGTCGAAGATCCGGTACCTCGGGTCGATCTCGGCGACGTTGAACTGGGTGAAGGCGAACCCGGCGGCAAAGAGGGTGCTCTGGGCAAGCGCGCGCACCATGCGTCGCCCCTTCCCCCGCGCCGGCGCGCGGGGCCTCGGGGATGGCCGCGCATGGGCCGGGGAATTCTCGGTTTTTTTTGCCATGGGCGGGCGCTCGCTCGCCTCTACGACAACCCCGCGACCCTTTCGTTCCTCTAGAGTCCGGTGAAGCCCCCGTTGCGCTTGATCCACGCCTCGGCCTCGCGCCAGCGGGGGAAGACCCCCTCCACGCACGCCCAGAAGCGCTCCGAGTGGTTCATCTCCCTGAGGTGCATGAGCTCATGGTGGATGATGTAGTCGCGCACGAGCGCCGGCGTGAGGATGAGGCGCCAGTTGAGCGAAATGACCCCCGCCGCGGTGCACGATCCCCACCTCGAGCGCTGGTCGCGCACCGTGACCCGCGTGACGTTCATCCGCGTCAGCGCCGCGAGCTCCCATGCCCGGGCGGGGAGCTCCACCTTCGCCAGGCGCTTGAAGCGCGCCTCGAGCACCGGCCGCAGGTCGCCCTCGACCCGCGGGACACGGAACACGTCGGCCGCAAGGCAGACCGAGGCCCTGGGTCCCACGACCGCGGGCCGTATCTCGGCGAACTCCCCCCTCCACAGGAGCCGCGTGCCCACGGTCCAGATGTCCGCCGTCCGCGGCCTGCTCCTCTGGCGCGCCCGGGCCCGCTCGAGCCAGCCGCGGTTGCGCTCGACGAAGCGTTCGGCCTCGCTGACGGAGCCCCTCGTGGGGATGGTCGCGACGGCGACGCCGTCCCGCCGGAGCGAGAGCCGGTAGTTGCGGGCCCTTGCGCTGCGCTTGAAGACGACCGCGTCGCCCTGCTTGTCCGCGCCCCTTGGGGGCGCCAGGTGAACCCCGGGCGCCGGCGAGAAGTCCCCGAACCAGTCCTGCTGTGCCTCGTCGCTCACTTGAGGGCCTTGTAGAAGATGGCGTTGCTCGCGGGGGTGCCGTCCGGGTCGAGCGCATAGCCGGGTATCCCGCCGACGTAGACGTAGCCGAGCGCCTCGTAGAATTCCCGTGCGCCCCCCCTGCCCTCGCTCGTGTCCAGATGAAGGAGCCTCGCGTTCCTGCCGGCAGCGGCGGCCTCGACCGCCTTCATGAGGGCCGTGGCGACGCCCTTCCTGCGGTGCGAGGCCAGAACCATCACCTTCTGGACCTCGGCCCTGTGGCGCCCGTTGGCCCGCGACTCGAACGCGAGCTGGGCGCTTCCGACGACGGGCCCGCCGCCCGCCTCCCGGGCGACGAGGATGAGGCGCCCGCCCGACGCCGCCTCGCTTTGGACCTTCCGCCAGTAGGCGGCGGCCTCCTCACCGGAGAGCGGCTCGACGAACCCGATCGAGGCGCCGAGGCGCACGCATTCGGCGAGGAGGGCGCAGAGCGCCGAGAAGTCCGCGGATGGGACCGGGTCGGGAAGCCTCTCTATCGTCGGCGCCTTTTCCTGGACGGATTCTTGTCCCACGGGCGTTCTCTTGTCAGAGGGTCCGCCGCGCGGAGGGGAAGACGGCGGGGCTGGCGTGGCCCGCCTTGTCGAAGGCCTCGACGCCGAAGATGACGTTGTCCTTCGACACGCCCTTGACCGTCACCCGCGTCACGCCCTTCGCCACGTCCATCGAGTGCTCCCAGAAGGGGGCGGTCGTCTCGCGCCAGACGATCCGGTACCCCGCGAGGTCCGCATCAGTCCCCGGCTCCCAGCGCAGCGTCGTGTCATTCTCGAGCCTGGCCGCCTCGATCTGCACGGAGCGCGGCGGGGCCGGGGCGCGGGAGAGGACCGCGAGCGTCGCCAGGTTCACGCGCGCCACGTCGGCGGTGTAGGCAAAGTCCACATGGTCCGGGGTGTCCCCGTACTGGACCCCCTTCTCCTCACGCACGTCCTGGTGCTGCCGGTGGAAGTCCTCGGCGGGCTCGGTGAACCTGACCGCCGGATATCCCCTCTCGAGGAAGGGGAGATGGTCGCCGCCCCTCAGGTAGCGGTCCGCCCTGTACACCACGCGGACCTTGAGCGAGGGCACGTACACGCCCGCGATGTCCCGGATCGCCCGGGCGAGCTCGCGGGGCGGGGTGTCGTTCTCTCCGCCCGCCCGCAGCAGGGAAAGAAGCTCGCTGTCCGGCGCGGACGTCGGGGGCACCCCCTGGGCGAAGAGCCTGACCGTCCCGCGGTCGACGGTGCCGTCCTCGGCCCTGCTGCTTCCGATGATGTCGTTGTCGAGCATCGCCTCGATGTCGGCCTTGCGCTCCCCCGCCTCCTTGGCCCAATGCGTGGAGCCGTGCAGGCCCTGCTCCTCGCCCGCGACGGCAAGGAACACGATCGTCGCCCCGAACCGGTAGTGGGACATGACATGCGCGAGCTCGATCACGGCCGCGACCCCCGAGGCGTCGTCGTCGGCGCCGGGCGCCGCGGTCACCGGGTCGAACACGTTGGAGGGCATCGAGTCGTAGTGGCCGCTGACGACCAGGATGCGCCCCGCGGGGTCGGGGTCCGTGCCCGGCAGGGTGGCCACGACGTTGGTGATCCCGACCGCGGCGGGGATTCGGGGCGGCGACGGGGGCTGCTCGAAGCTGTCCAGCTCCACCTTGAGGCGGCCCCCCGCGTCCTTCGAGGCACGCTCGAACTCGGCCCGTATCCAGGCGGCCGCCCCGCCGATCCCGTCGCCGCTCGGCAGGGGGTCGGAGAGCGTGTGCCGGGTCTTGAAGCTCGTGAGCACGTAGACCGACCTCTGGATCCGCTCGGGGGAGACCGCCTTGACCATCTCGCGCACCTCGGGATCCGGATCGGGCGCCGGAGCCTCCCTCGGGGTTTCGGCGGCGACGGCCAGCGGGGCGAATGCCGCGGCGACAAGGATCAGGGCGCAGGCGCGCATGGTAAATTCAGTCAGATGAGGAAGGCGTCGGAGTCAAGGGCCTGGGGGCCGCTTCCCGGTATTCCCCGCCGGCCGCCGGGGGCGGGATTTGCAGTTTTGCGGGGATTGGTCGAATTTCCCGCCATGAATATCGGCATCATCGGCTCCGGCGACGTGGCGAAGACACTCGGCAGCGGCTTCCTCAAGCACGGGCACAAGGTCGTGATCGGCACGCGCGACGCCTCCAAGCTGGGGGACTGGGGAAAGCAGAATCCGGCGGCCAAGGTCGGGAGCTTCGCCGACGCGGCGAAGTCCGCGGAGGTCGTCGTGCTCGCGGTCAAGGGGACGGTCGCCGCGGACGCCCTGCGCCTCGCGGGCGCCGCAAACCTGGCGGGGAAGACGCTCATCGACGCGACGAACCCGATCGCGGACGCCGCGCCCGTCAATGGCGTCCTTAGCTTCTTCACGACCTTCGCGGAGTCGCTCATGGAGAAACTGCAGCGCGAGTTCGGGGCGGCCCACTTTGTGAAGGCGTTCAACTCCGTCGGCGCGGCCTGCATGGTGAACCCGCAGTTCAAGGGGGGGAAGCCGACCATGTTCATCGCGGGCAACGACGCCGCGGCCAAGAAGGCCACCACGGCGATCCTCACCCAGTTCGGATGGGAGACCGAGGACATGGGCGGGGCGGAGGCCGCCCGGGCGATCGAGCCCCTGTGCATCCTCTGGTGCATCCCGGGATTCCGGCAGAACGACTGGGTGCACGCCTTCAAGCTCCTGCGCCCCAACTGAGCCCCGACCGGCGTGTGCTAGGAGCCGCGCATCGCTTCGTCTGCCGCCAGCAGCTCGCCCGCAATCTGGCTCCACTCGGCGTCCAGGCCGCCGGTGGGAACCGGCCGGCCCGCACGCCGGTACCAATATCCGGCATTCCCGGAGTCGCCCTCCTTCCGGTGAAGGTATGCGTGTACCCACGCGCCGTCATCGCTCTCCCCGGACTGCGCCGACTCGTGGGCGGCCGTCCAATCGCCCCGTGCGTCGTGCCAGAGCGCCAGGAGCGCATCGGAGAGACCCTCGGGGGGTTCTGCCGACGCGGATTGCCTGAATTCGTCGACCGACATCAGCGGAGAATCGCCGTTCGCCCAGCGGGCCCGTGCCAACCCGGCCGCTCAGGGCTTGCCGCCATACGTCACGAAGTCGTCGAGCTCCAGCCACTCGAACCATGTCCCGATGTCGTCGCGATCCGCGGCGTTCTTGCGGTGGACGTCATTGAAGAACGCGCGGGTGTCCGGGACCGTGGGGACCCAGTACTCCATGTTGGCGGACCACGACGCGATCTCGAAGGGCTTGCGCGGGGAGCGGGCCCGGACAAAGGCGAGCATCTGCGAGTCGGTCCGGCCCTTCTTCAATTCGGCCATGAACGCCTCGTGGTCGATTCCCGTAAAGCTGAAGAACTGCTGGTCGAAGGGGCAGTTGTAATGGAATTCGCCGCCCTTTCCCGCGGCGACCGCGCGCGCCTTGTCGAGGAGCCTGGGGAGGTGGGCGTAGC
>Ga0265316_10001322_pt1 | contig 26679 bp, 24 predicted proteins | sample 4522metaG_FD_202092 | JGI IMG/M metagenome (GOLD analysis project Ga0265316, IMG submission 202092) | Rhizosphere microbial communities from Carex aquatilis grown in University of Washington, Seatle, WA, United States - 4-5-22 metaG | ecosystem: Host-associated > Plants > Roots > Rhizosphere >... | reverse complement strand
AATACGGGGATTTGAACTATCCTGCGAAGCAGGATCGAGTATCCCGACCGAGTATCAGCGAGGAAGTGCCGCAACCTTAAGATGTTATAAAGAAGCGGCCTCCCTCTCCGTATGAAAATTCGCTCGATCGCTCACTTTCATACGAGTAACTACAGTGAATAGAAAATCGTTAATAGTAACAGCGAAGAATAAACTGCGAATTTTTATAAACTATTTACAAGCCACTATTCCTATTTACTGAGTTTTTATTTGAGTATGTTTATATTTGAAAAGCTTGATGTTTATCAAAAAAGTCTAAAATTTGCAAAGGAAATCAGGTCTTTCCTGCAAGAAAATACTATTGAAAAAAATATTAATGATCAATTAACACGTGCCGCCGTATCAATTGCACTAAATATCGCTGAAGGAACAGGAAGGAACACTAAGAAGGATAAACAAAATTTTTATTATAACGCCAGGGGCTCAGTGCATGAATGTGTGGCCTCACTGCAGATTCTTAATCTAGAAGGGCGATTGTCAGCCAGTAAATATTCATTTTTTTATAATAGTTTGGATGAAATTGCTCGTATGTTGTCTGGCCTGATCGCGTCCTTGAAATAGAAAATTTATTAGCGCACTCGGATCGTATTCTCAATAACAGCGTTGATTTTATTAACAAGAAGTTTAAATATTTGCTTCGAACAGAGTGCTTCGGCATAATTCGCATTTCACAAATCCTGCCAAATAAAATCAACCAAAATTGATATAGCAGGTTCGGCAACGCGTTGTCTTGCAGGCGCGAAAACGGAATCATCAACAGGGATATTATTATGGACCGCTCAAAGATCAGGAACATCGCCATCATCGCTCACGTCGACCACGGCAAAACCACGCTCGTCGACCAGCTCTTCAAGCAGAGCGGTATGTTCCGCGAGAACGAAATAACCGAAGAAAGGATGATGGACTCGATAGACATAGAGCGCGAGCGCGGCATAACGATCGCCTCCAAGAACGGCTCCTTTACCTACAAGGACCACCTCATAAACATCATAGACACCCCGGGCCACGCCGATTTCGGCGGCCAGGTGGAGAGGGTGCTCAAAATGGCCGACGGTGTTCTTTTGCTCGTGGACGCCGCCGAGGGGCCGATGCCCCAGACGTATTTCGTGCTCAAGAAGGCCCTCGCGCTTAACCTAACCGTGATCGTCGTCATAAATAAGATAGACAAGCCCGCCGCGCGCTGCGAGTGGGCGGTGGACCAGGTGCTGAACCTTTTCATAAAGCTGCACGCGCCGGAACACCTGCTCGATTTCCCTTTAGTCTACGCTTCGGCCCGCGACGGCTACGCGATGAACGATTACAAGGAAAAAAGTAGTTCGATGGAGCCGCTCTTCGATAAGATCCTCAAGAACATCCCTCCCCCGAAAGGCGACCCGGACGGCCCCCTGCAGATGCTGGTCAGTTCCATAAGCTATTCCCAGTTCCTGGGAAGGCTCGCGACCGGCAAGATAACCTCGGGACAGCTCAATATCAATAAAGACATAGTCGTGGCCAAGCGGGACAAGTCGCTCGAACCGGCGAGGATCACCAAGATCTACCGCTTCGAGGGCACCGAAAAAAAAGAAACGGACTCCGCCGGAGTCGGCGAGATAGTCGCCGTAGCCGGCATGGACGATATAACGGTTGGCGAGACGCTCACCGACCCGTTAAATCCCATACCCCTGCCTCCGATGGAGATAGACCCGCCCACGATATCGATGAACTTCATCCCCAACGATTCGCCGTTCGCGGGGCTCGAGGGGACGTTCGTGACCTCCCGCCACCTGCGCGAACGGCTTTACCGCGAGACCCTTTCCGACGTGGCGCTGCAAGTCGAGGACATCCAGGACTCCACAGGCTACAAGGTCTCGGGCAGGGGTGAACTGCACCTTTCCATACTCATCGAAAAAATGCGCCGGGAGGGCTACGAATTCCAGGTAAGCCGCCCGCACGCGATCCTCAAGACCGAGAACGGCAAGACGCTCGAGCCCTACGAAGAGCTGATGGTCGATTTCGACGAGGCCTATATAGGAAACGTGATGAACAACCTGGGAGGCCGCAAAGGGCAGATGCTCGAGATGCACCAGGAAGGCGGAGTGGCGAGGCTCAAATTCAAGATACCGACCAGGGGGCTCCTGGGCTTCAAGTCGGAATTTATGACAGACACTAAAGGCACGGGCATAATGAACTACATATTCGCGGGTTACGACGAGTACGCCGGCGAGATCAAGAACCGCAAGAACGGCGTCCTCATAGCGATGGATCCGGGCGCGACCGCCGGTTACGCCCTGTTCAGCCTCCAGGAAAGAGGCAGGCTCTTTCTGGGCGCGGGCGAGAAAATATATAAGGGCCAGATCATCGGCGAGCACGCCCGCGAGAACGACCTGGTGGTGAACCCGTCAAAGGGCAAGAAGCTCACCAATATGAGGGCCGCGGGCTCAGACGAGAACATCGTGCTCACCCCCGCGATCGAGATGACGCTTGAAAAATGCATCGCCTACATTAACGACGACGAACTCGTAGAGATAACGCCGAAATCAGTCAGGATGAGGAAGATGGAGCTCGACCCCCTGAGGCGCAAGAGGATGAAGATGGCTTCGGAGACGATCTCCGGATAAGGACCCGGCCCCGGGGCTTTAAATTTTTATGGACAAGAACAGCCTTCCTGAACTCGCTTTCGTCGACGTCGAGACCACCGGCCTCTCCACCGCTTACAACGACAGGGTCTGCGAGATAGCTATATTGCGCGCCAGGGGAGCCAAAAAGATCGCGGCCTGGGAAAGCCTGATAAACCCCTGCCGCCCGATCTCTCCCGGGGCGAGCGCGGTCAGCGGGATAACGAACAAGATGGTCGCCCGCGCCCCGCATTTCAAGAACTTCGCCGATAAGATCCTCGAGCTCGTGGACGGCGCGGTCCTAGTCTGCCACAACGCTCCCTTCGACGTAAGTTTCCTCTGCGCGGAATTTGAAAACTGCGGCAGGACTTTCCCCAACCTCCAGGCCATAGACACTTTGAAGATAGCCCGCCAGTATTTCGATTTTCCTTCCAACAGCCTCGGCAACATAGCGGCCTACCTCGAGATCGACGTGGAAGAGCACCACCGGGCGATGGCGGACGTGGTCACCACGCACAAGATATTCACTTATTTTTTCGACGAACTTATCAAGCGGGGCCTGGAATCGTTCGACCAGCTTTACACCTCGCACATCTGGTTCCCCAGGAGCGCCCTCCACGGCGAAAAAACGGTATCGCTCCCTCCGCTTCTCGAAGAAGCCATCAGGTCCAAAAAAAATCTTCATATCTGCTATTTGTCCGGTTCCGGTGATGAGACCAGGCGCATAGTCATGCCCATCAAGATAATCAGCCGTTTCGATTATCTTTATCTTGAGGCCTTCTGCCAGCTCCGCAACGAAAAACGGACTTTCCGTCTCGACCGCGTGACAAAGATGAAACTCATAACCTGAGGTCCCGTCAAACGGCACGTCCCGTATTCCGTCGTTTCCGAGCCGTTTAAATACCCGAGGAACAACCCTATGAACAAGAGGCCTATCGAAATATTCGGTTTAGTCGGTCTCGCCTGGGCCGCGCTGATCGTTAGTTTATTGGCGGCCGATCAGGTCGCCGGCCTTTTCCTGAAAAAAGACACGGGCCGCATAACCTATAAGAGCGCCGGCGGGCAGGGCGGACAGGAACTCTACCTGGGAGACAGTTTACTGGGTTACAAACTCAAGCCCGGGGCCGTCGTGCGCGTGAATGATACCAGGGACAATAGTACTATCTATGACGCGGTTTATTCGATAGATGAATACGGCAGGCGGTTTACTCCGGCCGCGAAGAAACAGCCCGGAAAAAATTCGATACTCTTTTTTGGCTGTTCGTTCACTTTCGGCGAGGGGGTAAACGACGACCAGACCCTCCCGTATTACGCCGGCGAAATGCTCAAGGACTACACGCCTGTCAATTTTGGAGTTTGCGGCTACGGGCCCCAGCAGATGCTCCTGCAGCTTGAAAATGACGGCATTTCGGGGCGGGGCAAGGGCGGTAAAGCGGTATTGATCTATCTCTGCATCGGCCATCACATCAACAGGGCGGTCGGGAGCATGAGGATCATATGCAACTGGGGGAACGATAACCTGCCCTGCTATGCCTTGAGCCCGGCCGGGGAACTATCTTACAAGGGCAATTTTTTGAACGGGAGGCCTTTTCTCAGCGCCGTCTACCTGCGGCTTGGCAAAACGCACCTGGGGCAGTATTTACTGCAAAAAAATCTCGACATTCCATTTTGGTTCACCGATAAACAATACGCTCTTTTTGCGAAGCTCATTGATGAGTCGCGTAAAGTATTTTACGAGAAGTTCAAGAGCGACGACTTTTACGTTGTTCTTTTTCCCAGCAGGGAGAGCACAGACCGGCTGGTGCCTTTCCTGCAAAAGGCGGGCATCAAATATATTGATTACCGGACCCATCGCGAATTTTTAACGGACGAATATCTTATGAAAGATCACCATCCAAACCCGGCGGCGTATAAGAAACTGGCCGCGATGATAACCGGTGATCTAGAAAAATTGAAAGCGAAATAGAATTCCCACAGGCGGAGTCCGCGTTATCTTTGCTTTTAAACCTGCAAACCGAATTTTTTTTAAGCGTCATTTCCTAAATCCTTTCCTGCCAAAAACCACCCTGATTTTCGTATCCGCATTAATATTTTCCGCATAAAAGTGACTGAAATTGCAATTAAATTATTATATGTTAGTTAAACGATAGAATATAGCAGTGTATAAGTCTGTTCAGAGTCTAATGATAATACATGGAAAAATATTTTCTTTAAACACTTGACAAATACAATATTTATAATGTATAATTATGACAAAGGATACCAGTATAAGTCACAAGGTGATAAAATATGGAAACGAATGGAATACAAAAAGAATTCAAGCAGGTGATGGATATTAAGGAACTTTCGGAATATCTCGGCATAGGCAAGTCAAAAATTTACAGCCTGATCAGGCAGCAAAAGATCCCGGCCTCAAGGATCGGGCGCCAGTACAGGTTCTCAAAAGACGTGGTAGACAACTGGCTCAAAGAAAAGATAATTACCAAGCACGATGAGCCCGGTCTGCCTTTCAGCAATAAAGACAAGAGCAGCGAATCCGCCGGGTAAGATCAGCACCCATTACAGGAGAACAAAAAGGAAATAATGAGCGCGCCCGAGATCTTCGAAATCAAAACGGAAAAAGAAAGGGGAGAGAAAGAAGATAAAAATAACTGGTGCTGGCAGTTGCAGCACCGGATAACCACTTTAAGCGAGCTGGAAAAGTGGATAAACTTGACGGTAGAAGAAAAAAAAGCGGTGCAATATTCGGCCGGGCGTTTGAAGATGGCGATAACGCCTCATTTCGCGGGGTTGATGGACAAGAACGACCCCGACTGCCCCATAAGAAGGCAGGCCGTTCCTTCACTTGAAGAATTCAAGACCAGCATTCACGACCTGGCCGACCCCTGCGGCGAAGAGCACGATATGGTCGCCCCGGGTCTCGTGCACCGGTACCCGGACAGGGTCCTGCTTCTGGTAACAGATGCGTGCGCGATGTACTGCAGGCACTGCACCAGGCGCCGGATAGTAGGTAGTTCCGAACAGGCGCTGGGCGAAGACAAGCTTGAAGAAGCGCTTGAATACATAAGGCAGAACAAGAAGATCAGGGATGTCCTGATATCAGGCGGCGACGCTCTTTTACTTTCCGACGTGAAACTCGACAGCCTCCTCAAGAGCCTGCGGTCCATAAGCCACATCGAGATCATAAGGATAGGCACCAGGGTGCCGGTGACCCTGCCGCAGAGGATAACGAAAGAACTCGTGGCCGTGCTCAGGAAATACCATCCGCTTTTTATGAGCATCCACGTCAACCATCCAAGAGAGCTCTCGCCGGAAGTAGCGGAAGCCTGCGGGATGCTTTCGGACGCGGGCATACCCTTAGGCAGCCAGACCGTTCTTTTAAAAGGCATAAACGACAGGCCCGCGCTGATGATGAAGCTGGTACACGAGCTCCTGAAGATCAGGGTGAGGCCGTATTACCTTTACCAGTGCGACCTGGCGGCGGGAACAGAGCATTTCAGGACGCCGGTAGCGCAGGGGCTCAAGATCATTGAGTCTTTAAGGGGTTTCACGACTGGTTACGCTGTGCCGACTTTCGTGATAGACGCTCCCGGGGGCGGCGGCAAAGTGCCGATAAACCCCGAATACATTATATCCAAGAACCGCAAGGCAGTCATAGTCAGGAATTACCAGGGCAAGGTGTTCGTCTACCCGGAAAAGAACAGCGGGCCGCTGAACGCGCTCGAAGCGGCCAGACCCCAAAACGAAGAAAGGCCGAAGCAGTGATATATGCGTAAAAAAAAGGAGGTGAAATAAAATGGCAGAAAAAGTGACGAAAGTTGGAGTGAAAAGAGCTGATGGTTACCTCTATTTCATCGACAAAGGCGGAGACGTCTCTCGGGTGAAAATGGCCCGCGGTGGAAAGAAGGGTGGCAAAGCTGAGAAAGTCGCTAAAGTCGGAGTGAAGAAGGAAGAAGGTTTCCTTTATTTCATCGACAAAGCGGGTGACGTCGCGAGAGCGAAGATGGTTCGCCGCGGAAAAGGTGGAAAAAAGAAGAAAAAATAAATTTCTTCTAATGCCGTTGAGGGACCCCGTATAAATCCCTTGGATCTGCGGGGGCTCGAACCTCGGGCAATATTTTTAAAAGATATAAGAGCCTTTCTTAAAGGGAGGCTCTTTTTCTTTGGCAAATCTCATTAAACCACACAAAATAGTGTCAATCTATGCAAAATTGACATTCTTTTTTTTTTGTATATAATTGCTGTAGAGTTAAAGTATGACATACCACAGCGGAGTGATACTTTTACAAATCTTTCCTAAGTAGAATCCTCAATGCATCTTCACACTGCAATAATCCCGTAAAAAAGGAGCTTTAATGGTTAATGTAACAATGAATCGCGGTGATAAACTCATTTTGAATAATGACCTGACACAAAACAGTTATTTGACGCTGGACGCGAGCAATAATATACTCATTGACAACCTGGGCGCCGAATGTTTGCGAATAGATTCGAACGGCAATTTCGGTATTAAAACAGCAACTCTACGGAGTAAATTCAATATTGAGAGTGATATAACTAATACCGATGAGACCAACGCCGTTATGCAGTTGGAGTTAAGAGGAAAAACTAACGAAAGTGTGCAGCTTCTAATAGGATATAATACTCAGGGAGACTACGGATTTATACAAGCGAATAATTATGGAGTGGGAAGCAAGCCTTTAATAATCCAGAAATACGGAGGAGATATTGGTATCGGCACGTCCAGCCCGGGAGCGAGAGTAGATATCCAGTCCGGCGCAAATGCTTATGGACTCAAGCTTGGTTTTGGAAGTAGCGGAGTATCTGATTGGGTTTTTGCAAATTCTTTTTATAGCGGTATGGGACAATCCACGTATGCTCTAAATATTGGCACTGGAGACAGTACAAATGGGCAAGATCTGTTTTTGCTGACTAAGAATACTTCCCATGTCAATGGCATGGTGATCAAAGCAAGTGGTAATGTCGGCATCGGGACAGCGAGCCCGGCTGCAAGTTTACATGTTGTTCATGGCGGCTCAGTAGGCGACATAGTGCTTGCTCTTGATCGCACTATTGCAGATGATACGACTATTTTCTTTTATAATAATGGAGTAGCGAAGTGGGCAGTAGGTCACGCATATTCCGCTAATGTCTTTTATATTTACCCACAGGGCACAGGCCAGGGTTTAGCTGTTACTGAGACAGGCCAGGTTGGCATCGGTACAAACACACCAGCTTCAACTACAAATTTTGCAGTAATTGGTCTTAACCCCTCAATTGGTACAACGATTGTAGTAGATGGTAGCGGAAATTTTTATAAATCTAGTTCTTCGAGAAGGCATAAAGACAATATTCAGCCTTTAAAAGAAGATTTTAAAAAGATTTTGGAAGCTGCCCCAAAGTCATTTACTTATAAAATAACCGGCTTAAGCGACGTAGGATTTATTGCTGAAGAATTTGAGGATTTGGGTTTAAAAAACCTTGTGATTTATGATCAAGAAGGCAGGCCTGACGCCTTGAAGTATGACAGAATCCCGCTTTATATTTTAGAGATAATTAAATTGCAGGAATCGCGTATAAAAGCGTTGGAAAACAAGGTCAGATAAAAAACTTTTGAGAGGTATTATCTAATGAATAAACAACTATTTATTGTGATGTCCCTTGTAACATTTTTCAGTTGCTCTTTCTGTAGAGCTGATGATTCAGATAAGGAGAAATTTCAGCTCTCTATTGATCAAAGCAGTATTTTTATTAACGGTGGCACTATATCAAATATTGATCGTTATACTAATGTTAAATCTAAGAATGCCAGTTTAGGTCTTTTGGGGGTTGGATTGAGATATTATCCGGCTAAAACTATTTTTGCAGAGCTTGATGCCCAATCAGTTCTTGGTAAGCAGGTAGGAGCAACGATGATTTTCAATGACGGCGCACCTAATACCGATATTTTACTTAATAGTTTTACGAGGATAACATTGCTTGTTGATAAGTCGTTGCAAATAAACAGCAGAATAAACGTTACCGGCGGGTTGGGTTTGACATATTTTTCAAGTGACGAATTTAGTGGCGAGGAGTGTTGGGCAGAACAATATTCAGCCTGCCTAAAAGCAGGTATTGATTATACTTTTTCTAAACGTTTACAAGCCAGCATCGGGATCAGTTATTTAGCATCTCCAAATTTAGTGTATCATCAGATTTGGGTTGGAGGGGGAGTGCCTGTCCCTACTTTTACAATCCCTATTTACCCAATCATGCTCGAAACGAAATTACTGTTTGACTTATAAGAAATTGCTCAATAGGAGAAATTAAAAATGTCAGAACAACCCAAGATCGAACTTACCCCGGAGCAGCTTTCAATTCTCTTGCAAATCATCAACAAAACCTCGGTTATAGGCGAGCAGGTGGAGATAGTTGCTAACTTGAAGCAAACCCTGCTTAACATGCTTAAGCAAAAGCAAGCATAAAACCTGAACGCGGTTATTAAAAAATAAAGAGCCTTTCCATAAGGGGGCTTTTTCTTTTGTTTCCAGGGCAAGAGCAGTTATTCAGACCTGGTAGGCGGTTGGGAAGAATCCATTATGGGTTTAATGCCTGTTATGCTGAAGAAGAGGTCCAGGTTGGATATGTTAAAGACCTGCTTGACCTCTTTTATTTTTGGAACGAAGATCAGCTTGAAAACCAGCCTCAGTATCCCCGAGAGCAGGAAAATAGTAAGCAGGCTGCTGCCGAAAATAGGCGGGAGCTTCGAAACTATCAAACCGCCGAGGATGGCTCCCGCGAAAGTCCCGAGCCCTATGATGAGATTGAAGTAGGCGACGCAGCGCACGCGCTTTTCTTCCGTGACCGCGTCGAAAAGGAAGTTCGAGACCGCCAGGTTGAACCCGCCCCAGGCGAAACCGCTGAAAGCCTGGGCGAAACCGAGATACACCCTGGACGATGAAAAGAGCCACAGGACCGGAATGACCGGCAGTAAAATAGTCGTGAAGCGTATCACCTGCACGCAGCCCGCCTTGTCCGTGTGCCTGCCCCAGGCGGGTATGCTCAATAACAGGGCGATGGTCGGCAATACCGAGAGCACAACGTAAGTTATGTAATCGAATTTGAGTTCCCGCAGCATATAAACCGCGAAGAACGGCCCCGACATGCTTATCGCGAAATTGATCGCCCCCACGAAGAACACGAACTTGGCGAAGTTGCTCTGTTTCGACCGCGAGATGAAATCCCAGAAAGAGAAATACGCTTCCGGTTTCTGGGCAAGTCTCGGTTCGTGCATCTTTCCCACGAAATGCCAGGAAACGAACCTCGCCGCCATGGCGACAGACATTATTATGGTAAATCCGAGAACGCTCGATTTTGGAAAAAGGTAAAGTATCAGCCCCGCCCCGAACGTAGCGACTATCGTTATGAAGCCGCAGACCTTCTGCCTCCAGGAAAAATACTGGCCCCTTTTCGCCCGCGGCAGGTACTGCGTTATTATGCTCGACCATGCCGGCAGGGACATCGAGTAGGAGATGGTGTATAGCGTGACCGCCGCGATGAGCCAGGGGACGGGGTTCGAGCCGGTAACGAACGGTATTATTATGATGGGGACATAGAGAGCCGCCTGGACGAAGACAGTGAACATCATAAAGCTCTTGCGGCCGGTCCTTTCGGTAAGCTCCGGGGACTTGAGCTGGAAGAGCGAAGCGAAAAAACCGGGCAGGGCGGTCAGCAGCCCCATCTCGAAGTTAGTGGCCTTGAGGAATATCGCGTAGGGGTTGAAATAGGTGTCCCCGAACCCGAACATCAAGGCGTAAAAAGCGCCGTCCAGAAAGGAGAACTTTAAGCTGTTTCTTATTTTGTCTTTCATCTCAGTGCGCTAACCCGTGTGGATAATCAAGCGTCCCTCAAACCGACCGGATAAAGTATATCGGAATAAACGCCCGCTCGTCAAGCATTTGCGCGCCGTTTCCGTCTGAAACGCCGTGACGCGGCTTTGAAGATCCCGGGAAGGCGTATCCTACCCACAGCCCGGAATTAACGCGCAAAATACGGAACTTAAAGAGATCGGATTTTGTCTAACTAATACAGGGCTTCCTGAAATCAGAAGCCGTTAATAAGCAAGGAGAATTATATGGTAATAAACGCAAAAACTGAAACAACGCCCAATAAACTTATAATATATTTTATTATTCTTGTTCTCTTGATATCTATCGGCGGGTATCTCAATTTCTTGAACCAGGAAAACGGGATCAAGCAGGAGAGGCATAACGACATACTGGTTATCTCGGAGCTTAAGGCGAGCCAGATCGAGAGATGGCGCGAGGAAAGACTCAACGACGCCGAAGGGCTGATGTTCGAATACCTCGATAACCTGCACCCCGGGAAAGAGAGCCCGGAAGGGAACAGGAGACTGCTGTCTTCCGAAAGGTCTCTCTTGCGCGCCGGGTCGGAATACAAAAATATTTACATAGTCGAATCAAATTTGAAAGCGCGCGGTATAGCCGACAGCGTAAATAACCCGATCGGTTCAAGCGCGCTCAACCTTGCTAAAGCGGCGATGGCGCAGAAAAAGATGGTTTTTGGGGACTTGAGCAGGAATGACGTATCGGGCGCGATAGACCTGGATGTTTGCGCGCCTTTAGTTTTTCCCGGCGCGAAGGCCGCTTATGGAGCTATCGTGCTCAGGATAGACCCTTACAAGTATCTCTTCCCTCTATTGTCGTCAAACCCGATGCACAGAAAGAGTTTTGAAACATCGCTTGTGAGAAAAGAAGGGGACAGGGTGCTTTATTTAAATGAACTTAAATACAGCAGAGAAGCGCCCCTGAAACTATCTATCCCCGTGGATAACCCGAAACAAATTTCGGTAATGGCCGCGAAGAATATCGAGGGGCAGGTGCAAGGCCTGGATTACAGGGGAGCGCCGGTGATAGCCGTAATAAAGCCGATCGCGGGCTCGCAATGGGTTCTTGAAACGAAGATCGACAAGGACGAGATATATTCCGAGGTGCGCACGAGGGCGCTGCTGGTCTTTTGCGCGGTTATGCTTTTTACGTTCACTTTCGCGGCGGTCATGGGTTTTCTCTGGCACAGGCAGAGCGCCGGGTTCTATAAACAACTTTACAGCGCGACGGTCGAGAGAAAAGCGATAACCAGCCATTACAAGTATTTACTGCAATATGCCAATGATATAATATTGCTGTTTAACAAGGATCTCAAGATCGTGGAGGCGAACGAAAAGGCGGTCCAAACCTACGGGTACAGTCTCTCCGAGCTCCAGGAGAAAAATCTGAAGGATTTAAGAGGGGAGGAAGGCCTGGCAACTTTGCAAAAAGAACAGGAAGAACTGGAGAAACGCGGCAGCCTGGTTTTTACTACCGTGCACAAGCGAAAAGACGGCACGACGTTCCCCGTTGAAGTGAGCACGAGGGTCATCGTGGTCGAGTGGCAGCAATTCTATCAGAGCATCATTCGCGATATCAGCGGGAGGAAAACCTGACCTTAAGTTAAACGATATCAATATCCTGAAAACGCGAAAAAACCAATACTCAAAAAACAAATACCCGGCATTTTGCTTTTTGATATTGGTTATTTTTTCTATATTCGAAATGCTATCACGGGGACTTCGAATTAACATTTTATCGGTGGTGTTTGGATTTCCGGATCGGTGACGGGCTACATTCTCTCGGGCGCGCTGACGCCTAAAAGGTTAAGCCCGTTCTTGATGATCGAAGCCACGCCTTTGACGAGCGTTAGCCGCGCGCCGGTCAGGGCCTTGTCGTCGCCGATCACCCGGCAGTTCTCGTAAAAGCGGTGGAAGAGGTCGGCGCATTCCATCAGGTAGCCCGTCAGGTGGTGAGGGGTGAAATTCTTGGCGCAGAGTTCGAGAGTGTCCGGGAAAAACGCCAGCTTTTTGATAAGATCGCGCTCTTCGGGAGTGTTTAGAAGGCTCAGGTCTGGTTCGGCCGGCGCCCCGCCCTCATTTTTAGAATTATATTCCTTGAATATCGAACAGCACCGCGCGTGGACGTACTGGACGTAAAAGACCGGGTTCTCGGACGACTGTTTTTTCGCGAGCTCAAGGTCGAACTCGAGCTGGGAGTCCGGCGCCCGGAGCATAAAGAAGAACCGGCAGGCGTCAACGCCCACTTCCCGGATGACCTCTTCCAGCGTCACGAACTCGCCCGCGCGGGTGGACATCGCGACCGGCGCGCCGTTGCGGACAAGCGAGACGAGTTGGTAAAGTATTATTACGAGGCTATCCGGGTCTTTGCCCAGCGCCCGCATGGCGGCCTTCATCCTCGGCACATAGCCGTGGTGGTCTGCGCCCCAGAGGTCCACGAGTTTCGTGAACCCGCGTTCAAGCTTGTTCTTGTGGTAAGCGACATCTGAGGCGAGGTAAGTGAAGCGCCCGTCCGAACGGCGCAGGACCCTGTCCTTATCGTCGCCGTATTTCATGCTCAGGAACCACAGAGCCCCGTCTTTTTCTTCGGCAAGCCCCTCTTGCAACAGGTACTCGCAGGCAAGGTCGACTTTCGTCCTGCCCGAGGCGTCTTTTTCAAGGGCTATGACCGATTCCGAGAACCAGTTGTCGAAAGCGACCCCGAAGCCCTTGAGATCGGAGGCGATGGTCGCCATCATGGATTCCAGCGCCGCTTTTTTAAAATCTATTTGATCTTTTGGAGTCTTATTCTCAAGGAGCTTTCTCGCGATATCCTTAATATACTCGCCTTTATAGCCGTCTTCCGGGAACTCGATCTTTTCGCCGGAAACTTCTTCGTAGCGCAGTTTGAGCGAACGCCCGAGCATCTCCATCTGGTTGCCGACGTCGTTGAGGTAATATTCGCGCGTTATATCGTAGCCGAGGTGCTTGAATATCCTGCAAAGGGAGTCGCCTATGGCCGCGCCTCTCCCATGCCCGATGTGCAGGGGCCCGGTGGGGTTAGCCGAGACGAACTCGAAAAGCATCTTCTCGCTGCCGCCGTCTTCCGACCTGCCGTAACTTTCGTTCTGGGAGAGTATATTGGAGAGCTCTCCTGAAAGGAAGCGTTTCGAAAAAGTAAGATTTATGAACCCCGCGCCCGCGATGTCAACCTTTTCGCAGACGTCTTTGAGGGAGTCCGCGATAAGCCCCGAGAGTTCCTGCGCGGCCGCCTTCGGATTGACTTTAAGCTGTTTTCCAAGCAGCATGGCCGCGTTCGTAGAAAGGTCGCCCCCGATCTTTTTCGGCGGTTCCTCCAGCGAATACTGAGGCACCCCGCTCAAGCCCTTCTCGCGCGCCCACTTGGCTAACACGCCGTCCAGTTCCTTCTTTATCATTCGTTTAATCATATTAATGTGGTTATTCTACCAAAATTCAGTTGCTTTTCCAAATGAAAACCATTCTGCCACTCCGGAAGTGTTTAATCAGACATACAAGCACAACTTCTCTTTGCGCGGCTTGGAACAAATATCACCCCTCTTTAGTATAAAGAGGGGCTGGGGGGAGTTCTTTTAATACATTACTTTTGAACCAGGTATCCAGGCGGATGTTAATGCGGTTTTTATTTCGCGTTTGTTGAGATCGGCAGGTTCCAGCCCGCGGAAGAAGTTCCGTGTTCGATAGAATACCCGAGACTTGATCCGGCCAGGGGCCGGTTTTGGCCCCGCGAAGCAATTTTTTCTCCGGTGTCGTGGTAAACCCGGAGCAGGGACACTATAAAGATTATGCTCGAAAGAACCACAAGCAGTATGTAACGGCCCTTTCTTCGGGCGTCAATGATTTTCCATTGAATTAGTCCGCGAACGCCCCAGACTAAAATTCCAAGAGCTATAAGCCCGACTACAGCCTGAAGCCCTACCGGCTCGCCGGTTTGTGAGGGTGAAGAAAACGAGGTGAAAAAATTATGAATGAAAGTCATTAGTTATCCTTTTGTCCAAATTGACAACAGTTCTCATCTTTCAGCTGATTCCGTTAAATGACGATTACCCGGCCCCGGACCTGCTCATTAAATTTTGGGAGTGTCCAGGACATCCTTTATTTTTGACACCAGCCGTTCAATCGCGAAAGGTTTGGCTATATAGCCGTCGGCCCCGATGCCGAATGCCTCTTCGACATCATCTATGCGCGCGCGCGCCGTGCACATTACAACGGGAATGTGTGACGTTTCAGGGGACGCTTTAAGCAGCTCAAGGAGCTGCAGGCCGTCCAGCCGCGGCATATTGACGTCAAGCAGGACAAGCGCCGGCCCGAAACTTTTAACTTTCCCAAGGCCTTCAATGCCGTCGTGCGCTATAGCTGTTTCGTAACCATGTTTTACAAGAATGCGCGCCAGCATATTGGCGATCTCGACTTCATCCTCTATGATAAGGATCTTGGCTTTACTCATTTAGTTCCTTTCTACTTACGGGATATGGGGAGCGTCGAGGATATCCTTTACTTTGGATAGCACCTGTTCGGCAACGAAGGGTTTGACAATATAGCCGTCGGCCCCGATCCCGAACGACAATTCAACTTCTTTTATGAGCGAGCGGTCGGTGCACATTACGACGGGAATCGCTCTGGTGATGGGGGATGCCTTAAGCTGTTCCAGGAGCTGCCAGCCGTCCAGGCGCGGCATATTGACATCCAGTATGATAAGCTTCGGCCCGAAATTTACGACTTGATTGAGGCCGTCAATCCCGTCGTACGCGGCCGCCACTTCGTAACCCCGGCTCGAAAGGATCAGAGTAAGAATATCCGAAACCTCGCGGTTATCTTCAACGATAAGTATCTTTGTCCTGGCCATGCCTTAATTATACCATAAATACGACAGTGATAAACGATAAGTGGTAAGCGTTAAGTGGTAAGTGATAAGCGAAAATCCAGCCGCGCACATACCGCATGCCGCTTACCGCTTATCGCCGCCTTCTTGACACAAGAACAGCAAATAAGTATATTCAAGGTGGCGCAAGAAAGTATAATACATTATCACGGGAAATCAACTATGAAAATGGGTTCTTCGGAAAAGGGCGGCGCGTTCATTGTCTCTGTGGTTACGAGCCTTGTCGTTTCGTTGATCGTTTGCTTGTTCTTTAATTTTTTCGGCGCCGATATCATTGATAAACTTCTCTCGCAGACAACGGAAGTCCCGAACCTCGCGGGGATGAGCCGGGGAGACGCAAAAAGCGCCCTCGCCGTAAAAAAACTGTTATTTTTCGAACAGGGGGAAGCCAACGACGCGAAACTTCCGAAAGGCAGCGTTCTAAGCCAGAATCCGTCCGCCGGGCTCAAGGTTAAAAAAGCCAGCAGTATTTCGGTTGTTCTGAGCAGCGGAAAGACCGCGGTCCCGAAACTCGCGCTCCTGGTTTTAGCCGACGCGATGAACAAGATCACCGAGAGCGGTTTGGCGGCGGGTGACATAAAGGAAATGGAATCGGCGCAGGTTCCTCCGGGCGCAGTCATATCTTCCGATCCCGAAGAAGCTAAGGAAGTTCCTCAGGGCACGGCGGTCGCGCTGGCAGTGAGCAAAGGCGCCGGGCGGGTCAAAGTACCGAAACTGGTCGGCAGGCAGCTGGCGGCCGCTAAAAAAGCGCTGGAATCGGCGGGGCTCGTTATAGGCAACACAAGAGAGACGACCAGCGAGTTTTACCAGTTCGACATAGTTCTTGAACAGAAGCCCGAGCCGGGGGCGCAGGTCACAAAAGGTTCAGCAGTAAACATTACCGTAAACGTAGAAGATAAAGCCCAGCAATGATCTTTGGAGCGCGGCCAATTTCCGCGCTCGCGGCGAGCCGAACACCATCCTGCTGTCCTCACTTTCCTTCACCGCACTTTCACTCAAGCTATAAGTTGTAAGTTTTAAGTTGTAAGCGGGCCAAGGCAGTTTGTCGTCGTAAACTAGCACTTACAACTTATCACTTACGACTGCCGTTAAAGATATGGTATAATGTAAACTATGGATCAATATCTCGATAAACTCAACCCGACCCAAAAAGAGGCCGTTCTTCACATAGACAGCCCTTTGATAATATTCGCGGGCGCCGGCACGGGGAAGACCCGCGTCATCACCCACCGCATCGCCTATCTTGTAACGCAGGGCGTTTCTCCGATGAGCATACTCGCGGTAACGTTCACGAATAAGGCCGCGGAAGAGATGCGCAAAAGGGTGGACGCGCTTGTCCCGGGAAAGGGGCGGAGCGTCTGGATCTCGACGTTCCATTCGTTCTGCGCGCAGTTCCTGAGGGTGGAAGCCAGGAACATCAAGCTCGACCCGGAATTCCTGATCTATGATTCTTCCGATCAGAAGAGCGTGCTCAAGGCCTGCGTCAAGGAGCTCAACCTTGACGATAAAAAATTCAAGCCGGGCAGGCTGATGGAGATAATCAGCCGCGCCAAGGACGACCTGCTCGACGCCGACTCCTATGCGATCCACGCCATCGCTTCCGCCGATTATTTCAGGCAGAACGCGGCCACCATCTACTCGCTCTACCAGAAAAAGCTCAACGAGGCGGGCGCTCTCGATTTCGGCGACCTGCTCTTGAAGACGGTCAACGCCCTGAAAGAACATGATAATATCCGCGAAAAATACCAGGCACGCTTCCGGTACGTGCTTGTCGACGAGTACCAGGACACCAACCACGCCCAGTATATCCTTACTAAGTGCCTCTCGGCCAAGCACAAGAATATCTGCGTCGTCGGCGACGACGACCAGTCGATCTATTCCTGGCGCGGGGCGGACATAAGGAACATTCTCGAGTTCGAAAGGGACTATCCGGGCTGCAAGACGGTGAAGCTCGAAAAGAACTACCGCTCGACGTCCAACATACTCGCGGCCGCCTGGGAAGTGGTAAAGAACAACAAGAACCGCGTGGAGAAAAAACTCTGGACCGAAAACCCGGAGGGACAGGCGATAAGGGTGTTCCAGAGCACGAGCGAGATCGAAGAAGCCCAGAAGATAACGGATGAAATAGAGTTCCTCGCGAATTCCAGGAAAATAAAGCTCAGCGATTTTGCCGTTTTCTACAGGACGAACGCCCAGTCGCGCGTGATGGAAGACGCTTTCCGCCGGGCGGGCATACCATACGCGGTTATCGGCACCGTCCGGTTTTACGAGCGCGCGGAAGTAAAGGACGTGATGGCCTATATCCGGCTCATACACAACCCTAACGATAACGTGAGTTTCAAGAGAGTTATAAACGTCCCGCGCCGCGGCATAGGCAAGACGAGCCTCGATACCCTCGAGCGCACCGCCTCCGCCGCGAACGTTTCGCTCTGGACGGCCTCTGCCGATTGCGGCTACCTGCCGCCCGCCGCGAGAAAAGCGATAAACGAGTTCAGGCAGATAGTCGGCTCGATAAGGGCGGCCAAGGAAACGCTGACCATCAAACAGATCGCCTCCGCTGTGCTGGATAAAACGGGCTACGTCAAAGAGCTCGAATCCGAAGACAGCCTGGAAGCGAAGAACAGGATACAGAACGTTTACGAATTGATCTCGGCGATTGACGAGTTCGAGCAGAAATCTTTCGACAAGACGCTTTCCGGCTACCTCACGCAGGTCTCGCTTGTCTCCGACATAGACGAGTGGAAGGAAGAGACCGACCGGGTCACGATGATGACCCTGCACCTCGCCAAGGGCCTCGAGTTCAACACGGTTTTCGTTTCCGGGCTCGAAGAGGGGCTTTTCCCGATAGGGGAGGCCGCTTTCGACCAGGAAGAACTGGAAGAGGAACGTCGGCTGATGTACGTAGGCATGACCCGCGCGAAAGAGAACCTTTATCTGAGTTGGGCCGCGGAGCGCAAGGTCTACGGCAAGAGCCGGTGGAATATGCCTTCTAGGTTCATAGAAGAAGCGGGCCTCTCTTCGGGCGCCGCGCTGGAAGTAACGGGTGTCAGGAAAGAGCAGGCGTCTTACCGCGGGGAATATGCCGCTGACAGCGGCGACGGCGGAGGCTTTGACGGAAGGAAGCTCCGCCACGCCGAAGACAAGCACTCGGGCGAGTTCGCGCTCGGCACCAGGGTGAGGCACACCCAGTTCGGCGACGGTAAAGTGATCGACCGCTCGGGCTCCGGGGAAGATATGAAGCTCGTCGTCCTCTTCGACACAGGCCAGTGGAAGAAACTCATAGTAAAATACGCGGGGCTTCAAGTAATATAACAAGCAATAAACAGCTCCAGGTCAGTGGTATGCGGTAGGGGAAAACAAAAAACCATCAAAATATTTATCAGTTGCGGTAAAGCGGCAGAATCAGGCAAAAACTGTGAAAATAACAAAATTTTATGGAAAAAACGCGAATTTTCTGGTATAATATCTTACTGAGATTGCACGTAGTTTTAGAGGTTGAATGAAGATAACGGAAAAGGACGTCGAATACGTCGCTCGCCTTGCCCGCCTGGAGCTTACCGGTGAAGAAAAGGTAAAGTTTACAGGCCAGCTTGAGTCAATCCTTTCTTATATAGACAAACTTAACGCGATAGATACGAAAAATGTGCCGCCCACGAGCCACGCCCTTTCCCTAAAGAACGTCTGGCGTGAAGACAAGCTTGAGCTATGTCCGGAAAACGTCAGGGAGACTATGCTCTCCAACGCTCCCGAGCGCGAAGACGATTTCTTCAGGGTAAAAAAGGTCATCGAGTAATGGATAAAGATATAGCGGGGTTTTCGGCGGTAGAGCTTGCCGAAAAGATCAGGTCAAAAAAGATATCGTGCGTCGAAGCCGCCGGAGCCAGCATCGAACGGATAAAAAGGCTCGATCCGCGAGTGAAGGCATTCGTTACGGTGACGGAAAAAGAGGCGCTCGAAGCCGCGAAACTTATCGACGATAAGATCGCGCGCGGCGAGGCGGCCGGGGCTCTCGCGGGCGTGCCCGTAGCCATCAAAGACAATATGATGATAGCGGGCATCCCGACAACGTGCTCGTCAAAGATATTGAAGGGCTACACGGCGCCATACGACGCCACGGTCATTGAAAAACTTAAGAACGAGGGCGCGGTTTTCGTGGGAAAGACGAATCTCGACGAGTTCGCGATGGGTTCGTCAACAGAGAACTCGGCCTTCTTTACTACGCGCAACCCCTGGAACACGGATTGCATTCCCGGAGGCTCCTCGGGAGGCAGCGCGGCGAGTGTGGCCGCTATGATGGCGCCTCTCGCGCTCGGCTCGGACACCGGCGGTTCCATACGCCAGCCAGCCGCCTGTTGCGGGGTAGTGGGATTGAAACCGACATACGGGCGCGTCAGCCGTTACGGACTCGTTGCGTTCGCGTCATCGCTCGACCAGATAGGGCCGTTCGCCCGGACGGTCGAGGATGCGGCGGTCCTCTTAAAAGTTATATCCGGGCACGACCCGAAAGACTCGACCTCCGTTGATATCGCGGTACCGGATTACGCGGCATCCATAAAAAAAGACATCAGGGGCCTCAGGATAGGCCTCCCGGAAGAATATTTCGCGAAGGGCCTCGACGGCGAAGTGGAAACGGCGGTCAGGGAAGCTGTGAAAGTCCTCGAGAAGCTCGGGGCGATCGTAAAAAAAATATCCCTGCCGCACACGGAATACGCGATAGCGGTCTATTACATAATAGCGCCGTGCGAAGCCTCGGCGAACCTCGCGCGCTACGACGGCGTAAAGTACGGGTTCAGGGCTGAATGCTCGAACCTCCTCGAGGAATACGAGAAAACGCGCGGCGAGGGTTTCGGCCCGGAAGTGAAAAGAAGGATAATGCTGGGTACCTACGCGCTTTCGGCGGGCTATTACGACGCTTATTACGGAAAAGCCCAACGGGTGCGCACGCTCATAAGCCGGGACTTCGAGAACGCTTTTCGGGAAGTGGACGTTATAGCGGCTCCGACCGCGCCGACCAGCGCTTTCAGGCTGGGCGAGAAAGCGCAGGACCCGCTGCAGATGTACCTGTCGGACATTTACACGATATCTTCGAACCTCGCGGGCATTCCCGCTGTTTCCGTGCCGTGCGGTTTCACCAGGGCGAAACTGCCGGTAGGCCTCCAGCTGATGGGCAGGCCCTTCGATGAAGAAATGATACTCAGAGCAGGCTACGCATATGAAAAAAATACCGTATGGAGTGAGGAACATCCTAATGTATAGGCAGTCAATAATCATCGTCGTATTATTCCTTTCGGCTCTAGCCGTGGTTTACCCGGTGCTCAACAAGAACGCCAACGAGACCCAGGCGGCGAGCGAGCAGGAAGCGAGCATCGATTACAAGAGGGCGGTCAGCTACCGCGAGCTTATGGGCGAGCTGGAAAAGCGCGCCGCTAAGTTCCACGGGGAAGCCGGTATCCTGGTAAAAGACCTCAAGACCCACCAGACGCTCGGCATAAACTCTTCAAAGCTTTTCCCGAGCGCGAGCCTCGTGAAGGTCCCGATAATGGCGGCCCTTTACGCCGCCGAACAGGAGGGAAAGCTCAAGCTTACGGACGAGCTGGTCCTGGAGCGCAAGGAAAAAGTTAAATCGAGCAGCAAGATATTCCGCGCCCGCAACGGCACGAAATTTCAGATCTCTTACCTCATAGAGCTGATGATAACCCAGAGCGATAACACGGCGGCGAATATGCTCGTGGACGCGCTCGGTTTCGGCTACCTCAACCAGAAATTCGTAGAGTTCGGCATGAAGAACACGGACCTGCGCCGCGGCATTATGGACCTCAAGTGGCGCCGTGCCGGCATAGAGAACTACACTACCGCCGAAGACATGGCTATGATACTCGAGAAGATCTACAACGGCGAACTCGTGAGCAAAGAGGCGAGCGCTGGAATGCTCGCGACCCTGAAACGCCAGAAAGTCAACGACCGCCTCCCCAAGGGGCTGCCGGTTAACATGGTGGTCGCGCACAAGACTGGCCTCTTGAACGACACCGTCAGCGACGTGGGCATTATATTCACCGACGAAGGCGATTTTATTATCTGCGTTCTCACTGCGGACATTCACAATTTCAGGACCGCCAAAAGGTTCATAGGGAAAATAGCGAACTGCACCTACGACAAGTGCTATAGAAAGCTGTCTTTGTGATAAATTAGCCCGCCCGCGCCGGACATTCATAAATAACAACGGTTATGCGCCGCATCGCTGACATAGCTTCGGCGGGTCACACCGGTTTGATGAGCGCGTATATGACCGGTTCGCTCCAGATAACATAGCAGGGAAAGAAATGTGAGGCATTTTTACAGGTGAATTTCGAAACGGTAATAGGGCTGGAAGTGCACGCGCAGCTCAAAACGGTATCTAAAGTCTTCTGCGGCTGCTCGACGGAATTCGGCGCGGCGCCCAACAAGAACATCTGTCCTGTCTGCACGGGCCAGCCGGGAGTCCTGCCGGTCCTGAACAAAAAAGCCGTCGAATACCTCGTCAAAACAGGCCTCGCGCTTAACTGCTCGATCAATCCCCGCTCGATCTTCGCCAGAAAACAATACTTCTATCCAGACCTTCCCAAAAATTACCAGATCTCCCAGTATGAGCTTCCTCTCGCCGAAAAGGGTTATCTCGATATAGTTGCCGGCGGCCGGAACAAGCGCGTGGGCATCACGAGGATCCACCTCGAGGAGGACGCGGGCAAGCTCCTGCACGCCATAGGCTCGCGGGAACTCGACTACTCGCTCGTAGATCTCAACCGCACGGGAGTCCCGCTTATGGAGATAGTTTCCGAGCCGGAAATGAGCTCGCCCGAAGAAGCTTACGAATACCTCTCGTCGCTCAAGAGCATACTCGAATACCTCGAAGTTTCCGACTGCGATATGGAAGAAGGCAAGTTCCGCTGCGACGCCAACGTCAGCATACGCCCGGCCGGGCAAAAAGAGCTCGGCACGAAAGCGGAGCTGAAAAATATGAACTCGCTCTCGGGCGTCAGGGACGCGCTCGCTTTCGAAATAACCCGCCAGATAGAGGTGGTTTCCGGCGGCGGAAAGATCGCCCAGGAGACGCGGCTCTGGGACGCGGATAAAAAAGAATCGCGTTCGATGCGCTCGAAAGAAGAAGCGCACGATTACCGTTATTTCCCTGAGCCCGACCTCGTGCCCCTCGAGCTCAGCGGAGATTATATCTCGGCTATAAGGCAAACCCTTCCTGAGCTGCCGGAAAAAAGAAAAGAAAGGTTTGTCAGGGACTTCGCGCTGTCGGATTACGACGCGGGCGTCCTCACCGGCGATAAAGCCCTGGCCGATTATTTCGAGGCCGCCCTCAATAAAGCCTCCCAAAATATACCGAAAGATACCGCCTCAAAACAACTGGCTAACTGGGCCATCAACGACCTGCAGGGCCGCCTCAACTCCTCGGGGAAAACGATAAACGATACTCCCGTGAGCCCAGAAAACCTGGCGGGGCTGGTCACGCTCATAGCGAACGGAACCATCTCTGGCAAGATAGCGAAAACCGTTTTTGAAGAAATGTTCGCGGCGGGCAACAGCCCGGAAGACATAGTCAAAGAAAAAGGCCTCATCCAGATCTCGGACGAAAGCGCGATAGCGAAGCTCTGCGAAGAAGCGATGAGCGAAAACCCCAAAGCCGTCGAGCAGTACAGGGCCGGGAAGACGCAGGCGATCGGCTCGCTGGTCGGCGCCGTGATGAAAAAGAGCCGGGGCCAGGCTAACCCCCAGTTGGTCAACAAGGTCTTGAAAGAAAAACTTTCCTGAAAAAGGCATCTAATTCCGTATTTTAATCGCGAACATGAAAAAAATATTATTTTTATCAGGCGCTTTGGCAGGCTCGGCAATAATCGCCCTGGTTTTTATGGAAGTGGTATTTAATACTTCTTTTGGCGCAAATATTGTGAAATATATTCACAACCCCCTGAGAAAAGATGATGGGAGCTTTAAAATATATGTAGTCGGCGAGTCAACTTCCGAAGGCGAACCGTATATCCCCAAAATATCATTTGCTAAAATAGTTTCCTATATGTTCGGCGGGAAACTGCGAAACAGGGAAATTAGGATAATCAATCTCGCGAAGGGGGGCAAGAACGCTGAGTACGAATACTGGAGATTATTGGGCGAGCTTTACCTGAGGCCGCCCGGTGACGGGTTGTTGTTGATTTACTCCGGGATCAATGACGCGTGCCAGGATAGTTATGATGAAGAATACGGACGCTGGCGGTTTTTGCAGAATTCCCTTGTAATTTCCAAAATACAGTATTTATTGCAGGAAACAAATATTAACTGGCTAAGAAATATTTTCGGCGTCAATAATCCACGGTCGCTTCAAAGATACGATTACAGGTTAAGGAAAATAGTAAAACTCGCCGAAAGGTTCAAGCTGAAGGTAATAATTTCGACGCTCGTGAGCAATTACGCGGATTTTTCACCGTTGAAGGAAGGATCTGAATTCGCGGATGACATAAAGCTGGCTCAAAACTACAGGGACCGGGGTGATTTTCGCAAAGCGCGGGGAATATATTCCGCCTTGCTGCTGAAAAGCGCCTCGAACAGGGATTTCCTGAATTTCAGCATCGCGCAGTGCTATCAGGCGACGGGCGATTACGGCAATGCCAAAGAATATTTTTATCATGCCGTGGATAGCGGGAATGAAATTAGGCCCACTCTCGGGCAGGACAGAGTGATCAGGAAAATAGCTTCAGAGTACGGCATCCCTCTCGCGGACAATTTAAGGTATTTTGAAGAAAACTCGCCCAACGGGCTTCTCGGCAACAGCCTTTTTCACGACGCCCACCATCCGAACCTTAAAGGGCACATACTCCTGGCTAAGGGTTTTGCCCGGGAGATGGAGAAACTTTACGGCGTCAAACCGTCGAAGCCCAACCCCAAGCCGGAAGAAATTGAAAACTATTTCGGCCTGACGGAACAGGATATGTTCTACAGGAACGCTAAAAAGATCTTCTGGTTGATGTTTAACATAAACCGTTCGTTTATGTACGATGATAAAATAAAGAACATTGATGAATGCCTCCTTAAAGTCAACGAGTTCTACAATAAATATTCAGATGCAAATAATATGGACGTCAAAGAGACTTGCGACACGGCCAATTTGGTGGCGGCGATCGCTCACAGGGACTTTGAAAAGATAGCGCTTTTCGCAAAAAATCCGGAATTAATAGATCGGAAAAGCGATTTTAATAAAAATCACGAATATTTCAGGCTGAATGTCATAGTATGGCTCAAGGCGATCCATGCTCCCGAAGAAATCATGAAAAGTTTGGAGAGCGCCGGCACGAAGGAAGGGAAATAGGGGATAAAACTGTCTTTATAAAATTATAGACACTGGAAAATTTCGCTTTGGACGTTTTTAAAGGGCTCGGCGTGCCGGACGGAGAGGCGAAGCTCTGCGAAGAAGCGATGAGCGAAAACCCCAAAGCCGTCGAGCAGTACAGGGCCGGGAAGACGCAGGCAATCGGCTCGCTTGTCGGCGCCGTGATGAAAAAGAGCCGGGGCCAGGCTAACCCCCAGCTGGTCAACAAGGTCTTGAAAGAAAAACTTTCCTGAAATTTAAGCCAAATCTCGTATTTTTGCGCCCAACAATGAAAAAACTTTATTTTTTAACAGGTCTCCTGCCGGGGACAATAATCGCATTACTTATCCTGGAATTGTTTTTCCAGACAGCATTCGGTGCGAACATTTGCAGATTTATGTTGGGTCACTTGCAAAGAAACGACGGAAGCTTCAAAATATACGTCGTTGGCGAATCTACCGCGGCGGGCTCGCCATACGATCCAAAGATATCATCCGCTAAAATAATTTCCTATATGTTCGGCGGGAAACTGCGAAACAGGGAAATTAGGATAATCAATCTCGCGAAGGGGGGCAAGAACGCTGAGTACGAATACTGGAGATTATTGGGCGAGCTTTACCTGAGGCCGCCCGGTGACGGGTTGTTGTTGATTTACTCCGGGATCAATGACGCGTGCCAGGATAGTTATGATGAAGAATACGGACGCTGGCGGTTTTTGCAGAATTCCCTTGTAATTTCCAAAATACAGTATTTATTGCAGGAAACAAATATTAACTGGCTAAGAAATATTTTCGGCGTCAATAATCCACGGTCGCTTCAAAGATACGATTACAGGTTAAGGAAAATAGTAAAACTCGCCGAAAGGTTCAAGCTGAAGGTAATAATTTCGACGCTCGTGAGCAATTACGCGGATTTTTCACCGTTGAAGGAAGGATCTGAATTCGCGGATGACATAAAGCTGGCTCAAAACTACAGGGACCGGGGTGATTTTCGCAAAGCGCGGGGAATATATTCCGCCTTGCTGCTGAAAAGCGCCTCGAACAGGGATTTCCTGAATTTCAGCATCGCGCAGTGCTATCAGGCGACGGGCGATTACGGCAATGCCAAAGAATATTTTTATCATGCCGTGGATAGCGGGAATGAAATTAGGCCCACTCTCGGGCAGGACAGAGTGATCAGGAAAATAGCTTCAGAGTACGGCATCCCTCTCGCGGACAATTTAAGGTATTTTGAAGAAAACTCGCCCAACGGGCTTCTCGGCAACAGCCTTTTTCACGACGCCCACCATCCGAACCTTAAAGGGCACATACTCCTGGCTAAGGGTTTTGCCCGGGAGATGGAGAAACTTTACGGCGTCAAAACGGTAAGGCCCGATCCCGGGACTGAAGAAGTGGAAAGTTATTTTGGGCTGACGGAACAGGACAAGTACGTGATCTACGCATCCAAGATATTCTGGCTCGTGTTCCTGATAGACCACTTGTTTATGGCTGACGATAAATTGAGGTCGATCGACGAATGCCTTCTGCGGGTTAACGAGATGTATGCAAAAGATCCGAACAAAGGCGACAGAGACTTTTACGAGGTCGCCAATTTTGGCGCCGCGATAGCCCACAAAGACCTGAAAAAAGCGGCGCTCTTCGCGAACGGAAGGAACTCTTTTTATACATCGTTTAAAAATTTTAAAAATACTGTCATCCTGATACTGAAGTCAATGAACGCGCCGGAAGAAGTCTTTAAAAAACTGGAAATAGACGGCGGAGGAGGGGCTTAGTGGAAGAAAAAACCGTCCTGGTAAAAATAGAAGCGCTGGAAGATTTCGCTGCGGCCGTTTTTAAGGGGATAGGCGTCCCGGAGCAGGAAGCCGGGATCTGCGCGGACGTGCTCATAGCCGCGGATAAAAGAGGCATCGATACTC